>ENA-UPSM01006949-UPSM01006949.1-activated-sludge-metagenome-genome-assembly--contig:-NODE-6949-length-10288-cov-4.012020_pt1 | contig 10288 bp, 10 predicted proteins | sample MGYA00238181_ERZ773283 | MGnify/ENA primary metagenome ERZ773283 (study PRJEB29023, sample SAMN05720199) | activated sludge metagenome | isolation source: Anaerobic digester | place: Japan... | reverse complement strand
TGCTTCAGCTGGGATTCTTCCTCTCCCCAGTGGTCTATCCCATAACAGCAGTACCTGAGGAGTACCTGAAGCTTTACATGCTCAATCCGGTCACAGTAGTTATGCAATCCAACCGAGAGATTCTGCTATATGCTCAGACGGCCTCAGCAAGCAACCTCCTATTCATAGCTCTCACCGCTGTGCTCACTTTGGCGGCAGGATCGGCCATATTCAACCGCCTGGAAAGAAGATTTGCGGAGGAGCTGTGATGCACGGCGGCCTGGAGAGTCGGATTCAAAAGGCAGACACAGATCAAGACGGCTGCGCCATTGCCGTTGATGGCATCTCCAAGAGATTTCGCATACCCAAGGAGAAGAAGTTCACCATATTTGAGAACCTGGTCGGCCTCTTGCGGGGCGGATCTTATGCCTATGAGGATTTTCTGGCTCTGCAGGGTGTGAGCTTCTCCGTTCAGAGGGGAGAGACATTTGGGGTGATAGGCCCCAACGGCTGCGGCAAGAGCACCCTGCTCAAGGTCCTGGCCGGTGTGCTTTATCCGGACTGCGGCAGCTTCAGTGTCAACGGCAGAATAGCTCCATTCCTGGAACTGGGAGTGGGATTTCAGGAAGAGCTGACGGCCAGGGATAATGTCTATCTCTACGGGGCCATAATGGGCCTGACCAAAAAAGACATAGACAGGCGCTATGAGGCCATAATGGGCTTCGCCGAGCTGAAGCGCTTTGAGAATATGAAGCTTATTAACTTCTCCTCGGGAATGTATGTTCGCCTGGCCTTCGCCACTGCCATTCAGACCGATCCGGATGTCCTTTTAGTGGATGAGGTGCTCTCTGTGGGCGATGAGGCCTTCCAGCAGAAGTGCAGCCAGAAGATTGACCAGATCAGAAGTTCAGGCAAGACCATTCTCTTGGTATCTCATGACCTGGAGATGGTCTCGGAGCTCTGCGAGAGATGTCTATTAATGAACGGTGGAAAGATCGTATTCTTAGGGGACACAGAGAGCGCCCTCGATGAGTATAAAAAGATGAGAGGCAAATAGAATCGACTTGCGGATTATTATTGGCAGATTAGATCCAACAGAAAAGCGGTGAAGTCCTATTGCTGCAACGACAACAGAGATTAAATATAAAATTTTATTTATATCTCATGCCGTGGGCGTATGCGGCTCGGAGCAAGCCCTTTACGCTCTGCTGAAAGGATTGGATAAAGAGAGATACGAGGCCATTGTGGCCGTTCCCTCCCCCGGACCGCTGAGGCAGAAGCTCTCGGATATAGGGATCAAGACATTTATCTCCCCGGTTATGATCTGGATGCCTTTAAAGCAGATGCCATTCTTCCGGTTTATAGCAAAATACTATATCCTATTGCCCTGGAGGATTCTCAAGATTGCCCATCTGATAAGAAGAGAGAAGGTGGATCTTGTCTTCTCCAATGAGCTGCTGCTCCTGGAAGGAGGAATTGCAGCCAGGCTGATGGGACTGCCTCATATCTATCATGTGCATAATGCATTATTCAGCACATACTTCAGGACCTATCTGCCTGTGGGATTCATCCAGTGGCTGACGCTCAAATTGGCGGACAGGATGATCTTTGTATCCCAAAGGCAGATGCAGGAACTGTTCAAGGATCAGGCCCAAGAGAATAAATTCAGGGTGGCCACTCAGGGATTTGACGCTCTCTATTTTCTTCCAGATAAAAAGAGGGATATCGCCTGGAGAAGCAAGATTGGCATATCCGAGAGATCGCCCCTGGTAGTGCTTATTGCAACCTCGGCAAAAAATAAAGGCCAGGAGGACTTTCTCCAAGCTGCCAGCCTGGTGAGAAAGTCAATGCCTATGGCACAGTTCGCCATAATCGGGAGTGGCGATGAGAGATATCTTAGAGAGCTCAAGGATCTGGCTTTCCGGCTTGGCCTGGAGAGTGACATCTTTTTTGTTGATTTTATGGAAGATATCGCCCCGGTTTATGGCTCATTGGATGTCCTCGTCTGTGCCTCCCTGAAGGAGACCTTCGGGCGCACCATTGTGGAAGCCATGCTGGCCGGCAAGCCGGTGGTATCTACACGATGCGGCGGTCCGGAGGAAATAGTGATCGATGGCGTTACAGGTCTTCTGGTTCCTGTAAAGGCTCCCCAGGAGCTGGCCAGGTCGATCCTGAAGATTCTGGATGACAGAGATCTGGCGCAGCAAATGGGCCGGGAAGGCAGAAAGCGTGCAGAGAGCAGCTATTCCATGCAGTCATATGCTCTCCATATTCAGGATATCATCGATGAGTGCATTTCCGAGCACAGGATTAAGAGGCAGCTTCAGCAGTAGGTCCATTCCTTCGGGATGGATGGAAAAATTGGAAAAAAGATTTTGAAAAAATTTATTTGATTTTTGCTTCCACCATCTCCTCCCGCAGCATGCAGAGCTTTTCTGCACCGCGAACATAGAACCAGTAGTGCACAATTACCAGCAGACCCCATCCAATCGGAGAGTAGTACATGGCCCAGGTTGGAGAGATGCTTATCGTGCCCATCATATTCAGGGCAAGCCAGATGATATTCACTACCAGATAGATGGCGATGTGAAGCTGGAAGAGCTTCATCTGGTCCGATACTGTAGCCTCTCGAAAGAGCCTCTTATATTCTTCAATTGTGCCTGCCATTTTCATCAATCCTCTATGCTAAATTAATAATAATGTATGTACAAAGATTTATAGTTATTGCTTTCACCAGAAAAGAGCTTCAACCTTCTTTATATAAGCCGGAACATTAAACTTTGATCTCAATCCATTATAGCTCATATATCTCACCTTTCCAAAGACTTCTCTCTCCTTCCAGGCGCGATCATGCAATCCTCCTATGCTCCAGGCGATACCGGTAAAGCCGTTGGGATCTCTTCCGTCCAGCTCGTATCTATCGTTCAGATATATGGCAGCATGTAAGGCGTCAGCCGTCGACTCGCTCCATTCTAATATCTTCTTGGCCCAGTACATTCTTAGATATCCGTGCATCTTTCCCCGGCAAAGCATCTCTTTTTGAGATGCATTCCAGAGATCGTCATGGGTTTCGGCCCTCTCCAGTTCCTTCAGGGAATAGATGTATTCGCGCCGATCATTCTGATGCACCCGAAGAGTCTCCTTAGCCCAATCAGGAAAAGAGTTGACTGAATCGTACTCCGGATTGTAGCAACAGAAATTGTCCGCCAGCTCCCTTCTGACCACCAGCTCCTCCAGAAATGCGCTTGCATCCGTCGGCCCGGAAAGGGCCTGAAGGGCCGCCCTCTGGGCGGATATCTGGCCGAGGTGAAGATAAGGCGAGAGATTGGACTGGCCGTCCTTGGTGGGATCATTTCTATATTCATCATAGCCAGAGAGCTTTCGGCTCAGGAATTCATCCAGAACAGCTCTTGCCGCTGCCTCACCCGGCACCAGCCAATTTGCATCGGCAACAGACTCCGCCTCGATGCTCGCCTCCGCCCTCTTCCAGTCATTGTCCATCTCGCCCGGCCATCTTATCTTCTGTCTCTTCAAGGGCGGAAAGTCGATCAGAAACTCTCCTAGAAGCCTGTGGACCTTGGGCCGGAAGGTATATGCTGCCCACTCCTGCTTAACTGAAGCATGCCAGCAGGGAATGACATTGTGGGCATCCACCTCATGGAATGGGATGGTGATCTGGGCGGCTACGGCATTCTTCCAGCCTCTGCTAATCCTTAGAGGTGAAAAATCCGATACCAGAGCTCCGGCACCGCAGTCCTCCAGAAACTGGGTGATTTCCACACCTGGATCTCCATAAAGTAGCCAGAAGGCGATGCCCAGCCGGGAGAGATTCCGCTCCACCTCTTTCAGCCCGGCCAGCATAAAATTATACTGCCTGCTGCCAGACTCCAAAAAGCGCGGAGCGAGGCAGAAGACGGCCGCTAAGGGGGCTGCCCTTCTCGTCGCCAGCTCCTGAGCATAGAGCAGGGCCCAGTTGTCATTGACTCTCTGGTCCCGGCTCATCCAGTAGACCACCGGACCAGCCTGAAAGGGATGCTCTGACAGGATTCTCGCTCTCTTTGGATCGACCATAGAGGTCATGTCTCATTCCCCATGCCGATCCGGATTTGTCTCTCCGATAAATAAATGTACCAGGCTGAGATATGAATATCCCCAAGAGGAGATGGTCTAAAGTGAGCGACAACTTGGATGCATGGGAGGTCAGAGAAAAGGACTTTCCCGCCGACGGCGACTTAAAGGATCAGATGAAAGGGCTGCTTCGTTATGCCGTTCTCTCCCCATCCGGGCCCAATACCCAGCCCTGGAAATTCTCCCTCAAGGATGATGAGATCTCTATAATCGCCGATTTCAGCCGGGCTCTGCCTGCCGTAGATCCCACCGACAGGACTCTGTACATCAGCCATGGCTGCGTCCTGGCCAACATTCTTCTCGCCGCGGAGCACTTTGGATTGGGATATGATGTGACCTATCTCCCCGATGGGCCGTCCGGAGAGAGAACCTCTGCCGTGCGCTTTTCAAAAAAGGCAGCAGAACCACGCTTTCCCGATCTCTTCCGGCAGATAACAAGCCGCCATACCAACCGAAAGCCCTTTGAGAGCAGGGCCATTGAGGAAGAGAAGCAGGACGCATTGAAAAGCTGCATCAACAAAGACGGCTTCCGGCTGGATATCCTGACCGACAGCGAGGGAAAGAACCGGATGGCTGATATCCTGGCCAGGGCTCACAAGATACAGCTCGGAAATAAGGCCTTTAGAAAGGAACTGGCATCCTGGGTCCGGCCCAATATAACCTCGGCCAAGGACGGGCTGCCGGGATATTCCTTCGGCTACACCGATTTTGAGTCCTTCTTTGGATCATTCATCTTCGGGACATTCGATATGTCCTCCTCCCGGGCCAGGATTGAGACCGCTTATATGAAGGCATCTCCCGCCGTCGGCGTGCTCTCCACAGATAAAGAAGACAAGCTGACCTGGATCAAGGCGGGAGTGCTCTTCGAGCTGCTTTTCCTCAAGGCTACGGAGATGAATGTCCGCTTCGACCTCTTCAGCCAGCCCACGGCCATATCTGAGTTGAGGCAGGAGATGGCAGAGATTTTAGGTGTCAAATATCCTCAGCTGCTGATACGCATGGGATATGCCGAGCCGGCCAGGCATACGCCCAGAAGGCCGGTGGAAGAGGTGCTGGTCTGAAATTTTTTTTTCTAAAAGAATTGCACGCTAAAGCCGGTTGATCTCCCCCAGCCTTTTTGGCTCGCTCATCAGCTCCGTTCCCACCAGCAGGGCATCCGCTCCCGCAGCCATCATCCTCTCTGCATCAGCGCCGCTGTGCACGCCGCTCTCTGCGACAAGAAAAACGCCCGCCTCCCGCCCCCGTGGCGCTAGCCGCTCGAATACTGCCAGATCCACCTCCAGGGTATTGAGATTGCGGTTGTTGATTCCGATGACCGTTGCATCGGTCCTGAGAGCGGCATCTAACTCCTCCTCTGTATGAACCTCCACCAGCGACTCCATTCCCAGGCTCCTGGCCGCCTCTATGAACCGGTCCAGGTCAATTCCCAATGCAGCTATGAGCAAAACCAGATCGGCCTGGACCTCGTACAGCTGCCTCTCGTCGAATATGAAGTCCTTTCTCAACACAGGCAGTCCCGCCTCTCTGGCAATCTTTGCATTCTCCAGAGAGCCCAAGAAGTTAGTCGGCTCGGTGAGAACGGATATACCGCAGGCTCCGCCTTCAGCATAGGCTTGGGCATAAGCGGAGACCTCCGCTGCCGTGAGAGTCCGGCCCAGGGCTTTGGGCTTGATCTCAGCGATGATGGGGATCATGCCCTTGCTCCTGACTGCTCTGGCTGAGGATATCAAGTCCCGGCGCTCCTGCATCGGCCAGGACACGGCAGGGGCGATTCCACGCCTGCGGCTCTCCTCGACGATGCCCTGTATCAGTGAGTGCATGCCACCACATCCTTGATCCAGTTGGATATCAGCTTCTTTCCCGAGGGTGTCAGCACCGACTCGGGATGAAACTGCAGGCCACAGTGCGGCCGGCTCTTATGCCGCACTCCCATGATCACCCCTTCGTCTGTCCGGGCGGATATCTCCAGCTCCGGGGAAAGTTTCTCGATGGCCAGGGAGTGATACCTTCCCCCCACCAGAGGATTCTCCACTCCCCGGAAGATGCCTTTGCTGTCATGCATAATGGGAGAGGTCTTGCCGTGCAGGGGCCGGGTATGGGAGATGGTGCCGCCATAGGCTATATTCATGGCCTGATGGCCGAGGCAGATGCCCAGGATGGGGGTATCGGCGAGATGCCTGATTATCTCCAGGCAGGAGCCGATATCTCTGGGATTGGCCGGATGGCCGGGGCCGGGAGAGATAACGATCCCCAGCGGTCGCAAGGCACTAACCTCAGCCAGAGTCACCTGGTTGGACCGGACCGTCGTCTCCGGGTAAAAGGCGGACACATAGTCCACCAGGTTCCAGACGAAGGAGTCCTGATTGTCCACAAAAAGAATGGGCCGGGCTGCTCTTTCCTTCATGCCGCCACTCCCAGGGCTCTTTTCATAGCCGCCATCTTCCTCTCCGTCTCTTGATACTCTTTCTCCGGATCGGAGTCGGCCACAATCCCTGCTCCTGCCTGCACTCTGGCCACTCCATCCCGAATCAAGACGCTGCGGATGGCTATGGCGAAGTCGGAGCTGCCGTCTATGGAGAAGTAGCCTATTCCCCCCCCGTAGATGCCCCGGGACTCCTGCTCCAGGTCATCTATGATCTCCATAGCCCGGAGCTTGGGAGCACCGGACAGCGTCCCCGCTGGAAAGACCGACCGGGCGGCATCAAACTGGTCACACTCCTCCCGCAGCTCGCCGATGACCGTGGTCTCAATATGCTGCACATGAGAGTACTTTAGAACGGACATGAAATCCTCCACTTTGACCGTTCCGGAGCTGCAGACGGAGCGAACATCGTTTCTGCCCAGGTCCACCAGCATGACATGCTCCGCCCTCTCCTTCTCGTCTGCCAGCATTATCCGGGCATATCTGTCGTCCTCAGATTGGGTCCTTCCCCGGGGACAGGTGCCGGCTATGGGATTTACCCTGAGCTTGCGGTCGTAGGTATTGAAGAGGGTCTCTGGAGAAGCACCTACTATGGCTGGGCCGCCGAACTCGAAGATATAGGTATAAGGGCTGGGATTGATGCTTCTCAGCTTGCGGTAGAGCTTGACCGGATCAGAGCATTCCACACTGGTTGACCGGGCGATAACCACCTGAAATATGTCTCCGTCGGTTATGTGCGCCTTGGCCGCTCTCACTGCCTCCTTGTATTCCTCCTCTCCTCCGGCAGAGAGGACATTGCCGCTTATATCCAAGTCCCCGGCCTGATCGTATTCCGGATCTATGCCTCCGATGGTCTCAATCAGATTGACCTTGGGTCCGGGAAGAATGGGAGCTATGGCAAAGTAGACCTTGCGGTCCAGGTGATCGAATATGAATGTGCTCTCCGCCAGGCCGAACTGGGCATCGGGGGTCTGGCCGCTCGACCTTCTTCCCAGTCGCTCCAGCACCAGATCATAGGCCAGATAGCCTATGCCTCCCCCGGTGAAGACCTGCCTGCCGAAGCTATTGGGCATGCCCCGGCTGCAGGGGATGGCCGCTCGAAGCACATGGAAGAGATCGTATCCCTCCTTTATGGGTCCCTCCAATGTCGAATCTCTTCGCTGCACGTCCACGCATTCCGAGAGCCGGTCTTTCATCAGCTCTATGCCCCCATTGTAGAACTCCATCTTAACATAGCGATTCTTCACAGTGATCATGGCGGATGGATCGGCACCGACGAAGGAGAACCTGGCCTTCTGCCCGGACTTTTCCACCGACTCCAGGAGATAGGGACAGCGACGGCCCCTCAAGGCCAGAAACAGGGAGAGAGGGGCATCCACACTCACCTTATTGCTCACATCCACAAACACCGGCGCTACAGTGGGGAAGGACATGCTCTCACCGCCTGCAAGAAGGAGCTGATCCTTGCCGGATCCTTTCTCCCTTCGGTCTCAATGCCGCTGGATACATCCACGGCATAGGGCTTGACTTTCTCTATGGCCTCGGCGACGTTTCCGGGATACAGGCCCCCCGCCAGGATCACAGGAACCTTCAGAGATGCGGCTATCTCCGCACTGACCAGCCAGTCGTGAACCTTTCCCGTACCGCCCAGAGTACCACCAACCATGCTGTCCACAAGGACGGCATCTGCCACCGCAGCATAGCGCCGGGCCTCTTTCCACCAGGCTCGGCAGCTACGGCGGCTATGATCTTCTGATGAGCCCGCCCCTTCAATTCGGCCAGATCGCCCGGAGAGAGAGAGCCGTGCACCTGCAGCACATCTGCACCGGTCTCATTGGCCAGACGCAAGGCATCATCCACATCCATGGGATTGATCACCGCCACGCTCTTGCTGTAGATGGGCACCCGTCGGATGAGATCCGCTGCCGCCGCGGCTGAAAGGCAGTGCCTGGATGAATCTATCTCTACCACAAAGCCCACCGCATCCGCCCCTGCCGCCAGGGCATATTCGAGGTCCTGGCGGCTCATGAGCCCGCAGATCTTGACCCTGGTCATAAAAAGCGCACCAGCTTGCCGTAATCGCCGTTCATCTGCACCATCTTATGAAGCAGATCGAGGGCTTTGCCGGAGCTTATGGCCTCCTCCGCAGCAATAGCCCCCTCTTTTAGGCTCTCTGCCTGGCCGGAGATATAGACTGCGGCCCCGGCATTCATGGCTACTATGTCCCTGGCGGGAGATCTCTCACCCATCAGCACAGAGACAAGCCGTCGAGCATTGTCCTCGGGATTCCCTCCGGCTATGTCCGCCAGGGCTGCCGATGGATATCCCAGATCTCTGGGCTTGATGCTGTAGCTCTCTATCTCTCCGTCCTTGAGTTCGGTCACCACAGTCTCGCCCACATTGGTTATCTCATCCATGCCGCAGCCGTGAACCACCATGGCCCTCTCCATGCCCAGCATCTGGAAGACCGATGCCAGCTTTAAGCAGAGACGGGGATCGTAGACACCCACTACCTGAGCCCGGGCTCCGGCGGGATTGGTCAGTGGACCCAGGATATTGAATACCGTTCGCATCCCCAGCTCCCTTCGGATAGGAGCCACCCGCTTCATAGCCGGGTGGAATATGGGAGCGAGCATGAATCCTATGCCCAGGCGCTCGATCATAGCCGTCACCGCCTCTGGAGCGGGGCTGATGTTCACTCCCAGCTCGGAGAGTACATTGGCGCTGCCGCACTTCGAACTCACGGCATAATTGCCGTGCTTGGCCACAGGCACGCCACAGGCTGCGGCGACTATGGCCGCCGCCGTGCTCACATTGATGGTATTGGCGGCATCCCCTCCCGTGCCAACGATGTCCACTAGGATCCCGTCGACCTGTGGGGAGATGCATACAGCAGAATCCCTCATCTTGCGGGCAAAGCCGGCGATCTCGGATACGGACTCGCCTTTCATGCGCAGGGCTACGAGAGCAGCAGCGATCTGGGCGTCAGTGGCGCTGCTGAAGATATCGCCCATCAGTGCCTCGGCCTCGGAGAAGGTCAGGTCACTTCCTTCCACGATCTTTTGAAGATAATCCAATGCAATCACCAGGTCTAATGTATAATCTTGTACTATACTGAGTTAAAAAGTACATTGTATTTATAGATTATGCATTGATGTTCCGAAGAGAACAGATTGACTGCAAAGCATCTTGGTTCGATATATAAATAAAGCAAAGAATTTGATTTTTATAAATTTAAAGAAAATTTAATTTTAATTATTTTTGTTGGTCTATTCGGATATTATATTTGGAAAAAACCAATATCTTACTAAGGCATCATCTCTCTACCTGACCATTATTCGCTCTTATCCCCATCTTCTTTCTCTGCCTGATTCTCTTCTCCATCTTCTGACTTTTCCTCTTCAAGATCGGATAAATCTGCGCCGCACATGCAATCTTACTGTGCTCATCTCCTAAATAAAGTGAGGCTTTTCGGCCACCGCAAAGCCTATTACCCTCTTGAGAATTCCCATGCCTATGGCAAATCTTAATGTGGCAGTTCTCGGTGCCCCTGATTATAGCAAGGATCTGGGAAAGAAGGGCACTGCCAGCGATCTTACATTTTACAATCTGAAAAAGGCAGATACGACGGTCACTTTTATAGAGCCCACCCGATTCCCGGAGAGGCTTGCCCCTCTCTATTATGCCGTCTCCATGGCTCAGAAGGCCCTGCTGATAGTCGATCAGATCAATTCCGCCTTTGGTGAGATTGTGATTATG
>ENA-UPSM01006944-UPSM01006944.1-activated-sludge-metagenome-genome-assembly--contig:-NODE-6944-length-10289-cov-8.050322_pt1 | contig 10289 bp, 9 predicted proteins | sample MGYA00238181_ERZ773283 | MGnify/ENA primary metagenome ERZ773283 (study PRJEB29023, sample SAMN05720199) | activated sludge metagenome | isolation source: Anaerobic digester | place: Japan... | reverse complement strand
GGCCGCGAGCACGAGCAGCCCGAGCAGCAGGTGGATCCAGCCCCACGTCGTGAGGATCACCCCGGCGAAGGCCACCGGCCCGGCCTGGTCACCACGCCCGCTCGCTGACAGGTTCGTCGTCATCGACATGTTCTCGTACGACATCGCTCGCCCACTTCCTTCGTCGGATGCCGTCCGCGCACCTCGCGCGCCCGGCCCACCACCACCTGTCTACCGTCGGGCCTCCGGCGCTGGCCTCACCCCTACGGGGTGACGCCATCCTCGGCGAGCAGCGAGCGGCATCCCTCGGTGACGACGCCCAGGTCGGTGGCCACGGCCAGGCAGTGGATGCCGTGGGGCCGCAGCCGTGCCGCCGCGGCCGGGGACCCGGCGAAGGCACCGACGAGGATGCCGTGGCGCGCCGCCGCAGCCACGATCACCGCGATCGGACCCCCGGGGTCGTGGTCGTCGAGCAGCCCGTCGACGGTCGTCCCCAGGGACAGGGCGAGGTCCAGGGGGCCGACGAACAAACCGTCGATGCCGGGGGTGGCGGCGATCGCGCCGACGTCGGCGAGGGCACCGGCGGTCTCGATCAGCGCCCAACAGGCCACGTCGGCGTTGGCGGTGGCGGCCTGTGGGGCGCTGCCTCCCCACACCGGCGGGAACGGGCCCCAGCTGCGGTCGCCCTCGGGCGGGTAGCGGGACGCGCGAGCCGCGCGGACGGCATCCGAGACACCGGTGATCGACGGCACGATGACGGCGGCCGCACCGGCATCGAGGGCGGCCCCGATCCACGCCGCATCAACGGCGGGCACGCGCACGACCAAGGGGGTCGCGGCATCCGCCAGGGCCCGGCCGATCGCGTGGAGTGCGGCGCGGTCGACCGGCCCGTGCTGGGCGTCGATGGCGAGCCAGTCGAAGCCGCTGGCGCTGAGCCGCAGGAGCAGGTCGGTGTCGGCGGTGAAGGTCCACAGGCCTCGCGACGTCGCGGACATGACCGGGTGTCGGGTCACCGCGTGCCCGCCGGTGCCAGCGTCGACATGAGCGCCGTCGGGGGCGCCGACGTCACGCCCCGACGCTGAGGTCAGCGCGCGTCCTTCTTCGCCTGACGGCTCTTGCCCTTGGACTTCGTCGAGGCGTCGCGCTTGAGACCACCGGTGGTCTTCGTGGCGCGGCGCCGGGTGCTGGCCTTGGCCGAACCGTCGGCCCCTCCGGCACCCTTCGTGGTGCCCGGGCCTGTCGAGCTGCGCACTGCGGCGGCGGCGGCCAGCCGCTCATTCTTGAGCTCCTCGGCGGCGGCGCGGGCGACGACCTCGAGGCGGGCACTGACCCGGGCCAGGGCCAGTTCGAACACCTCGGCCTTGGCGCCGTTCGCCGCATTGCCCGGCCGGGCGTGGCCACGGGCCCCCTTCATGCCCACCCGCTGGGCACCGGTCTGCCGGTAGAGCTTCACGTACTTCGAGCGGGCTCGTCGGACCCGGGTGTGCAGGTCGAGCAGGGTGTCCTCATCGAGCGCCTCCATCCGGTGCGGCTCGGTCTCGCGCACGAGATCGGCCTGGTTCTTGGTGAGGAAGCGGGGAATCTCGATGGTCATGGACGGGTCCTCTCGAGGGTGGATTCGGCCGATACCGGCAGCCTTGCGCCGCGCACGGCCAGTGTCAATGAGCCTCGGCTGTCAATGAGACTCGGCCGCAGCAGGGTGCTTCACGTCGTCGAGCCGGTGGCGGGCCACGAACCGGAAGCGGTCCCCACGAAACAGCGACCTGGTCCACTCGACCGGTTGGCCCTGCGCGTCCCAGGCCGTGCGGTGCACGAGCAGGAGCGGCAGACCGGTGTCGACGCCGAGGAGGTCGGCGGCCACCGGGTCGGCGAGCGTGGTCTCGACACTGTCCTCGACGGCATCCACGACGCGGCCGTACACCTCCGCGAGGGTGCGGTAGAGCGACCCCGTGGCGGCCAGGTGCTCGGCCAGACCGGGGAAGACTCCGGGAAGGTGGGCCACCTCGTGGGCGATGACCTCGTCGCCGCGGGTGCGCAGCCGTTCGACCCGCTGGACGGGCTGCCCCGGCTCGACCCGCAAGGGCCCGACCATGGCGTCGGTGGCCTGCTCGACGGTGACCGCGAGGATGCGACTGCCCGGGCTCCAGCCCTCGGCGGTGAGGTCCTGGCTGAACGAGGTCGCCTGGCGCACCTGCATGAGCTTGGGTTGCGAGACGAAGGTTCCGCGCCCCTGGGTGCGTTCGAGACGGCCCTCGATGACGAGTTCGGCGATGGCCTGGCGCACGGTGGTGCGGGAGGTGTCGAACTGCTCGGCGAACTCGCGCTCGGTCGGGACGGCCGCCCCCGTGGGCAGGTCGGCGATGAGAGCGAGGATCTCGCGCTTGACGCGGTAGTACTTCGGGACCTTCATCGCACCTCTTGACGCCGAGTGGCCGACACCCCTGCGAGGGTGGTCTACACCAATCTACGCCATGCCGGGGGCCGGCCTGAGGCGGCTCAGCAGAACTGCGCCTCGATGGCCTCGAGCTCGGCGTCGGTGAGCTCGAGGTGCGCCGCCTGCGCCGAGTCGGTGATCGACTCGGGTCGGCTCGCGCCCGGGATCGGAATGACGTGCTCGCCGAGCGACAGCTCCCACGCGAGCACGACCTGCTGCGGGCTCACCCCGTGCGCGAGGCCGATCTCGTGGAAGGCGGGGTAGGCCTGACCCACCTCCTTGCTGTGGGCTCCGGTGCCACCGAGCGGGCTCCACGGCAGGAAGGCGATGCCGCGTTCCCCGCAGAACTCGAGCTCGTCGCGGCTGGACCGGAAGCGCGGGGAGAACTCGTTCTGGACACTGGCCAGACCACCCTCGCCGAGGACCGCCATCGCGACCTCGATCTCCTCGACGTTGGCGTTGGAGATGCCGACGGCGCGGACCTTGCCTTCGTCCTGGAGGGCCTTGAACGTCTCGACGACCTCGCTGTAGAGCCGCCAGCGGTCGGGTCGGTGCCACTGGTAGAGGTCGATGACGTCGCGGTCAAGAGCCCGCAGCGACGCCTCGACCGCGCTGCGGATGTACTCCGGCGAGCCGTCGCGACCCCAGGCCTCCCCCGGGCCGCGGGTGATCCCGCCCTTGGTCCCGACGATGATGCCGCTCGTGTCGCCGTAGGACGCCAAGGCCTTCGCGACCAGGCGCTCGTTGTGCCCCATCTGGTCCCACGAGGGGGCGTAGATGTCGGCGGTGTCGATGAACGTCACCCCGGCGTCGAGGGCGGCGTGCACGGTGGCGACCGCCCGGTCCTCGGCTGGCTGGTCGGTGGCTCCCATCGACATCGGCATGGCGCCGAGGCCGATGGCGGAGACGGTGAACGGTCCGAGGGTGCGGGTCAACATGTCGACCAGCCTATGGCGGCGCACCGACACGGCAGGCCGGGCCGACGTCGCGAGAAAGTTCTCAGCCTCCCTTGACGACGACGATTGGTCTATGCCAATCTGAACTTGGTCTACACCAATCCACGCCATTCGGAGGGCACCATGAGCACGGTCGTCGACACCAACCCGCCGCTGGAGAAGCCAGCGGAGAAGCAGGGGCTGCGCATCCCCGGCTTCGCCCAGCTCCAGCGGCTCGGCAAGAGCCTCATGCTTCCCATCGCCCTGCTGCCCGCGGCCGGCATCCTGCTGCGCCTGGGCCAGGAGGACCTGCTCGGCCAGTACGACTGGCCCGTCCTCGGGCCCTTCTTCGACGCCATGAGCGCCGCGGGTGGTGCGATCTTCGCCAACCTCCCCCTGCTCTTCGCCGTCGGTGTGGCCATCGGCTTCGCCCGCAAGGCCGACGGCTCGACCGCCCTGTCGGCCGTCGCCGGCTACCTCGTCATCTCCGAGGTCTTCAAGGCGATGTCCCCGGTGGTGCTCGAGGGTGAGACCACCCCCGGCGGCGACCAGGCGATGATCAACTACAGCGTCTTCGCCGGCATCCTCGTCGGCCTCGTGACCGCCTACCTGTTCGACCGCTTCCACACGATCCAGCTGCCGCCCTACCTCGGCTTCTTCGGCGGCCGCCGCTTCGTGCCGATCGTCGTGTCGTTCTCCTCGCTGTTCATGGGCTTCGCCCTCAGCTACTTCTACCCGATCTTCAACGCGGGTCTGACCGGCCTCGCCGAGTTCATCGCCGGGGCGGGCGCGTTCGGCGCCTTCGTCTACGGCTTCGTCAACCGCATGCTCATCCCCCTCGGCCTGCACCACATCGTCAACACCTACATCTGGTTCCTCTACGGGGACTACACCGTCGGCACCGAGGTCTACACCGGTGAGCTCACCCGCTTCGCCCAGGGCGACCCCACGGCCGGCCGCCTCACCTCCGGCTTCTACCCGATCCTCATGTTCGGCCTGCCCGCCGCTGCGCTGGCGATGATCCACGCCGCGAACAAGAACCAGAAGAAGGTCGCCATCGGCATCCTGTCGGCCGCGGGCCTGACCGCCTTCCTCACCGGCATCACCGAGCCCCTCGAGTTCGCCTTCATGTTCGTCGCGTTCCCGCTGTACGTCCTGCACGCCGTGCTCACCGGCCTGTCCCTGGCCATCGCCTACCTGCTCGACATCCACCTCGGGTTCTCGTTCTCCGCCGGCCTGATCGACCTGCTGCTCTACGGCACCGCACCCGCAGCCAAGAACATCCCGTTGCTCATCGTCATGGGCGTGGTCTTCTTCGCCGTCTACTACGTGGTGTTCCGCTTCGCGATCACCAAGTGGAACCTCATGACCCCCGGCCGCGACCCGAAGGGCGCAACCGACGAAGACCTCGAGGCCGCCACGTCCGCAGCCGCCGGCGCTGGCACCGGCGCAGCCACCGACAGGGCACAGCAGCTCATCACCGCCTTCGGTGGAGCCGACAACCTCAAGAACGTCGACGCCTGCATCACCCGCCTGCGCATCGAGGTCGGCGACAAGTCCCTCGTCGACCAGGGCGCCCTGAAGGCCCTCGGCGCCGCTGGGGTCATCGAGGTCGGCAACAACGTCCAGGCCATCTTCGGCACCCAGGCAGACGGCCTCAAGGAGGAGATCCGCGCGGCCCTCGCGGGTGGCTCCGCCCCGGCATCCGCCCCGGCATCCGCCGCTGCACCCGCCACCCCCGCCACCCCCGCAGCTGCACCGGCAGCACCGACCGCACCTGCCGCTCCGACGGCCCCCGGGGCCCGCGTCGCCGTGCTCTCGCCGATCGCCGGCACCGTGGTCGACCTGGCGGACGTCCCCGACGCCACCTTCGCCAAGGGTCTCGTCGGCCCCGGCCTGGCCATCGACCCGCCCCGCGAGGTCGTCGACGCCGTGGCGCCGATCGCCGGCACCATCGTCAAGCTGTGGCCGCACGCCTACGCCATCCAGTCGCCCGAGGGCGTCGGTGTCCTCGTGCACCTGGGCATCGACACGGTGCAGCTCGACGGTGCGGGCTTCGACCTCCTCGCAGCCCAGGGCGACACCGTCGAGCTCGGCCAGCCGATCCTGCGCTACGACGTCGCCGCGGTCGAGGCCGCCGGCCGCAACCCGGTCGTGCCCGTGATCGTCCTCGAGCGCAAGGCCCACGACGTCACCCTGCGTGGCCTCGAGGCCGGCGACCAGGTCCGCGACCTCGAGCTCCTCCTCACGGCATCCGCCACCAAGACCAAGGTCGGTGGCTGACGTGGAGGTCGTGATCCTCGACGACGCACGCGACCTCGCGTCGGTCGCCGCGGACGCCATCACGGCGCTGCTCGCCAGGAAGCCGGATGCCGTGCTCGGCCTTGCCACCGGGTCGTCACCGCTCGCCGTGTACGACGAGCTGACGGCGCGCCACGAGCGCGGCGAGGTGAGCTTCGCGCAGGCCCGGGCGTTCACGCTCGATGAGTACGTGGGCCTCCCGGCCGGGCACCCCGAGCGCTACCGCACGGTGATCGACCGCGACTTCGTCACCCGGGTCGACTTCGCCCCGGATGCCGTCCAGGGCCCCGACGGGCTCGCCGACGACATCCCGGCATCGTGCGCCGCCTACGAGCAGGCCATCGCGGATGCCGGTGGCGTCGACCTCCAGATCCTGGGCATCGGCTCGGTCGGGCACATCGCCTTCAACGAGCCGGGATCGTCGTTCGCCTCACGGACGCGCATCAAGACGTTGACCCAGCAGACCCGGCTGGACAACGCGCGCTTCTTCGACGGCGACGTCAGCCAGGTGCCGACCCACTGCCTCACCCAGGGTCTCGGCACGATCATGGCGGCCCGGCACGTCGTCCTGCTGGCGACCGGCGCGTCGAAGGCCGAGGCGGTGCACCAGCTCGTCGAGGGCCCGGTCAGCGCCCTGTGGCCGGCGACGATCCTGCAGCACCACCCGCACGCGACCGTGCTGCTCGACCCGGCCGCCGCCGGTCGGCTGCAGCTCGCGGGCTACTACCGCGAGACCTTCGCGGGCAAACCCACCTGGCAAGGAATCTGATCGATGATCCTCACCGCTGCCACCGTGCTCACCGGGGAGTACTCCCACTCCCCGGGATGGGTCGAGGTCGACCACGGCGTCATCTCGGCTGTCGGATCCGGCGTCCCTCCGCGACCGGCCGACGTCGACCTGGGTGATGTCGTGCTGACACCCGGCTTCGTCGACATGCACGTGCACGGTGGTGGCGGTGGGGCCTACTTCGAGGCGACCGACACGGCGGTCGCGGCATCCGTGACGTTGCACCGCCGCTTCGGGACCACGTCGACGATGGCCTCCCTCGTCTCCGACCACCACGACGTGCTCGTCGCGCAGGTCAGGGCGCTCGCGGACCACGTCGAGTCGGGTGAGCTGCTCGGCATCCACCTCGAGGGCCCGTGGTTGTCACCGCACCGTTGCGGCGCCCACGAACCGAGCGCCCTGCGCGACCCCGACCCGGCCGAGGTGTCGGCGCTGCTCGAGGCCGGGCGGGGCACGATCCGGATGGTGACCCTGGCGCCCGAGCTGCCCGGCGCGACCGAGGCGATCCGCCGCATCGTCGACGGCGGGGCAGTGGCCGCCATCGGGCACACCGAGGCGACGTACGAGCAGGCCAGGGCCGCGATCGATGCCGGGGCCACGGTCGCCACCCACCTGTTCAACGCGATGCGCCCGGTGCACCACCGCGAACCCGGCCCGGTCGTCGCCGCCCTCGAGGACCCCAGGGTCACGGTTGAACTCGTCACGGACGGGGTGCACCTGCACCCGGCGTTGCACCGGCTGGTCACCACGGACGTCGGCCCTGACCGGGTGGCCCTGGTGACCGACGCCATGGCTGCCGCCGGGATGCAGGACGGCTCCTACCGGCTGGGGTCGCTGGCCGTCGACGTCGTCGACCAGGTCGCTCGCGTGGCTGGCACGGACACGATCGCCGGCAGCACCGCGACGATGCAGCGCCTCGTGGCGCAGACGGTGAACCACGGGGGCGCGGACCGCGCCGAGTCCCTGCGGACCACCATCCGTCAGGTCACCGTCAACCCGTTGCGCGCCCTCGGCCTCCCGGCGCCGGGGCTCTCCCCCGGCGCCCCGGCCGACCTCGTCGTGCTCTCACCCGATCTGGACGTCGTGCAGGTGATGCGCGCCGGGACGTGGGTCACCCTGCCCGGGTGAGCTCACCCATCCGCGGCGCTACCGACCGGTCGCCGGGCGCGCGTCAGAGCAGGCCCCGCACCGTGTCGATCGTGTCGGCCGCATCCGCCGCCTTGTCGTCGCGATAGCGCAGCACCCGGGCGAACCGCAGCGCCACGCCCCCCGGGTAGCGACTGGAGCGTTGCACCCCGTCGACGGCGATCTCGACGACCTGCACCGGCCTCACCGGAACCACCCACCCGTCGGTGCCGTCGACGGCGAGCTCGGTGAAGCGCTTGGTCTGCCACGCCAGCACCTCGTCGGTCATGCCCTTGAACGTCTTGCCCACCATCGTGAACTCGCCGGTCGCCGGGTCGCGCGCCCCGAGGTGGATGTTCGACAGACTGCCCACCCGCCGCCCTGATCCCCACTCGACCGCGAGCACCACGAGGTCCAGCGTGTGCACCGGCTTGACCTTGACCCACCCGCTGCCTCGCCGCCCGGCGGCATACGGGCTGTCGGCGTCCTTGACGACGACACCTTCGTGCCCGGCGGCGACGAGGTCGGCGAAGAACTGCTCCGCGCCGTCCGGGTCGTCCGTCAGCAGCCGTGGGACCAGCAGGTGCGGCGCGAGGTCGAGCAGCACCTCGTGACGCACCCGGGCGCTGTCGTCGAGCAGGTCGCGACCACCCACGTGGAGGACGTCGAAGAGGAACGTCGTGAGCGGCATCCGGGCCTGGAGACCGGTGAGGTCGGCGGAGCTCGCCGTGCGCGCACCGGTGACCTGAAAGGGCTCCGGCCTGCCGTCGGCCCGCAGCACGATGGCCTCGCCGTCGACGACGAGGTCGCCACCCGGCAGGGCCGCGACGGCCTCGACGACCTCGGGCACGCGGTCGGTGATCTCGTCGAGGCTGCGCGTGTAGACCGTCACCTCACCGCCACGGCGGTGCACCTGGACACGGATGCCATCGAGCTTGCCGTCGACGATCAGTTCGCTCTCGCCGATGCTCTCGGCCGCTTCGCCGGTGGTCTTGGCGGATGCCGCGAGCATCGGTCGCACGGGACGCCCCACGACGAGCGAGACGTCCTCGAGAGCGCGCGACCCTCCCGTCATGGCGAGGGTCGCGACCTCGGCGGCGGTGCCGGCGAGCATGGCAGCGCGGCGGACCGTGGCGGCCGGGACGGCGTAGGCCGCCGAGATGGCGGCGAGCACCACGCCGTCGAGCGCGCCCTGGCGCAGGTTTCCGGTCATGAGGTCGCGCAGGAACTGTTGTTCGACGCTGGTGGCGCGGCTCATCAGGGTGCTCAGTTCACTGCGGCGGGATGCCGTGGAGCCGGTTCCGTGGGCGCTCGCCAGGCGCTCGAACGCGGCATCGACCTCGAGCACCGTGAGCGTCGGGGTCTGCGCCGGCTCGGGGAGGTCACGCAGGGAACGGAACCCCACGCCGAGGCGGCGCTGGGGCAGCACGCCGGACAGGTGCGACACCACCGTCCCCACCTCTTCCGGGGCGCACCGGGTCAGCAGGTCTGCCAGTGCCTGCGTCTTGGCCGTGCGCGAGCGCGTGGCGGCCACCGCCCGGGAGGCCTCCACGACGTCAGCGAGCATGACCTCGGGGCGCGACTCGTCCATCCGGCCATCCTGCCTCGCACCACCGACACCGGGCGGAGTCAGTGCTCGGCGCGTTCGACCAGCCAGTCGATGGGCGTGCACGTCCCGTTGTTCGACTTCTCGGCCGAACACGCGGTCACCCCGACGACCACCGGCATCCGCGCCTCGATGGTGAAGCGATCGCCCGGACGGGTGGGCGGAGGGTCGATGTGCAGCTCACCGCGGGCGTCGGTCCACACGTCCATGAAGACGTTGAGGGTCGACCCGATCGAGTCCGGGTCGACGCCGAAGGGGGCCAGTGCCCCGCACAGGTTGGCGAAGCACGACGGGTGGGGAGCACCGTCGAACTCCGGGTAGAGCAGGTCGAACGTGGCCTGGCTGCACGGCGTGAGCGTCAGGTCGTGCACGCCCACGGTGTCGTCGACGACGTCGGCCATGACCTGGCTGCGGTTGGACCACAGCCGGGACCCGGTCGACACGTAGATCGAGTTCCCGAAGTCGGTCGTGCGGCCGGCTGAGAACACCTCGGCAGGGTCACCGGCTGCCACGAGGTAGAGGTCGCTGACCTGCTCACCCAGGGGGTCGAGCACGGTGAGCCGATCGCCCGGCTCGAGCTCGACGGCGACGCCGGTCTGCGGGGCGATCCGTGACCAGCCCGGCGCAGGGCCGGACGCGGTTCCGGCGTAGGTCGGGGCGTCCGCATTGCGTGGGAAGCGGGTACGTGCCGGGTTCACTGCGGCGTCTCCGTTGCATCGGCTGTGTCGGTTGTAGCAGTTGTGGCGGATGCTTCGGCCGGGCCGGCTGCATCGGCTGGACCGTCTGCGTGTGGTGTGTCGGTCGCGTCGGTTGCGTGGAAGGGCGCCGACCAGCGGTCGGGCACGGCGCGACCTGCGTACTGGCGAGCCTCGGACTCCTTGCCATGGTCGCTCACCATGGGGTTGAGATAACCCTGGAGATCGGTGTCGCGACGGCGAATCGTGTCGCGCATGCGCTCGAAGCGGCCGTCGGCTCTCAGCCGCTCGAACTGCTCGTGCAGGTTGAACACCAGGGTCGGCAGGGGCGTTCGACGAGCGACGCGCGAGCTGTTGGGGTGCAGCCCGACGACGAAGAACGCCGTGCCGGACAGGCTGAACGCGAAGTGCGGGCTGTCGGGGTCGG
>ENA-UPSM01006941-UPSM01006941.1-activated-sludge-metagenome-genome-assembly--contig:-NODE-6941-length-10293-cov-45.631471_pt1 | contig 10293 bp, 10 predicted proteins | sample MGYA00238181_ERZ773283 | MGnify/ENA primary metagenome ERZ773283 (study PRJEB29023, sample SAMN05720199) | activated sludge metagenome | isolation source: Anaerobic digester | place: Japan... | reverse complement strand
CGATTCTGCACTTAACTCAATGCGCCAATTTTCACCTTGACACAATCGGATTCCCCGCAACGATTTCTACCTTTATGACCCTATCCGGTAAAAATACGCAAGCCATTCACATTAAAAATACGGCGCTATCTTCTCTGAAAAACCCGATAATTTTTTCCAAAGAAGTGAATACCAATTCGGTAATTATCGAGTAAACGGAGAATATCAGTTGTCTTAAGGGCACTTGGTTGCATGATTGTAAGGAAGTGCTAATAAGTGCTACTAAGTCCTTATAAGTTCTATTAAGACTTTAAAACTGTTTTAATTTCTTGGTGAAACTAGTCCCGCTCGTGAGTAACTCTCTCACCAGAAACTCCTCCGGGGCCTTCGGAGAATTCGTGATCTATGCTTAACCTGAAATGGGTAACAGGTCTTCCGGTAACCGGTCTCCTCTCAGCCTCAACCTTTTCATTATTAAGCTCTGTAAGGGCGAACTATTTGTAGAATCTTGAATAGATTTAAATTCTTTGCGTGCTTTGCGGTTTATCTTTCAGTAACATTTTTATTTCTTATAAGCACTTAAGAGATTATGTGTAGTTGAATAGCACTATCCCAAATGTTTGCTGTTCTTATCTGATAGATTATTGTAAAATAGACCTCTTAATCCCCTCCAGGGAATATCTTTTGGATCTCCATTGCTCTACAATACCTTGACCGCTACGCGGTATCAGGAAAAAAAATCTTGTCCCGCCGAGCGGGACCCTCTCACCAGAGACTCCTCCGGGGCCTTCGGAGAATTCGTGAGCTATACTTAACCTGAAATCGGAAACTGGTATCCGGTAACCGGTCTCCTCTCAGCCTCAGCCTTTCCATTATTAAGCTCTGTAAGGGCGAACTATTTGTAGAATCTTGAATAGATTTAAATTCTTTGCGTGCTTTGCGGTTTATCTTTCAGTAACATTTTTATTTCTTATAAGCACTTAATAGCACTTCAAAATACTTAAAAGAACCTAAACTCGATTTCACTTCTTACTTTAATATATTTTTAAGAAATTATACCCGTGACTATTGATGTGTATTTAAGCGACTTAATTAATTGCTAAATAAAAAGTGGATTGAGGGATTTTTAGACGGCTCGCCGCAATTCAGGCGAGCCTTCTTTTTCAAATGGAGGTGCCAATGCCAAAAATTTTAATTACCGGCGCGCTGGGGCAAATCGGCTCGGAATTGGTTCCAGCTCTCTGCCAGCGATATGGCTCCCGCAATATTATCGCGTCTGACATCCGGCCGGCAAGTGACCAAACTATTCTTAGCGCCGCGACCTTTGAAACGCTTGATGTTACGAATTTTAATCAAATTGCCGAGATCGTTAATAAATATCAAATAACGACCATTTATCATCTGGCGGCTCTATTGTCGGCTGTAGCCGAAGCCCATCCTCAAAAAGCCTGGCACATCAATATGAACGGACTTTACAATATGTTGGAAGTTGCCCGACAATATCATTGCGCCGTTTTTATGCCAAGTAGCATCGCCGCATTCGGCACATCAACACCGCGTTATATGACTCCTCAAGACACTATTCAACGTCCCGACACAATCTACGGAGTTACTAAAGTTGCCGGGGAATTACTTTGCGATTACTACTTTAAACGTTTTGGCGTGGACACGCGTGGCGTCCGTTATCCCGGGATTATCTCTTCTAAAACTCCACCCGGAGGGGGAACGACCGACTACGCTGTGCATATTTTTTATGCGGCAATTAAACAGAAACGCTATACCTGTTTCTTGAAACCAGAAACTTATCTGGATATGATGTATATCCCGGACGCTATCAAAGCCGCTATTAATTTAATGGAAGCCGACCCAGCCAGATTGCAACATCGCAATGCTTTCAATGTTACTGCTATGAGCATTGATCCGGAAATGCTCGCCGCCGAAATCCGCAAACATATTCCGGATTTTACGATGGGCTATGCCATTGATGAGGTTCGACAGAGAATCGCAGACTCCTGGCCAAGCCATATTGATGACTCCGCCGCCCGCGCCGAGTGGGATTGGCGTCCGGACTATAACCTCGAGACGATGACCACTGATATGTTAAAGCAGCTTTCGGTTAAATTAAAGAATACTAAATAATTCAATTTTTCATTTTACATTCCAATTATGATTTATGGAATCGGAATAGACCTGATCGAAGTCGAACGCATCGCCCGGCAATTAATCGGCAAAACTCATTTCCGCGAGAAAATCTTCTCCCCAAATGAGATCGCTTATTGTGAAGACAAATCCAACCAGGCTGAACACTATGCCGCCCGTTTTGCCGCCAAGGAAGCTCTTTTCAAAGCTCTCGGTACCGGCTGGCGCGGCGGGCTGAACTTCGCTGAAGTAGAAATACTTAACGACGATCTCGGCAAACCAGCATTCAACTTTCTCGGAAAAACCAGCCAAATCATTGAAGAATTAAACCTGACCCACATCCATCTTTCGCTGAGCCATCTGGCACAAATCGCCGTAGCGGTCGTCATTCTCGAAAAATAGCATCGGTTTATAAAAAGTTTCCTTCTTCGGTAACCGTATTAATTTTTGAGAAAATTATTAATGTTCAGGTCATTACGCCTAGCAGAAAAAATTCATCGAGATGGCGATTCTTAATAGGTAAAAATTTAAATAATGGGCCAACAATCTATAAAAAGTTGCTTAACTGGTTTTATTTCAGTTAGCCGATTAAATTTTGTCATTAAAAAAGTGAAACCGTTAATCGAAATTATGTCTGCTATGAACTCTCATCGAGCAACTCCGTTCTATTTGCTAAAAATAGAAAACAAAATGAAAGCCTTAGAAGATTTCTATTTAATACAAGGACTTTACTATGTCAAACAATAAACTCGATATCAAATCTCTGGAAAGCTGGCTCTGGGAAGCCGCGTGTAAGATTCGCGGACCAGTTGACGCACCAAAGTATAAAGATTACATTTTACCGCTAATCTTCTTGAAGAGACTCTCGGATGTATTCGAAGATGAGCTCGAGCGACTTGCGCAAAATTATGGCTCGAAAGAAACAGTCGAAGAGTTGCTCGCTCAGGATCACAAACTCGTGCGTTTTTATTTGCCCAAAAACGCTCGATGGGAAGTGATTGCAAAACATACAACGCAAATTGGCGAATATCTGACGGATGCCGTGCGACTCATTGCAAAAGAAAATCCGAAGCTGCAGGGTGTGGTGGATACGGTGGATTTCAATGCTACAACTTCCGGGCAGCGAATTCTTGGCGATGATATATTGAAGGAACTCATCAACGTGCTGAGCAAATACCGCCTTGGTTTAAATGATGTTGATGCTGACATACTAGGGAGAGCCTATGAATACCTGCTGCGAAAATTTGCCGAAGGTTCCGGTCAGAGCGCGGGCGAATTCTATACTCCCGGCGAGGTTGCCATCCTGATGTCGCACATTCTCGATCCTGAACCTGGTAATGAAATCTACGATCCCTGCTGCGGCTCGGGAGGACTCCTCATCAAATGCTTTCTGCGCTTCAAGGAAAAATACGATTCTGATCCTGCTCTTGAACCGCTCAGGTTCTATGGACAGGAAGTACTGCCTTCCACATTTGCCATGGCAAAGATGAATGCCTTTATTCACGATATGGAAGCGGAAATCGCCCTCGGTGATACTATGGTCAGACCTGCTTTTCTTAACCCAGACGGCTCGCTCGAAAAATTTGATATTGTTACCGCCAATCCGATGTGGAATCAGGATTTTCCGCAATCTGTTTATGAGAACGATCCTTACAATCGGTTCGGTTATGGTTATCCACCTTCTAACAGCGCCGACTGGGGCTGGATTCAACACATGTTTGGTTCGCTCGATGACAAAGGGAAAATGGCTGTGGTGCTCGATACCGGTGCTGTTTCCAGAGGAAGCGGCAATGCGGGCAGTAATCGTGAGCGTGATATTAGAAAACAGTTTGTAGAAAACGATTTTGTGGAGTCTGTGCTCTTATTACCCGAAAACCTGTTTTATAACGCAATGGCTCCAGGAATCATTATCGTCATCAACAAAGCTAAGCCAACCGCGCGAAAGGGGAAGATCCTGCTGATCAATGCTTCAAAGCTCTTTAAGAAAGGCCGACCAAAGAACTATTTACCCGACGAAAGTATAAAACAGATTGCCGATAGTTATCTCAACTGGGAAGAAGTGGAAGGCATTAGTAAGATTATTACAAAGGAAGAAGCCGCCCGAAACGACTACAACCTGAGCCCCAGCCGCTACGTTGCTCAGAACGGTGAGGATGATACCCTGCCGCTTGAAGATGCGGTTGTGCAATTGCAGGAAGCAGAAGAAGAACGCAAGGAAGCCGACGAAAAACTGAAATCCATCCTTAAGGAAATGGGATTATGGAAAAAGTAGAAAATCATACTGCTGAATTCAAACAATCGTGGCATGACGAATACCTAAAAACCGTTGCTGCATTTGCAAATACAGAAGGCGGAACCATTTATATTGGTTATGATGACAGGGGAGAAGTGGTTGGTCTTGAAAAATCCGAAACAAAAAAAATGCTGGAAGATTTACCAAATAAAATTAGAAGTAAATTGGGAATAACTCCTTTCGTACGAGAAGAAATACAGAATGGGAAAAGTTTGTTGAATATTGAGATTCCCTGTTCCTCTTTTCCTGTTTCGTGCGACGGTAAATTTTATATTCGAGCTGGCAGTACCACGCAAGAGCTTTCTGGAATAGAGCTGTCTTCGTTTCTTCTGGAAAAAACAGGAGATTCATGGGATGAACTACCAACAAGTGAAAATATAGGTCAACTTGAGGAAGTACTTGATAACGAAAGCATAGAAAAATTCAAGGTGCTTGCCCGCCAGCGGCTTCCTCTCATTGAGCAGGATACCACAAAAAGCATCCTGCAAAAACTTAACCTGATCACAAAAGATGGGCGCCTTACTAGAGCTTGTATTTTACTTTTTGGCAAAAATCCACAGAAATATTTTATTTCTGCCTATTCAAAGGCAGGAAGATTTAAAAACAACACTATCATTCTGGATACGGTAGAAGTAAAGGGAAATTTATTCCAGCAACTCGATGGCATTCTTGAAGCCATAAAAAAGAATATAAATGTGATGTTCGATACTTCTGTTAGAGAGCTTTCTCTTGAAGGTGTAGCAAGAAGGGAAATATGGGATTACCCGCTCGATGCGCTGCGAGAAGCTGCAATCAATGCATTGGTTCACAGGGATTACCTTGATACTTCCTCTTCCATTGAGGTACGTATATATGACGATGAACTCATTTTATCGAACCCGGGGAAATTAATGCCACCATTGACTATTGAGCAGCTAAAAGAAAAACATTCCGGAAGGCAAAGGAATCCACTTATTGCGACAGTCTTTTATTATGCCAATCTCATTGAATCCTGGGGATCGGGCACACTCAAAATGATTGACCTGTGTAAAGAGCAGAATCTTCCTGAACCCGAATTCGTTGAAAGAAAAGAAGGAATAGGAGAATTTGCTGTAGTATTTCATAAAGATATTTTTAATGAGGAAGAACTGAGAAAAAGAGGGCTAAACGAAAGACAGATTAAGGCAGTAAAATATGTAAAAGAAAAAGGGAAAATTACTAATAGGGAATATCAGGACATTTCTAAAATTTCTGAAAGGACTGCAACCAGGGACTTACTTGATTTGGTTGTCAAAAATATTTTTGTGCAAGTAGGTAGTACAGGAAAAGGAACGAATTACATATTAAAGACGCCATGAAGACGCCAAAGACGCCACAAAGAAGTCATAAAGACGCCAGGGAAAAGTAACAATGATAATTAGAAAATGATCAGGTAATGAAAGTAATGAATAGGTAATGATCTGTCACCAAATATTTTAGATAAAAGAGCCAAAGGGCTAAAAGGGCTAATGATTGGCTAAATTGACTAACAATGGACTAATAAATGACTAATCGGGTGATTAATAGGCAATGCCAGCTTTTAATTTTTAAGAAGGAAGAATTTCAAAAATTAAATTATCGGACATTTGCAGATGCAATATTGGACAATGGGTTAAGAAAATGGCATGGAATATTTTCAAAATCGCAATTACGTAAATTCCAAAAAGTACTTTGTGAAAAAGAAATAGAATATTGATTATAGGGATTAATACAGGAAAAAATAAAGATAATTGAAAGAAAGAATGAAATACAATCCAGATAAACACCATCGTCGTTCCATCCGTTTGCAGGGATATGATTATTCCCAACCGGGAATATATTTTATTACCCTTTGCACACAGAACCACGAATGTTTATTTGTTGTAGGGGTTCAAAATTTTGAATTTCTATTGTTTTACAAATCGAGGTGCCGGGCGACAAAACATTTCTGCAAAAAAGAAAAAGTTTCAAGAATCTTTATACAGATATTAAAATTAAACTAAGGATACTATCATTATGAAACCACCCACCAACAACACACCCCCACAAGGCTACAAAATGACCGAACTCGGAGTACTGCCGGAAGAGTGGGAGGTGGTGAGTGAGGGGAAAATATTTAATTTTATTTTTTAAAAATTTAAGGAGGGTATTTATTATGGAAGACCAACCAAATGCTCAAATTATTAAAACAAGAGATGATACAAAACCTGTTATTCTTGAACAGGGAAATAATACATCTCCATTCAAAATAAAAAAAGACACTCTCTGTTCATGGGCAAAATCTGAAGATGAAATTACTCCTGAAAAACTAAGAGAACGTATAGAACCCTGGCTTACAGCCCTTTTCCAATCGGAGCATATATCATTACTCATAGGAAGCGGACTAACCACAGCTGTTCATTTAATGGCAAATAATGTTCATTCAATTGGTATGAGCATGCAAGAATTTAAAACTTTCAAAGATGAAATCAATGAAAGTGTTAAAAACACTGCAAAAAAAACAGGGCGAGGAAAAGGAAATTTTGAAGATCAGATACGGGTTGTTAATGAACTGCTGGCGGGTTTGAATGTTCTTGCATTGACTGAGACAGATAAGACAGATGGTAAAAATAAAAAAGAGATTAAACAAAAAATCGAAAATTTGCAACAAGAACTTGAAAATGCGCTCAAAACTTTTGCCGAGTCAATTCTTAAAGATGAAAATAACTTAATTACTGCTGGGGCAGGAAAACGAGGGGAAGCATTCAATTATCTTGTCAGTTTTCTTATGAGTTTTGCAAGTCGAACAGGTACACGTGATCGGCTCAATATTTTTACTACAAATTATGATAGATATATCGAATTGGGGGCCGATATAGCGGGTCTTCGCCTGATAGATCGATTTGTTGGAACTATTACTCCTATTTTTCGAGCCTCACGAATGGATATTGATTATCATTATAATCCACCGGGTATCCGTGGAGAACCCCGTTATGTCGAAGGCGTTGCACGCTATACAAAACTGCATGGTTCGATTGATTGGGTTTACAATGATGATGAAATTAAGCGTATTGGGTTACCTTTTGGTGCTAAGGATATTGACCTATATTTTCAATCTTGTGGACAGGGAAAATCAGATGCACTGCAATTGATGATTTACCCAAATCCAGCAAAAGATCTGGAGACCCTATTTTACCCTTACAGTGAACTTTTTCGTGATTTTGCTGCAGCTATTTGTCGCCCAAACAGTACACTGGTTTGCTATGGATACGGATTTGGGGATGAGCACATCAATCGTATTATTGAAGACATGTTGACGATCCCATCCACCCATCTGGTTATTATCTCATATAGTGATCCCAACGATAGAATAATGAAAAAATATGAAAAATTAGGACGTAATGCGCAAATAACACTCTTGCTTGGTAATCATCTTGGTGATCTCAAGACACTCGTTGATCATTATTTGCCCAAACCTGCAATTGATAGAACAACCATTCGTATGGCAAATCTTATTAAAGCAAGATTGGGAGCGCAGGATCAGACGGAACAGAAACAAACCTCTGAAAACAATGAAGGAGGAACATTGCCATGAGCCAGACACCTTTTGAACAAGCCGGCAGTTTAGAAATTGGCACCGTTGAGTTTGTTTCACCAGACGAAATAAAAATTGCCATTGACATTGAAGCACCCGACTCTATGGCACTTAACACAGGTGGGCCACGACCATTCCCAAGGGTAAATGAATACCTGCTAATTCCTGTTGATCAGGGTTTCCTTGTGGGGCAAGTAGAATGGATTACTGTAGAACGTTCTCCTTTCCCCAAACGTAAAGGAATGCAGGATTTTGGTCTTATAGATTTGCCGTATCCTCTCCGGAGACTTAGTTTAAATCCGCTTGGAATTTTACGAGCGGTTTCTCCTGGACAAAATTTTGAATTCAGACGAGGTTGTGATGTTTTGCCATCAGTGGGGATTCCTGCAATACTGCCTACAGATGCACAACTGAAAGCAATTATTGAATCAGGACAAAAAGACCGTGTATGCATTGGTACAAGCCCGGTGGCAAATAATGCAAAAGTATATGTTGATCCCGATCGTTTATTTGGCCGTCATCTTGCTGTGCTTGGCAATACCGGAAGTGGAAAATCCTGTTCTGTTGCTGGGCTTATAAGATGGTGCATAGAATCAGCAGCAAAGGAAACAGATGGAAAGCTTCCAAATTCACGTTTCATCATTCTTGACCCCAACGGAGAATATTCACGAGCATTTCCAAAAGATGATGATAAAATTAAAGTACGCATTTTTAAGGTTAACCCTGCTCAGGGTGAATTACCTTTAAAGGTGCCATTATGGTTTTGGAACAGTGCTGAATGGTGTGCATTTTCACAGGCAAGTGCAAAGACACAAAAACCTTTATTAAGGCGAGCATTACGAGAAATTAAAGCTGGGCGTGATATTAGTGGACTATCACCTGAAGAAAAAAAACTTGAAATTCGTAGATATTTATCATCACAACTTATTTCAATTAGAAATGATATGCGGTCAAATGCCATAAAAACAGATGAAACCAAATTTGGTTTCCGACTTAAAGCTATTGTCGACGATTTGCAAAGAAAGATTAGTGAATTTCAAGATTATAAACTTAATAAAGTTATTGAAGCAATTACAGTCGCATTGAATTCTACTTTTAAAAGTTTTGAAAAAAATGGCGAGGTAATTGAATATTATCGAGCCTTTACTGTAAACCAAGTAAATGAAATAGTAAATGAACTAAATGATTCTTTAAAATTATTAGGTGGAATTATTTACCAAGAAGGTCCCGACGAGGATGTTCCATTGCAATTTAATGGAGCTGAATTAGCTGATCATCTTGAAATTCTTGGGCAACAAGACAACCAAAGTCAATTCATTGATTTATTAGTCGCGCGAATACGAACACTAATCGCTGATCCAAGAATTAGATCTATTATTGCAGACACAAATAATATTACACTTGAAAACTGGTTGAATAACTATATTGGCAGCGATAACGGTGATAATTTATCTATTATTGATCTTTCTCTTGTTCCTACTGACGTCGTTCATATTGTAACGGCTGTAATTGCTCGAATGATTTTTGAGGCTCTACAACGTTATGTAAAATTAAACCATATAGCGCTACCGACTGTTCTGGTAATGGAAGAGGCACACACCTTTATAAAGCATTACAAAGAGGATGCTGAGAATCAAGATGCTGCGGCAGTTTGTTGCCAGGTTTTTGAGCGCATTGCCCGAGAAGGACGCAAATTTGGTCTTGGTTTGGTCCTTTCCTCACAGCGTCCCTCTGAGCTTTCGCCAACGGTTTTATCTCAATGCAATACCTTTTTGCTTCATCGTATCAGTAATGACAGGGATCAAGAAATTGTTAACCGTCTGGTGCCAGATAACCTGAGAGGATTATTGCGTGAATTGCCATCATTACCCTCGCAACATGCTGTTTTACTGGGATGGGCATCGGAACTCCCTGTCCTTGTAAAAATGAATGATTTGCCAAAATCACAACAACCACGCTCAGATGACCCTGATTTCTGGAATGTATGGACAAGAAAGGATGAAAAAGGTAATCTGGTAGAGCGTAAAACTAATTGGCAAGATATTGCAGACGACTGGCAACAAAAAACATCAAGCAATACAAATGGAGAAAAAGAAGAAAGCGACAATAAGGAAAATGGGGAACAAAAAAATGAAAAATAATAATTCCTTAAAATTAACCCATAGGAACGCATGCTTATGAAACCACCCACCAACAACACACCCCCACAAGGATACAAAATGACCGAACTCGGAGCACTGCCGGAAGAATGGGAAATTATAAATTTAGATAAAATTATTGATTTGAAAAGAGGTATATCTTGGCGAAAAGA
>ENA-UPSM01006938-UPSM01006938.1-activated-sludge-metagenome-genome-assembly--contig:-NODE-6938-length-10299-cov-4.974229_pt1 | contig 10299 bp, 13 predicted proteins | sample MGYA00238181_ERZ773283 | MGnify/ENA primary metagenome ERZ773283 (study PRJEB29023, sample SAMN05720199) | activated sludge metagenome | isolation source: Anaerobic digester | place: Japan... | reverse complement strand
ATATTCAAAAAAGACCAGATGTGCAAGTTATTAAGTCTACTATGTTAGACAATCCTTTTTTAGAAGAAGCGATTAGAAGGAAGATATTAAGCTATGAACCTACACCTGAAAACATTAAGAACGGTACTGCTGATAATTATATGTGGCAAGTGTATGGATTAGGAGAAAAAGCAAGGTTGCAAGGATTAGTATTTAATAACTGGGATGTTGTTGAGGATATTCCTGACGGTACAAGGTTTTTAGGGTATGGATTAGACTTTGGATTTACTAACGATCCGACAGCGCTAGTTGGATTATATGAATATGATAAAGAGTTATATGTTGACAACCCCATTTACAAAACAAGGTTGCTTAATCAAGATATAGTCAATGAGTTAAAGAGATTAGGTATTAGTAATGCTGATCTAATAGTTGCGGATAGTGCAGAGCCTAAGAGTATAGAAGAGATAGCATTAGCTGGATTTAATATACAAGGGGCATATAAAGGACAGGATAGTGTGAGATATGGAATAGATTTATTAAAAAACTTCAAGATGCATTTAACCAGAAGAAGCATTGAAATGGAGAATGAACTGAGAAAATATAAATACAAAGAGGATAGAAGCGGAAACATTCTCAACGAACCTATTGACCAATTTAACCACACAATAGATGCACTGCGGTATATTGCCATAGAAAGGCTAGGAAATAGGCAAGAGGTGCAGATATTTAACAGGGAATTGCTAGGTTTGTAGATCGGATTGTTGATAATGTTTTGTGAAAATGATACGATTATATATAGTGAAGAAGAAATAAAAAGGGATTTATTTTATTCTTTTAAGAAATGTATACCACAGATAAAAATGTTTTGGATAAAGAATTAATTGAAAGTGCTATTGAGTTTAATGAGAGTGAAAAAGAAAGGTTTAACAGATTAGAGAGATATTATAGAGGACAGCATGATATACTAAACAGGATTAAACCTAGAACAGCAAAGAATAACAAGATAGTTATTAATCACGCAAGTTATATAGTTGACGCATATACTGGATACTTAATGGGAAATCCTGTTGACTACAAAATATCAGAAGAATATGATGCAAGTATTGTTTTAGACCAATACAAAAAGCAAACTATTTCAAATGTTGATGTGGAAATTGTAAAAGATTTGGGTATTTTTGGAAAGCAATATGAGTTAGTTTACAATGTAGAGAATGACACAGAAAGTGCAGACATTGATAACAGAAATTGCATTTGCGTTTATGACAATACCGTAAGACATCAAAAGATGTTTGCTATCCTTTATGAACTAGGAGACAAAAGGGGAGAGTATAAAAATGTCAAAGTATATGACAATAGTTTTCTTTACAATTGTTCAGATGGAAAGAATATAATAATCGGAGAGAAGACACCACATTTGTTTGGCAAAGTACCAGTAATTGAGTTTAGAAATAATAGTGAATTGTTAGGAGATTTTGAGCAAGTAATGAGTTTAATTGACGCTTATAATACCTTGCAGTCGGATAGAATAAACGATATTGAGCAGTTGGTTGAAAGTATTTTGGTTGGTTATGGAACAATATTGACAGATGCTCAGATGCAGGAACTGATCAATAATAGAACTTTATTTGGACTGCCAAAAGATAGTAAAGTTGAATACTTAATCAAAGCGTTGGACGAAGGACAGTTAGATATTTTGAGGAAGACTATTGAGAATGATATTTTCAAAATAGCAAAAGTCCCTAATATGAGTGATGAGAACTTTGCTGGGAATGCCAGTGGAGTCGCTTTGAGCTACAAACTTTTACTATTTGAGCAAAGTACAGCTAACAAAGAAAGGAATGTAGAGCAAGGGCTAAAAGAAAGATTTGAGTTATACAACAACTATTATGTAAATATTGGCAAGATGGAAAAGATACCATTGCCAGAAGTTGATGTGGTATTTAAGAGAAACCTGCCACAGAACTTAGTTGAGTTAAGCCAGATAATAGTTAATCTTCAGGGTTTAGTTGATGATGAAACATTAGTAGGACTTCTACCATTTGTAGATAATGCAAAAGCAACAGTAGAGAAGAACAGAGAGGAAGAGGACGAAAAAACCAATAGAATGCTGGGAAACTTTGGAACATCTATACCTAGCGGAGAAGTTGTAGAAGGGGTTGCTAATGAAGATTAAAAATGGAAGCCACTGAACAGACAAATATTGTTTACAATCCTGCCACTGTTGATTACTGGGAAAGCAGGGCAATACAAAGGCAGTTATTTTCAGAGTTAAAAGGGAAGGATTTAATCGCAAGGCTTATGCCGATTTATCAAACCACTTTAGATTATGTGAATAAAGAGGTAGAAAGTTTGTATAAAAATTATGGAAAAGATGGTGCTATTGATGTTGCTAAAATGCGAGAGAAGTTAACAGGAACTGAAAGAAGTGAAGTATTAAGAGAATTGAAAATGAAAATAAGATTAGCGGGAAAAGATCCTAAAAAAATTATTGATAAAAACTTCCTTGTTAAATTGAACAGGTTAGAGGCGATTAAAGAGAGGGTTTACTGGAGCGTTAGAACAATGATACCCCAGATGACGGAGATACAGGCTAGGACATACAGTGAAATTATTCAAAATACCTATTTTTTACAGAAGCAAGAAATTAAACAAAGGAAAGGAAACTTTATTATGACAAGGTTTGATCAGATAAACAAAACTGAAGTTCAAGGGCTTTTAGAAGAAAAATGGTTTGGTGGAACCTATGGAGAAAGGACTAAAAGAAACATGACGGTTTTTGGAGAAGAGTTAAGAGATATTCTCGGAACTAAAATGCTAACGGGGATATCAGTTCAGAAGACCGCTAAATTAGTAGAAGAAAGATTTAATGTTTCTAAATATGAGGCCACAAGATTGGTTAGAACAGAAAGTACCCATTTTGCAAATAAGGCAGAAATGAAAAGTTATGAAGATGAAGGTATTAAGTATTACAAGTTTGTCGCAACATTAGACGGTAGGACTTCTGATATATGTAAAGGATTAAACGGAACTATATGGAGAGTAGAAGATGCTGTTGAGGGATATAACTATCCACCTTGCCATAGTCAATGCAGGTCGACAACAGTAGCAATGTTTCCGGAAGAAGTAGGGGGAAAAGTTATGGAAAGTAATTATAAAAAGGGAGATGAATATTCATCAGCGGAAGATATCTTGAGCGAAATATATGAAACCAACAAGCAAGGGTATGAGGAAGAAACAGGAATACCTATCAACAGATAATTGACAATCTATTTCACATATGCGATTATTGTATAAATAAAAACCCCAAAATAAAAAATCCCAAAATAAAAACTTCAAATGAAAATACTCGACGGAGGTTAAACGGTTAATTTGTTTTTTTGGCGATTATGTCAGAAGAAGGAAACGCACCAGAAACAATCACACCAATTGTTTCAGAAAATGGGGAAGGTGGCGAGGTTAAACAGGGTGAAGATAAGATGTTAACGCAAGAGCAATTTAATGAGGCTTTAAAAGATAGGCTGGAGCGAGAGCGAAAGAAAATCTTAAAAGAAGCTGAATCAAAAATTAAAGAAGCTCAAGCGGAAGCCGAAAGGTTGGCACAGTTGTCAGCAGAGGAGAAACAGAAAGAGTTGATTAAAAAAACAGAGGAAGAAATTAGCAGAAGAGAAAAGGAGGTTGCTTTAAGAGAAAATAGAATTGAAGCAACAGAACTATTTCAGAAAGCTAATATACCGATAAGTTTAGTAGACTATGTAGTTTCAGAGGACAAGGAAAAGACTTCTGAGAATGCAGAACTGTTTATTAAAAACTATAAGGAAAGTGTATCTCAAACTATTGCTGAACAACTAAAAGGAGTGCCACCTAAAGACTTAAAGACATCACAATCTGAACCAAAGAAAGTTATAACCTCATTTTAATTGATTTAATTAATTTGAGTTTAGTAAGAAAATGGCAAAAGAAGATGCATTAAGCATACTGTTAGCAGATGGAACAACTGCTGACAAGTTAAAAGAATCATACTCGGAATTAGTTGATATGGTTCAAAAGGGTGCAATCTCTACACAGATTAAGAACACCAATCTTTCTGGAAATCCTGAAGCTGGTTCTGTTGAAGTTAGAAGACTAATGACAGCAGAGTCTCAGGCTTATGGTACTGCTAGAACGGCAGGAAAAGGTGACAAAGTAAAGAATAATGGCGTTGTTGTGAATCTTGATCAAGACAAAGAGATTATAGAGGAAGTAGAATGGAAAGATATTCAGTTCTATGGTATTGATGGAATAATTGCAAAAAGACAGGTAAATCATCTAAATGCAATGGTAAGAGAATTAGACAGAGCATTCTTTACAGAAGCAGAGAGTGCAGGAAGTGCTGAAACTATTTCTAGTACAGCAATTGAAGATGTTATTGAAGAGCTTATTCAATCTGTTGAAACTGTTGAGAATGACAATGTTGACGGTGTAGATAGGGAAATGTTGGTCTTGACATTGAAGCCTCATATCTATGGGAAATTACTTAACAGATTAGATGTTGTGACAAATCCTAACGGGCAGAGCTACAATGCTTTTCACGGAGTAAGAGTATTTAGTAATACAAGACAGACAAAAGATGCAATCTGTATGGCAATAGGTGCAATAGCACAGCCAGTTGTATCACAGCCTTATGTGGTTGAACCTATACCTCTTTCAAACGCGGTGGCAATAGAGTTGTTCTATCACTATGGCACGAAAGCAGTAATGCCTGACTTGATAAAGTACGCAGAGATGAGTACATTCTCAGTCTAGTTCTTTAATAGTTAATTTAAGGGGCGAAGAAAATGGACGAAGTCGTTGAAAGAATTAAAGGCTATGCATTAGTTATAGACCCTGGGATGCCCGATAATGAGGTTTTAGACCAAATTGTAATGGAAGTAGTTGATAGAGTTTTGATATACACTAATAGATATCAGCTGGTTTCTGGATATGAGAAGTTCTTGAAGGGGGAATACTATGAAGGAAACTATACTGTTGATGTTGATGGGAATAGGCTACCAATTTTACCAATCCCTATTGAATTAGAGAGATCTATTGCGAAAGTGGTAGTTTCTAGTTACAAGGGGATTGATAAATTGGTTAATTCTGAAAATCCTGAAATTAGAAGTATATCAGATAACGGACAATCAATTACTTATGGTGAATACGTAGGAAATTATTTTAGTTCTAAAGACGACTCGGACATCTTTGCCTCTACTAAAAATATTCTGGATAATTTCAGGATACCAGTAATAGTTAAAACCGAGTTTTTCTATGAGGATTACAGAGGATTATAAAAAAAGTATTGCAAAGACCTTTTATGACAAAGAAATACAAAGATATAGCATAAAAAAGGACACTGATGATGAAGGCTGGGTCGGTGAAGAGGTTTTACAAGAAGGCAAATCATTCTATGGAAATGTCAAATATGGAAATCTTGGTAGAGTTCTAAAAGAGCAGGGAGTAGACATTGAAGGAGATTTAGCGATAACTACCAATGAGACATGCTCTATCGGAGAGATTTTAGGATTTGGCAATTACTATTACAAAGTATCAAAGTTTCTGAAATATGATACTCATAATTTAGTTGTTTGTGATATATGGCAGGAAAGACAGTCGTTGTCGGTATAAAAAACTTAGAGAAATGTATTAATAAGTTTAAATCGGTTGAGGATATAGATCTAACGCCTGTTATTAGTAAAGCAACGAGGATTGTTCAGCGAGATGCCAAGATACTAGCTCCTGTCGATACTGGAAATCTTATGAACCATATATTTGAAAAGACTCTAAAGAAAGAAACCGTGTCTGGTGCAACTAGTGCGGTCGGTGTAGTGTATACAAATGTAGAGTATGCAGTATATCAGGAGTATGGTTGGAGTAGAACATACCCAAGTGGAAAGACTGTTGTATATTCAGGAAAAGCATTTATGAGACCAGCACTACAAAAGAACAGTGGTTTAATAGATAGAATGATCGAGAAGTATATACAAGATAAATTAAAAACTATTAAGAAATGATAGAGCCTAAAAGTCAGATATACACAATATTAAAAAAGGTAACTAACAATGTCTATCAAGCAATGCCAGAAGTAAATGTTGTATATCCTTGTATTATCTATTCTATCAGTGGAAATGAACCACAATATACGGTTGATCAGGAATTAGAATACCAAATAGTAGAGGCAAAGATTGATATTTATGACAAGACGAGTAAAGGGACAGGAACTTTACTTGTTAGTCTTGTAAATGAAATGCTGGATAATGGATACAGAATGACATACTGTGCAGATATCCCGAACGAAGACAGTAGCCATATAAGTACATTATTCAGTACAATAATATAAATGAAAAGGTTTAATTTATTATTTTAGAGAAAATGGCAACAAAAAGTTTAGGAACAACCCTAACAAAGACGAAATCTGGAAGCGAGTCAACAGACCTAGTAATAAGTGGACTTACTTCTATTGGTGAAGTCGGAGTTGAAAGTGATGAAATTGATGTAACAACACTTTCAAGCACAGGAGGTTTCAAAGAGTTTATTGCTGGTTTTAAGGACGCTGGTGAAGTTTCTTTAGCAGGATATATCTCTGACGAGGGACAAGTAGAGGCTTTACTTACACTAGCAAGTTCACAGTCAATAGAGAAATGGACTATTACAACACCTAACGGTGCAACTTGGAAGTTTAATGCATTCGTAAAATCATTCAAAGAGAGCGAGGCAACAATAGATGGCGTTAGAGGGTTTAGTGCAAGTTTAAGAATAAGTGGCGTACCTGAATATACAGGAGCTGGGGCTAGTGTATAGAATATGGGGCAGGGAACTGCCCTGTATTTTTGAAACCGAAATAACTTTTAACAAAAAAAATAAATGGAAAATGATAAGAGTATAAAAACGGATTTAGATTTTAATGCAAAAAAAATTGCTAAACTAGAGAAGGAGACTGGTTTGCCCTTTTTAGAAATCTTAAGTAAGTTTAGTATCGAAAATATAAACCTACTCATTAAATACGGCTTAGAGGTTGATGAAGAGACTGCTTATATTTTGATTAATGATTATCTAAAAGAAAAGGATATAACAGAATTATATGTTTTAATTTTAGAGGAGTTACAAAATAAAGGTTTTTTACCACGAACAGTCAATCTAAAAGAGATATTGAGCAAAACTCAGGAGCAAATGAAGATGTAGAAGGTTGGTTTTGGAAGTATTGGGAAGAAAATGAAAAAGTGGCAATAACAGTAGGGCTTAGTATTGAACAGTATTGGGATTTGAACCCTAAGCAATTTGAAAAATATATAAAGGCTTATATAGAAAATGAAAAGAAGAGGTTAAGAGAGGCTGACACGAACAACTTTAATCTAGGGAAGTACATTGCTTATGCAGTCAACGACCCTAAAAAGTATCCTAGAAAGCCTTTTTTAGAGGACAAATTAAATAAAATGGAAATGGACGAAATGGTAGGAAAAGAAATGAGTGTTGAGGAGATGGAAGAAATGATGAAACGAAATACCATAATTTTAGGTGGCAAGATTAAGAAAAATGGCAAAAGAGACAGTTGAAGAGTTAGAAGTTCTAATAACTGCAAATGCAGATAAGTTAAAACTAGAACTTCAAAACACAAATACAAAACTTTCAGAATTGCAAAATCAGGTTGGTGGCGTTAATAAGAGCATTGGAACTAATCTGGTTGGTTCTATTGTTAAGGCGAACATTGCTACTAAAGTTCTAACTGGAATATTAAGAACAACTGCAAATATTACAAAGACTGTAATTACAAAGACATTTCAGCTAGGCAGCCAATACACAAGGTTAAAGACGGCAACAGAAGTTGTTACCAGAAATATGGGAATGACAACCGAACAGGTAGAAGGGCTTAGAGATGCTCTGGAAGATGCAAATACTTATGGTACTCAAGCAGAGAATGTTATTAAAACACTTGCCTTATCAGGACTTGTGGATATGGCAAATGGATTAAAAGCTATTGACGCTAGAACAGGCAAAGCGGTAGAAGGTACAACAGCTCTAATTCTAACCATGAAGGATCTAGGGGCAACTGCTGGAATTGATAGTGCTGAGGCAATTGATAGATTGAGTAAGTTCGTAAGAAGGGGAGAGGTGGCATTTGCTGATGGGCTTGTTGAAATCGGAAATATTAATATGGCATACAAGGAATATGCTGATAGTATTGGCAAATCTGTAATGCAGTTGTCGGCACAAGAAAGGGCACAAGTGAGGCTAAATATCATAATGCAAGAGGGAGAAAAATCGTTAGGGGCTTATGCTGCGACAATGCAGACTTCTGGAAAAGCGACTTTGAGTGTTGGAAATGTTATGACTTCGGTTTTTGAAAGGCTTGGAAATTATATGGAGCCTGTATTCGCTACTTTATCGTTGGCAACATTTGAGTTTGTCAGTTCTATAAGGAATGCCTTGATAGGAAATGCTCAGACATTTCAGCAATGGGCGATAACTGTAGCAGGATATGTGGTTGCTGTTATTAGAGTATTGGGATCGTATCTGATGAAGATACCTGTAATCGGAAAATATTTTAGTTCACTCGCCAATTTCTCGCTAAAGCCTGTTGCTGTGACTTTAGGAAATATCCAAGATAGTGCAAATGGTGTCGCAAGTAGTTTTGACGACGCTGGAGCTAGTGCAAAAAAGATGAAAGATGAACTTGCTGGTTTTGATGAAATGACGGTGTTGAATAAGGAAGAAGAAGGAGGGGCAACTACTGGTATTGTAGGTGGAGTTAGCACAGGTCTTGGAAATCTCGGACAAATGTTCGATATGAGTGCAATGAACGAGCAAGTTGAACAAATCAATCAAATAGCCAATTCTGTGCAAGGGAGTGTACAAGAGAAAATGGACTCGATTAAGAATACTCTTGAAACGACTGGAAAAGCAGTTCTAGCATTTATCGGTATTTTTCTAGTACTAAAAACTCTTTCAACAGTTGGTTCTGCTATTTCTGGAGTAACTACAATATTTGGAGGACTTGGAAAAGTATTAGGAGGCTTACCGCCACAAGTTTTAATAATCATAGCAGTTATAACAGTTCTTGCCGGATTAGCATATATCGTCTGGAAAAATTGGGAGCCGATTAGTGAATGGTTCAAGCAATTATGGGAGAATGTTAAGACTTGGTTTAGTGAAGGTATTGCTGGAATAACCGCCTTGTTTAATGCTTATGCCGATTACTTTAAATTAAAAATTGACTGGATTGGAATTATTTTCAATAAGATGGTTTCAGATATTACTGCGTGGGGATCTAATCTATGGAACAACTTAAAGAACGGAGCGACTGGAGCTTGGAACAGTATAACTGGAGTATTTAGCAGTTTAGGAAATTGGTTCAGGAACATTTTTTCAAGTGCATGGAATGGTGTTGTCTCAGTGTTTAGTTCTGGTGGAAGTGTTTTTGCTGGAATACAAAATGGAATATTTAATACATTCAGGGCAGTTGTTAATAGTTTAATCAGTGGAATAAACACGGTTGTTAGCATTCCATTTAACGCAATTAATTCGGCGATTAATTCAATAAAGAAAGTTAGTATAGCAGGAATTAAACCTTTTAATTTCCTCTATACAATATCTGTTCCTAGAATACCAATGTTGGCAAAAGGTGGAATAATAGACAGTCCTACAATGGCAGTTGTGGGTGAAGCTGGAAAAGAAGCTGTGTTGCCATTAGACCGAAATACTGGTTGGGCGGAAGAGGTGGCTAGATTAATTAATCAAAGTAATACAGGGCAACCTATTCAACTAACAGTTAAAATTGGAGATGAGAAAATAGGTGAGAAATTAATAGACTATATAAATGAGAAAGGATTTAGAACTGGTTCTAATATATTAAACATATAGAAATGATTTTATTAAAAATAGGTTCAACAGATTTAACAAGTTATTTAACGGAGTACACGGTCAGTTATCAGGACATGTGGACAGAAGCAGGAAGAAACTTGGCTGGAAATCTAAAAGCCACTTTTGTTGGAACGGTTCCGAAGATTAGTTTAACATTTAGACAATTGACAAAGTCTGAGGCAAATACTATTGCTGGACTGCTTAATGGACATAGTTTTTCAGTAACTTGGTATGATATTCAAAGTCAGACTACAAAGACAGGAACTTTCTATCGTGGAGATTATGGTATTTCTATAAGAGATTTAACTAGTGAAAGATATAAGGAGTTCAGTGTTAACTTGATAGCATTTAACAAAATATGATAACAGTTAGCAGTGCTTTTAAGACAGCAATGAAAGCAGAGAGTAAAGAGTTGCTAGCATATATTACAGATGGAACTACTCAGCT
>ENA-UPSM01006936-UPSM01006936.1-activated-sludge-metagenome-genome-assembly--contig:-NODE-6936-length-10301-cov-9.025571_pt1 | contig 10301 bp, 9 predicted proteins | sample MGYA00238181_ERZ773283 | MGnify/ENA primary metagenome ERZ773283 (study PRJEB29023, sample SAMN05720199) | activated sludge metagenome | isolation source: Anaerobic digester | place: Japan... | reverse complement strand
TTCGGACTCGGCATCGACGTGATCGAGGCCGCCCGCATCCGCAGGTTGCTGGAGCGGCTGCCGCGCGCCTGCGAGCGTCTCTTCAGCGAGCAGGAACGCGCCTACTGCGACGGGTTCGCCGACCCCTGGTCGCGGTACGCGGCCCGCTTCGCCGCCAAGGAGGCGGTCGGCAAGGCGCTCGGGATCGGCATCATCGGGTTCGTCTGGCGCGACATCGAGGTACTGTCGGGGGGGAAGCCCGTCATCGCCCTGCACGGCGGCGTCGCCGACATCGCCCGGCGCCTGGGGGTGACCCGGGTCGAGGTCTCGCTCAGTCACACCGGCGGCATGGCCTACGCGGTCGCCGCCGCGCTCAAGGAGGACGCCGATGGATGAGTCCCTGCTGCTGGGGCTGTACACCGCCCAGGCCATGCGGGAGGTCGACGGGGCCGCCATCGAGGGCGTCGGCATCCCCGGCGGCCATCTCATGGAGCGCGCCGGCGTCGCGGTCGCGGCCGAGATCCTCGAGCGCCACGCGCCCGACGAGGCGGTCGTCTTCGCCGGCAAAGGCAACAACGGCGGCGACGGGTTCGTGATCGCCCGTGAGCTGTCCGAGGCCGGCGTCGAGGTCACGGTGCTCCTGCTGGCCGCGCCGGAGGAGTACAGGGGCGACGCGAAGCTGAACCTCGACATCCTGGCCAACCTCGGGATCGACGCGCGCCGCGCGACCGACGGGAGCGGCGCCCTGACCGAGGACGCCGTGGTGCTGACCGGGATGGCCGACGTGGTGGTGGACGCCGTCTTCGGCACCGGGTTCGCCGGCGCCGCCGAGGGTCCGGCCGCGGCGGCGATCGGCCTGATGAACGAGGCGCCCGGCCTGGTGGTGAGCGTCGACATCGCCAGCGGCGTGGTCGCGAGCACCGGGTCGGTGAGCGGCCCCGCGGTGGCGGCCGACCTCACCGTGACGTTGCACGCCGCCAAGGTCGGCCACTTCGTCACCCCGGGCGGCTCGCTCTCCGGCGAGGTCGTGATCGCGCCGATCGGCATCCCCGCGCTCTGCGACCGCGAGCCGGACGTGTGGCTGCTGACCGGGGAGGCCATGGGCGAGTTGGTGGTCCCCAAGGGCTCGCTCGACCACAAACGCTCCGTCGGCACCGTGCTGGTCGCCGGCGGGTCGCGGGGCATGGAGGGCGCCGCCCACCTGGCCGCGTTCGCGGCCCTCAGGGGCGGCGCCGGTCTGGTGCACTGCGCGCTGCCGGAGGGCGCCGCGGCCGAGAAGCCCTTCGCCGAGGTGATCACCGTCACCGTCCCCGGCGAGGACGGCCGGTTCGGCGCGGCGGCCCGCTCGCCGCTGCTCGAGGAGGCCGGCCGGTTCAAGGCCCTCGCCCTCGGACCCGGCCTCGGACGCGGCGACGGGACGACCGTGCTGGTGCGCGAGCTGCTCGGCGTCGGGCGGCCGCTGGTGCTCGACGCCGACGGCCTGTACGCGCTCGACGGCGAGCTCGAGCTGCTCGCCGGACGCGCCCACCCGACCGTGCTCACCCCGCACGAGGGCGAGCTCGGCCGTCTGATCGGTCGCCCCGCGGAGGAGGTGGCGGCCGAGCGCCTGGAGTCCGCCCGCGTCGCGGCGCGACGGTCGGGCGCGACGGTCGTCCTCAAGGGCGAGGCGACCATCGTCGCCGACCCGTCGGGACGGGCCTACGTCGTCCCGACCGGCAACCCGGGCCTGGCCACGCCGGGCACCGGCGACGTGCTGACCGGCGTCATCGCCGCCCAGCTCGCCAAGGGCCTGCCGGCCACCGAGGCGGCCTGTCTCGGGGCGTACCTGCACGGCCTCGCCGCCGACCTGGCCGCCGAGGAGGCGGTGGGCACCGAGGCCATGGTCGCGAGCGACCTGTTCCACTACCTGCCCGCCGCCGTGGAGCGGCTCAAGGCCGGCCCCCAGGAGGAGACCCATGAGCACCACTGACGTCGGCCCGGAGGCCGAGCCCCTGGTCCGCGAGATCATGACCGCCCCGGTCGTGACGGTGCGGCCCGACCTGTCGGTGAAGGACCTGGTGGCGCTGTTCCGCGAACGGCGCATCGGCGGCGCGCCGGTCGTGGACGGGGAGGGCGTGCTGCTCGGCATCGTCACCGAGGGCGACCTGATGGCGCTCAACGCCGACGTGCAGATGCCGCACTACTTCGAGCTCTTCGACAGCATCATCTATCTGGGCAGCCAGAAGAAGTTCAAGGAGCAGCTGGAGAAGGCGGCGGCGGCCATCGTGGAGCAGCTCATGACGCCGGCCGAGAAGGTCAAGTCGGTGAGCCCGGACGATCCCGCGCGCACGGCGGCCCGGCTGATGGCCAAGCACGGCTTCGACCGGGTGCCCGTGGTCGAGGGCGAGACGGTGGTGGGCATCGTCACGCGGCACGACATCATGAAGATGCTGGGGCTCTGAATGCTGACGGGCCGACAGCGCGCGGTCGCCGAGGTCGACCTGGAGGCGATCCGGCACAACGTCCGCCGCCTGATGCGCGACCTGCCGGAGGGAGCCGTGCACTGCGCCGTCGTCAAGGCGGACGGGTACGGGCACGGCGCGGTGCCGGTGGCTCGCGCGGCGCTCGAGGCCGGCGCGACCTGGCTGGGGGTGGCGACGGCGGCCGAGGCGCGGGAGCTGCGGGCCGCCGGGCTGACCGCCCCGGTCCTCATCTTCGGACCGCTGACGGGCGCGGACCTGGCCGACGCCGCGGAGGCGGGTGCCGAGGCCGTCGCCTGGTCCGTCCCGTTCCTGCGCGCGGCGGCGCGGCTCGGCGTCCGGGTCCACGTCAAGGTCGACACCGGCATGGGCCGGCTGGGCGTGCGCCCCGACGAGGCGGCCGGCCTGTGCGCGCGGGCGAGCGAGGCCGGCGTCCTGGCCGGCCTGATGAGCCACTTCGCCACCGCGGACGAGGAGGACACGGCGTTCTTCGAGCTGCAGCTGGGCCGGTTCACGGAGCTGGCGGCCGGGCTCAAGCGGCGGTACCCTGACCTCCTCTGTCACACCGCGAACAGCGCGGCGACGCTGCGCGGCCCGCGCGCCCACTTCGACATGGTCCGCACGGGCATCGCCATGTACGGGCTGGCGCCGGCCAACGACGATCCCTTCCTGCACGACCTGCGGCCGGCGATGAAGCTCGTCTCCCACCTCGCGGGGGTCCGTGACATCGGCCCCGGCGACTCCGTGGGCTACGGCCGTACGTGGATCGCCGACGAGGACACGCGCATCGGCGTCGTCCCGGTGGGCTATGCGGACGGCGTGCGGCGCGCCCTGGGCAACACCGGCGAGGTGCTGGTCGCCGGGCGGCGCTGTCCCATCGTCGGCCGCATCAGCATGGACCAGATGACGGTGCGGCTGCCCGGCGGCTGGGGCCGGCCCGGGGACGAGGTCGTGCTGTTCGGCGCCGCCGGGGACGGCGTGGCCGGCGGCGCGTCCGTCGCCTGGACCTGGCCCTCCGCCCCGCGCCGCGACGACCGGGGGACGCCGCGGATCCTGTGCGAGGAGGTCGCCGCGCTGCTCGGCACGATCAACTACGAGGTCACCTGCGACGTCGCCCCGCGGGTGGTGCGCCGTTACCGCGGCGAAGCTCCCGCGGCGTGAGGGGGTCCATGGCCCGCTACGCCCCCACCTCGCCGACGCTCGACGAGATCACACGCGTGGCGCTCGCCGCGCTCGGCCCCGGCGAGGCCGGCTGGCTGGTGGGCGGCTGCCTGCGCGACGAGCTCCTCGCACGCCGCATCCGCGACATCGACATCGTCGTCGACGGCCGCCAAGAGGCGCTGGCTCGGGCGCTCGCCGACCGGGTCCGCGGCGACGTGTACGCCACCTCGGACGTGTTCGGCGGCTGGCGTGTGCTGGCCGGCGACCTCCGCATCGACGTCGCCGGCCTGCGCGGCGGCCCGCCCGGCGGCCCGCCCGATCCGGAGACGCGCGCCCGGCGCCTCGAGGCGGACCTGCGCGCGCGCGACTTCACCGTCGACGCCCTGGCGCGCCCTCTCGACGGCCACGACATGGTCGATCCGCTGGGCGGGCTCTCCGACCTGGCGGCGGGCCGCCTGCGCCTGTGCTCACCGGCCTCGCTCGACGACGACCCCCTGCGCGTGCTGCGGCTGTCGCGGCTGGCGCGCGAGCTCGACCTGGTGCCGGACGCGACCGCCACCGAGGCCGCCTTCCGCGCCGCCCCGAGCCTGGCCCGCGTGAGCGGGGAGCGCGTGCGCGACGAGCTCTGCGCCCTCCTCGCCACGCGCGCCGCGTCGGTGGCGCTGCGCGACCTGGCCGTCTGGGGCGCGCTCGCCGTCGTGCTGCCCGAGGTCGACCAGTTGCGCGGCGTCGAGCAGAACCCCTACCACCACCGGGACGTCTTCGAGCACACGACCGAGGCGCTGACCTACGTGGTCGGCGTGGTGGCCCAGCTCGGCGGGCGTCAGTTCCTGACGACGCCGGAGGAGGCCGGACTGCCGGGGGTCGGGCCGCTCGTGCCCGTCTCCTGGGCCGTCCTTCTGCACGACATCGGCAAGCCCCTCGTGCGCGTGGTGGACGACCGCGGGCGGGTGATCTTCTGGCATCACGACGAGGCCGGCCGCCGGATGTGCGCCGAGATCGGCCGGCGGCTCAAGCTCAGCAACCGGTTCGTCGAGTACGTGGGCACCCTGGTGCGGCAGCATCTGAGGCTCGGGTTCCTCACCCACGAACAACCCTTGACGCGCCGGGCGCTGGCCCGCTACCGGCGCGACGTGCATCCCTGGGTGTTCGAGTCGGTGGTGGTCTCGCTCTGCGACCGGCTGGCGACGCGCGGCGAGAAGACCTCGCTCAGCTCCGTGGCGCGCCACTACCGGCTGGCGCGCACCGTGTGGACGGAGGTGAGCAAGGCCCCGACGCCGCGGGTGCTCAGCGGCGACGACGTGATGGACCTGCTCGGGATCGGGCCCGGGCCGGACGTGGGCCGGGCGCTGGACGCGCTGGAGGAGGAGGTCGAGGCGGGGGAGGTCACGGACGCCGACGGGGCGCGCGCCTTCCTGCGCAGATGGTGGGCGGCGAGGGACGATGCCTGAGCTGCCGGAGGTGGAGACCGTCAGGCGGCGCCTGCAGGCCTGTCTGCCGGGGCTCCTTCTGCGCCGCGTGGTCGTCCACGACTGGACGGTGAGCGCCCAGACCGAGGAGGAGCTGAACGGGTACCTGGCGGGGCGCCGCGTGGCGCGGCTGCGGCGGCGCGGCAAGTACCTGCTCGTCGACCTGGAGGCGGGGCCGGCGGCCGGCGACGGACCGGCGGTCGCCGTCGTCCATCTGCGCATGACCGGGCAGCTCGTGTTCCGGCTCGAGCCGGGAGGCCGCCCGCCGCGCTTCACCTGGGCGCTCGAGCCGGACGCGGCTCTCCACTTCCTGGACGTGCGCCGCTTCGGCCGGCTGTGGGCGCTCGACCCGGAGGACGAGGACGGGTTCTTCGCCGCGCGCCGCATGGGGCCCGAGCCGTTCGGTCCCGAGTTCACGGTCGCGTATCTGCGCGGCGCGCTGGCGGGCCGGCGCGCGCCGCTCAAGAACTTCCTGCTGGATCAGCGGCGCGTCGCCGGGGTGGGCAACATCTACGCCGACGAGGCGCTCTTCCGGGCCCGCCTGCATCCGCTGCGCGCCGCGGGCAGCGTCGGACCGCGTGAGGCACGTCGCCTGCACGCCGCGCTGCTCGAGACCCTCCAGGCGGGGATCGACCACGAGGGGTCGAGCATCGAGAGCTTCATCGACCCGGCGGGCCGGCGCGGCAGCTTCCAGGAGATCCTCAACGTGTACCAGCGCACCGGGGAGCCGTGCCGGGTCTGCGGTGAGCAGATCGAGCGCACCGTGGTCGGTGGGCGCGGCACGCACTACTGTCCGCGTTGCCAGCCGCGCCGCGGCGGGATGGCCCCGGGGTCGCGACGCCGCCCGGGCTCGGCGAGGAGCATCGGCAGACGCGGGCCGCGTGGCGAGCTCATCGGATAAGCGCGCGGACGGGAAGCCCGCCGACGAGGAGCGCGCGGACGAGTTCCACCCGGGCGTTGCCCGGGCGCGCCTCTACATCGTCCTCACCTGCGTACCGCGCCGCACGCGGCTCGCCGTGGGCTCGCTCGGGACGGTCACGCTGGAGCGCGGCTGGTACGCGTACGTGGGCAGTGCCGTCCGGGGACGGCGGGCGCGCGTGGCGCGTCACCTCGCGCGCGAGAAGCCGCGGCGCTGGCACGCCGACCACCTCTTCGCGGCGTTCCCGGCGCGCGGGGCCTGGCTGGTCGACGGCGCCGCCGGCGAGTGTGCCCTCGCCGCCGCGCTGGCGGCGCTGCCGGGCGCGGAGCGCCGCCCGCCGCGCTTCGGCGCCGGCGACTGTCGCTGCGCCGGTCACCTCGTGCGGTTCGGGCGCCGGCCCCTGCGCCGCGACCTCGCGGCCGCGGCGTGCGCCGCCGGCGCCCCTGCGCGCGGCGCGGTCAGGCGCTTCGTCCGCCGCCCGCCGGCCCGTCAAGCCCGCTGAGCGGGCGTCCTCAGCGCGCCTTCTCCCACTTCTGCAGGTAGGCGACCTCGGCGAGCGTCTTGCCGGCGTCGATCTCGCCGCGCAGGCGGTTCTCCTTCTCGAGCACGTCCATGGCGCGGTTGGCCAGCTCCACCGCCTGCTCCCTGGGCAGGACCATCACGCCGTCGTCGTCGCCGACGATCCAGTCGCCGGGGCGCACCTTCTGGCCGGCCACCGTGATGGGCACGTTGATCTCGCCGAAGCCCTTGGGCTCGCCCGCGTTGGCGCACACCTTGCTGCTGAAGGCGGGGAAGCCGAGGCGCGCGATCTCCGGCGTGTCGCGGATCGCGCCCCACACGACCAGCCCGGCCAGACCCTTGACCATCGCGCTGTGCGTGGCCAGCTCGCCCCACATCGCCGGAGTGGCGTCGCAGGCGTCGACCACGAGCACGTCGCCGGGCGCGCAGACGTCGATCGCCTCGACCGGCTTGGCCCAGTCGCCGGCGTAGGTGCGGCAGGTGACCGCCGGGCCGCACATGTGCGCGCCCGGCAGCAGCGGCCGGATGCCCGGCAGGCTCGGCTGCCGGTGCCACGCGTCGCTGACGTTGGCGGTCGAGACCTGCTCGAGCACGGCGCGGAGGTCCGCCTCGCCGGCGCGCTTGTAGAGGGTGGTCTCGAGGCTGACGCCCTCGTCCACGGCGCGGCGGATCTCGGCCGCCGCGGCCGCGGCGTCGGCCGATTTGATGATCGCGCCGCCGACCACGACGATGCCGGCCCCGGCCTCCACGGCGGCCGCGGCGGTCTCGCTGTTGACGCCGCCGGCCACCGAGACGGGGATGTCCACCGCCGCGGCGACGGCGCGCAGCGTCTCGAACGGCGCCTCGCCGCGCATCTGACGGTCGATCGCGGTGTGGATGCCCACGTAGTCCGCGCCGAGCTCCTGCGCGCGCCGTGCCCGCGCGACCGGGTCGGCGACCTCGATCATGTCCACGATCAGCCGGCAGCCGTAGTTGCGCGCCGCCTCGGCGCACTCCCTGATCGTGCTGTCCGACGCGGCGCCGAGCACGCCGACCACTCCGGCGCCGGCCTTGGCCGCGTACTCGACCTCGGTGCGGCCGGCGTCCATCGTCTTCATGTCGGCGACGACGGTCCTGTCGGGGAACTCGGCCTTCAGCGCCCTGACGGCGCCCAAACCTTCGGCCTTGATCAGCGGCGTACCCGCCTCGACCCAGTCGACGCCGCCGGCGACCGCCTCACGGGCCACCTGCAGGGCGCGCGGCAGGTCGACGAAGTCGAGCGCCACCTGCACGATCGGGCGGCCGCGGCCCCCGCCGGCCCCGCCACCCGCTCCGGCTCCGTCCCGCGCGCCGGCGCTCATACGCCCATCACCTGCACGACGACCGAGCGCTCGCGCGGGCGGGCGTCGAAGTCGCAGAAGGCGATCTCCTGCCAGGTGCCGAGGGTGAGGCGGCCGTCCACGATCGGGACCGTGACCGACGGGCCCACGAGGGCGGCGCGGATGTGCGAGTGTCCGTTGCCGTCGCCGTTGTTGACGTTGTGCCGCCAGACGCGGTCGCTCGGCGCGATCGTCTCGAGCACATCGCGGAAGTCCTCGATCATGCCGGGCTCGTACTCGACGGTGGTGACGGCGCCGGTCGCCCCGGGGGCGAACACGGTGACGGTACCGTCGTGCACGCCGCTCGCGGCCACGTTCTCCCGGACCGCGTCGGTGATCCTGACGACGTCCGCGTGGCCGCGGCTCGAGAACTCCACCGCGCCGGTGACCACGCGAAGCAGGCCTTCGCGCAGACGGGTCTGCCGGGGGGTGCGGGTGGTGACTGGGTTCACTGTGTCCTCCCTTCCATGCCGGTCGCGTCCTGGACGGGGTACGCGCGGGATGAGGTGGCGGGTGTCGTCGGGGTCGGCCGCGGGTGGCCGTTCGAGGGCACGGCGACGGAGACGGTGTCGATGAGCCGGGTGCCGCCGAGGCGGGCGGCGAGGACGAGGCGGGAGCGCGGCCCCAGGCCGGTCTCGGGGACGAAGGTCGCTTCGTCGACCACGGCGAGGTAGTCGAGCTCCAGGCCCGCCGCTAGGGACGGCAGGGCGTCGGCCGCAGCCGCGACGACGTCCGCGGCCGCCGCGCCGGGCCGCCGGGCGGCCTCGGCGCCGGCGAGGAGCGCGCGGTACAGGCCCGGGGCGACTGCGCGCTGCCCCGCGGTCAGGTACGCGTTGCGTGAGCTCATGGCGAGGCCGTCCGGTTCGCGTCGCGTCGGCACGCCGACGACCTCGACCGGCAGGTCGAGGTCGCGCACGCAGCGCCGGATCACGGCGAGCTGCTGCGCGTCCTTCTCGCCGAGGAACAGCACATCGGGCCGCGCCACGCCGAGCAGCTTGATGACGATCACGGTCACGCCGTCGAAATGCCCCGGGCGCGAGACGCCCTCGAGGCTCTCTGTGAGCGGGCCGCCGACGTGCACCGCGGTGGCGAAGCCGTCGGGGTACATCTCGGCGGCCGCAGGCGCGAAGACGAGCGCGACCCCGGCCTCCTCGAGGAGGCGCAGGTCGCGCGCCTCGTCGCGGGGGTAACGCCGGAAGTCCTCGCCCCGGCCGAACTGCGCGGGATTGACGAAGATCGAGGCGGCGACGCTCGCGCAGCGCGACCTCGCCGCCTCGACGAGGCCCAGATGTCCGGCGTGCAGCGCCCCCATGGTGGGCGTGAAACCGAGCGGGCGCGGGAGGGCGTCCAGCGCCGCCCGCGCCTCTGCGACGGTGCGGACGACGATCACGGCCGCTCTCCCGCCCCGAGCAGCTTCCGCAGCGTCTCCACCTGCTCGTCGTCGAGACGCGGCGCCGCCAGTGTGAGAGCCTCGAGGCTGAGGGCGCGATAGGTGCGCGCCAGCCGTGGGCTCTCACGGTCGAGCAGTCGCAGATGGGCGCGCACCGTGCCGAGGTCGCCCCTGGCGACGGGGCCGGTGAGCGCCGCGGCCGGCTCGCCGCTGCGCAGCAGGTTCTCCAGAGTGGTCCGGAGCAGAACGCCGAGGTGCTCCAGCCCGCGGGAGTCGCGCGTGGCCGCGTCCATCAGCCGTTTGGCCTCGCTCTCGAGCGCGACCAGCAGGTTGCATCCCACCACGGCGGCGAGGTGGTAGAGCGTCTTGCTCTCGTCGGCCAGCCGGAAGGGACGCATGCCGAGGCGGACGGCCAGCTCCTCGCCGAGCTGCAGGTCACACTCCTCCAGCGCCGTCACGGCGCAGGGGACGTCGCGCAGCAGTCCGGACGTCGGCTCGCCGGCGAAGGTCTGCAGCGGGTGCAGGCACAGCGTGCGCACGCCCTGTTCGCGGAGCGGCTTGAGCAGGTGCACGGAGCCGAGGCCGCTGGAGTGGATGGCCAGCGGTGGCGACGCGCCGCCCCGGCGCACGGTCGGCAGGGCCTCGGCGAGCCGTCCGGCCACGCCGTGGATCTCGTCGTCCGGGACCGCCAGCCACCAGGCGTCGGCTTCGAGCGCGGCGTCGCGCACGCGCAGATGGGGCAGCTCGCCGAAGAGATGGGCGTCGTCGTCGGCGTGCACGCCGACGGCACTCACCGTGAGGTCACTCGCCTGCAGGCCCGCCAGCACGGCGGATCCCAGGCGTCCGGGGCCGATCACGCAGAAGCGATATGCGTCGACGGTCAAGCCTTCGACCTCTCCGGCTGCGGTCCGCCCGGTGGGGGAGGTACCGTGCCTGTCGCAAGGCCTGTGCAGCACAGGCGGTGTCCCGGTCGCCTGCCGTGGCTCGGCGCCGGGCCACGAGAAGCGTAGGGCCTTGTGCCCGCGCGTGTCAATCGTTCGCGGCGAG
>ENA-UPSM01006932-UPSM01006932.1-activated-sludge-metagenome-genome-assembly--contig:-NODE-6932-length-10308-cov-6.235931_pt1 | contig 10308 bp, 16 predicted proteins | sample MGYA00238181_ERZ773283 | MGnify/ENA primary metagenome ERZ773283 (study PRJEB29023, sample SAMN05720199) | activated sludge metagenome | isolation source: Anaerobic digester | place: Japan... | reverse complement strand
CCCTTGTAGCGGCTTGTGTGGCACTACGGGCCATCTGATCGCGGTCCGCTTCCAGTGCGCCCTGAATTTCTCCCGGCGCATCCTCTGCCGTCTTCGCCATTTTCAGGACTGCTGCCGTCACGATCTGGTTCAGCTTTTTCGCCTCGTCCTTGTCGAGGCTGGTGCGCTGGAGCCGGTCCATGTCCTTGCGGATCAGGGTCAGCTCGTCGGCGAGGATCTGGAACGGATCCTTGGTCATGGCTGGCCTGCTTTCGCTGCCACCTGATCCAGTTCTTCCAGTAGCCCGACCAGCTCTTTCTGATCGACGTCACGGGTGGCGTTCTTGCGCAGGGTCGCGGCCATCCATCGGGCAATCTTCGGGTCTTTCAGAGCTTCGGTTGTGACGATGGCCCCGACGATGATTTTCCGCCGGGTCTCGCTGGCCTTCTGGCGCTGTTTCAGGCGGGCCAGCTTGGCCTGCGTTGTTGCAATCTGCTGATCTATGCTGCGCGCCATTTCGGTCTCCGTTGTCACCGTCCCAAGTTGCTTTTAGGCTACCGCTGTTGTAGAGAGCAAGACACGAAGTGCCCACTTATACAAACGCTGCGCGTTTGTGTGGGCGGAGGAGACTGGCGTTTCCCCTCGACCCCTAAGCAAAGTGCGGCACCCGAATGGCGATCTACCATCTTCGAGCTTCGATGATTTCCCGCAGCCAGGGCCGCAGCGCCACAGCGGCCATTGCCTACCGCGTGGCCGAGCGGATCGAGGACCGCCGCACCGGGCTGGTCTTCGACTACGCGGCGCGGGGCGGTGTCGATCACGCCGAAATCCTCGCACCGAACCACGCGCCGGATTGGGTCCGTGACCGATCCGAGCTGTGGAACCGCGTCGAGGAATCCGAGACCCGCAAGAACAGCCAGGTCGCCCGCGAGGTGCGCGTGGCCCTGCCCGACGAGCTGACCCATGCGCAGCGTGTCGCCCTGGTCCGTGACTACGCACAGGCGCAGTTCGTGGACCGTGGCATGGTGGCTGATATCGCCCTGCACGCGCCGGGGCGCGAGGGCGACGAGCGCAATCATCATGCCCACATCCTGCTGACCACCCGCGAGGTGGATGCAGAGGGCTTCACCACCAAGAACCGCGACTGGAACAAGGTCGAGGTTCTTGAGGGCTGGCGTGAGGCATGGGCGCGGGACAGCAATGCGGCCCTAGAGCGGGCCGGCATCGAAGACCGCGTGGATCACCGGACGCTGGTGGCGCAGCGCGACGAGGCGCGGGAGCTGGCCACGGCAGCGCGGGAGCGCGGCGACGAGGGCGCGGAGCTGGTGCAGACCGTGCGTGCCATCGAGCTGGACCGCCCACCCCTGCCGCAGCTTTCCCCCGGCGCGTGGCAGATGAAGGAGCGCGGCATCGAGGTCGGCCGCGTCGGGGCCTGGCACGAGGCCAAGGCCCGTGCCGCCGAGGTTATGGAGGTCGCCCGCGAGCTGGCGGTCCACGTCCGCGACTGGCTCGACCGGGCGGCGGAGCGGGTGTTGGACCGCTTGGGGCCGGGACAGTCGGAGTTGGCGCTTGCCGGGGGCCGGGAGGGCCGCGACCAGGACCTCGACCGGTCCGACCGGCGCGAGTTTGCCGCACGGATGCGGGAGGCGTGGGAGGCCCATAAGGGCCGGGACGAGGTTCAGGAGACTCCCACGCCGGAACCGGAGCGGGAGACACCGCAGGCGTTTGCGGCGCGGTTGCGCGCGGCGGCGTCGGGGATCGACCCGGACGCCCTCGCCGATCGTGCCGCCGCGTTGCGCGAGGGGCGCGAGGCCGAGGAACGGCAGGTTGCAGAGGACGCGGCACGGGAACGCGAGCTGGAACGTCAGCAAGAGCTTGAAAAGGAGCGGGACAGCATCGCCCAACGCGACCGCGGGTTGGGCCACGGGCTATAGAAGGGAGAGGTGGTCTAGATGGGTGGTGTAACTTTACGTCTGGAAATCCATTTGGCGCTGGCACCATGAGTCCCTGCCGAGGCCACCGCCATAAACTGTCCGGTCACACATCATCTCACGCTTAATTTTTAAGCAAGGTAGTGACAATCAACGCTCATTGGCCCTGTGCGCACCTCTCCCCAGACTTGTCCACTCTTTCTGTGGACAACTTTCTGACGTAGGCTTCACTGGAAAATGAAAAGAAAAACCTTCACCATAAAGGTGAAGGCAAGGAGTGGGCGTGATCTCCTGAAAGGGAGATTTACCATCCTTTTCACGGTGCCGGGGTTCCGCCAAGGCTGTTAATCACCATTACAGGTCAATGTGGCGCCAAAGACACTGCTGAGGGAGGATGGAGCGTAACGTCCACGCATGTCCCAGCCGCGCCCCTAACGATCTGACCGCAACCGGAAGCCTGAGTTCTTCATCAGAGACAACATTGCACGCAATAGGGGTGCTGAGTAAGCTGCTATTCGCACCTGTCCAGATCAAGGCAGGCTTTCAGGTAGAAGTTGGAAGTAATGACCTTCAAGGTTTCTGGATTTATAAAAAAACTGTCGATGAGCAGGAGGCCTAATCCTGCTGAAGGACCCTCTCACAGAGATTTTGTGGCTCGCCCTATTTTACGGGCTGACCATTCCCGGGAATTTTCTTGGAAGAACGAGAACGTTCTTATCCTGGGGCAGGAAACCGGACTTCACGATCTGGCAAAAGGTATTTCTGCGCTCGGCGCATCCGTGTCATTCCGCTTCTTGATGCAATTACAAGAACTCTACCAACTCCCGCTGGAGCAATATTCCACAATCATCATGACCGATAGGTCTGATGGCCAGCAGTGCGATGTTATCGACGTTGGCGGTATTCTGAGACGTGCAGATTCCAACCTCAGGCTTGTGTGGGCATCAAAGCAGTTCAAATTGTCTGCTGTTGCCACCACAGCGGATGGTCGATTTTGCGATGTACAGTTGGCGCTTCCTGCATCTCCGTCTCATTTGGAACTCTTCCTGAGATCACCCCTGCGCTGACCCGCCTTCTATAAGAACCGCGTGCCTGCAATATTGCTGGGCCTCATGTTTGCGCTTCAGACTTGGGGCCGCGAGAAGTTGCTGCGTGATCGAGAATAAGCGGGGCATGATTTGATCGACACCTTCCATCACCTTTGCCTCCTTGCTGGGCGCATCAAGCATTTGGCATTTTGAAAGGATGAGGGGCGTATGATGTTCATCATGGCTTTGGAGAGCGTTCTCTACCAGAATATCGACAATCCCGACAGCGAGTCTTCTGTCAACTCCCGCTGCCATGAGGCTTGCGATAACATTGATCCAAACGGCGGAGTTCTCTACATGCTTCATGGCAACCGGCTTTCCTTGTTCGAGGCTTAGAAAGCCAATATAAAGTTGGCGTAAACAAGGCACCTATAAGGTATTTGATAGACAAGACAGGGAGAGGTGAAGTGGTCCTTGGACATATAATCCTGGGCATGGTGCTCGGCATAATTTCTGCCGCGATCAGTCTCTTTCTCGGATCGTCTCTCGTATGGGCACTTGTCATGTACGTTGCCATGGGAGGTCTTGGCACCCTCCTATCAGCGGCCATCGCCTATGCTTTGCCAAGACTCCGAAAGCGGGAGCCCTCCGAGGAATGCAAACGGCTGTAGAGCGCCTCTCCGATCCTGCCTCCGATATCTGGTAATCCCCCCATCTTTAGTGGGGTGCAGTCGTAGAACTCACGCGGCCATTTTCAATTTCTGTGCGGGTGTGATGCCGCCGATGCCCATGTTCGGTCGGTCATTGTTGTAAGTCCATAGCCATTGTGTTGCGAAGTCTTGGGCCTCCTCAATGCTTTCGATGATGTATTGGTCGAGCCATTCGTGCCGAACCGTGCGGTTGTATCGCTCGATATAGGCGTTCTGCTGGGGTTGGCCGGGCTGGATGTGGAGGATAGCAACCCCTTGTTTCTCAGCCCATTTCATCAGCTTTTCACTGATGTATTCCGGGCCGTTATCAACCCGAATGGTGCCTGGCTTGCCGCGCCATTCGATGATGCGATCCAGACTGCGGATCACGCGCTCTGCGGGCAGGGAAAAGTCCACCTCGATCCCGAGCCCTTCGCGGTTGAAGTCATCCAGCACGTTCAGCAGCCGAAATGCACGGCCATCACCGAGGCGATCTGCCATGAAGTCCATGGACCAGGTCACGTTGGGTGCATCGGGCACGGCCAGCGCATCGGGTTTGTCCCGCTTCAACCGCTTTCGGGGTTTGATCCGCAGGTTCAACTCCAGCTCGCAATAGATCCGATAGACGCGCTTGTGGTTCCATGGATGACCCTTCACGTTGCGCAGGTGCAGGAAACAGAGGCCGAAGCCCCAGGTTTTGCGGGCATCGGTCAGCCCGATCAGCAGATCGGCGATCTCCTCGTTCTCGGCCTTCAGCTTCGGGCCATAGCGATAACAGGTCTCGCTGACCCCAAAGGCCCGGCAGGCGAGGGCAATGCTCGCCCCTCGTCGCGCCACCGCGTTCTCGGCCATCTCGCGGCGTTGAGATGGCCCGGTCACTTTTTTCCAAGGGCTTCCTTGAGCAAATCCGCCTGCATGCTGAGGTCTGCATACATCCGCTTCAACCGGCGGTTCTCATCTTCCATGGCCTTCATCTGGCTGATCAACGACGCATCCATGCCGCCATACTTCGCCCGCCACTTGTAAAACGAGGCGTTGCTCATGCCGTGCTCGCGGCACAGCTCGGCCACCGGCACACCGCCTTCACCCTGACGCAGGATCGCGAGGATCTGCGCCTCAGTGTATCTGCTTGTCTTCATTCGAAATCTCCTCGTTCATCTTGCCGAGAAAATTCTACTTATCCAGCCCGTTACTTTCGGGGGGGATTACCATCTGGTGTCTCCGGCAGGATCGGAGAGGCGTTTGGAGATCGCGCCAACAGAGTGTAACGTGTGTAACTGTAAGCCTCCCAGGCAGATGAGGCGAATTGCAACCCTGTGAGAGCGAGCAGTTACACCCATGAGTTACACCCTAGGAGAAGCTGCGAAAGCGGTTGGTTTCAGCAAGCCGACGCTTTCACGGGCCATAAAAAACGGGAAGCTTAGCGCGAAGCGTCTGGATGACGGTTCCTACAGCATCGACCCGGCAGAGCTGGAACGGTGGAAGGATGCTAACGGGCACAGGAATGGTGCTGTGAAGCGAATTGCAACCCATAAAGAAACACCTGAAACACCCCGTGAAACCAGTGCTTTGCAGGACGAAGTTGAGAAGCTCCGCGCCCAGGTCCAATCCGACCAGCGCGAACGCGGTTTTCTGGAACAACGCATCGAGGATCTGAAAGAGCGGGCCGAACGGGCGGAACGCAAGGAAGACCAGCTCCACGCGCTCCTGGTCGATCAGCGGCCGCAGGCGACCGTAGAGCCACGCAAGGGGTTCTGGGGCCGGTTGTTTGGATAGCCGCTAGCGCAGGCTGTCCTGTTTCGCACAATAGGCGACAAAGGCCGCCCCTGCGTTCTTCGGCGGGTTGCCCTTGGCCGTCTCCGCCTGCGCGAAGGCTAGCCAATCGGCCCGCAGCGCGTAGTAGTCCCGGCCCTTTTCCCGCGCCACGGCGCGGGCTTTCTCTTCCGCCCAATCGGGCAGGGCAATGGCGGGGGTGATCTGCGCCTTGGGCTGGCGGGGCCGGACGATCACGAGGTCAGCATCGTCCAGCTCGAAGCGGTAGAACGGCGTCACGTCCGCCTTGATGATTTCGCGCAGATTGTGCCGGAACCGTTTGGCGGGGGCGTTGCTGCCCGTCTTGTTCTGGAGCGTCACCAGTCCGATCTGCCACTTCGGCTTGTTGCCGCAATGCTTCCGCGCAATTTCATAGAGGCGGCGTTCCAGCGGGCGGCGCAGCCGGAAGTAGTCGTTCGAGATTGTGACGACTTGATCGGATTCGATAGCCCGCATTAGCCAGCGCGACAGCTTCACCTCGCAATAGTCTAGGCGGAAACGTTCGTCGTCTGTGCGGACGAACCCGCCCTCGTCGATCAGTGAGAAAATTCGCGTCTCGATCTTCCCACCTGTCCGAATGTTGGTGACGAACTGTGTCCCCTGCAAGCGGGCAAAGGCGTTCTCAAGACGTTTATAGTGGTCGCCCCCGATCTGACGGTTAGTCGCCACGGACAGCTCGCGGGCCGAGAAGCGCACAGTGTCCCCAATGGCTTCGCCCCGGTTTTTGCGGTGCATGAGCTGGCTGATCGTGAAAATCAGGATGTCCTTGTCGAAAATGGTGGGCAGGCCGAGGCCGGACGGCCGGATTTTAAGAACGTTGTCCCCGCTACGATATTCGAGGTGCCGCATGTCCGGTTTCGTTGCCAATGAGAACAACGGATGCTCCATCGAAGCCATGTCGTCTTTTGGCACCGCATCTGCAATGTCGAGGACGAAGAAATCGAGGTTCGGGTGGCGGTCGGGCAGCAAGCTCATCAGCGATTCTTTGGCCTATCAGGAACTTTCGCGTTTGGCCTATCAGGAACCGATGGGGCTAAGCAAGCCGTTTGGCCCTTTCGGAACCAAAGTTTGGCCCTTTCGGAACCAAAGTTTGGCCCTTTCGGAACCCGGAGGCAACTTTATCTTATTGGGAGCAAGAGGTTGTTGAATCCGTAACTTACTCCGTAGGTAACACTATTAACACTAGGGCAAACGCTGATCGAATGGGTGGGTAGCAGAGAGGGGAAGCTAGTCATGAAGGATTCAGGTTGACATTACAGCATAATGTAGTTACGTTTCTACATTAAGGTTGCTTAGAAGTTAGAAGGATGTGAGCGATGGGGATGACAACGATCAACAGTCGGACGTTCAATCAAGACGCCAGTGGCGCAAAGCGGGCTGCGCAAGACGGACCTGTGTTCATCACAGACCGGGGCAAACCCGCTCATGTCTTGCTCAGCATTGAAGCCTACAGGCGGCTTACAGGACGCCAAGAAAGTATTCTTGATTTGCTTGCCGATCCAGAAGCGGCAGACGTAGCTTTTGAACCGGATCGCCTGGATCGCCTCACACGTCCCGCTGATTTGTCCTGATGTTCATTCTCGATACGAACGTGGTGTCCGAGCTGCGTAAGGCAAAAGCAGGGAAGGCGGATGCCAATGTCGTTGCGTGGGCCGAGGATCAAGACCCGTCAGCGCTGTTTTTGTCCGCCATCACCCTCTTGGAACTTGAGATGGGCGTCAGGCAGATGGAACGGCGTGACAGCACGCAGGGCGCCGTCTTGAGGGCTTGGATGGCTGATCGGGTGCTTCCGGTGTTCGATGAGCGTATCTTGCCCGTGGACGGACCCGTGGCGCTTTGCTGTGCCGCTTTGCATATTCCAGACCCCCGCAGTGACCGGGACGCCCTGATCGCTGCGACAGGCATCACCCACGCTATGCCAATCGTTACGCGCAATGTTGCGGACTTCGAGCCGACAGGCGTGCAGATCATCAACCCGTGGGAGCCGTTGCCATGACACCCAGCAGCCCGACAGCTACCGTTCTCAAAACAGAGCGAGCCACTATCGAAGGCATCCAGCGCGGGCTTGCGGATGTTAAAGCTGGCCGAACGGTGAGCCATGAGGATGCAATGGCATCCGTGCGAAAGATCATCGACGCTGCGGCGAACGATATTGTTTGAGCCGAAGAATGGCCGGACTGATTTTCACTGGTCCGGCGTCTTGATCCAGACGGCGCAATAGCTGGAACCGTCATTTTGTTCGACCACCTGACCACCAGCGCCGCCACAATAAATGCCCGGGAACTGTCCGAACTCGCGGGCATCGCTGCGCCCCGTGAGCCAAACGGTTGCGAGGGCACCCAGAAGCGCCCCTGTGGCGAGCATGGAGGCCAACCACACCCAGAACCCGCCAAACCAGCGCCATGCCTCTCTACGGGCCTCTCCGGCGGCCTGTGAGAGCTTTGCGCGTTCATTGTCGAGATCATGCCGGATTCCGGCCATGGCGCTCTCAGCGGCCCTTGTAGCGGCTTGTGTGGCACTACGGGCCATCTGATCGCGGTCCGCTTCCAGGGGTCTGATGCCGGAGGGGGCAGAATAGTACGCTAAGGGCTGATCTTGGCTCCTGTGCGTTGCAGAGTTCTGTAGATCGTTGGCCTTGAGACAGCGAACAGTTCTGCCAGATCGCTGATGGAATAGTCACCGGTGGCATGCATACGCGTGAGCTCTTTTTGTTGTTTTTCAGAAAGTTTCGGCTGTTTTCCCCGGAGTTTGCCCTTTGCCCGTGCGATAGCCATGCCCTCCTTGGTCCGTAACCGGATGAGATCGGCCTCAAACTCAGCAAAGGTGGCCAGAATGTTGAAGAACATTTTACCCATTGGGTCCGTCGGGTCGTAGATGGAAATCCCCAACGCGAGCTTGACGCCTTTTTTCTCCAACTGATCTGCGATCGCGCGTGCATCGGGGACGGACCGGGCAAGGCGATCCAATTTTGGCACGACCAGCACGTCACCTTCCCGCACGGCAGCCAGTGCCTGGTCGAGACCGGGGCGGGCGCGGTTGGTGCCCGTCAGCCCGTGGTCAGTATAGATGAGATCCTCTGATACGCCCAAGGCGCATAGGGCCTGCCGTTGTGCGGTCAGGTCCTGTTTGTCGGTCGAGCAGCGGGCATAGCCAATTTTGGTCACATTCATGGCTTGAGCGTACGATTAAGGGGCGGCATATGCGAATCAAATCGTACCACCTATACGAGATATTCTGAGGTGTGGTTTCTCTGACCCTGCCAACCTTTGCAACACATGTCCGGTGAAGGAACCTCTTACGGACAGCCGCCTTGATCTTGGAAGGAACCACATGCCCCGCAGGAAAATGCTCACTGACCGCCAGCGGGCAGCGCTGCTTGATCTGCCGACCGAAGAAACGGCGATGCTGCGTCACTACACGCTGGCAGATGATGATCTGGAAATTATTCGCGCCCGTCGCCGCCCCCATAATCGTTTCGGCTTCGCTCTTCAGCTTTGCTCATTGCGATACCCTGGTCGGTTGCTGGCGCCAGGCGAGGTTATTCCTGCGGCATTATCCCGCTTTTTGGCTGCGCAACTCGGACTGAAGCCTGATGATCTGGTGGAATATGCGACACGGGAAGAAACGCGCCGTGAACACTTGGCCGCTCTGCGCGAGTTTTACGGATACAAGATGTTCACTGGCCGAGGGTCGCGCGACCTGAAGGTCTGGCTTGAGAGCGAAGCCGAAACCGCCCGGTCGAACGAGGATTTGGCGCGACGCTTTGTAGAGCAGTGCCGGGCGACCCAAACCATTCTGCCGGGGATCACGGTTATCGAACGCCTTTGCGCGGATGCACTTGTCGCTGCCGAGCGACGGATCGATGCGCGGATTGCGGACCGGCTTGATGATGAGACACGCAGCCGACTTGATGCCCTGTTGACGGAAACGGCGGACGGTTCTGTCGCCCGCTTTGTCTGGCTGCGCCAGTTTGAGGTGGGCCAGAACTCGGCCGACATGAACCGCCTGCTCGATAGGTTGGAGTTCTTGCAGGGCATGGCTGTGCACGCATCCATCCTGTCTGGTGTGCAACCCCACCGCATCGCGCGCCTTCGACGGCAAGGTGAACGGTATTTCGCGGGTGATTTGCGGGATATTTCAGGTGATCGTCGCCTTGCCATTCTCGCGGTCTGCGCTTTGGAGTGGCGTAGTGCCATTGCCGACGCAGTGGTCGAGACCCACGATCGTATCGTTGGAAAAACGTGGCGCGAAGCAAAGCGTGCATGCGATGTCCGGGCAGACGATGCCAAGGCTGCTTTGAAAGATACATTGCATGGCTTCTCTAATTTTGGATCAGCGCTGCTGGAGGCACATGAAGATCAAGCGTCCCTCATCGATGCCGTTCAAAACGCAGGCGGCTGGTTGTCGCTCAGGGGGCTAGTCGCTACCGCTGCCCAACTCACCGACACATTGGCTGCCGATCCGCTGGCACATGTTGTTCACGGGTATCATCGCTTCCGACGTTATGCACCGCGCATGCTGCAGGCGCTTGATATTCATGCCGCCCCGGTTGCTGAACCGTTGTTGGCCGCTGCCAGCATCGTCGCGGGAACGGAAACCACCGGCGACCGCCCGCTGACCTTTCTGCGCCGCGCCTCGAAATGGCATCGGCACCTGAATAAAGACGATGGGCACCGCCTCTGGGAGGTCGCTGTCTTGTGCCACTTGCGCGATGCATTCAGAGCTGGCGACATCTGGCTTGCCCATTCCCGCAGGTATGGCGACCTCAAGGACGCGCTGGTTCCGACCGAAGTTGCCAGGGCAACGCCAAGACTGGCCATGCCATATGAGCCGGAAACCTGGCTGGCAGATCGCAAATCTCGTTTGGCT
>ENA-UPSM01006929-UPSM01006929.1-activated-sludge-metagenome-genome-assembly--contig:-NODE-6929-length-10312-cov-5.423808_pt1 | contig 10312 bp, 8 predicted proteins | sample MGYA00238181_ERZ773283 | MGnify/ENA primary metagenome ERZ773283 (study PRJEB29023, sample SAMN05720199) | activated sludge metagenome | isolation source: Anaerobic digester | place: Japan... | reverse complement strand
GTCGTCGCTGATGCGCTCGGCGAGGATGTCGCGCGCGCCGGCGAGGGCCTCGGCGACGTTCTCGATCTTCGACTTCACGTTTTTGCCGTCGTCGGCCGTGTACTCGCGGCCCACGTACTCGGCGGCGGCGACCTCGGCGTCGGTGGCGGGATCCTGCGCCCAGAGCAGCTCGGCGAGGGGCTCGAGGCCCTTCTCCTTCGCGATGGTGGCGCGCGTGCGCTTCTTCGGGCGGAACGGCAGATAGAGGTCCTCGAGCTTCGTGAGCGTCTCGGCGGCGGCGAGGGCGTTGTCCAGCTCCGGGGTGAGGAGGTTGCGCTCCTTGAGCGAGGACACGATGGCCTCGCGGCGGTCGTCGACGGCCTTCATCTGCTCAAGCCGGTCGCGCACGGCGGTGACCTGCACCTCGTCCATCGTGCCGGTGGCCTCCTTGCGGTAGCGCGCGATGAACGGCACCGTGGCGCCCTCGGCGAAGAGCTGCGCCGTGGCGGCGACCTGGAAGACTTTCAGATTCAGCTCCTGCGCAATGCGGAGCACATGATCGGGATTCGGCTGGGCCGCGGTCGTGGACATCGGGATGTTTTTGGGAAGCCGCCGAGTGCATCGTCGCGCGCCGGCCGTTCAAGGGCTATTTCCGTAACTTCCGCGTGAAGGAGGAGTTGACCCGCCGACCGACTTGGGGCTGGCGCCGGTCGCGCGGAACCGGATTCCGGGCTTTTCCCGGCGGCGTGGCCGGCAAGGATGGGCGCGATGCCAGCCAGTCCACCAGACCGCGAGTCGCTGCTGCGCGCGGCCGAGCAGCAGCTCACCGCCGCCGAACGCACCGGCGACTCCACTTTGCTAACACATCTGCTCGCGCCGGAGTTCGCCGGCCACGATCACACGGGCCGGCCGACCACGCGCGACTCGTTCATCGCCAGCTTCACCGCCGCGGGCCTCTGTTTCGAATCGCTCGAGACCGACTCCGAATCGTTCCGACTCTCGGGCGACACGGCGCTGGTCGGCGGCAACTCGCAGTGGCGCGTGCGTCTCGGCGACCGCACCGTCGATGGCGCCGGTCGTTTCCTCGATGTATGGGTCTGGCGCGACGCCCACTGGCAGCTCCTCGCCGCCGCCGTGACTCCGCGGCCCGTCTGAACGCCGCTCCGCACTCCGCCCTCGTCGCCACTCCATGGACGCCGCCCTCGCCTTCCTCACCAAGCTCTACACGGAAACACCGTGGATCTTTCTCTCCTGGCCCGCGGCGGCGATGGTCCTCGGCACCATCCTGGTCGCGGTCTGGGCGGGCGCCGCGCAGCGCCTCAGCATCGTGCCGCGCACCGGCTCCGGCCTGGTCGGGCTCGTCGCCGCGCCGTTCCTCCACGCCAACGCCGCGCATCTGCTCGCCAACCTGCCGCCCTTCGTCGGGCTCGGCTACCTCGTGCTGCACCGCCACGAGGCCCGCTTCGTCGAGGTCGCCGGCACCATCGCGCTCGCCAGCGGCGGGCTCGTCTGGCTCCTGGCCCGGAAGGCGGCGCACCTCGGCATGAGCGGGGTGATCTTCGGTTTCCTCGGCTACCTCGTCGCCGTCGCGTGGTTCACGCGCACCACGCCCGACCTGCTCATCGGGGGCGGCGTGCTGCTCTTCTACGGCGGCATGCTCGCCGGCGTGGCGCCCGTACGCGGCAGCACCTCGTGGGAGTCCCACCTCTGCGGGCTGCTCGTCGGCATCGGCCGAGCGTGGCTGGACCTCGGCTGACCCGCACCGGCGCCGGCCGCCTCCGCATCACCCGGCCCGCACTGCGGCCGAACGGCTCATGAGGGGAAGCGCCGCCCGCACCGGCAGAAGCAAGGCACCCGCCCGAGCCGGCGATGTTGGAAGATACTCGCCGGCCTCTCCCCTCCGCCGAGGAGGGCCTAGACCACGGATTGCACGGATCATCACGGAAAGGCGGCCGGCCATCCGTGCCCATCCGCGAAATCCGTGGTCCCTTCCGATGATTCGAGTTCCTCGAGGCAACGAAGAGAACGAAGGGGGAACGCTTTGGATGATCGGTGCCTTTGGCCCGGTCTTCGCCCGGCAGGTGAAGGGAAATCTCCCGGCAGCGCGGGTGCCACTTCCCCCTTGGTCGACAGGGTCTTTGTTCCCTTCGTCACCTTCTGTCGTCTGCGGAGTTTCGGCTCATTTCACGCGCCCCCCAACCGCGCATTGCCTCGACCTCCGCCCTCGCCCACGTTGGCGTCACTCTTTCACCGATGTCCGCACCCGCCGCTCTCTACAACTACGCCGCCGAAGCCGTCCGCCGCTGGCGCGACGGCATGAACGCCGACGAGGCGCTGCGCGACTTCATGCGCCGCCACCCGCATTTCCCGCAACCCGGCCGCGAGAAGCTCACGCGCGCCGTCTTCGCCTATTTCCGCTGGCAACGCTGGCTCGAGGCGGGCCGACTGCCCGCGCAGATCGAGGCCGCCGCCAAGATCCAGGAGCGTTTCGCGCAGGACCCGCGCAGCATCAAGGACCAGGCGCTCGCCGCCCTCGCCGTGCCCGAGTGGATCTGGCCCGAGCTCGACTTCGGCCCCGATGCCGCCACCGCCGAGAGCCGCAAGTTCGCGTGGCTGCGCTCCCTCCAGACCCGGCCGCCGCTCTGGCTGCGCGCCCGCCCCGGCCGCGCCGCCACCCTCGCGAAGACCCTCGGCCACTGCGAGTCCGCCGCGCATCCGCTCGTCCCCGACGCCCTGCGCTACGCCGGCTCCGCCGACCTCTACGTCTCCGAGCCCTTCAACGCCGGCGCGTTCGAGATCCAGGATCTCGCCTCGCAGATCGTCGGCGCCCTCTGCGCCCCGCAGCCCGGCGAGACCTGGTGGGACGTCTGCGCCGGCGAAGGCGGCAAGTCGCTCCACCTCGCCGACCAGATGGCCAACAAGGGCACGCTCTGGTGCAGCGACCGCTCCAAGCGCCGTCTCGAGAATCTCAAGCGCCGCTTCAGCCGCGCCCAGCTCTACAACTACCGTCTCGCCCCCTGGGAGACGCCCGACCACCTGCCCACCAAGACGAAGTTCGACGGCATCCTCGTCGACGCCCCCTGCTCCGGCCTCGGCACCTGGGCCCGCAACCCCGACGCCCGCTGGACCACCACGCTCAACGACGTCGAGGAGCTGGCCGTCGTGCAACGCGGCCTGCTCGAGAAGGTGGCCGGTTCGCTCAAACCCGGCGGCCGCCTGATCTACGCGGTCTGCACCCTCGCCCGCCGCGAGACCACCGGCGTGGCCGAGGCCTTCACCGCCGCCCACCCGGAGCTCACCCCGCTCCCCCTGCCCGACTCTTCGACTGCCGACCGGCCACCGACAACCGGCCACCGGCAACCGGCAACCGGCCTCACCCTCTGGCCCCAGGATCTCCACGCCAACGGCATGTTCGTCGCGGCCTGGCAGCGCCCGTAGGCCCGACGCGTCCCCCCCTGGGCTCCGCCATGCCGTCCGGCAGCAAGATTTCCGGCCCGGTCGTTCGCGCCGACTTCAACGCCGTGGAGGCGGTCGTGCACTACACGCGCGCCGCGCACCGCCTCGGGCTCTGGGCCTCGGAGCGCCAGCTCATCGAGCGCTTCTTCCCCGACCGGCACGCCCCGCTGCTCGAGGCCGGCTGCGGCGCCGGCCGCGCCACCCTCGGGTTGTGGGATCTTGGCTACCGCGAGCTCACCGCCTTCGACTTCGCCGACGAACTCGTCGAGCAGGCCCGCGACCTCGCCGCCCAGCGCGGCGCCACCGGTATCCGTTTCTTCCACGCCGACGCCACCAAGCCCGCCCAGCTCCGCGCCCTGCTCCCGTCCGCCCCTCCGTCCACTCGCAGGCGCGACGTGCCGGAGATTCTGCTGAACAGCAGAACGCCCCTCGTCCACTCGGAGGCACAACGTGCCGGAGATTCTGCTGAACAGCAGAACGCCCACTGCCCACCGTCCTCCGTCCACCGTCCTCCGTCCGCTGCCCATCGTCCATCGCCCATTGTCCATCGTCCATTCCATGGCGCCCTCTTCCTCTTCAACGGCCTGATGCAGATTCCCACGCGCCGCGCCCGCCGGGCGGCGCTGCGCAACCTCGCCGCGATGCTGGCCCCCGGCGCGCCGTTCCTGTTCACCACGCACGACCGCGACGAGCCCGACGAGCTCCACCTCTGGCGCGCCGAGGCGAAGCGCTGGGCGGCCGGCAGGCAGGACCCGCGCCTGCACGAGTACGGCGACCGCTACTTCGAACACGAGCACGGCCGCACCTTCATGCACCTGCCCAGCCGCGACGAGATGCTCGCCGAGCTCGCCGCCACCGGTTGGATCCATGAATACGACGTGATGCGCAGCGACCTCGTCCGCGAGTCCCGCGCCGTGCAGGATTTCTCGGACAACTGCCGCTTCTGGCTCGTGCGCACCCCCGCGCGCTGACCGCCGCGGGGCCGCACAACGCTGCGGCCGCCACGCCGCCGCAGCCTCCGGCCGGGCCGCCCCACCGCCCGAACGTCGCGACCGGTCAGTTGCGTATCATATTATCCGTTGCCATGGCACGCGATCAGGTGCTCCATGGCGCCATGCGCGCCCCCCAGCCCACCGCCGCATCCCCGGAGCGCCGCCCCGTTCCGATCCCAAAGGATTCGTCCGCCTCGGTCCGCCATTGTCCCACCCCCGCCGGTACCATCATGCGCGAATCGCCGCCCTCCCGCGCATGATCCACTACGCCCACACCGCCCGCGCGAAGTCCAAGCCCAATAGTGGAGGAGCTACACCATGAAACACCATACGCCGCCCCCACTGCCGCCGATCGATTGTCAGGAACTCGCCCGAAGAAACAACGAGGCCGCCGAGGCCCACCGCCAACTCGAAGCCCGGCGGCTGCTCCGCAGTGAGCTCAAGGCCTCTCTCGTCTCCAGCCACCTACGGCTCGCCGCGAAGCTGCGCAAAGCCCTCGAAAAGGCAGAACCAAAACCCACACCCCGCCCCGCCCGCGCCGTCGGCTTCTTCCTGCCCGGCAAGCCCTGACATGGAAGCCATGAACTCCGCCACCCTCATCGCTCACACTCGATTTCCGAGCAGATCGCAAAGAGCGTCTCAACGAGAGACTCATGCAACCTGAGATGAGCCGAACGCCATCCACGGAGAGACACAGGACAGATGCAGAATAGCACAGAGCATTCACCCACATCGCGGTGCGCCAAACCCTCCCCCGATTTCTGGGCGAAGACGATCCGCCCGCCCAACGGACCCGATCAGCCTGGCATCTCGGTCTTCGGCCACTGCCTGAATGTCGGCGTCGTCGCCGAAGCAGTCCTCGGTGGCCTTTCTCCGCGCGTTGCCTCTCTGCTTCCGCCCAGCACCGCTCTGTTGGCGGCACTCCACGACATCGGGAAGATCACGCTGGGGTTTCAAGCCAAGTGCCCGGCATGGCTCGCCGCGCAACCATTCGACTCCGAAACGCGGAAAGACATCACCTACTCCTGCTCCGACCACGCCCTCGTCGGCCAGTACCACCTCCAAGAGCTACTGCGGAAAACCCGTGCTCACGGTTGGGCCGTCGCCATCGGCGCGCATCACGGCCGAACCAAAGGCCGCACGCTCCAACCACCACGCGAAGCCCTCGTCGAATGGGCGACCGCGCATCGAGATCGGGTCACGGCAGAACTCCTTTCGGTGTTCGGTCTGCCGCCAGCCCATGGCCCCACCAAATACCCAGATGGCCGCGATGATCCAGCGCTCTGGTTGCTCGCCGGCCTCGTGACCGTGGCCGACTGGATCGGCTCCAACGAAGCGTTCTTCTCTGCGGAAACGCACGGCACGCCGAACCAGGCCCGGGACGGCGCCAAGCAGGCACTGCGACAAATCGGGTGGCCCGGCGGTAGTCTCGTTTCTCGGCCCTTCCCGGAGGTGTTCGGCTTCCCGCCAAACTCGCTCCAATCAGCAGTTCTCTCACTCATCAACGGCCCCGCGCTGGTCGTGATCGAGGCGCCCATGGGCCGGGGAAAGACCGAGGCGGCGCTGGCGCTCGCGCATTCGTTGATCACCGGCGGCCATCACCACGGGCTCTACTTCGCCTTGCCCACACAGGCGACCAGCAACCGCATTCACCTCCGCGTCGCCGATTTCCTCCGGCAAACCCTCGCCGATGGCGCTCATCTGCGACTGGCCCACGGAAGCTCGTGGCTGCACGACTCCACCGACCTAAAACTCGAACCGTCCTACAATGGAGGCCCAACCTCGGAAGATGAGAACCCCTACGCAGCCGTGGTCGAGGCGCGCTCTTGGTTCGCCTCCGCCAAACAGGCGCTGCTCGCCCCCTACGGAGTCGGCACGATCGATCAGGCGCTCTTGGGCATGGTCGCGGTGAAACACTTCTTCGTTCGCCGTTTCGCGCTCGCCGGCAAGGTGGTCGTCCTCGACGAAGTCCACTCCTACGACGTCTACACTGGCTCGCTCGTCACGGCACTGGTCCGCGAGCTGCGCCTTCTCGGCTGCACCGTGATCGTGCTCAGCGCTACGCTCACCGCCGCACGCCGCCGCGAGCTTCTCGCGGCGGCCGGAGCCGAGGACCCCTCCGCCAGTGAGGCCTATCCGCTGATCTCGCTCACCCACGACAACCACTCGGTCGAGCACATCACCCTGCCGCAAGCCGAAGGAACAACTGTCTCCCTGCACACAGCGACGATCACCGAGGAGGAAACCATCGCCGAACTGGTGGCGAGGGCGGAACAAGGTCAGCACGTCCTCTGGATTCGGAATACGGTCGTCGAGGCACAAGAGGCGTTCCGCTGGGTCCGCGGGGAAACACCGGTCGCCGCCGCGCCCCACGAGCAGATTGCACTCGGCTTGCTGCACAGCCGGTTCCCGCTTAACCGTCGCCAACAACTGGAAGCATTCTGGCTGGAACGGCTCGGAAAACACCGGGCAGCCGGCGGCCCTGGCAGCATCCTCATCGCCACCCAAGTCGTCGAGCAGAGCGTGGACATCGACCTGGACTTCATCGTCTCCGACCTCGCCCCCAGCGACATGCTGCTCCAACGCCTCGGGCGCTTGTGGCGTCATCAGCGCGGCAACCGAGCCGCAGCACAGCCCGAGTTCTGGGTCCGCCTCCCCGAGATGTCGGCGACCGAGCCCAAACTTCTGAAACGGCAGCTTGGCCGTTCCGGCCGGGTCTACGCTCCGTGGGTTCTTCTCCGCTCCGCGCGGGTCTTCGCCGCGCGTACCACGATCACCCTGCCGACCGATATCCGCCCTCTCCTCGAAACAACCTATGCGGCGCCCCGCCCCGACGAGCCTGCCGCTTGGCGGGAGCTCCATGCGGAGTTGGAGCGGGAAAAGCAGCAGCTCGCCCTCAACGCCGCCGCTGCCATGCGCGTGCTCGGGCGCCCCGCCGCGGAAGACGATTCCACCGAGGCGCTCACCCGGCGCGCGGGCGCACCCACGACCGACACGTTGCTCCTCGCCGCGGCGGAGCTCCAGCCCGACGGCACCACCCGCCTCACCGCGATCGATGGCACCACCCACACCGCCTCCGATTTCCAGTGGTCCATGGACACCGCGCGCTTCCTCCATCCTTGGATCGTCCGCGCGCCGCGTTGGTGGATACCACCCGAAGCCCCGCGACCGCGCTGGCTCGACCTGCACGCCCGCAACGCCGTGCTGGCGTTGGTCGCCGAAGACGGCCGCCTCCGCTTCGGCGACGAACCCGCCGCCACCGCCTACCACTCCGACTTCGGCCTCTTTTCCAATCCAAGCACACCAACCCGGCAACCCAACCGCCATGAGTTCGACGACGATGAATTTGACTACTGACGCCTGGATACCCGCCCTGCGGGCCGATGGCACCCGGCACCTGTTCAGCCTGCAGGCGCTCTTCGCCGAGGCGCACCAGTTGCGCGATCTCGCGGTCAAACCGCACGAGCGCATCGCCCTCATGCGCCTGCTCCTCTGCATCACCCAGGCTGCCCTCGACGGTCCCGCCGATCAGGAAGAGTGGGAAGAGTGCCGCGACGACATCCAGCCGAAGGTCCGCGCCTACCTCAACCGCTGGCGCGCCTCCTTCGAACTTCTCGGCGACGGGCCTCGATTCCTGCAACTGGCCAATCTCTCCGCAGCGAAGGAAGACGACGAGGGCACGCCGGCCACCAAGCTCGACCTCTCGCTCGCGACAGGAAACACCTCGACCGTCTTCGACAACGCGGCGAGCGAGACCCGGTCGCTTCAGACCGCCCGGGCCGCACTGAACCTGCTCACCTTCCAATGCTTTTCTCCCGGTGGACGTATCGGAGTCGCCTGTTGGGATGGCCGGGATACGGCGGGGAAAGGGTCCAGCAACCACGCGCCCTGTACCCCGTCGAGCATGCTCCATTCCTATCTGCTCGGCGCAACGCTCCTCGAGACCATCGCCCGCAACCTCCTCTCCAAACAGATCGTGTCGGACACTATCGCCGATGGCTGGGGCAAGCCGGTCTGGGAGGTGCCCGTCGCTAAACCCTCGGACACGGCTGCGATTCGCAACGCCACCCTCAGCTACCTCGGGCGCCTCCTGCCGTTGAGCCGCGCCATCCGCCTCCACGAGAACGGATCGGCCATCATCCTCGGCAACGGGCTTGAGTACCCAATCCTTCCTGCCTTCCGCGAAACCACCGCCACCATCGTGCTGAGGAAAGACGAGCCCGCCCCCCTACCCGCTTCGACCGGGCGCAGTATCTGGCGGCAGCTCCACTCGATCACCGTCAAACGCCGAGCCAAGTCCGACGTCGCCTCGGGACCACTCGCGTTCGGACTCAACCCGATCACCAAAGCAGTCTCGATCTGGTCCGGGGCATTCATCACCGACAAGGCCAAGATCGAGGATGTCGTCGAAGCGACCTATTCGGTGCCACCCGAGCTGTTCGACCCGTTCGGCCAAGCCGCCTACGAAGCAGCAGTCGCACACGCCGAAACCGCAGCCACTAACCTCGGCAAGGCGATCGGTTCCTACTCCGCCGCGCTGAAGATCGACTCTCCCGCCTACGACAAGGGCCGGCAGGATTTTTGGACCACCGTCGAGCAGAGCCTCGATGCGCTCTTCGCGGCTGCACGGGAAAAGACTCCGCCGGAGGCGTTCACCGCCTCGCCGTGGGGACGCGCCGTCCGCGACGCCGCGCGCGCCGCCTACGAACGCACCTGCCCGCGGCGCACACCTCGCCAACTCCAAGCCTATGCCACCGGCCTGCGCCTGCTTCACGCCGCACCGGCAGCCAAGGCAGCAAACTCTCCAACCAAGAAAACCCGGAGGAAGAATTCATGAGCCAGCTCACACCCAGGGAACGCGCCGCCCGCTTCGTCGGCGCGCTCCGCCCACTCGCAGCGAAGCAGGATCGCGGGGCGCTCGCCGCTCTCCGCCGCGGGCTCAGTCCCGCCACCGTCGTCGATGCATGGCCGGTCGTCGCCCGTTTGGGCGGCGAGATCGGCCAACCCGGCGAGTCGACCCATGTCGACATCGCCGCACTGTTCGCCACCCACCCCGTCGAGTCCACCGCGCGCAACTTCGGCGAGACCTGCCGTACCATCGCGATGGATCCCAACAAACGGGGCGAACTCGTCGAAAGCCACGAACGGCGCTTCCGCCGCCTACTCGCCGCCGACTCCGCGGCCGATCTCTCCGGCCAGCTCCGCACCTGGGTGCGCCTCGCCGCGGGCAAAGGAGTCGGGATCAACTACGAAAGCCTCTTCGCCGATCTCTGGAACTGGCGCTGGTACGCCACCGACATCCGCGTCCAGTGGGCCCGCTCCTTCTGGCGCAGCGGCGAAGACGAAGCCGCACCGGCCACCTCCACCGCCGACATCGCCACAACATGAACTCCGCAACCCTTCCCCCAGCGGCCCCAGTCGACACCGCCCCCGCGGCCACCGCGCCCCTGTACCTCGCACAGCTGCATGTCTCGTATGAACAAGCGGCGCGGCTTCTGCGCATCCGCGACGCCTACGACTGGCACCAACACCTCTGGCAGGCGTTCCCCGGTCGCGACGGCGCCCGCCGCGACTTCCTCGTGAGGATCGACCAAAAGGACGAAGCGTACCGCATTCTCCTTCTCTCCCACACCACTCCGGTCCGCCCCGACTGGTGCCCGGGCGACGCCTTCGCGGCGAAGCCGATCCCCGAGGATTTCTTCAGCCACCCGGCCTACGCGTTCAGCCTCCTCGCTAACCCGACGAAGAAGGTCCGTTCCAACGCCGCCGGCGAACGCACCAAGAATGGGCGCCGCGTGCCCCTCGGCTCCCGCGACGAACTGATCGCCTGGCTCGAACGCAAGGGGCAGGCGGCCGGCTTCACCTTCGACGCGGACACCACGCAG
>ENA-UPSM01006914-UPSM01006914.1-activated-sludge-metagenome-genome-assembly--contig:-NODE-6914-length-10330-cov-4.041752_pt1 | contig 10330 bp, 7 predicted proteins | sample MGYA00238181_ERZ773283 | MGnify/ENA primary metagenome ERZ773283 (study PRJEB29023, sample SAMN05720199) | activated sludge metagenome | isolation source: Anaerobic digester | place: Japan... | reverse complement strand
GAAAATCGGACCTGCTGGTGAGAAAAATGAGAAAATATGGCAACGCTTTAAAGCAGTTTGCGATGAATCCTTTGCTCGCAAAACGGCCAATTTCGCAGCTCAAGACCAAGTTCAAGGTGAGAACCTGATTAAGAAGAATGAGTTAATAGCTCAAGTTGAGAAATTTGAAATGCCTGCCGATCCGAATGAAGCCTTAGATCAACTAAAAGCTTTCCAAAGAAGCTTTACGGAGATTGGTTTAGTTCCATTAAAAGAGAAAGACGGGATTCAAAACCGATTCAGAAATGCGATTCAGGTACATTTTGATACTTTGAAAGCGAAACCAGAGTATCGTCAATCGTACAAACCGCGCGGTGATCGTCCTGAAAGATCGGAACGCCCTGAGCGTCAGGATCGTCCGGCAAGAAGTAATCAGCAATCTGGTGGCGGAGACGACGAATCACGCAATCTTCGTAGTCGTGTAGAAAAGCTCAATAGTGAAGTTCAAGTATGGGAAAACAACCTTGGTTTCTTTGCTAACTCTAAGAATGCCAATGCATTAAAAGAAGAGTATGAGCAAAAAATCCAGCAAGCAAAAGAAGAAATCGGGAAATTGAAGGCCCGTATGGCAGAATTGAGAAATGTCTAGGGAATAATGTAATTCATAGGTAAAATTAAGCCCTCTGCCGAAAGCAGGGGGCTTTTTCATGAAAAATAGAGTGCGATTTTGTAAATTAGTAGCCTCAAAACAAGTCCCCCTTCAACTATGAAAAAACTGTTTACTGTTACCCTGCTTACACTGGCAGCATTTCTTCCTGTGGCTAAGGCACAATTATCGCACGATAAGTGTCTTTCAGAAATAATGTTCCAAGAAGCCGCTGCCAAAGATCCGCAGGTTCAAAAAAATCGCGAAAATCTTGAGAAATTCACTGAGGCTTATTCACATAGTAATGCTTCAAGCAGAAATGCCGGTACGACTAAAATTATTCCGGTTGTTGTACACGTGATGCATTATGGCGGACCTGAAAACATCAGCGATGCTCAAATCTTAGATCAGATTCGTGTATTGAACGAAGACTATCGTCGTTTAAACGCAGATACTGTTAATACGCCTGCAGTTTTTAAACCTTTAGGAGCTGATGTAGGTATTGAATTTAGAATGGCGCAATTAGATCCTAACGGAAATTGCACAAACGGAATCGAGCGTATTTATACTCCTTTGACTTTTAATGCGCGAAATAATGTTAAGCCTTTAAGTTGCTGGCCTCGTGACAAATATTTAAATATGTGGATCGTGAGTAGTATTGCTAATACGAATGGTTCTCCTGGAACGGTTATTGGTTTTGCTCAATTTCCGGGAGGAGCTGACTCAACTGATGGTGTTGTTATTAAGTATGATTACATGGGAACTATTGGAGCTGCAGCATCTACAGGAGGTGCAGGTAGAACAGCAACTCATGAGGTTGGTCACTGGTTAAATCTTCGCCATATTTGGGGAGATGCAACTTGTGGAAACGATTTTGTTACAGATACTCCTACTCAAGAATCAGCAAATCTCTCTACTTGTCCTTCATGGCCACATGTAACAAACTGTTCAGGAAATTCTCCAAATGGTGATATGTTTACAAATTACATGGACTATACTAATGGTCCTTGCCAAAATATGTTTTCAATTGGGCAATCGCAAAGAATGAACGCTACATTAGCATCAACATTAAGCGGAAGAAATAATTTATGGTCGAGTGCGAACTTAATTGCAACCGGAACTGACGGTACGCCAGCAGTTACATGCGCTCCTCATGCCGACTTTATTCCGCGCCCATTGTTTATTTGCGAAGGAACCAGCATTCAATTTACTGATGGCTCATGGGGTGGACCAGTTGATTCTAGAGTTTGGACTTTCACCGGAGGATCACCAGCCACAGATACATCAGCAAATCCTACAGTGCAGTATCTTACTGCAGGAGTATACGATGTGTCATTATCAGTAACAAATACTGCAGGAACAACAACAAAAACAATTACCGGAAAAGTTGTAGTGAGTGCGTCAGGAAATTCTATTAGCCCAATCGGTTTTTCCGAAGGGTTTGAAAATGGAACTTGGCCATTTAACGATTATTATGCTATAAATGCAAATGGAGGTACTACATGGCAAACTACTTCTATCGCCGCGAACGGTGGAACAAAATCGATTTATATTTCTAATACTTATAATTCTACAACAGGATATCAATCAAACGATAAAGGCCCGGATGAATTCATTACTCCTATGTTTGATTTCACCAATATCACTAACCCTACTATGACCTTTGATATTGCATGTGCACTGCGTGATACCACATTAGATCGTTTTGTTGTATACTATTCAACTAACTGTGGGCAAACTTGGACATTGAGAAAAGCAATTCAAGGATTGCCATTACAAACTACAACAGGATTTGTTACGGGTAACTTTATTCCTAATTCTTCACAATGGAGAAATGAGACAGTAAGTTTTGGGAATAATGTTGCTAACAAACCGAATGTGAGATTTAGAATTGAATTTAATCATGAGTCATCTAATAATTTATACCTAGATAATATTAACTTGAATGGAACTGTAGGTTTGTCTGAAGATTTAAATGTTGAAAATGCAGGAATGAACATACATCCTAATCCTTCAAAAGGAGTAACATATGTTGATTTCTCAATGCTTGCACAAAGTGATGTGAAAATTGAGGTGTTAGATATTCAAGGTCGTATTGTAAGTACATTTAGTGATAATTTAAGTGCAGGCGATCATCAATATCAATTCAATAATAATTTAGAAGCCGGAGTTTATATGGTTCGCCTTTCATTTGGTGATCGCGCTATCACTAAAAAGGTTGTTATTCGTTAATATAGAGTAAGAAAAAATTTCATGCCCCGGTATTTTTGCCGGGGTTTTGAATTTAAACACATACAAAACAATTCAATGAAAAAAATATTAGTTTCATGTATGCTGATGCTTATGGGCACAGCGTTGATGGCGCAATCGCAAGCATATCGATCGTGTGCGACTGAAGAAATGTGGGAGCAAGCTGTAAAAGCTGATCCATTAGCGGCGATACGTCGATTAGCAATTCACAATCCCAATACACTTAGAAAATTACCGGGATCAAAAGTGGTTTCAGCTACAGGCGTTGTGCAATATAAGATTCCCGTTGTTTTTCATGTAATGCATACTTATGGATCTGAGAATATTAGTAAAGCTCAAATTCAAGATGCAGTAAATAGTTTGAATCTTTCATTCCAAAAATTAAATCCGGATACAGGTGATGTAATTCCTTTGTTTCAACCGATTTTTGGAAATGCTGAAATAGGATTTGAACTTGCAAACATCGATCCGAGTGGAAATTGTACCGATGGCATTACTCGTACTTATACTGAACTTACTAATGTAGCATCAGATAATGTGAAAGCGCTAATCGATTGGCCTTGCGAAAAATATTTAAATATCTGGGTGGTTAAAAATATCGCTAGCGGTGCTGCGGGTTACGCATATTATCCCGGGATTGCTTCTAATATCGACGGGATTGTAATGCGTCATGATTATACAGGTAGTTTCGGTACGGCAAATTCGTCAAATTATACAGAACGATCTTTATCACATGAAGTTGGACATTGGTTAAACTTACCGCATACATGGGGATCTAGTAATACTCCCGGCTTGGCATCTAATTGCGGAATTGACGACGGAATTTTCGACACTCCCAACACTGTAGGAGTTGCAAACTTTTCTTGTAATACTGCACAAAGTACTTGTGGTGCAATCGATAATGTTCAGAATTATATGGACTATGCAAGTTGTCATAAAATGTTTACCCAAGGTCAAGTGGATGAAATGCAACTCGCTTTGCAAGTTAATGCAGGTGGTCGAGATAATTTGGTTTCTTCGGCGAATTTGATCGCAACAGGGACAGAAAGCGGTCACATTGTGGCTCCATGTGCTCCGGTAGCTGATTTTGTAAGCAAGGATATCTATATCTGTGCAGGTACGTCAGTATCATTTGATGATGTATCTTGGAATGGATCAATTACAAGTCGTACTTGGACATTCCCCGGTGGATCTCCGGCAACAGATACTGCAGCTACTGCTGTAGTGCTTTATACTGTTCCCGGTGTTTATGATGTGCAACTTGCTGTATCAAATTCCTTAGGTAACGACACATTAACAAGAACTGCGTTAGTACATGTTTTGCCAACTCCAGGAACAAATGTTATTCCTTTTAACGAAAGTTTTGAAACTACTTCGGTTCCCGGAAATGAGTGGGAAGTGATTAATGAGAATAACAATAATGCTTGGGCTGTTACTTCTGCAGCTGCTGCCACAGGAACAAAGTCTATGAGATTGGTAAATCAAGCAGGAAATGGGTCAGGAAGTATTGATCAACTTATTACTCCAACCTTCGATTTGTCGAATGTAAGCGGAACTCAATTTAGTTTTAAAGTTGCGTTTGCTCCAAAGAATGCCAACGATTCTTCAGAATTACATGTTTACTTTACAAATAATTGCGGAATATTATGGTCACAACGATATCTTAAATTGGGATCAGCCCTTGCCACAGCGCCGGCTACAACCGCAGCTTTTTCGCCTACTTCTTCTCAATGGAGAACTGAAACTATCAATTTGACTACTTCTACATTTAGTGGAAAACCAAGTGTTAGAGCACGCTTCGAATTCGTAAATTATGTAGGCAATAATATCTACATCGACGATATTAATATTAGTGGAAATGTTGTAGGAATCAATGAACAGTTAGCTGAAGAATTTAATTTTAGAGCATTCCCGAATCCTTCGAAAGGTGATATCGCTGTAAGCTTTACGACTTCGAAAACAGATGCGGTGAAAATGCAAGTATTCGATATGGCAGGACGTTTAGTAGATGATGCCGTAAATGCAACGGCCATTGCGGGAGATCATCAATATGTGATAAATGCAAACAATAAAAACGGAATTTACCTCTTGAAAATAACCATTGGAGATAAAGAATTCCAAAACCGTATATCATTCGTTAAATAATTTAGTATACACATGGCCGTTAGCTATTCATTCAAGACAACGTATATCGTTTATGCAACACCTGAACAAGTGTTTGAGGCGTTAACCGATTCAGGCATTATTGCCGCATGGGGAGGAGGATTGGCAGTGGTAGAGAATAAAATCGACGGACATTTTGAATTGTTCGACGGCTGGGTTAAGGGAAAGGTTACAGAATATAAGCCCGGCCAAGAATTAGGTTATACTTGGAAACCTGAAGAATGGGATAAACGAACTAAACCTTCGGTTGTTTCTATGAAATTCAAAAGTCATGCTGCAGGAACTGATGTTGTGCTAATTCATAGCGACTTCCCATCTCAAGAAGAGGCAGATAAGCATGGTAACGGATGGATTGATTATGTACTGGATCCAATAAATGATTACTTCGTGATGCTCAAAGATGCTCCGAAAGAAGAATCTAAATAAGTGTAAAACGGCTCGTAGGTTGACGGGCCGTTTCTATTTTAGCACAAACCGAGAAAATTAAACAATAGACCCTTAGTTTTGTTGTTTAGTATTCCGTACCGAAAACCTTATCTTTGCACCAATGGAATCTTCTCAACTCTCCGGCATTTACTGCAATAGTTTAACTCGTTACCAACGCTTACTTACACGTGAGGTTTTTATTGGTGATGTTGCTTTAGGCGGTAACAATCCGATTCGTGTTCAAAGCATGACCACTACCGACACCATGAATACCATGGCTACAGTAGAGCAGTCGATTCGTATGATTGAAGCAGGCTGCGAATTTGTACGTATCACAGCGCCAAGTATCAATGAAGCAAAGAACCTTGAGAATATCAAAGCGGAGCTTCGCAAACGCGGCTATAAAACACCGTTGATTGCTGATATTCATTTTACGCCGAACGCGGCAGAAGTGGCTGCGCGAATAGTGGAGAAGGTGCGTATCAATCCGGGTAACTTTGCCGACAAAAAGAGATTCGAGTTTATTGAATATACCAACAACGAATACGAAGCTGAGTTAAGCCGAATTCGTGAGCGATTTATTCCTTTAGTGAAGATTTGCAAAGAGTATGGTACTGCAATGAGAATTGGTACCAACCATGGTTCGTTGAGTGATCGTATTATGAGCCGTTATGGCGATACTGCTCACGGTATGGTAGAATCGGCTTTAGAGTTTTTGAGGATCTGTGAATCGCAGAACTATTACAATTTAGTGTTGAGTATGAAATCGAGTAATCCTCAGGTGATGGTGCAAGCTTATCGCTTGTTAATTGCTAGGATGAAAGAAGAGAATATGAATTATCCGCTTCACTTGGGAGTTACAGAAGCCGGTGAGGGTGAAGATGGTCGAATTAAATCGGCTGAAGGCATTGGAACTTTGTTAGAGGACGGAATCGGTGATACTGTTCGTGTATCATTAACCGAAGATCCGGAATTCGAAATCCCTGTGGCACGCGCTTTAGTAGGGCGATATAATAATCGTGCTAACCATAATCCAATTGGGGAATTAAAGAACACTTTAAGTGTTTCAAAAAAAGATACAATTGGTCTTCCTAACGTTCACGGATTACCGTACTCTCCATTTGAATATAAAAGAAGAGAGTCTTTTGAAGTGTTGAATATGGGCGCACACGAAGTGCCTCGAGTAATTATTGATTATAGCAAACATGAAAAAATTACTGCGGCTTCGTTATTTGCAGTGGGGTATAACTATTCAGTCCCAACAGATAAATGGAACTTGACTGATCAAGCTTGTGATTTTATCTATGCCGGTAATCATACAGTGGATTTTGCAATTCCCGGTACATTGGGAGTGATTTGTAATGCGGCAGTTTGGATGAATAATTCTGATAATGATCGCTTTTATCCAATGTATGAAGGAAATGATTTCTTCATAGCATCAAAGACACACGCTGCACTGAATTTTATTCGTGTTGAAAGTGAAGAGATCAGTAGTGGTAACTTTGATGTGAAGAAACTTCCGGCTAATGCTGTTTTGATTTTAAATACTACTAACGAGCATGCAATGCCTTCGTTGCGTAGAGCCTTTATTTCACTGGTCGAAGGCGAAATTAAAAATCCGGTGATTATTGAGAGAGGATATAGTGATATTTCGAACGACACTTTGCAACTTTATTCTTCCACTGATTTAGGTGGTTTATTGCTCGATGGATTTGGCGATGGAGTATTTATTCGTGCTAACGGTAATGCATCACCGCAAATGATCAATAGCTTAGGGTTTGGAATTTTGCAAGCGGCTAGAACGAGGATTTCAAAAACAGAATATATTAGTTGTCCAAGTTGCGGAAGAACGTTATTTGATCTTCAAGAAACAACAGCAAAGATTCGTTCTCGTACCGATCATTTGAAAGGGATTAAAATCGGAATCATGGGCTGTATCGTTAATGGTCCGGGAGAAATGGCAGATGCCGATTACGGTTATGTGGGATCCGGAGTAGGGAAGATAACCTTGTACAAGGGTAGAGAAGTAGTAACTAAAAGTATTGATGCTTCAGAAGCAGTAGATGCACTTATCGATTTGATTCGTGAGCATGGCGACTGGGTTGAAAAGAACAATTAAGATGAAGCAGCACGTAATATATCACGATTTAGGTAGAGTTGATTATAAGCAATGCTGGGATTTGCAAGAGCAGATTTTAGATGAAACTGTTCGTCAGAAAGTCGAGAATCGTACATTAGCCGAAGAAGATAAACATGCTCCTCGACATTTTCTTTTGTTCTGTGAGCATCCTCATGTATTTACCTTGGGAAAGAGTGGAGAAGCGCATCATCTTTTAGCTAATGAAAGTGTATTAAAAGCTCGTGAAGCTACTTTTTATAAGATCAATCGTGGAGGTGATATTACGTATCATGGTCCGGGGCAGCTGGTAGGATATCCGATTTTTGACCTTGATCATTTCTTTAACGATATTCATAAATATCTTCGTTTTCTTGAAGAAGCAGTAATCTTAACTTGTGCCGATTATGGAATCAAAGCAGGAAGGATTGCAGGTTTAACAGGAGTATGGCTCGATGAAGAAAATCCGATTAAGGCAAGAAAGATTTGTGCTTTCGGGGTACGTTGCAGCAGATGGGTGACAATGCATGGCTTTGCTTTTAACGTTAATAGCGACCTTAGCTATTTCAATATGATTGTTCCTTGTGGGATTACTGATAAAGGAGTTACATCATTACAACAAGAGCTGGGCAGAGAAGTCGATCTGGAAGAAGTAAAGATGAAGGTGTTGTTGCATATGCAATCCTTGTTTAACTTTGGAATTATTGCCGGCGATAATGCAACATTGCCTTGGCCACAACAGTTAAAAGTATAAAGTATACCGCTTATGAAAGTTTTGAAATTTTTATTGAAAGCCATTGCAGCAATAGTGCTGATGTTGGTAGTGTTTATTCTTGTTAGCGGGAAAACATATCTTTTCAAAACACTTGCGTATAATTTTGTAGGAATCGATGATCTCGATTTATTTGAGCATCGTACCGTAGCAACAGGAGAAGGAATTGAATGGCCTCTTTCTAAAAACTATAACAATAAGCCAATGCCCGCAGAGTTAAAGTCGACATTGGAACAATATAAAACGGTTTCTTTTTTAGTAATAAAGAACGATAGTATTCTATACGAACAATATTGGGAAGATAAAAGTGATACATCGCATACGAATTCGTTTTCGATGGCGAAAAGTATTATTGGAGTGTTGATAGGAATAGCGATTGATGAAGGAAAAATAAAAAGTCTTGATCAGAAAGTGGGAGATTTTATTCCTGAATATAAAACAGGATCGAGAGCTCAATTAACTATAAGGCATTTGATAACAATGTCGGCAGCACTAAGTTGGGACGAAGCTTATGCTAATCCTTTAAGTGTAACTACTGAAGCATATTACGGCACCGATTTATTCTCGTTAGTAAAAGATCAAGAAGTAGTAGGGATATCGGGTAAAGAATTCAATTATCAAAGTGGATGTTCTCAGTTGCTAGGATTTATCATTGAAAAAGCGACAGGCAAACATATAGCTGAATATGCTTCTGAAAAATTATGGAAACCATTAAATGCTATGCATGCTGCTGAATGGAGTCTCGATAAAAAGGACGGTACAGAAAAAGCATATTGCTGTTTTTACTCAAATGCTCGCGACTTTGCAAGGATTGGGTCTTTGTATTTACATCATGGTAATTGGCATGGCAATCAGATTTTAGATTCAACATATGTTGTCGAAAGTGTTACACCTGCTCCATTAGATGATAATGGGCAACCGAATAAAGTTTATGGGTATCATTGGTGGATTGGAGATTACGCAGGGAAACATATTTTTTATTGCAGAGGAATCCTTGGTCAATATATTGTTGCTATTCCTGATGAAAATATAATCTTTGTGCGCCTCGGACATAAGCGCGGCGAGAAAGCAGCTGACGGATCATTACTTGACATGCCGGTATATGTGAAAGGGGTAATGGATTGGGTTAAAAATTAAAAAGAGTTATGTTAAAAGATATTCATAGAGAAGAAATAGAAGATATAGCGATTGCAATAGTGCCACAAGAAGATAATTCCGAAATCTGGGAAGTATATCTTGTGAATCTAAAAGAAGAATCATTAGGTAATGTTATTATTGCCAGTAAGGGATACGGCATTTACAAAGGAGAAGAAGTAAAAACATCAACGCTACGTCATTATCTAGGAGATATTCAACCATTAGATTGCGTTTTAGTAGAGCCGATTCAAGATCAAGTATTTGGACTAAACAACGAATACTGGGTTAGTTTTTACATAGATCGCGAGATCTTCGATAAAAAGTATGTATTTCTACCTGAATCTATCAATCGCGACTTTTTCACTACGATTCCATTTTTGAATCGTCAGGGTGTTATGATTAGATAAAATTGAATAACCAATTTAAAAGAGTACCTTGCATCACTTTAGCAAATTGCTTTAGTGTAAAAGTTCTCTTTTGGAAAATATTTTCGATCAATTAATCAATAGTTATTTAATAAATCATGTTGGAATTTCGGATCACTTCCTAAGTGATAAACTTGCGGGTTCATTAAAAGATAATTTGAATGAACTTTATTCAACAGGTAGTTTAAAAAGTGCGGGGATAGGGAATGATGATAATGCAAGCGTCAATAAATTAATCAGAAGTGATAAAATCTTTTGGTTAGACAAATCCCATCAAGATAAATTTGAAGATGCTTTTTTCTTGTTGATCGATGAATTTATTCTACATCTAAATTCAACTTGTTACGCAGGAATAACAGGATATGAATTCCACTATGCTTTTTATGAAGCCGGAAGTTTTTATAAGCGACATCTCG
>ENA-UPSM01006910-UPSM01006910.1-activated-sludge-metagenome-genome-assembly--contig:-NODE-6910-length-10333-cov-42.857852_pt1 | contig 10333 bp, 10 predicted proteins | sample MGYA00238181_ERZ773283 | MGnify/ENA primary metagenome ERZ773283 (study PRJEB29023, sample SAMN05720199) | activated sludge metagenome | isolation source: Anaerobic digester | place: Japan... | reverse complement strand
TGGTATACGTGATTAATACTAGGAGGTACGGGGGAAAAAGAGATCGGTGACGGAAAGAGTGTGTGATATCCCGAATTAATTTTACATAGATCAACCTTCCGCATACATCCACCTCTGGGCATATCCCAGGATCCGTTCAGGGGGCAGTCGGTACCAGAAAGTATGAGCAGGTTCATCGTAATCGAGACTGCAATGTGGCTTGATCTCATTGTGCCAGTGTACGACTCTTTCAACAGAACCAAATCGTGGAGTTCTCCGTTCTACCTCGCCAAAGAATCTCTCAATCTTTCCATTAGTTTGAGGATGATTTACCCGCGCTCTGATATGTCGAATTCCGTGATATTCAAGGAACTTTCGGAAAGTGTGGTCAGCAGTCTCCGGATTTCGTGATGAAACGAATTGTGAACCGTTGTCGGTGAGGATTTCCCCAGGTACCCCATACTCCTAGAATCCTTTTTCGAGAACCTGGATAGTATGTTAAGTTGTAGGTCGATCGAATACCCCATAACAGGTAATCAATCGGGATGAATCGTCCATAAACGCGATAAGCCATCTATCCTGGCCATCGAGTAAAATCATCTTCCAGTCTCCCTGCCAAAGTGACATGGAGTGATTACGTTCATATCGGACCCATTTCCTCTGTGTGCGTTTCTTCATACAGGGCTCCACTCTATCATGGTGCAGAAGAATCCGATAGATAGTATTGTGGGGGATGTGGACTCCTGTTTCTTCCTCGATCTTCTTCTCAAGGAGCGTGGGTCCAAGAGAATAGGTCTCATGCGCAGTGAGGACGAGTGTCTCTGTTTCATAGGGGATTGGTTTTGGTTTTCTCCCTGGCTGTCGTGGATAGGGGTAAAACCTGTTCTTTTTGTGAAAGGAAATGATTTGATAGATCCTTTGTCGAGTGACCTGGTGATACTCTGCAATTTCCCGAACCGGTCTTCGCCGCTTCAACTGATTTATGATTCCTCTGATATCCTGGTTGAATAATTTGCTCACATCAAAATATAAATGTGGTGTCAAATGATTTCGGGATACTACAACAGGTAAATTATATCAAAAAAACTAAATAATAATTATGAATAACAGAACAATATTACATGAAACCCCTAAATCTTTTAATTACAACAGAATTTTATTATCCTTCGATTGGAGGGGTTCAAGAAGCAACGAAACAATTAGCCGAAATACTGGTAAGTCGTGGTCACCAAGTAACGATAGTAACAACAAAATTGAAAAATCGATCAAAGAATATTATTAATAATGTTTTTATAAAGGAATTTTCAATTACCGGAAATTGGATAAATGGATTTAAAGGTGAATATCAAGAATATCAAGATTATCTTAGAACGTCTAATTTTGATGTAATATTGAATTATGCTGCCCAACAATGGGCAACTGATTTAATGTTACCAATTTTAGATGAAATTCATGGAAAAAAGGTATTAGTGCCTTGCGGTTATTCAGGATTATTTTCACCAATTTATCAACAATACTATGAAAATATGAAAAAATGGATTAGAGAATATGATGCATGTGTTTATTTATCGAATAATTATCGAGATATTAATTTTGCACATAAATTTGGAGTTAAAAACGATATTGTCATCCCAAATGGAGCAAGTCAAAAAGAATTTCTTGAAGAACTAAGAATAGATATTAAATCAATACTTCAAATACCTTATAATCATTTCTTAATTCTTCATGTGGGTTCTCACACTGGATTAAAAGGCCATAAAGAAGCAATAAAAATATTTAAACGTGCAAAAATTACAAATTCCACTCTTCTTATTGTAGGGTCAAATGAAGGATCATGTTTCAATTCGTGTAAAAGAAGTGAATTACTTAATAAATATAATCCATTAATTAAATATTTAGGTAAGAATATAATTGTTACTGAATTATCAAGAGAACAGACAATTGCCTCCTTTAAAACTGCTGATATATTCCTTTTTCCATCAAGAATTGAATGTTCTCCTATTGTATTATTTGAATGTATGGCATCGGGGACTCCTTTCTTAACGACGGATGTTGGTAATGCACCAGAAATCATCAATTGGTCAAATTCAGGAATTTTATTACCTACAGATCATAATAATGGCTATTCATATGTAAAAATAAGAGAATCAGCCAAAGTATTAGAAAAAATTTATTCTGATAATGAGATGAGAGACAATATGAGTAAATTTGGATTTAATAAATGGAAAGAATATTTTACTTGGGAAAAAATAGCAGAGGGCTATGAGGGTTTATTCTATGCTCTTCTAAAAAATGTATCACTTGAGAAACTTAAAACTGAAAATCCATGGAAATATTGGAATTTAACGAAAGAAGCGTGAAATAATTATATTAATCAGATCAATACAAATTATATTTTTGATTGTGTAGGATCCACCCCTATAACCTTTAATTAGGTATGCGATATGATCATAAGGAGTTCCGGAAGATTGGCAATCTCGTTTCTGAAGACCGATTCTCTCTAGAGTATCTTTGGAAGAAACAGGGGAATACTGTTTGTCTATCTTGTTCATCCTCTAAGTTCTACTATCACCAAAGATGGATAGTACGATGCAATGAATGCAAGAAGGACTACTGGAAACTTCAGGGAACCAGGTTCGCTCTCCTCCGAATATTACCTTCACAATAACTTTCTCTTGTCAAATTATTCGAGCTCCCCGCTTCAGTCAGGAAGGCATCTCAAGAGATCCGCCTGAGCTGCAAAACCACATTAAGGCCTATGATATCCTCCGCCGGAATCTCGTTGAAGAACTTGCTAAGACAGACGATATTCTGAAGGGAGAACTGGAAGCAGATGAAACTTATTTCAGTGGTAAAGAGAGAGGAGTGGACAAGATGGACCTAGTAATCTCTAATAGACATAAAGGAATACAGGCAGTTACTAAACGAGCCTTTCCAACTAGGTCCATCTAGCAAATGTGTCATGTTCACTTTATTCGGGCGGTTCCCCGTAAACTTCCAAAGAAGCTACATAAAAAGATTGCCCAGATGCTCAAGAATTCTCTCTCTGATCCACGTAGACTTCAGAAATGTGCTGATGAACTTAAAATTAGAGGATTTTCCCGGGCAGCAGATATTGTAGAATATTTCATCCCAGGCCTGCTGAATTACCGTATTGCTCCCCAAAACCACTGGCGGAGAATAAGAAACACGAATATACTTGAACGACTCAATAAGGAACTGAAACGAAGATCCAGAACTATTGGGGCTTTCCCTAATGACGCCTCTTTGCTCCGTCTTGCAGAAACAATTCTCATGGATATTAACGAGGAGTGGATCACGAGTCGTAAGTATTTATCTGGGTCCGATGTGATAAGTATGTCAGGATACTCGGACAGAATTTACAACAGTTTAGATACAAATGCCACACTACCAAGGAAAATTGATGAATAATCATGATTATAATTAAATTAATTGGTGGTCTTGGAAACCAGATGTTCCAGTATGCAATGGGTCGTGCTATTGCATATCAAAGAAAAGATATTTTGAAGTTTGATATTTCAAATTTTTCAAATGACCCTTTAAGAAAATATTCATTGTCTCACTTTAATATCCAGGAATCATTAGCAACATCTAAAGATTTAAAAAAAATTTTAAACCCTTTAATTAGAGAATTTCCATGGACTCTCACAAAGCGTTTTTATAATTTTTTTCCTTATTACAAAAGGCCACTTTTCTTGGAACAATCTTTCTGTTATGACAAAAATGTTTTCCGTGCACGTTCAAATGTCATTTTTTCTGGGTATTGGCAATCAGAAAAATATTTTAAACAAATTGAAATGATTATTCGCAATGATTTTACCTTGAAAAATAAACCGGATAAATTAAATAATGAAATCTCCAAAATTATGCAGGACACTAATTCCGTTAGTATTCACATCCGTCGGGGAGATTATATAGCTAATCCAATTACTTTCCAATATCATGGATTATGTTCCATGGAATATTACAAAAAAGCGATTCAATATATCAATGAAAATATTAATCGACCAATATTCTTTTTCTTTTCCGATGAGATCGACTGGGTAAAAGATAACCTGAAAATTCCAAAAGATTGTTATTTCATTGACCATAATAAAATGGAGAACGATTATCTTGACTTATGGCTGATGAGTCAATGCAAACATAATATTATTGCTAACAGTTCATTTAGCTGGTGGGGTGCATGGTTGAATACCAATAAGGAGAAAATTGTGATTGCACCTAAAAAATGGTTTAATAATGCAGCTATTGATACCACTGATTTAATTCCAGAAGAATGGTTAATAATATGAGTGAAAGAGTAGCTAATCCAATACTATCTGTCATTATGCCGGTATTTAATGCGGAGAAATATTTAAGCCAAGCTATCGAAAGCATTCTGAATCAGACTTTTAAAGATTTTGAATTGATTATAATCGATGATAATTCAACTGATAACACTCGACACATTATTCAAAGTTATCATGATAATCGAATTATATATATTATAAACCCTATCCCCCTTGGTTTACAAAATTCATTAAATCAGGGATTAAAAATTGCTAAAGGAGATTATATTGCAAGAATGGATGCCGATGATATTAGTGATGCAAACAGGTTTTTAAAACAGATAACTTTTTTGAAAAAAAATCCCGAAATCGGAATCTGTGGTAGTTGGATAGAAGTTATCGATGAAAATAATAATATTCTCCATAAAGTGCAATTACCAATAAAATCTACTATTATTGCATGGCATCTTTTTTTTGGTGATTGTATAGCTCATCCTACAGTTATATTTCGTCGTAGTATTAAAGAATATTTAAACTACGATTCAAATTTTACTCTCGCGGAAGATTATGAATTATGGATTAGGTTGATAAAAAAAATTAAATTTGAAAATATACCAGAATACTTATTAAAATACCGGATTCATCAAACAAATATGTCAGCAAATATTGAAAAAATTAATTATTATAATTTTATCATTAGAAAAAATGCAATAGAAAATTTATTAAATTGTCAGTTATCTGATTTGGAAATAAATGCAATAAGAGAATGGACTTTTCAGTTTCCTACAAAAAATGCTAGACATATTAAAATTATTGGGAAAATTATTGCAAAAATGTATCAATTTTATTTAAAATCGACCAATTTAACCAAAAAAGATCGTCGTGAAATAAATTTTATTACCGCTTATCAATATTTACAATTGGCATCATGTTCATTAAAAATTTCATTATATTCAATGATTATTTGTATTATTTATGGAATCAAATATTATCCTTTAATTTTTATTTATCCTATTCTCCGACGAATTAAAAATTGGTGATTACTCAGTATAAGCCACGCGACTATATCCAACTAATACTTGGACGAGGTCATCAAAAAGATCTCCGTCGCGATGATTATACCGAAACTCCAACTCTTTGAGATAGAGCGGGAATTTTTGGGCATCAACTCCATGATATTTGAGTAATCGCTGCTTCGCAAAGGACCAGAATCCTTCTATCCCGTTGATATACACTTTCCCATTTGCAAACTTCTTTCCATGGTCGATTCTTCGATGTTTGAAACCATAGGAGATGAGTCCGTTATAGCTCCGGAATTTATCGGTGTAAATGAGGCTTCCCCGTTTCACCTTTTTGATAGCCAACTCGAGAAGAGTCTCACCCTGGACGTCGGTGACCACCTCTACCTTGACCTTGCCACCTCGTTCCAGGATCCCGAACACCGGGACTTTCCCTGCCGCACCCCGGCCACGCCTCCCCTTTCTTCTCCCCCCAAAATAAGATTCATCCATCTCAATCTCTCCGGAGAACGAGGATGCATCTGAATCCGTAGCAAGAATCGCTTTTCTGATGAGAGTATGAATGTTATAAACGGTGTTATACGCTAATCCCAATTGTTCGGAGGCTTCTCTTACTGAGGTATCAATCTCGAAGAGTTTGATTGCGATGAGGAATTTGGTGAAGGGAACTCTCAATCCCTCAAGGATGCTATCCCGTCGAACTCCCCATTCTCGATTACAGGTATAACATTTGTATTTGACCCGCCTTACACGGTTTATCCTTATCCCGTGGCAATACGGGCATTCATGGAAAGATTTGAGGATTCCTTGTTCCTTGAGATACTTTTCTGCACTTGTTCTACCAGGTTCATCCATTTGGCCACCGTTGGTTAGTATATAATCGTGGCCTTTATTAAGGAACCACCTATTATTTAAAATACTAATTACTCCCCATGGAGTAAATTTTTTAGATCAAAACTTTCACAAAAACGATTTATCATACTTTAGTCTTTTTAAATATTTTGAAATGAAAAATATATCGTTTCGAAATGGGAATAAACATAAGAATATCCAAATTAACTTTAAATACAAAAATCTTTTAGTCTTACACCTCAATAATACTTTAATTGCTGCTTTAATATTCTTGGTTTTTATCAACCTTATTGCATATTCAATCTCCTTTTTTGCAAGATACTCACAGATATCATTAATATCCTCTGTTCTAATTAATCCTTCCGCAAATGCATTTTTTACCGTATAATATCCCGGTTCTAACTCAAGAGGTGGTAAAATATTCCCTAACCTGTTTTCAGCGTCCCAATGCCATATCGCTGAACGTGATAGACAATAACCAATATTTTCCTGAAGTGCAATTCTACACCATAATTCGTGATCTTCGCCCCAACTTTTTCCAGGTAGAAAACCCCCATATATTAAAAAAATATCTTTTCTTATCCCTATTGATGAAATTATCAATGGTGAATATCCCGTTGATAAAATACGAAAAAATCTTTTAATAAGTCCATATTTGAATGAAAATTTTAGATTCTTTATAATAGGTTTTATTTCTATTCCTTCTTGAACCACAATTTTGTAATTTGTACCAACGAGTCCTGCATTAGGGAATTTTTTAAATAATTTAACAAGATTTTCCAAATGATCTGGTAGCCATTCATCGTCTGCATCTAAAAAAGCAATAAAATTGCTTTGACTTATATTAACCCCCCGATTTCTCGCAATAGATACTCCACTTCTAATTTGTCGAATTAACTTTATCCTGGGATCAATAAACCCCTTCACTACATCTATACCATTATCTGTCGATCCATCATCAACTACGATTATTTCAAAATTTTGGTAGGTCTGATTTAAGACAGAGTCTAGTGTACGGGCAATATAAGGTCCTTTGTTATAAAGAGGAATAACAACGGAAATTCCAGGAGCATTCTTCATAGACGAGTATTAATGTTTATATTCTAATACTAAATAATAATTGAATCGAAAATGAATTGTGTGAAACCTTTATCAAAAAGAATATCTTAATTTTTTTACTTTCATGAAGTCCAAAATGAATCAAATTTTAGTTAGTTCACCCGAGAATCCAATAGAAAAAGCCGAATCATTGGTCTCAGTACTAATTCTTACTTTTAATTCTAATATTCATATTAGACGATGTCTCGATTCTGTTTTTATTCAAAATTATCTTCCTTATGAAGTTATCGTAATTGATGGGGGATCCTCCGATGGGACCCTCAAGATTCTTGAAGAATACTCTCAAAAAAATTTAAATTTTCAGTATTTCGTCTATCCAAATACTAGTATTGGTCGGGCACGGGATATCGGAATGCAACACGTTCGAGGAAATTTTATTCTTTTCCTCGATTCAGACTGTGTACTTCCTTTTCCAAATTGGATATCTGAAATGATTGCTGGTTTTAATTCCGATAAAATTGCAGGGGTTTTTACGTTCGGAAAATATTCCTTACAAGATCCTTCAATATTGCGTTATAGCATTTTGAGCAATCCTTATAGAAGGACGATTCAGGATCAATTCATTGGATACCATAATTACATTCCCATTGGTACTGGTCATATAATTATTAGAAGACAATTAATCGACGATGTGGGCGGATTTAAAGATCTTATTGCTGCTGAAGATATTGAAATAACGAATAATATTATTCATTTAGGTTACCTCTTTAGGTATATGCCAAGTTTGGAGGTATTCCATTACCATGTCACTTCTCTCACACAGTTAATCAATAAAAACCGGAGAAATATCTCCGGAGGGATGAATTCTCAAATATGGAAAAAGACCTATCTTTCTCCCGGAAATCTCGATATTTTTCTCTCCCTCACAATCATATATCCCTTACTCTATTCATTGTACCGGACATTGACAGATAAAGACTGGGCCTGGTTATGGCATCCTTTTGTGACAATTTTCAAGATTCTGTCTGCCATTTCAATTCTCTCAAAAAAGTACATTCATTCCGGATGAGCATTTCATTTATTTTAAAAATTAATAAAATCTGGTATTTTCATTAATAAGCAAAAAGCATGTCTCTCAAAGGATTTTTCAAACGATTGGCAAAATATCATGAGGTGCCCATGCTTTCATAGATCCGGATAGTTTTTTTGGCCGCCGCATCCCAATCAAATTGTGATACCCTGGATAATCCCTTCTTAACGACTTCCATCCTCTTCTCCTCCTGTGTCAGGATTTCCAGTGCCGCCTTTGCAATCTCCTCCGGATTGATGGAATTAACCAAAATAGCAGCATCACCCACCACTTCCGGGATCGATGACGTATTCGATGCAATTACAGGACACCCACACGCCATTGCTTCAATAATAGGGAGTCCAAAACCTTCATAAAGAGAGGGAAAGACAAAAATATCTGCGGCATTGTAATATTTTGCGAGCAGATACTCTGAAACATCGCCTGTGAAAAAGACGTTGTCTTCGAGGTGATGTGTTTTGACCAATGCGAGAGTCTTTTTCCTGTCCCCGCCCATCCCGGGCGAACCTACCTTCAGGAGGACGATATCGGGTATCTCCTGACATACATGTGCAATTGCCTCGACCAGGGTTTCGAGATTTTTCCTGGGTTCTTCAGAACCGACATAGAGAATGACTTTCTGGTTTTCATGAATTCCCCATTCCCTTAAGGGGCTCTTGTCTCTTTTGGGATAGAACACGTCTCTGTCCACCCCGCAATAAACCACATCAATCCGCTCAGCAGGTATTCCGGTATGTTTTATAATTTCATCCTTTGAAAATTCCGAGATAGTAATTATCCTGTCTGCCCTGCAGAGGCCTTCGATGTTTCTTCTCCAGTAGGGAGAACGGTTCTTATAGTATATCCACGGAATGAGGTCATAGCAGGTAATCACCGTCCTTGGCAATTCCATCCTGGTTAAGAGAAATGCAAGGTCCTGGTTGGTGATGTGGTGCACATGATCGGTCTTTTGGAATATTTTCACTATGTGGGGGTAGAGATACCGCCTCGTGAATCCGTCAATATACCGGGAATAAATTGGCAGGGGGTATTCAATCCGGTTGATGAGGCCGGGAGGAAACCTCTTACTGATTTCATGGCTGTATTTAGCCGTTCCATAGTGAGATTGGGTTTTCCTTCCGTTTATATAATCAACGATCATGCTTTCTTCCGGCTCAATTGATCGAAAATTCATGGGAATTGGAAAAATAAAAAATGATTCCTCATTTTGACCATTATTAATGAGCTTTCCTCCCCACGAAGCGGGGATACCATTCCCGCATGCTGATCACCAGGTTACCAATGCAGATCACCATATATTTTCAAATTAATATTGACACGAAAAAGGAATCTTCATCTATTCCAGGCATAAACCTCACTTTTTGCCATCGAATCGCGGTAAAGGCCCTCACGAGCCAAAGGCAGGAAAGGACGGTCAAAAGAAGGCTTTTGAACCACTCAATGCCCTATCATCCCTTTCCGTCGGTGTAACCTCCACAACCGGTTACCTCTTCTGATGGGGAATGACCCTGACCATCCCTGTACGGGAGATGTGGTGAATCCCCGCCTCCATCCTGGCACCCGGGGGGCTTTCCGCATCATTGGAGAAGATTGTATGCCTATATTTCGTTTCCAGAACAAGCTTATCCTGCTTCTCTGCGTATTGCTCGTGGCAGGCACATCATCTGCAGGTATCTCGGTTTCATCTTTCTCCGGAAGACCAGCCGCCGGGCATGCTCCCCTGACAGTCACGTTCACTGACCTCTCGGCCGGAGGCCCCACCGGCTGGGCCTGGTACTTCGGCGACGAGAATTACACGGGGTCTGAGTGGAAAGAACTGTCTGGATATACCCCGTGGGACACGCGGTACGGGCATGCAGCGGTTGCAATGCCGGACGGGAGCATTGTCCTCATGGGCGGAGGGCCGGGGTATAAGCATGATGTCTGGATGTCTTCGGACGGAGGGACGACGTGGACTTTGCAGAACGGAAGTGCAGGATGGCCGGGCCGTGAATTTCATTCCGCTGTCGTTCTGCCCGACGGGAGTATCGTTCTCATGGGCGGGT
>ENA-UPSM01006900-UPSM01006900.1-activated-sludge-metagenome-genome-assembly--contig:-NODE-6900-length-10349-cov-7.954925_pt1 | contig 10349 bp, 6 predicted proteins | sample MGYA00238181_ERZ773283 | MGnify/ENA primary metagenome ERZ773283 (study PRJEB29023, sample SAMN05720199) | activated sludge metagenome | isolation source: Anaerobic digester | place: Japan... | reverse complement strand
CGTGAGGGCGCGGTGTCCGCCGCGGTCGCGGGTGAGCTCGCGGCGAGGGTACGGGCCGTCATGGGTTGCGACGTGGGGGTGTCGACGACCGGCGTGGCCGGCCCCGACCCGGCCGACGGACAGCCACCGGGGACGGTGTTCATCGGTGCCTGCGGGCCGTGGGGAATCCTCGTGGAGGAACTGTCGTTGACCGGCAACCGGGAGCAGATCCGCGCGGCCACCGTGCGGGCAGCTCTCACCCTGCTGACCACGGCACTGCAGAACCTTCGAGACGCTGACGGTCCCGCGGGGTACGGTGGAGCCCGATCGGAACAGCCGGTCGACACGAACGAGAGGGAGGACGCGCCGTGATTCTGTTGCGCCACGAGCTCGGCGAAGTCCTTCGAGAGATCCGTCAGGACCAGGGCCGCACCCTGCGCGACGTCGCGTCGACGTCAGCAGTGTCCTTGGGCTACCTCAGCGAACTCGAGCGGGGCACCAAGGAAGCGTCCTCCGAGCTGCTCGCGGCCGTGTGCGCAGGCCTGGGCCTGAACCTGTCCGAGGTGCTCGAGCTGGTCCGTGACCGGGTCGAGCGGGTCGAGACGTTCTCCACCCCCGTCTCGCTGCCGGTCTCAGCGACGGTTGACCCCGACCAGGTTTCCGCGTCAGCGGCCTGAGCGGCCACTTCCTGTTCGACCACTGCCCGAGCCACCACTACCGAGTGGGCGCTGCGGGCGACCCTCGTCGGTCGGTGCCAGCCCGCCCTGACAGGTGGGGCACGAGAACAGCGTGCGCGCTCGAGGGGCCAGCCCCGTCATCGCCACCCGCACCGTGTCACCACACCGCCGGCAGGGCCTCCCGGACCGGGCGTGCACGTAGGCCTCCTCGCCAGAGCGCTGGACCCCGGTGCTGGCCTGCCACCCGGTGCGCCGCGCGAGGTCCATCAGCCGGTGCAACCGGTCGGTGATCCTCGCGGCCACGGCGTCGCCGAGGTCGCGGCCCGGCGTCCACGGCAGCACCCGCTCCAGGAAGAGGATCTCGCTGGCCCAGAACGTGCCGACCCCGGCGAGGACGCGCTGGTCGAGCAGGAGGTCGCCGACGAAGGCCTCGGATGCCGTGAGCCGCGCCGCGACGAGTTCGGGGTCCCAGTCTGCGCCGAGCACGTCCGGGCCCAGGTGCCCGACGAGGTCACCTTCACGGCCGGTGGGGACGAGGTCGAGCATCCCGAGGCGCAGCCCCACGGCCGACCACTCGTCGGTGAGGACGGCGGCCCGCAGGTCGGAGCGGCGCAGCGCCCGCTGCGTGGCCGCCCCCGGGTGCTCGATGCGCCACTGACCCTCCATCCGCAGGTGCGTGTGCAGGGTCGTGCCGGTGTCGAAGCGGTGCAGCAGGTGCTTGCCGCGGGCCACGACCTCGAGGGTGTGGGCGCCGGCGAGGTCGACGTCGGGCACCCGGGGCCAGCGCAGCTCGGCCCGCTGCACGACTCGACCGGCGAGCGCCCGGTGCAGGCGCTCGGCGGTCCGGTGGACGGTGTCGCCCTCAGGCATGCCGCGTGACCTCGTCGACCATGCTCAGCGGCGCATCCGCAGACCCCGTGGGGTCAGGTGGAAGCCGGCCTGCTCGAGGGCCGGGACGACGGGGTGGTCCGAGCCCAGCAGCTGACCGCCGTCGGCCTTCTCGACGGTGATGCGTCCGAGGCTGCCGCGGCGCACGGCATCCGCGAGGGCACCCGCCGCGGCCCGCAGCAGGTCAGGGTCCTCGGAGGAGGTCAGCAGGGTCTTGCCACCCCTTTCGACGTAGAGCACGAGCTCACCGTCGACGAGGACGACCACGGCCCCGGCCTTGCGTCCGGGCTGGTGACGGCGCCGCTTGTCGGTGCCCTTCCCGCTGGCATCGGCCGGGTCGAGCGCCCGCTCTGGCCACGGCAGCGCCGCACCAAAGGGGTTCGCCGGGTCACTCGCCGCGAGGACGACCGCCGCGGGTGGGGCGCTGGCACGGTCGCCACGGGTCGCACCCACCCCACCGGTTCCGCTACGCAGCCGGTCCACCGCGCCGGTCGTGCCGAACTGGGAGGCACCCAGCCCTTCGACGAAGTACCCCCGTCGCACCCGACCGGCCTCCTCCGCCCTGGCCAGCACGCGGTAGAGCGCGGCGAAACCGCCGGGGACGTCCTCGGCCACGGTCGCGCCCCGCGTGAGGATGCCGTGCCGGTCGAGCAGCAGCTCGGCGTTGGCGTACGCCCGCAGCGTCGGGTCGAGGTCGACCGGGGGCAGCAGGGACCACCGCCCGGCGACCCGTGCTGGGCCGGATCGGCTGGGCAACGACGGACGGGCGGGCACGGAGCCGAGGCCGCCGAGCGGGCCGCGGCGGCCGGCATACCTCGTGCGCCGCGGACCCGCGGCCGTGCGCTTGTGGGCCGTGCGCCCCCCGGCGAGCAGGGCCCTCACCGGAGTGAAGGTGTCGCCGGTGACGCGCCCGGCCCACACGAGGCCCCACACGGTCGTCGACAGCGCCTCGTCATCGGTGGAACCCACCTGGTCGGAGAGCGTGCGGAAGAAGTGGGCGCCGCCGCCGGCGAGGGCGTCGAGCACCGCGAGCCCCTGCTCGTCCGGGACGAGGTCGGGGTCCGGCCCGGGCAGGGTGAGGTGGGCGGAGTCGACCAGGTGCAGCGAGACCCAGCCGTCGTCGCCGGGCAACGACCCGTGGCCGCACCACAGCACCTCACCCGTGGCCATGAGCTCGTCGAGCATCCCCGGGGAGTAGTCGGCGACGCGGGACGGGAGCACGAGCGTCTCGATCGCGCTGGCGGGCAGCACCGCCCCGCTCAGCTGCTCGACCACGCGCAGCAGGCCCTCGCGACCACGCAGGCGCCCGCCGACCCCCTGCCACCCGAGGAGGAAGCGGGAGAGCTCGACCGGGGTGACCGGCTCGACCTCCGCACGCAGCGCGGCCAGTGACCGGCGGCGCAGCATGCGCAGCACCTCGGCGTCGCAGAACTCCGTGCCGCCTCCGCCCGTGGGCAGCAGCTCGCCCTCGACGACCCGACCGGTGGAGACCAGCCGGGCCAGCGCCGTGGTGGCGACGGCGATGCCGAGCCCGTAGGCGCGGGCCACCTCGGCGGCGTGGAACGGCACGTGGGTGCGTGCGTAGCGGGCCACCAGGTCACCCAGCGGGTCACTCACCGGCTCGAGGAAGGTCTGGGGAACCCCGGGTGGCAGGGACACCCCAAGGGCGTCGCGCAGGCGTGAGGCGTCCTCGATCGCTGACCAGCGGTCCTCCCCGGCGACGCGCACGGGGATCACCTGCCGGGCGCTCGCGAGGTCAGCGAGCCAGGCGGTCACGTCACCGTGTGTCGTGCCCTCCCGGCAGCGCAGGAGGATGCCGTCGCTCGGCAGCGGGCCGAGGGAGCGCAGCAGGTCGAGCACGTCGTCGGCGTCGCGCGCGGCGCGGTCGGGGGTGAGACGCTGCAGCTCGGCCTCGGTGCGGGCGATCTGCTCGGCGTCGAGCAGGTCACGCAGGGCCAGGCCCTCGCTCGTGCCGAGCAGCTCGGCGAGCAGGCTCGGGTCGAGGGCCAGGGCAGCGGCGCGCCGCTCGGCCAGGGGGGAGTCGCCCTCGTAGAGGAACTGGGCGACGTACCCGAAGAGCAGGGACTTCGCGAAGGGCGACGGGGTCGAGCTCTCGACGTCGACCACGGTGACCCGTCGCGAGGTGATGTCCCGCATGAGGTCGACCAACCCCGGCACGTCGAAGACGTCCTGGACGCACTCGCGCACGGCCTCGAGCACGATGGGGAAGGACGGGTACTGGCTGGCCACCTCGAGCAGTTGCGAGGCTCGCTGCCGTTGCTGCCAGAGCGGTTGCCGGCGACCCGGCTGGCGACGGGGCAGCAGCAGCGCACGAGCGGCGCACTCGCGGAAGCGGGCAGCGAACAGGGCCGATCCGCCGATCTCCTCGGTGACCAGGGCACGCACGTCATCGGGGTCGAGGGTGACGAGGTCGAGCAGCTCGCGGCCGACGCCGCGCTCGCGCACCCCGTCGAGGTCCTCGAACTCGAGGTCGGGCAGGCGCAGCACGATGCCGTCGTCGCCGTGCATGGCCTGCACGTCGACGCCGAAGCGGTCACGCATCCGGGCGCTGACGGCCAGGGCCCAGGGGGCGTGCACCTGGGCACCGAAGGGGGAGTGGATCGCCACCCGCCAGTCGCCGAGCTCGTCGCGGAAGCGCTCGACGACGATGGTGCGGTCGTCCGGGACGTGGCCGGTGGCCTCTCGCTGCTCGCGCAGGTAGGTGAGCAGGTTGTCGGCCGCCCAGTCGTCGAGCCCGGCCGCCATGACGCGGGTGCGCGCGGCATCCGGGGTCAACGCCTCGACCTCGCGCACGAAGGCGCCGACCGCACGGCCGAGCTCGGCGGGGCGGCCGAGCGAGTCGCCCTTCCAGAACGGCAGCCGGCCGGGCTGTCCCGGTGCGGGGGTGACGAGCACCCTGTCGTGGGTGATGTCCTCGATGCGCCACGTGCTCGTCCCGAGGGTGAACAGGTCACCGACCCGCGACTCGTAGACCATCTCCTCGTCGAGCTCGCCGACCCGGCGGCCCGGGCCCTCACCGGTGGCGAGGAAGACGGCGTAGAGGCCACGATCGGGGATCGTCCCGCCGGACGTGACCGCGAGGCGCTGGGCGCCGCGCCGGCCGGTGAGCGTGTCGGCGAGGCGATCCCACGTGATCCGGGCGCGCAGCTCGGCGAACTCCTCGCTCGGGTAGCGACCGGCCAGCATGTCCAGCACCGACTCCAGAACGGGCCGGGTGAGGGTGGCGTACGGGGCGCTGCGACGCGCGAGCGCCAGGACGTCGTCGACGGTCCACTCGTCGAGGGCGCACATCGCCACCACCTGCTGGGCGAGGACGTCGAGAGGGGTGTTGGGCACGTGCAGCGCCTCGATCTCACCGGCGAGCATGCGCTCGACGACGACGGCGGTCTGGACGAGGTCGCCCCGGAACTTGGGGAAGAGCACCCCACGGCTCACGGCGCCGACCTGGTGCCCAGCACGGCCGACGCGCTGGAGCCCCGAGGCGACCGACGGCGGCGACTCGACCTGGACGACGAGGTCGACTGCGCCCATGTCGATGCCGAGTTCGAGGCTGCTCGTCGCGACCACCGCGGGAAGGTGGCCGGACTTGAGGTCCTCCTCGATGCTCGCGCGCTGCTCCTTGCTCACCGAGCCGTGGTGGGCCCGGGCCAGCACCGCCGGCGCGCCTGCGGAGGCGCCGGCCTGGGCCATCACCTGTGCCGGTGTGCGAGCGGGGCCAGCAGCATCTGCCGCACCCGGGTCGGCGGCCGCCTCGGTGCGTTCCTGCCAGATCTCGTTGAGCCGCGACGTGAGGCGCTCAGCGAGTCGGCGGCTGTTGGAGAACACCAGGGTCGAGGTGTGGGCGGCCACGAGGTCGACGATGCGTTCCTCGACGTGGGGCCAGATCGACGTGCGCTGCTCGTGCCCCGACGCGGCACCGGACAGGTCGCTGGTGGGCTGGCCGATCTCGGCGAGGTCGGGGACCGGCACGACGACCTTGAGGTCCCACTGCTTGGTCGAGGGCGGCTGGACGACGTCGACCGGGCGACCGCCGGCGAGGAAGCGGGCGACCTCCTCGACGGGGCGAACCGTGGCAGACAACCCGATGCGCTGTGCGGGGCGGGCGAGCAGGGCGTCGAGCCGTTCGAGACTGAGGGCGAGGTGAGCCCCACGCTTGGTGCCCGCGATGGCGTGGACCTCGTCGAGGATGACCGTCTCCACCCCCGCGAGGGCCTCTCGGGCCGCGGAGGTGAGGAGGAGGAAGAGTGACTCGGGGGTGGTGATGAGCACGTCGCTGGGGGAGCGCGCGAAGGCCCGGCGCTCGTCGGCGGGAGTGTCGCCGGAGCGGACCGCCACGGTGATGTCGGGTTCGGGCAGCCCCAGGCGGGTCGCCGCGTGGCGGATGCCGACCAGCGGGCTGCGCAGGTTTCGCTCGACGTCGACGGCCAACGCCTTCATGGGCGAGACGTACAGGACCCGGCACCGGCGCAGCCTCTCCTCGGGCACCGGTTCGCTCGCGAGGCGGTCGAGGGCCCACAGGAACGCGGACAGGGTCTTGCCGGAGCCGGTGGGTGCGACGACGAGGGCGTGGCGGCCGCTGCTGATGGCGTCCCAGGCCCCCTCCTGGGCGGTGGTCGGCGCGCTGAAGCTTCCCCGGAACCACGCAGCCGTGGCGGGGGAGAAGCGGTCGAGGACGTCATCGGTCATGTCGGGCACCACCTTCTCACCCGGCTCCGACAGCGGGGCCCTCGAGAGCAACCGGCACGAGGGCGCATGCCCTTACGACGCTTGCGGCTTCAACAATCCTCTATGCTCTGGCGCATGCAACCGCGGTGGCTCGATGACGAGGAACGCGCGGCGTGGCTGCGCCTCGTCGGTGTCGTCGAGTTGCTGCCCGGTGTCCTGGACACCCAGTTGCGCCAGGACTCCGGCCTGAGCCACTTCGAGTACTTCAGCCTGGCGATGTTGTCAGAGGCCCCTGATCACACCCTGCGCATGGGGGCCCTCGCCCAGCGCACGAACGCCACCCTGCCGCGCCTGTCCCACGTCATCTCACGCCTGGAGAGCAGAGGGCTCGTCGAGCGCTCACCGAGCGTCAAGGACCGGCGAGCCACCAACGCGCGGCTGACCGCCGCCGGATGGGACACCGTCGTCGCCGCCGCGCCGGGCCACGTCGACGCCGTGCGCCAGTTCGTCCTCGACCCCCTCACCAGGGAGCAGCTGCGCGAGCTGACGGTGATCGGGGACGCGCTGCTCGCCCGCCTCGACCCCGAGGGCCGCATGTTCGGCCACGTCATCGAGCGACCCGCCGACTGAGGCCCGCGCGCCACTGCGCTCGGCACCGATGCCGGCGGCGACGACCAGGGCGATCCCGGCGACGGCCAGGGCGCTCGGCACCTGGGCCAGGGCGAGGAACCCGATGACCAGGGCGAAGGCCGGCTCGAGTGCCATGAGGGTGCCGAACGCGGCGGTGGTGAGCCGCCGCAGGGCCAGCAGCTCGAGCACGAAGGGGATGACGGGCAGCAGGATCGCCAGCCCCAGGCCGATGAGGAGCAGCTGCGGGGTGAGGTCCGCGACGACGCCCGGACCGGCCACCACGGTCGCGACGACCGCGGCCACCGGCATCGAGATCGCCAGCCCCGCGATGCCGCTCACCGAGTCGCCCACGCGTTGGGTGAGCAGGATGTAGGCCGCCCAGCACACGGCTGCTCCGAGGGCGCAGGCCACGCCGACCGGGTCGGCGGTGCCGGCCCAGGGCTGCGTGAGCAGCAGGACGCCGACCGAGGCCACCAGCGCCCAGGCCCGCGCGACCCCGCGGCTGCGGGCGATCGCCACGCCGAGCGGGCCGAGGAACTCGATGGCGCTGGCCGTCCCGAGGGGCAGCCGGGCGATCGCCGCCATGAACAGCACGGTCACCCCGGCGGTGGCGACGCCGAGGGCGATCCCGGCACGCAGCGACTCGGGGGTGAACATCGCGCGCCGAGGCCGGACGATGAGCAGCATGAGGATGCCCGCGAAGGACAACCGCAGCCACGCGGCGCCGGTGGAGCCGAGGTCGTCGATCAGGCCCACCGAGGCGGCAAGCCCCAGCTGGACGCACAGCATGGAGACCACGGCCATCGAGGCGCCGGCGCGCGCGGACTGGAGGTTCATGGCGGACAGTCAACGACACGGCATCCGTTCACGTCCACGTGAGGATTATGGACAAACCGTTTCGGATGCCGGGACAATCGGTGGGTGGACATCTCACGGCTGCGGCTTCTCCTCGAGCTCTCGCGGCTCGGCTCCATGCAGGACGTCGCCGTCGAGCTGCGCACGAGCACCTCGACGGTCTCGCAGGGCATCGCCGCCCTCGCCCGTGACGTGGGGACCCCGCTCATCGAGCCCGACGGCCGACGGGTACGGCTGACCCCCGCCGGCCACCGGTTGGCCGAGCACGCGGTGACGATCATCGCCGCCGTCGACGCGGCTCGCGGTGACCTCGACCCGAGCACCGAGCCGGTCGGCGCCGTCCGGGTCGCCGGGTTCGCGACGGCGATCCGCCGCTCCCTCGTGCCGGTCATCGACGACCTCGCGACCCGGCATCCGGGCCTGCAGGTGCGGGTCCACGAGTACGAGCCGGCCGAGGCCCTGGACCTGCTCGCCCGTGACGACGTCGACCTGGCGCTGGTCTACGACTACACGCTGGCTCCGGCGTCGTGGCGAAGCGAACACGACGTCCGCCCGCTCTGGGAGGACGAGTGGGGACTCGGGGTCCGGGTCACCGAGCGCCGCACGGCACTCGCCGACTTCTCCGGTGACGACTGGATCGTCAACTCGCGCCACACCGCCGACGAGGAGGTGCTGCGCACGCTCGCCTCGATGGCGGGCTTCACCCCGAACGTCGTCCACCGGATCGACGCCCTCGAGCTCGTCGACGACCTCGTCGTCGCAGGCCTGGGGGTGGCACTTCTCCCGCTCGCACGGCACACCCACCCGGGGGTGCGCGTGCTACCGCTCGACCCGTCGCCGCTTCTCAGGGGACATGCCGTGACCCGGTTGGGCAGGGACAGCTGGCCGCCGCTTCGTGCCGTGCTCGACCGCCTCAGACCCGCGGCTGCTGCTGGGTGATGCAGTGGATGCCGCCGCCGCGGGCGAACAACGGCCGGGCATCCACCCCGACGACCTGCCGACCGGCATACGCCTTCTCCAGCACGGCCAGCGACGCGGCATCCTGCGGGTCGTCGTAGGTGCAGGCCACGACCCCGTCGTTGACGACGAGGTGGTTGATGTAGGACCAGTCGACGATGCCGTCCTCGTCCTCGAGGGTGCGCGGGGCCGGCACCCTCACGACCTCGAGCGGCTCGCCGCGGGCGTCACGGGCCGAGGACAGCAGACCCTCGAGCTCGACGGACACCTCGTGGTCGGGGTGGGCCGGGTCGCCCTGCCAGTGCAGCAGCACGACGCCGGGGGAGGCGAAGGTCGCGACGATGTCGACGTGCCCGCGGGTGCCGAACTCGTCGTAGTCGCGGGTCAGGCCGCGGGGCAGCCAGATGCACGTCGTCGCACCGATGGTGGCGGCCAACTCGGCCTCGACGTCGGCCCGGGTCAGGCCCGGGTTGCGGCCCGGGTCGAGCTGCACCGTCTCGGTGAGCAGCACCGTGCCCAGGCCGTCGACGTGGATGCCGCCGCCCTCGTTCACGAGGTCGCTCGCCACCCGCGTCGCGCCGGCGCGCCCGGTGACGAACTCGCCGATGCGGGCGTCGTTCCCCCAGGTCGCCCACTCCTGGGCACCCCAGCCGTTGAACACCCAGTCGACCGCGCCCAGCTCACCCGTGGGCGACACGACGAAGGTCGGCCCGATGTCGCGCATCCACGCGTCGTCGAGCGGCGCCTCGAGCAGGTCGACCCGGTAGTGGCCGTGACGCCCCTCGCCGATCCAGCGGCGGGCGACGACGACGGCATCCGGGTCGACGACGAGGGTGACGGGCTCGAACCGCGACACCGCGAGCGCGACGTCGGCCCACGTGGCCCGCGCCTCGTCGGCGGCGGCCTCGCTCTCTCCGAGGGTGTAGCCCGATGACGGCCACGCCATCCACGTGCGCTCGTGCGGCACCCACTCGGCCGGCATCCGCCAGTGGGCGGCGGCGCTCACGTCAGGCCTCCCGGCGGTGCTGGGGGCGGGTGGGCTCGGTCAGGGCCGCGTAGGAGTCGGGGCGGCGGGTGGCGAGGAACGGGAACAGGTCGATCCAGTCGCGGCCCTGTGCGAGGTCGAGGTCGGCGACGAGCACGGCTGCCTCGTCGCGCGGTGCCTGCACGAGCACCCGCCCGTAGGGATCGGCGATGAAGGAACTGCCGTAGAAGGTGATGAGGCCCTCGGTGCCGTAGCGGTTCGGCACGACGACGAACAGGCCGTTGGCGATGGCGTGCCCGACGATGGTGTGCTGCCACAGCGGCTGGGTGTCGAAGTCGGGGTGGTCGGGCTCGGAGCCGATCGCGGTCGGGTAGACGAGCACCTGCGCGTCGCCGAGGCCGTAGGCGCGGGCCACCTCGGGGAACCACTCGTCCCAGCACGTCGGCATGCCCAGGCGCAGCGGAGGCTGCGTGGCCCTGATCTCGTGCACGGGGTAGGCGCCCTCGGCCGGGCCCTGCCGGAAGTACTTGTCCTCGTAGTACCCGGCGGTCACGGGGATGTGGGTCTTGCGGGTGTGGGCGAGCAGCGTGCCGTCGGGGGTCACGAGGATCGCGGTGTTGAAGCCCAGACCGTCGTCGGTGCCGTCGGGGGCGGGTGCGCGCACGAACAGCGAGGCGTGCACGAGCACCCCG
>ENA-UPSM01006896-UPSM01006896.1-activated-sludge-metagenome-genome-assembly--contig:-NODE-6896-length-10354-cov-5.576172_pt1 | contig 10354 bp, 6 predicted proteins | sample MGYA00238181_ERZ773283 | MGnify/ENA primary metagenome ERZ773283 (study PRJEB29023, sample SAMN05720199) | activated sludge metagenome | isolation source: Anaerobic digester | place: Japan... | reverse complement strand
CCTGATCGATGTCATTCAATTATCACGTCTTTCTGAGTCTTAATATACAAGGGCGAGATTGAGGGCACCGTGAACAATGTGATGGACGAACGTAGTGTGCCCTCAATCCGCCGAATCGCCACAAACCCTTCCCATTGGCGGATTGAACGCCCCATGTGATTATATTTATGGAACCGGTCGGTGCGTTCAATCTCGCCCTACAGCCAATATGATTTACGTCGGAGCCAACAATTTCGACATTGTCGGAGTGAGCCCGAACAGGTACATAGCCTCAACAAGGGTTCGAGGCGGGCTCATTCCGACCTACAACTGATTAAAAAAGAGCCTGTTCAAAAAACGAACAGGCTCTTTTCATCTCAAAAGGATCTTTTAGGCTTCGTGGAATTCACCTTCCACAACGTCCTCGTCATTGCCTTGCGACTGACCGTGCTGGCCGTCATTTCCAGCCCCAGGCTGACCACCTCCAGCAGGTCCGGCTTGCTGATAGGCAGCGCTGCCAATCTTCTGCATCACTTCCTGCAAGGCATTGCTGGCGTTGGTGATGGCGCTGACGTCTTCACCAGTGATTGCCCCTCGCAGCACCTGGATCTTGGCTTCGGCGTCGTTGCGCAAGGAAACGTCCACCTTCTCGCCCAGTTCCTTCAAGGTCTTTTCGGACTGATACGCCAGGTTGTCGCCCATGTTCCGGGCTTCGATCAGTGCCTTTTTGCGTTCATCTTCCGCTTTGTTTTGCGAGGCTTCGCGCACCATGCGCTCCACATCCGCCTTGCTCAGGTTAGTCGAAGCGGTGATGGTGACACTTTGTTCCTTGCCGCTGGCTTTATCCTTCGCGGTCACGTTCAGGATGCCATTGGCATCAATATCAAAAGTGACTTCCACTTGCGGAATGCCGCGCAGCGCCGGCGGAATGCCATCCAAGCGGAAGCGACCAAGGGTCATGTTGTCAGCCGCCATCGGGCGTTCACCTTGCAGCACATGGATATCAACGGCTGTTTGGTTATCTTCTGCGGTCGAGAAGGTTTCGGTTTTCTTGACCGGTATCGTGGTGTTGCGCTCAATCAAACGAGTCATAACACCGCCCAAGGTTTCCACACCCAGCGAGAGTGGGGTCACATCCAGCAGCAGCACGTCCTTGACGTCGCCAGCAAGCACGCCACCTTGAATAGCTGCTCCAATGGAAACAACCTCATCCGGGTTAACGCTCTTATTAGGCTCCTTGCCATTGGTCTGCTTTTTAACCAATTCCTGCACCATCGGCATACGCGTGGCTCCACCAACGAGGACTACCTCATTAATGCGATCGATACTCACCCCGGCATCTTTCATGACAGCCTGGAAGGGGGGCAGACAGCGCTTAAGCAGGTCTTCCGTCATCTGTTCAAATTTGGCACGAGTGAGTTTCAGCAGCAGGTGCTTGGGTCCGCTGGCATCAGCAGTGATATATGGCAGGTTAATCTCGGTTTCCATTACAGAGCTGAGTTCAATCTTGGCTTTTTCTGCCGCTTCGCGCAGACGCTGGAGTGCCTGGCGATCCTGGCGCAGATCAATACCCTGATCTTTGCGGAATTCTTCCGCTGCCCAGTTAACGATTGCGTTATCCCAGTCATCGCCGCCAAGGTGGGTGTCGCCATTGGTGGCTTTCACTTCCACCACGCCGCCGCCAACTTCGAGCAGTGAAACGTCAAACGTACCACCGCCCAGGTCAAAGACCAGGATGATCTCATTCTCTTTCTTGTCGAGGCCGTAAGCCAGCGCGGACGCAGTTGGCTCGTTGATGATGCGCATCACTTCCAATCCAGCGATCTTGCCTGCATCTTTGGTTGCCTGACGCTGGCTGTCGTTGAAGTAAGCCGGCACAGTGATAACAGCCTGGGTGATTTTTTCGCCCAGGTAGGCTTCAGCATCGGCCTTTAGTTTGGCCAGCACCATCGCAGAAATCTCCTGCGGGGTATACGTCTGCCCCGTAACGGGGATCTGGATGCGCGCGTCGCCACTGGGACCAGCAACAACTTTAAACGAAACCATCCCACGTTCCTGTGCCACTTCGTCATAGCGGCGTCCCATAAAACGCTTCACTGAATAAACGGTATTCTCAGGATTGACAATCGCCTGACGCTTGGCAGGAATGCCAACCAGCCTTTCACCGTTTTTATTAAACGCCACAACCGAAGGCAGTAAACGCGACCCTTCTGAGGTCGGGATCACAGTGGGGGATCCGCCTTCAATAATCGAGACGACACTGTTAGTAGTTCCCAGGTCAATTCCGATGATTTTTCCCATATTCACTCCTTATTATTTGAATAACTAGCATAATTAACGTGACTAAAGCATAATAATTATTTGATAGAAGGATATTAACATTTTGTCTGACGGATATATGCATGGAGCCCCAACTGGATAGAAAACCATGTTTTACCTATCTTCAAAACACAAGCATTGTTATCAGCAGTCAGCAATCCCTTATAATAGAAGTAGAAAATGTCGAAAGGACCATGAAATGAGCAAAAGTTCCAGTTGGTTATTTGGTGCAGTGCTTGGCGGGCTGGTAGGCAGCACGTTAGCCCGTCTGTACGCGCCTTATTCAGGTAAAGAATTAAAAGCTAAGATCTGCGACTACGTCAAGAATGTGCGTTATGAAGTTGAGCAGGCCGGTGTTGAAAAGCGGGCTGAACTGGAAGCGCAGCTTGAAGAGTTACGTTCAGGGAAAGCTTAACCCCTGCTCTGAGAAGGATCAGGGATAAGGGGTGCCGGTGGGGGCTGGTCCGGTAGTCGCAGTCGGTCCAGGTGTGGGGGTGACAATAATCGGACGCGGTGTCGGCTGGACTGTGGGTGTGGGCAGGTAGGTGCTGGGTTCGGGTGTGCTCAACAGGTCGTTGATGCTGCCCTGGTCTGGCTGGGGCATGGTTGAGACGTCATCCACGTAGGCGATCCCGGCACGGCAGGCCTCCTGCAAATTATAGGAAACGTTTTCCCAGGTTAGCGGATTGCCATTATTGATGGTGCGCTGCATAGCGTTGCCCAGGCAGCCCGGACCCGCGTTGTAATTCAGCAAAGTGAACTTCCACAAATCCTCATACTGCGCGACCTGGCCAGGCTGGCGCCCAGTGCTGTTGTAAACAATCTGGCGCACCTGCTCGCAATTTGCCAGGATGCTGCGCGCAAAGATGCTGATGCTGAAGTTCGCCTGGGTCAGGTCGATCCCCACCGGGCAATCCGGACAGGCAGCATTGACCTTCTGGACGAGGGCTCCGCGCAGCATTTCCTGCTCAGCAGGATCGAGGTTGCCAAACCCACGCTGGCAGGTTTCGTCTGCCAGAATCAGCGGGCAAAACTGACTATAGAAAGCAGGGTTCCAGAGCAGCACCGCATCCGCGCCAATATCGCTCAGGTGCCCCAGCCCCGCCTCGCGGACTTTTTCATAGATGCCAGGCCAGAATTGGCTTTCGCGGCTGAAGATGTTTTTCATCAATTGGGCTGGCACACCAGTATCGTTCGCAACCCGCAGTATTTCCGAGTCAAACTGGTTTTGCCAATCATCCACCACCCCTTGGGCAGCTTCCATACCGCAAGCATTGGCAGCGCCATTCGTTTCAAGCCCGCCTGCAGGGCAAGAAGTGGCTTCCACCAAGCCCTGCTTGATGAGCAAACCCGCCAGGAGGAAATACTCGTTCGTCGACACCAATTCATCCGCCAGTTCGGGCGTCTTGAGCCATGAGGGCGGCCCATCCACCGGCAGGAAGGACTGCCAAATCTCGGAACAGGTGGACTGACCTTCTCCCATCCACTGGGAACTGAGCACATCCACATAATAACTGGGTTTATCGGTTGCGGGTTGATCGGGATTGGCAAAATCGCCCCATGGTATCACGCGCACCTGCGCGGTGTAGTGATCGCTGGAATCACCATAACTCGATTCCGCCCAGAACTCAACCAAAACGCCTTCCATGCCAGTCGGGCTGAGCGGCAAGTCGCACGCGCTGCCCGGGCAGCTAAAACCGGCGCCGTTTACAGTGCCAAGGATTTGAATGATTTGTTCGTTGGGGAGCGGCTCCAGCGCCTGCAGACGCAAATAGGGGAGTGTGGTGCAATTGGGTTGCCCTGGTTCCTTATTGCAGCCGGAAATTGAAACAAACACTTCTGGTGAAGGCAGGCTGATTTCCACCTTGCGCTTGGAGGGGGTGACACTTGCCTTATGAAGATATAACCCCTTGCATTCCTGGGTATTGGTGACATTTTCGTCGAAAACGCAGGCACTGGTCCCCAACCACTGCTTTTGAATGGTGGATCCACAGTAATAAAGCACTTCGGAAGCATCCGGCCAGGATTCGTGCTCGGTGTAAACCTGGCAGACAATTTCGGAGGTTTTCCATGAAAGCAGCCACCACTCGTAGATGGTGTAGTCGACTTCGATTGTAACCGAGCGTTTAACGCCGGCGGAGGGCAGTGAAATTGACTCTGCAGGAGCAGTTCCGATCAGACCCAGCAAAAGACCACACACCATCAGGACTCTGAGGAGTGGGGGTAAATGCTGATGCTTGGTCTGTCTAAACATCTTCTCCTTTTTAAATTTTACGGATACGCGGGCGGTGTTGGGGTATAGAAAACCGCGGTCGGTATCGGATAAGGTTCAGAATACGTGGCAGTTGGTGCGCGGGTTGCAGTCGGCTGACCAGGCTGAGTTGGTGTGCGGGTCGCGGTTGGCTGACCAGGCCGAGTTGGTGTGCGCGTCGCGGTTGGCTGCCCGGGTTGAGTCGCGCTCGCTGTAGGCTGCCCGATGAGCGTGCTGGTCGGCCAAACCGGCACATACGCTGTCGCCTGGGAGGTTTGCGTAAGCGCGACAGCAATGGTCACCTGGGCTTCGTACGTCAGCACAATTTCCCCAAGTGGGGAGGGTTCACTGATCGCCGTCAATGCCTGGTCAAACACCTCTGCCACCTCCTCTTCGCGCGGAAGTAAGACTACGGTTTGGGTGTTATCAGGCAATTCCCATTGGCGCAGCTGCTCCCATCCCAGCACGAAGTAACTCACCCGAGCCGGATCGCCCAAACGCAGCGCCAGGGGAACGCGGAGAAGGAGATCCACCAGGGAGATGTCGGTTTCGAGATGATCCTGGTAAGAAGCATATAAAACCGGCAGCCGGGCTAATCTGCCATTTTGAACTAATTTGGTAAAGAGCAACTGCAAGACCTGCTGCTGACGGCGGGTGCGATTGACCTCATCACCGTCATCATACGAAACATAACAATACACCTTGTCGCCATTCATCCGGTGCGTGCCGGCGGGCACCCCCCCACACGCATCCCGGATCGGAAAGAGCACGCTCACATCCAAACTGCCCAGGTCATCCACCAACCATTTGAACTCGGTTGGATGGACCAGGACGAACTTGTCGGGGCGGATGCCGAAATTGTATGCGAGTGTGTCGCGCACAAGTTCCATGCCGCCCAGGGCAAAAGCCGTGTTGAGTCGCTGCATCGTGTGGCCGGGGAGATAAACAAACAGGCTGCCCGGGATCGAGATGACGCTCGCCTTGGACAGCCGCTCATTGATCAGCAGCAGATGGATGGCATCCGTGCGACCGCTGAAGGGTTTTTCCGCCTCCGTGCCCAGGAGCAGCCAGATCTTCACGTCCTCATCCAGCTCCAGCCGGGGTGCGGCAGGTGGAATGGCGGTGGCAGCGGGGCTGCTGGGCGGCGCGAAGGTAGGCCAGACATCCGGAGTGGCGGTGGCGCTGGGCTTCACGGTTGCGGTGGGAGTGGCGGATGCCCAGGGGCTGAGCATCTGGTAATTTGACCCTCTTGGAGGTCTGCCCCCACCGGAACCGCAGGCATTGATCATCAAAACCAGTGCTACCAACACTCCGGCTGCAAGCAAAGCTTTGCCCCGGCGATGAATTGGTAAGGTTCCGGTCGTTTTCATAAGCTTAACGCAGGGCGAAAAGACACCCCACCACCGTAAAATTATAGCATAGCCAACGAGATTCAAGGATATTTGAATCCCTGATACAAATTTATGAATTTTTACACTGATTGCGCTGACCTCCTGGCTGCGTTTAGGATTTGTAAACCTCGATCGCGCCGGTCTCTTGACCGTGCGCAGGGGCTGACCGGCAGGTCTCCTGTAGTTCTGGCTGATTGCGCCGGCCTCCTGGGTGCGAAGCCTCCCTGTGGGAGCGCGCGCAGGATTAGTCACTCACGATCGCGCCGGTCTCCTGGCCGCGCGCACGATCTGACCGTTAGGTCTCCCAATGTTTTGCTCAGATTGCAGCAATTTCCTGACATTATGCAGGATTCTAACTTCAAATCACAACTCATTTAAGTAGTGATTGCGAAAGACCTTCGGTCAACTAACCATGCTCGGCCTGTGCCCGCCACGAAGGGGACGAGTATCGGGAGCCCGGCACGATCGGAGGGTTGCTGATTGCGCCGGCCTCCTGGGCGCGAAGCCTCCCTGTGGGACTGCGCGCAGGATTAGTCACTCACGATTGCGCCGGCCTCCTGGCCGCGCGCAGGATCTGACCGGGAGGTCTCCCAATGTTTTGCTCAGATTGCAGGAATCGCCAGACCCTCTGCAGAAAGTAAACAATTGTGACTGTTCAGTCATGTGTTTAAAAGATGATTGACAGATGAGACCTTCGGTCAACTAAACGTGCTCGGTTAGGAAACCGGCACGATCATGAGAAGGGAGACCGGCACGAACAGACCGGCACGATCAAAGAAGGGAGACCGAAGAAAATCAAGAACCTTTCTTTATCGTTATCATCAGACCCCCTGCGGGATTCTTTTCTAATCCAACAGTCCCAACTGGCTTGTGTCTTTCCCTTTTTCTCGCTTCGCGCGTCTGAAGGTCTGATTCACCTGCTGAATCGGGGGCATGTCGATCTGCTTTCCATCCAAGAGTTCTTTAATGGTCAGGATCTGTACTCTCGGATAATCCCTGTTCCAGGTCTCGGAGTGATAATAGCCTGCCTGGGCAGCCTCCGCGCGCATGGGCTTTGTGGCTTCTTCAAGGCAGATGTAAACCCCGATCTCCGCCTTCTCCCGTTCCAGCACCCCGATCAAATCGCGGATGTGGCTGACGTTCACATGCTGCCCGCCCTTCACAGATAGAACGACTTGCTTGGTCTTGCCGGAATTGTCATCATGGAAGTAGAGCCGCCCATCAATGCCGTGGTCCGAACCTTTTTTCTGGTCAGCAGGCCTTGCACCCACCAAGCCAAGCGCCCACCATTGGAACTGATATTTATCCTGTTCTGCCAGGGTTTTAGCTTCATCAATGGTTGTGGGTTCGCCAATCACTTCGTATTCGAGAGCATCTCCAAAAGCATCTTCCATGCGCCTCTTGATCAGACCAATCGCAAGATGGGTAATGTCGATCCCGATCCATTTCCTGCCAAGCTTTTGAGCGGCAGCAATCGCCGTACCGCAGCCGCAGAAGGGATCCAACACCACATCGCCCGGATTGCTGGAAGCGTTGATGATGCGTTCAAGCAGGGCGAGAGGTTTTTGAGTGGGATAACCGAGGCGTTCCGCGGATTGGGCACTAATGGGTGGAATATCGTCCCATAAGTTAGCTATTACAGGTTGTTTTACCTCGTCTAGATAAATTTTGCGGCTTGGGCGTCCGTTCGAACTCCATACAAGCTTCCCCTCTTTATCCAACTTTTCGAGTTTGACCTGCTCCATCATCCAACCCCATTTAGGAGTGTACCCGTTATATTCATAGATTAGGTTGGGACGAACTCCTAAAGCCTGGTTTCGTTCTACTAAATGAAGGCGATAACGACGACCATCTAGTTCTTGAAACCGGTAGAACTGGTTAAGGTATGATTCTGAATGAGCCTGTCTCGGAGGAATGAAGAGATAATTGTTACTCTTGGTATAGAAAAGAATCGTATCTGTAATATCACCAAATTTCCTTGTTGTTGTGTTGTGCGAGCTCGTTCGCTTCCAAGTAATTTCATTGCGATAATTCTCCACCCCAAACACCATATCCAGCAGCACCTTCAAATAATGGCTCGCCGTCGGGTCGCAGTGCAGATACAAGCTGCCAGTTGGCTTTAAAACACGCCTCAGTTCCTGCAACCTCGGCGCCATCATCGTCAGGTAAGCCATCATGTTGCTGGAACCCAGGATCAGGTTGAACGCCCTCAGCGCATCCGCGACCGGTCCGCCTTTTTCCACCTCGCGCGTGTAGGTCTGGATGGCGTTCTGGTCCCACTGCCAGGTATCTTCAAACGCCTGGATCTGCGCGCTCGATTGCGACCCATCCTTTTGGGCAAACAGCACATTGTAGTTCGCGTTGGAATTAAAAGGCGGGTCCAGATAGACCAAGTCAACCGACTCGTCTTTGATATACCGCTGGAGTATATCCAAATTATCCCCATAATAAAGCGTGTTCATGAACAAATTGTATCAGGTATCAGCAAAACTTTGTAACTTATTAGATTACAAAAGCATTCACTTATTGCACAATTGTTTATTCAGAATCACCGACCAATTTTTCAATAAGATGTTGAATTCGAGTAGAATAAACAAATGCCACTAAATAATCGTCTTCCGGTGGTCCCTGATAAAGGGGAAATTGTTTTTTGTGACTTCACTCCTTTTGCAGCACCCGAGATGATCAAACGCCGCCCTTGTATTGTTGTGTCCCCAGTGCTGAAGAATAGACCTAAGATATGTACTATCGTGCCGTTAAGTACAACACCACCAGTTCCACCACAAGCCTATAATGTTCAGATTGTGATTCAACCTCCCTTAAGGAAACCATATGACGATCCAATAGCATGGGTAAAGGCAGATATGTTATACACGGTTTCCATAAACAGACTTGATAGACCTTCGAGATTTGACCAGAACGGAAAGAGGATCTATTACAAACAAGTTGTTAGTGCCGATGTGATGACGAAGATCGAAGACGCAATTCTTTGCGGATTAGGAATTTCTCGAGAGTCTGAGTATCTGTTTCAAAAGTGCGTGATTAGGATGAAAGAGGAAGATCATCATTGATTATAGCCTTGAATAAAGTGGCATAAGGAGCAGACAATTTGCCAGATTTGAGAATCGGAAAACTGGCAGAATGCACTGTGCCACCCATAGAATTTGGCCTTGTTTTTTTAGACATCGCCTGCATGGCACTTGAACTGTGGAACTGAAAACTATTTTCGAAGAGTACCTTTTTATGCTCCAGAATTGCCAACATAGCCCTGGCTCCTGCAAGGCTCCAACTGACACCGCGGGTCTTCATTCTTTGCGCAACCAGTTTGCCAACATTCGATTCAATTGCACCAAGCGAAAAGCCGTTAATGATTTCATCAGCATGGTTGCGCAAGTATTGCAAACAATCTAATCTGACTTTAGTCGTTGCAGCAGAAACCCCAACACAGGCCTCCAACAACGTCTTTTCGACAGAAAGGAAACCGTGTGAATACAGCTGTTGGATCACCTCTTTGATATCCAGACTTGTACCAAAAGCTGAGGAGATGGCACGTTTCACATGATAGGGGTCCAGGATCCTGGTCGAGTTATTGACCCCCAGCAGATCGAAACTGGTCGCCACCCATGGACTGCCATCTCCACCAATCACCAGCGTCTTTGTGCCCTGCAGATCGTAGTGGGCGTAGAGTCTCTCCCTGATCATTTCCTGCCACTGCTGACTTAGCAAGCCGATGGATGTGATGCAGACCTTGTTTTTCAGCCTTTTTCTGCTTCCGGAGATGTATTGTTTGCCGGTATAGGCGATCGCCACCCTGACTTCCATCTTGCGCCGTTTCTCCTTTTGCAAGGCTATCCAAACCCCATCGGCCTCACAAAACAATCGCGGCGCTTTGATCTGACCGGGCTCCTCTGCCTGATAGCTCTGTTCTTGTGCAGATAACCTCTGACCAATCCTTCGTACCACCCGACCCACAGTCGAGGGACTGATGCTTTGATGACTGACATACCCGTTTACCTGGGCTGTGTCACGATAACTGAGACTGGCAGCCAGAGCACTGATTTGTTCTTCCGCTTTTTGCGTCCGCCGTTGATAAGGAGTGAAGCCAAGCAGTTCATCCAGAGGCGTCCAGATCCTGCCATCCGGCAAACGAAAGCTTCGTCTTCTGTATCTGAGGCTGAACCTTTGGAATTGGTAACAACGTTCTTGTGTGCGGATGCTGACTGCCTCCGGATACTGAATGGCTTTCAATCTCTTTTCGAAATCTGAGAAGGCTTCTCCGGCAACCGCCTGGGTGGTTTGCTTTACGATTTCCCTGATGTCTTCTTCAAAATGCTCTGACCGTACTACAATTTGCAGATCCTTACCCTCACCATTTTCCCCTTGTACGTGTATACTCATGTTGACTCTCATAGTC
>ENA-UPSM01006879-UPSM01006879.1-activated-sludge-metagenome-genome-assembly--contig:-NODE-6879-length-10378-cov-2.853725_pt1 | contig 10378 bp, 6 predicted proteins | sample MGYA00238181_ERZ773283 | MGnify/ENA primary metagenome ERZ773283 (study PRJEB29023, sample SAMN05720199) | activated sludge metagenome | isolation source: Anaerobic digester | place: Japan... | reverse complement strand
GCTCCGCCTGGCCCTCCCGCACGGCGGCGAACCACGTCGGCCGGCCATAGAGCGTGTCCCGCAACCGCGCTGCCGCGCCGTCGGCCCAGGCCAGCAGCGCCACCAGCGTGTCCGCCGGCGCGGCCGGGTGCAGGGCGTAATCGAGCGTCCAGAACGGCGCTTGTAACGCGGCCCAGGCCAGCAGTTCGCCGTCCCGCTCCCAAAGGGCCGTCGTCTCCGGGCAATCGAACGCCCACGAGGCCAGCCGGTAGGGCAAATCGACGACGTGAACCGTCTCCCCGGCTGCCAGCGTCGCCAGCGCCAGCATCCGCGCCCGGTCGTCGTGGCCACGATACGCTCTCGGTTCCATCCTAGCTCCCCCGGGCGGCCACAAACGGCGTCGCCGCAATCAGCAGCGCCGGCTCGGCGACCAACCCCTGCTCCGCCAGCGCGCTGACGTACTCCGGGTGGAACTGGAACGCGCCGTCGCGGTAGATCTCGCGGTCCCACGGGTTCAGCACCAACTCGTCGGTGATGAGGCCGGTATAGTCCACGGCGTCCGCGCCCCAGGTGTGGGCGTAGAGCGTCGCCGTCCGCGCCTCGGCCGCGTCCAGGGCCAGCGCCCGCTCGCGCACCAGCCGCAGCGTCTCGCCCGTGCTGCACATCTCGTCGACCACCAGCACGCGCCGCCCGGCCACGGCTGCCGGTGGCTCCACCAGCCACAGCGGCGACTCGCGCACGACAACGTCATCCTGTCGCCGCGTCAGGCGCACCGGGTAGACTTCCACTTGCAGGATGTGGGCCAGCAGCCCGCCGGGGTAAGCCCCACCGCGCAACACCGGCAGCACCACCTCCGGCCGCCACGAAGCCACGGCCACGGCCAGCGCCTTCACCAGCCCGTGAAAGTCGTCCCAGGAGATCGGCCGGACGCCGGCGCGGTTGGAGTAGTCGTAGGGGTTGGTCATGCCGCTAGTCTAGCGCAGAGGTATATTTGTGTGCCAGTTTGACAATGCCTGGGTCTACCGCTTTCCACGCACGGACGAGTCGCGCGCGTCTGGCTGAAGAAGTTAGATTACTGGCCGTTGTTCGACATAATGTCAATGTGCCCGTACCCGCCTTTGAGACCGACGAGATACTTGATTTCGTCGCCTACCGGCTGCTGCCCGGACGTCCGCTCTACCGCCACGACCTGCTACGCCTACCCCACCAGGTGCAAAACCAATTCGCCGCCGAGGTGGCCGCTTTTTTGGAACAACTGCACGCCATCCCCACTACCGACCCGGTCGATTTACCGCCGCGGCCAGCCCTCAACAGCGCCTCGCCGTGGCAAGAGCGATTGGAAGTGCTGCGAGCAGAGATGTACCCGTACCTTTGGGCCGACCAGCACGCGTATATCGAGGATCTTTTCGCTCCTGTGCTCGACGGCCGCCTCGACATGGCCTACACGCCAGTGCTTATCCACAACGATCTCGCGCCCTATCACTTGCTGGCCGACCCGGTGACGGGCACATTGACCGGTGTGCTCGATTTCGGAGAGGCAGGCTGGGGCGACCCGGCCGCCGACTATGCCGCGCTCATCAGCAGCTACGGCGAGTCGTTCGTCAACCGGGTGCTGGCCACCACGCCAGACGCCGCCCCCCTACTGGAGCGCGCCCGCTTTCGCGCCGCCTACGTCGAATTGGAATGGGCCTTGAAGGGTGTCCGCACTGCTGACCCCAGCTGGTATCTTGTCCACCTTGGCCGGGCACGGGATGCACAGCCATTCCGGGCCGCGTCAGTGAACACGTTGGCTCTCCCTCCTACCGGGAGAGGGTTCTTGTCCCCTCTCCCCCGAGGAGAGGAGATGCATTCCAGCGCAGCCGCGCCCGAACGCGCTCCGCGTCTCCGTCCGCAAGGCCGTTGGCGCGCAGGTAGGCCCGTTCGCCGCCGTGCTGCGCGTCGAGATAGGCCAGCGTGGCCAGCATGTTGTCGGCGGTCATGTTGAGCCGATCCCAGAAGCCCAGGGCGGCCTCGCCCTTTTCGGCCACCAACTGCGCGTAGATCGACCGCCGTCGCGCCAGCGTCATCTCGTAGTCGGCGGCGATGACTTCATCGGGCACGCCGGCCAGCCGCAACACCAACGCCGCCACCAGTCCGGTGCGGTCCGTCCCGCCCAGGCAGTGGAAGACGACGCCGCCCGGTGGCGCGCCGGCAATGGCCCGCAGAGCGCCGGCCAGGCCAGGGCCGTAGAAGTCGAGGAAGATGCGATAGACGTCGGCCCGCGTCTGCAAGGCCATCCAACGGGCGTTGGCGGCCGGGTCGTTGGTGACCAGCGGCGCGTGGCGGAAGGCCGGCTCGCCCGCCCGGCCGCCGGGGAAGGCCGGTGGGTCGATGGCCAACTCGTCGGCCGAGCGCAGGTCGATGATTGTGCCCACGCCGTAGTCGATCAGCGCCTGCCGCCCGGCTGTGGTCAGCTTGCCCAGGCAGTCGGCGCGGATGAGCGCGCCCCAACGGGTCTCGCCGCCGCCACGGAGCGGCAGCCCGCCCAGGTCGCGGACGTTCCAGCAGGGTTCCCAGTCAAGATGACGCGCCCTGTCAGGACGCGCGGCGGCATCGGTCGGCATTGCGGAAGTCAACAGTGACTCTCCTGAGTGAGCGATTGCCGGCCGGGGCGGCCGGCGCGGTCGGTCAAGCCCGCGCCAGCCACGCCCCGGCCGGCCCTCCATTATGGCCGCGCGCGCGTCTCTCGCCAACTCGCCGCCGCCGGTCGGCTAGCGGCGGACGAAGGGAAGATTGACTGTATAGCCCGTGCCGACGCCCAACGTCGCCGACGCGCTGTTGCTGGGGCCGCTGTCGCTGGTGGCCGTGGCGTTGACGGTGTAGCGGCCGCGGGTAGTGGCGACGACGCGCACGCTCATCGTGCACGTCTGCCCGCCCAACATGCCGCCGCTGAGCACCACCGCCCGCGAGCCGGCCACCGGCTGGAACGTGCCGCCGCGACAGTCGCCGCCCACCGACGGCTCGGGCGGGTCGGCGATGACCAGCCCCGGCGGCAGTTGCGTCAGCAGGCTGACATTCAGCAGCGCCAGCGACGGGTTGCTGTTGGCCAGGGCGATTTGCAGCCGGGTCACCTCGCCAGGATCGACGGCCGCCGGCGCGAAGCTGAGCGCCAGCCCTGGCATCCCCGCCCCGCCCGTCAACCGGAGCGTCAGCGGGAAGTGCCCTTGGGCATCCAGGGAGAACGTCGATGTGGCGCTAAGACGGCCGAACGTGTCCGGCTCGAAGGTATAGAAGACCTGGCACGTCGCCCCCGGCGGCATCAGCGTGCCGCATGTGGTCGACGCGCCAAAGATGTCGCCCGGGTTGGGTGCTCCGCCGAACATCTGCACCGGGGCCAGGCCCGCGTTGCGCACCGTCACGATCTGCGGCGGGCTGGTCTGGCCGGGAGCCACGGGCGGGAACTCCAGCGCCATCGCGTCGGCGATGATCCGCGGCGCGACCCCCTCGCCGTGCAAGACGATTTCCACCGTGCCGACGTTGTTGGTCACCCTGACTGTCTGGCTGAACGCCCCCGCCGCCGTCGGGCTAAAGGTGAAGTCATAATAGCAGGAGGTCGCCGGGTCGATATCGTCCTGGCAATTGGTTGTTTTGGAAAACGGCGCAGTCGTTCCGCCGCCAGACCAATTGATCAGATGGGCGGTGCTGCTCTGGTTGGTGAACGTCACCCGTTGCGACTCAGAGGCCGCGCCGATCTGCACCGGGCCGAAGTCAAGCTCAGTCGGCGTCACCTGCTGGCCGATGGCGTCGCCGGACGCGCGGCCGAAGCCGGACAGATGCAATTGCGCCTGGCCGCCCGTGGTATTGACGACAACCGTGGCCGCCGCCCCGCCGGCGGCCAGCGGTTTGAACACCAGCGAGAGGGTGCAACTCTCGCCCGCGTCCAGCCCGCCGAGGCAGTTCATCGGCGTGACCGTGAACGCCCCACCGGGCTGGCTAATCTCCAGGAAGTCGAGGTGGCTCAGGCCGACGTTGCGGATGAGAGCCCCCTGGCCAATGCCCAACTGGTTGACCAGCACGGAGCCGAAGTCAAAGCGCAGCGGCGTCAGGGACAGCTTGGGCCCCACGCCGCGGCCGTGCATCACAATGGTCGCTGGCCCGGCATCGGTGTTGACCTCGGCCGTGGCCGTGAAGACGCCGGCCGTCTCCGGCGCGAAGGTGAACAACATGCGGCAGTTGCTTTGCGGCGGCACAGACAGGTTGCACTCGTCCGTGCGCAGGAACGGCGCGCCGACAGCGCCGCCGGTGAACGGCGACAGGAAGCTGGTGTCGCTCAGGTTGTAGAAGCTAACGGCAATCGGCGCGCTGGTGGTGCCGACGCCAACGGGGCCGAAGTCGATTTCGCGCGGCGATGCCACCAGGCTGGGCGCATCGACCGCGCCGGGCGCGGCCCCGACCAACCCCACCAGCACCGCCAGCAGAACCACCATGCCGCCAAGCGTCCACGCGACTTTTCCTCGCATCATCAGGAGCCTCCATCTGCGCGTAAAGTGTCGCCCCCGCCGCTGACTATCATAAGCGAGACGGCCGGGCGGGCACAAGCGGCCGAAAGACGCGCGGGCGCATGGGTGGGAAGTACTGGCGAGCGGGGTGGCGCGTCAGCCGCTACTCGATAAGCGCATAGCGCTCGTACACATTCAGCCACCCATCCCGCGCTTCCCAATGGTCGATGACCGGCGCGAGGGCGTAGAAGGGGTCGAACAGCACCGGCACGCGGGCAATACCCGCCCACATGCCGGCCAGGGCCGCCGACAGCAGCGGCCGCGGGTTAAGGCCGTCCGGTGTCAGCGCATCGGGGTCGCCGCTCACGAGTTCGAACTCCGTCACCGCGCCACCACCGGCGACTGGCTCCAGGAAGATGAAGTGGCGGTAGAGTAGCGCGTCACGGTAGTCGGCGTCGCTGATCGTCCCGCCGGTCAGCTGGCCGATGCAGCCAGCGTAGGTCACGACCGTCTGCACGGCCACGTCGGGCAGACAGCCGGAGGCGACGCGCGCCGGCTGCATGGCCATGCGCCCGCTGACGCGATAGCACACCGCCGCGTCGCCCCGTGCCAGCGTCACCTCCAGTCCCGTCACCGTTGCCCCGGGGCCAGCCCCGTCCGCGCCGGTCAGATCGGCCGACAGCCGTGTGGCGTCGGTGGCTGCCGTCTGATAGGTGTAGACGACGTCCGCGCCGCGGCGGCCGGACGCGGTCGCCTCGCCCTCGACGGCCATCAGTTCTGAGCCGGCGACGGCGCGCAGCACCCGGTCGACGGCGTAGCTGTTCACCGACAGGCCAACCCAGCCCGGGTCGAAGGCCGTGCCGCGGCGAGCAGCGAGGGTACTCTCTAGCGCATAGCGCGACGGCGGCGGCAGCGGCGTCGCTTCGGGTGACAGGCGATCCATTAATGGCGTGAAGGCGTCGGCGAAGGTCTGCGCCGGCGTGGCCAGTTGGCCGCCGGCGCTGAAGGGCAAGGCCGCCGCCGGCCCGCTGGCAACACTCAGGCGCGCCAACGCCGCCAGCGTCGCCGGCGAAACCTCGACGCCGGCCACTGTGCCCGCCACCCGGTCGATCTGCCGTGCGTGGAGCAATCGTACCGAGCGCACGTCCAACCCATCGATGAGCAGCCGCGCCGCCGCCTCCTGTCGGGCCGGGAGAGGCCCCGCGGCAGCCAGGCGGCGGGCATACTCGGCGCGGTAGGTCGTTGGAATGCGCACCGCGTCGAGCACAGCCGGACGCAGCAACGGCGAGCGCCCGTCGCCGCCCCCACCCGTCGCCGGCCCCGGCCCCAGTTCGTCGAGGATGCCCGGCCAGATGACACCGCAATCCGTCGGCGGGTAGTGGATAGGGCCGTCGTCGTCATCGCTTGGGCGTGGCTCCGGCGGGCCGTCGTTGTAGATGATGACGCCGCCCGGCTCGGCCCCGGCGCGGATGGCGTCGTAGGGCACGCCGAGATGGTCTGTGAGATAGGGCCGGTGAAGGTCGTGCGTGGCGCAGGCCAGGCCGTTGGGCGCGATCCTGGCCAGCGCGGCCGTCAGCGTGCCCGCCAGCCCACCGATGTCGTCGAGGTTGCGCACGGCGCTGGCGGCGGCGTCGGACAGGGCCGTGTCCAGGTCGCCGATGTCGTGGCTGCTGCTGCTGAAGAGATCGAGATAGGCCGCCCCGGCGCGCAAGATGTCGGTCAGCACGGTCGGGGCCAGTGTGAAACGCGCCTCGTCGAGACGCACGTCCAGCCGGCCCAACGTGGCTCCGTCGCGCTCCATGAAGTAGACGTCGGCGAACTGGTGATAGGGCGCGAAGGGAGCGCTGTGGGCGCGACTGTGCTCCGGGCCCACCACCAGCGATGCGTCCACGCCCAGCAGACGCAGATCGTTGAGCGAGCCGCCGAACGGGAAGCGCAGTTCCTCCACGACCGGCGCATCCACCAGCAGGGTAAACTCGCTCTCGTCGGCCAGCGTGATCTCGTCGAAGTGGAGGGTCAGCGAGAACTGGTCGCTATCGAGCGACCAACTGAAGAAGTCGGCCGCGTCCTCCGGCAGAGTGATTTTCACGACGCCATCGACCGCCAGCGTCACATCGCCGCTGATCTTCTCCCTGAACTTCAGATCCTCGAACGAGAAGTTCAGCGCCTCAGCGACGATGCCCCGGAACGCCGCCACCGCTTGCAGGAGTTGCAGCAGTTGCTCAAAGGTGAGGCCCATCGGCCCCTCGTGCGGCAAGTCGAACCACTGATCCAGCAGATTGAGCTGGAACTGGAAGAGAACCTGTGAATCGATCCGCGGCTGATCCGCGCCCGTATCGGCCTCGTCGCAGGCCGCGCACGTGCCACAATCCTCCTTGCACGCGCCGCACAGCGCCGTGTGAATCCAGCGCAGGAAGAAGCGAGCCACGCCAACGTCGTTCGTCTGCCCATAGAGCAGGTCGAACAGCGCCGGCCACAGGGCGGGCATGCCCAGCGAGCGAACGTTTTCCAGGGTGATGAGGTCGAACGTGGTCGGAGCGACGTCGGCCCAGCGGGCGACGATGTCGCACTCGGCGATGCCAAAGGCGTCGCGCACGCGGTCTCTGGACGTGAAGGTGAATTGCCGTCGCTCGGCCAGCAGGTCGTAGAGTACTTCCAGGACAACCTCAGCCATCTCCAGATAGTTGACCACGTAGTGGATGGCCTTGAAGTGGGCCTCCTGCGGCGGCGTGTCCCCCCGCGGGCCAGGGACGGCCGCGTGGGCAGCAGCGCGTATCGGCGTGGCCTCCTCGCCCGGCCGATAGCTCGTTGTCGTCAGGTCTTGAATGGTCATGTCAGACTCCTTGCGTTTAATCTGCGCGTTCCTACTTCACGAATGTAGAGTCCGCACTCTCAGATGCGGGGATCAGCGGCGCGCCGCCGCGGCGGCGCGCCCTGCCGGTGATTACTGGGTGTAGTCGTTGACCACAATCGGCAGATACGTCCACTGCGTCGGCGTGAATGGCGTCGGCGAGGGGCCGGGCGTCTGGGTGGGCGCGGCCGTTGGCGGCGGGCCTTCGGTGGCCGTGGCCGTGGGCGACGGCGTGGCCGTCGCGGTCGGCGGCGGGCAATCGATGCAGGCGCGCGTTGCCGTGGCGGTGGGCGTCATCGTCGGCGTGGCCGTCGCCGCGCGTGTGGCGGTCGCCGTCGCCGGGGGCGTCCGCGTCGGCGTCGGCGTGAATGTCGCCGTGGCCGTCGCTGGCCGGGTCGCCGTTGCCATAGGCGTCCGCGTCCGGGTGGCCGTGGCGGTGGGCGTCCGCGTCTGTGTCGCTGTGGCGGTCGGCGTGGCCGTCGGCGCGCCGGGCGAGAGGGCCTCATACGCGCCGATGTCGCAGCGGGCCACATGGTCGCCGTCGCCATCCACCGGCCGGATGTAGCCGCGCTGGTCGAGGGCCAGCGCGACACCCTTGGCGTCGTGGCAGCCGGCGGGGTTGCCGGCGTCAATGGCCGGGCTGCCCGCCAGCAGGGCGTGGGTCAGCGTCGGCCCGCCGTTGTCGCGCAGCGGCTCTAGCTTGGCCTTCACCCCGACAAGGTTATGGGTCGTCGCCCCGTTGAGGGTGCAGCCGGCGGCGTCGCCGATCAGGTTGTAGTCCTGGCTGTCGAACACGCCCGAGCAGTCGGGATGGACGATTCCGGTGCTGGCCGTGGCGTCGCTGTTGCCGGCGATGATCGTGTTCCTCAGCGAGACGGCGCCGTTGGCAATGCGGATGCCGCCGCCGTCGCCCTGATTGCTGGCATCGCTGTCGGCCGTGTTGTCGGTCATGGTGACGTTGTAGAGAGCCGTCGTGCTGCCCGAGCCGACGGTCAGGCCGCCACCGGAGTTGGCCGCGCTGTTGCCGCTGAGCGTGGTGTTGATGAGCGTCAGCGGGTCCTGGCTGCTGATGCCGCCGCCGCCGCTGCTGTTGTTCGTGGCGCTGTTGGCGCGCAGCAGGCTGCCGATGACCACCAGCGGCCCGTCGGAGTAGAGGCCGCCGCCGCCACCGGCCTCGTTGTCGTCGATGCGGCTGTCGCGGATGGTCAGCATGGTCGTCGCCGGCGGCGTCGAGTAGCCGCCCAGATAGACGCCGCCGCCGCTGTTGTCGGCCGTGTTGTTGTCAATGCGGCTACGGGTGATCGTCGACGGCCCCGCGCCATAGAACGAGATGCCACCGCCGCTGGTGAAGGTGACGAGCACCCCCGGCCCCGTCGTGTTGCCGGTCACGCGGCTGTCGGTCAGGTCGAGCGAGCCACCGTTGACGTGGATGCCGCTGCCCTGGTCGTCGTGGGCGTCGCCGCCGGTGATGGTCACGCCGCTGATATCGACGTCCGCGGGCAGAAAAATCTGGATCACCCGGTCAACCCCGGCGGCGTCGATGGTCGTCTTCGTCCGGCCCGCGCCAATGATGGTGACATCCTGGCGGATGTCCAGGTCGCCATAGGCGGCCAGGTCTTCGCCGGTCGTGCCCAGCGCGGCGTTGAAAACGTAGTCGCCGGCGGGCACGATGATGGTGTCGGTGCCGCTGCCGGCCGGGCACGCGTCGACGGTCGCATCGGTGTTGGCCGCGCGGACGGCCTCGCGCAGCGAGCAGTCGCCGTCGCTGTTCAGTTCGTCGGCCGTCGTCGTCACGTTGATCGTCGCCGCGCCGGCCGGCTGCGCCGCCATCAGCCCCAGCGCCAGCACGACGATCAGCAACAGCGGCATGACCCAGCGCCCGGCGGCCGGCGACCGGCGCTGGCCGCTCCTGAGAAGGGATATTCGATTCATTGCTCTTTTCCCTCGCAGCTACTCGATGGGCGGCACGTATGCGCGCCCCAACTGGCTCACTCTGCAAGGGACAGCATAGCGGACGGACGGCGGGAATTCATCGGGAGGGGTTCCCTATTTTGGCGGCGGAGGCTCCCTATCTTGGCGCGATAGAGCTTGTCAGACCGGCCCGGGCGGGGGCAACGCGGCGGCCCGTTCGGCGGCCGCCTCGCGCGTGGCCACGTCGAGCTTGGCCAGCACGGCCGAGACGTGGTGATCGACCGTCTTGGGCGACAGGTGCAGCCGGGCGGCGATCTGAGCGTTGGTCAGCCCCTCGGCCAGCAGGCGCAGGATGTCGATCTGCCGGTTGGTCAGGCCAAAGGGATTGTCGCGCGTGGCCGGGCGCGGGCCGCGGGGGACGCCAGTCACGCCGTGCCCACGCAGGCGGCGGCGTAGTGCCGCGGCCGCCGGGCCGGCCCCCAGCGCCTCGAAGCGGCGCAGCGCCGCCAGTTGGGCCGCGGCGTCGCCCTCGGCCAGCGCGCGCGCGGCCTCATAGGGACAGCGCCGCCGCTCCCAGGCCGCCGCCGCCGCCCGCCACTCCCCGGCCATCTCCAGACGATAAGGCTCCGCCAACCACGGCTCTTCCATCCAGGCGGCGGAAGACCCTCTCCCGATGGGCGAGGGAACACCGGTGGGCGAGGGAACACCGGTGGGCGAGGCGACGCCCGCCCGCCAGAGCCAGTAGGCCAGTTCGCCGGCAAACCAGGGGTGGCGCTTTTCCACGGCCAGGTCATAGGCGGCCGACGCCTCCCGCGCCGCGCCGGCGGCGTCGCCGGCCAGCCAGGCCGCTTCGGCCCGCGCCGCGCGCACCAGGGCGACGCGATGGAGGCTGCTCAGTTCGCGCGTCAGCGCCAGAGCCTCATCCAGGGCCTCGGCCGCGCCCGCGTCGCCGCGTCGCGCCCGCAGCAGCCCCAGCGCCGCCAGCGCGGTGATGCGGCTGGGGATGGACACGCCCGGCCGGCCCAGCACCTGCCCGGCCGTTGCTGGCGCGGCGGCCCACTGCCCCAGCCGCAACTGCGTCACTGCCAGCCAGGCGGTCATGTAGAAGCGGTAGCGATCGAGGTCATGCTCGATGGCGTAGGGGATGCCCTCACCCAGG
>ENA-UPSM01006877-UPSM01006877.1-activated-sludge-metagenome-genome-assembly--contig:-NODE-6877-length-10383-cov-5.184450_pt1 | contig 10383 bp, 9 predicted proteins | sample MGYA00238181_ERZ773283 | MGnify/ENA primary metagenome ERZ773283 (study PRJEB29023, sample SAMN05720199) | activated sludge metagenome | isolation source: Anaerobic digester | place: Japan... | reverse complement strand
CGTCAGGATTTGAGTAACCTTTTTGGCTTGATTACTTCTATCTACAGGCAACATCATAGCAATTGGTCCGCACATTCCGATGCAGTGAAAACTACTGATTAAACCAAAGATGAAAGCGGTGAAGAGCATTGTGATTTTAGATTACAGATTTTAGATTGCAGACTGAAATCTGTAATCTGATGAATTTACTTAACATAAATTGTTTCTTTTGTCAGATACTGTTTTCCTTCATATTGCCATTCCATATTAATTTCCCAACGACCACCTAAAAGTTTTTCTTTGGGTACTTTTAGAGCAGAATTCGAAAGCGAAATAGGAACAACAAAATCAAATTTCTTATTGGATGATCGGTAAAAAGAAACAATTCCCTTAATATCCTTTGGGGCAAATTCAGTTGGAAAAACAATTGCAACCCCTTCAGAATCATTTGTTATTACAGGCTTTTGCTTTAAATCTTGGGCATTTTGAATCCGAATCATTTCGTCTCCATATTTTGCATCTTTCTTATAATATTCTTCTACTACCAGTTCGTTATCGTATTTAACATTAGTTTGCACTTTAATAATAAAATATAAAATAAACGAAATGAATAATGCAAATGCAATTACAATTCCTGTTCCCCAATTAATTTTCATAAGTTGTTTTTTGTTATACTAATTCAAAGTTAATCAAAACTTCTTGGACTCAAAAAGCTTGTTTTACTTGTTTCAATTTTTTTATTCCCTTCATACACTTCAATCTCTAAATTTGTTTTATCAGATTCTAATAAAAATCTATTGATTTCAATAAACACTGTTCCGCCTTTCATACCTTGTTTGGGCACTTTCAGGTCTTGTTCTCCAACTACTTTTAGTGTACCTTTAATTCCAACTAATTTAAAATGAATATCATTAAAATCTTTATTGGTTTTATTAATAACTTTAAAAGTATAAATATTACTGATATTTTCGCCTTTGTGTTGGAATAATTGTCCTGGTAATCTCAAAAATACAGCTTCAACTTCGGTACGTAAGAACATTAAGCCTACTAAGATTCCGACAAGAATAAACAATACGGCTGAATAGCCTTTCATTCTAGCGGTGAACTTAAACTTGGCATTTTTCTCTATTTCATCTTCAGAAGCATAACGAATCAATCCTTTTGGCAAACCTACACCTTCCATTATTGTATCACATTCGTCTATACAAGCTGTACAATTGACGCATTCTAACTGAGTTCCGTTTCGGATATCGATTCCAGTTGGACAGACATTAACGCATTGTTTGCAATCAATACAATCCCCCTTACCAGATGCTGCTCTATCTTCTTGTTTGTTGAATTTGGCTCTACCAGCTTCTTTTTCGCCACGAACAAAATCATAAGCCACATTGATGGATTTATTATCTAATAACACGCCTTGTAACCTTCCGTAAGGGCAAGCAATAATACATACTTGTTCTCTGAACCAAGCGAAAATAAAATAGAAAACACCCGTGAAAATAAACAATGAAATCAATGTACTAATATGACTTGCTGGTCCATCTTCGATCATTTTGATGAGTTCATCACTTCCTATAAGATAGGCAAGAAAGACATTGGCAATTATAAAAGAAATAATCAAAAAGATGGTCCATTTCATTGCTTTCTTTCTGATTTTCTCAGCATCCCAACCTTGTTTTTCTAAACGAATTTGTGCGCCTCGATCACCTTCAATCCAAAATTCGATTCGGCGGAAAACCATTTCCAAGAATATAGTTTGTGGACAAATCCATCCGCAAAATATTCTGCCAAAAATTACTGTAAAAAGAATGACGAAAACTACACCAACAATCATCGAAATTACAAAGAGGTAAAAATCTTGTGGCCAAAATGGAAATCCAAAAATATTGAATCTTCGCTCCAATACATTGAACATCATAAATTGATTGCCATCAATCTTTATAAATGGATTGGCAATCAAAATTAGCAACAAAAAATAACTCACCCACTTTCTATAATCATAAAATTTTCCGGAAGGTTTTTTAGGAAAAATAAATTTCCTATTTCCTGCTGCATCAATGGTGCCGATGGTGTCTCTGAAAGCTTCGTCTGGTAATTTTGACATTGTTAAAATTTTAAAATTTAAAAGTATAAAATTAACGTTTTGAATTTATTTGCTTTGAAACTTATGTTACATTACTCCAAAAAGAATTGCTTTTATTTTATAAAAACTGCTTCTGAAACAAGATACAAACGTTTCCTTATAACAATGAAGTGATTTAGACTTTTCCCATTTGCTAAAAAATTTGTCTTTTTCACCCAATTTCAGCCTTTTTTTCGTTCCGTAGCCCAGCTATGCATCTTAAAAAAGACTCAAATTGGGCACAAAATCCTAAATTTTCGCTTAAACGTAAAAAGTCTAAATCACTTCAATATATATTCAATTAAAGTTAAATTATATTTCTAAATAATTATACAAAAAACAAATCCTGAAATAATTCAGGATCTGCTAGCATTATATGTATCGATAATCTTATTTTACTTGTGTAGCATCTGTAGCAACAGGTGCAACTGCGGCAGTTTTTGGTGCATCTGGATCAACCCAAACTTCTCCTTCTGGTGCTTTTGGATCTTTCGGATTTGAACCTTGCAATGACAACACATAGCTTGCTACTAATTGAATATCTTTAGGTTTCAGCCCACTTTTTGACCAAGCAATCATTCCTTTTCCGTCACGACCACCATTTGTAATGGTGTGGAAAACATTTTTAATTCCTCCACCTAAAATCCATTTATCATCGGTTAAGTTTGGTCCAATTTGCCCCCCAGCATCGGCTCTATGACAAGCCACACAATTTGTGGTAAAAATTTCTTTTCCTGCTGCTAAATCTGCCGCATCTGTCAATAAAGTAACCGTTTTTTCATCCATCAAATCAGGAGCTGTTTTTTTAAATTCAGCAATTTCTTTTTTAGCTTGCTCCATTTCTTTTAGCAGTTCGGTCTCTTGATTATCACCTCCCATTATTTCAAAACGAACTAAATATATTACAGCAAAAGCAATACAGATATAGAATAAATAAACCCACCAAGGCGGTAAATTATTATCTAGTTCTTTGATTCCATCATAATCGTGGTCTAATAACAATTCTCCTTCGTCTTCAACTTTTTTAGGTTTGATAAGGAAATTTGACACACTTTTGAATAGTGGACTACCCTTGATACCTAATTCATTTGCTTCTGCTAATTTAGCTTTTTGCTCTTCTGTCATCAATTGATAAGTGATAGTATCGACTGCATTTAAGGTAACTTCTATTGCTATCAACAAGAAAAGAAATACTAATAAAAAGAGAGAAACCATTGGAAATTTTATAAACGCGGGTTTATCTCCAGAGTCGATGAAATATTCCATTGCAGCAAATACGGCAAAGAAAATAACAAGAACTCTTATATATGAGGGGATTATTTTTTTCATTTTATATCTATTTTGAAAATTATATATTATTTGTTTTAATCGTTCAAAGGAATTTGACTCATTTCATCAATTTTATCTTTCTTGTATGAAAAAACCCAAATGGCTAGTCCTACAAAAAAGGCAAAGAAAATCAATAACGATAGTATTGGAAATACTGCAACTCCTGCAATGGTTTCCATATTGTGTTTAATTTGCTCGAACATAATTACTATTTATTAGTATTGTCTTTCACTTTGATATCCGTTCCAAGTCTTTGAATGTAAGCAATTAACGCTACAATTTCTCTTTCATTCATTGGAACAAATTTTTCTCCTCTGGCTTCTGCTTTTTTCTTGCTTTCGTCATAACTTTTTACAAAGTCAGGATCCGATTTCAAACTTTCTTCAATTTTCAAAGCTTGTGCTCTCAAGTCTTTTTGCCCGTTGGCAATTTGCTCTTCAGAATAAGGAACTCCAAGGGTTTTCATGGCTTCCATTTTCTTTTCAGTCATAGAAATATCCATTGCTTTATTGTCAAACAGCCATTTGTAAGCAGGCATAATAGAACCTGCTGAAATACTTTGTGGACTCCAGAAGTGATTGAAATGCCAGTTGTCATTGTATTTACCACCAACTCTCAACAAATCTGGGCCTGTACGTTTTGAACCCCAAAGAAATGGGTGATCATATACATATTCTCCAGCTTTACCTTGTGGGCCATAACGTTCTACTTCGCTACGGAAAGGACGAACCATTTGAGAGTGACAACCTACACAACCTTCACGAATATATAAATCACGACCTTGTAATTCTAATGGTGTGTAAGGTTTTACACTTGAAATTGTTGGGATATTCGATTTTACCATAATCGTAGGTACGATTTGAATAATTCCTCCAATTAAGATAGCAATGGTTGCCAAAATGGTCAATTGAATTGGTTTTCTTTCTAACCAAGGGTGGAATTTTTCACCTTTCAATCTTCCAGAACTAATAGTTTGTAATTCAGGCGCTTCGGCTAATTCGTCTTCTACAGGTTCTCCTGCTCTTACGGTTTGAATAATATTGTAAACCAATACTAACATTCCTGTAAGATATAGTGTACCTCCAATAGCTCTCATCCAATACATTGGCATAATTTGAGTTACTGTTTCAAGGAAGTTACCATAAGTTAAGGTTCCGTCAGGATTGAATTGTTTCCACATCGATGCTTGAGTAAACCCAGCAACATACATCGGAAGGGTGTAAAATATTATTCCTAAAGTTCCTATCCAAAAGTGAAAATTAGCTAATTTAGTCGAATAAAGAGTGGTTTTAGTCATTCGAGGTATCAACCAATAAATAATACCGAAAGCCATAAATCCATTCCAAGCTAAAGCTCCTACGTGAACGTGAGCAATAATCCAATCCGTAAAATGCGCAATAGCATTTACATTTTTAAGGGATAACATTGGTCCTTCAAAAGTAGCCATACCATAACCTGTAATGGCAACAACGAAGAATTTAAGAACTGGTTCTTCACGAACTTTATCCCAAACACCTCTTAAAGTTAAAAGTCCGTTGATCATACCACCCCAAGATGGAGCAATCAACATAATAGAGAAAACAACTCCTAAATTTTGTGCCCAAGTAGGCAAAGCGGTGTACAATAAATGGTGAGGCCCAGCCCAAATGTATAAGAAAATTAACGACCAGAAGTGCACAATAGACAGTCTATAAGAATAAACCGGACGATTGGCTACTTTTGGAACAAAATAATACATCAATCCTAAATAAGGTGTAGTTAAGAAAAAGGCAACTGCATTATGACCATACCACCATTGAACTAGTGCATCTTGAACTCCTGCATAAACAGAATAGCTCTTCATTGCACTAACAGGCAATTCTAAACTGTTGAAAATATGTAAAACAGCAACAGTAACAAATGTAGCGATGTAAAACCAAATCGCAACATATAAGTGACGTTCTCTTCTTTTTAATATCGTACCAATCATATTAATACCAAAAACAACCCAAATTAAAGCAATGGCAATATCAATTGGCCACTCTAATTCAGCATATTCTTTGGAAGTGCTATACCCTAATGGCAAAGAAATAGCGGCGGCAACAATAATCAATTGCCATCCCCAAAAGTTCAAATTACTCAAAAAGTCACTGAACATTCTGGCTTTTAATAATCGCTGCAAAGAATAATAAATACCCGCAAACATTGCATTTCCTACAAAAGCAAAAATCGCCGCATTAGTATGTAAAGGTCTTAATCTACCATAACTTAACCACGAAATTCCATCGGTTAAATTTGGAAAGAGATAAAAGAAGGCTTCTAATAGCCCAACAGACATTGCCACAACTCCAAAAAGGATCGTTGCGTAAATGAATTTCTTTACAATTTTGTTGTCATAATAAAACTGTTGCATTTCCATAAATAATAATTGTTAATTGGTTTAAAAATTCAAGGTTTAAGGTGGTTTTCAGTAATTTGAATGTTTTCATCACATTCTTTTTTAATGAGTTCGTCGTCAAAAAGCATGCGAACGGAAGGGGTATAATCATCATCGTATTGACCTGTTTTTACAGCTCTTACAAAAGCTAAAAAGAAAAAAACAGCAACGATAATACTGATGGAAATTAGTAAGTAAATAACACTCATAAAAATTAATTGATTTGGCAAATGTACTACATCGATTTATCTCAAATTATGACAATTATCATATTTTTGGGTTTTGTCAAATTTACAATAAAAAAACTTCATTAATTAATCTAATTTAACCTTTTCGCATAAAAATTACTAGCGATTGTTACAAAACTAACAATTGTCACTGTACTCAAGGGCATTATTATCGCAGCAACTAATGGCTGTAAATTTCCGGTTATTGCAAATGATAATCCTACTATATTATAGAGAATCGATAATGCAAAACTCATCTTTATAGTGGTGATTGATTTCTTAGATAATTTTAGAAAATAATTCATTTTATTAAATTCATTCGCATCTAAAATGGCGTCACAAGCAGGCGAAAAAACATTGACATTTTCTGAAATCGAAATCCCTATATTACTTTGCGCCAAAGCTCCAGCATCATTCAGACCATCACCTACCATCATAACGTTTTGACCATTTTGCTGTAATTTTTTTATAAATTCCAGTTTTTGTTCTGGTTTTTGATTGAAAATTAACTCGGTGCTTTTTGGCAAAATAGCTTCTAAAGAAGTTCGTTCTCCTTCGTTATCGCCAGACAAAACCTTGATTTGATACGTATGACTCAATTCCTTGAAAAGCGCAGCTAAACCCTCTCTGTATTGATTGTTGAAAATGTATTTACCAAAATAAGTTTCATTTATCTTAATATGAACCGATGTTTGTTGAATATTATTTTCCTCATTTTTGCTTACAAATTCTGCTGAACCAACTTTTATTAGAATTCCATCGACAATAGCTTGAATCCCCTTACCTGTTATTTCTTCAAAATCATTAATTAGAATTCTTTTACATTCTGGCAAAAAATCATACAACATTCGACTCAATGGATGATTGGATGCTCTAAGGACATTTTTTAAAACCAGTAAATCATCCTCTGAAAGCGTGATTCCCTCATAAGAAATATTCGATTTTTTATTGGTTGTAATGGTTCCTGTTTTGTCAAAAACGATGGTGTCAACTTGAGCTAATTGCTCTATTACTAAAGCGTTTTTGAGATAAAATTTCTTCTTGCCCAAAATTCGCAAAACATTTCCCATTGTAAAGGGAGCTGTTAATGCCAATGCACAAGGGCAAGCTACAATCAAAACCGCTGTAAAAACATTGAAAGCAATATTGGCATCTATAAATATCCAATATCCAAAACCTGCAAAAGCAATGAGCAATAATATGGGGGTAAAATAATGGCTCACTTTATCTGTAATGGATTTGTGTTTTTGTTCGACATTTTTCTGAAAAACATCATTACTCCAAAGTTGTGTCAAATAGCTTTGCGAAACCGAGTGCAACACTTCCATTTCTATCACTTTACCTATTTGTTTGCCGCCAGCAAAAAGCTTATCGCCCGACTTTTTAGCAATTGGAATGGCTTCTCCAGTCACAAAACTATAATCGATTTCGGCTTTGTCAGAAATTAGAATTCCATCAACAGGAATTAATTCTTGATTTCGAATCAAAAGGCGATTTCCTTTTTCGACATCATAAATAGGAACGCTTTCTTCAGAAAAATCAGTGTTGATTCGAGTAATTGCAATTGGAAAATAAGATTTAAAATCTCTTTCGAAACTCAAAAAACTATAGGTTTTTATTTGAAACATCTTGCCCAAAAGCATAAAGAAAATCAAACCAGTCAAACTGTCAAAAAAACCAGAGCCATAATCCATTATGATGTCAAAAGTACTTCTGATAAAAAATATAATGATTCCCAAAGCAATTGGAATATCAATATTCAACAAACCCGATTTGATACTTTTGTAAGCCGAAACATAATATCCACTAGCCGAATATAAAAAAGATGGCAATGATAACGCAAAAATTAACCATCTAAAAAACGGCTTATAAGTGTCTAACCAAAACTCTTTGACCTCAAAATATTCGGGAAAAGAAAGCAACATTATATTGCCAAAGCAAAAGAAAGCCAAACCCAGTTTATAAGTCAGACTCCTATCGACATTGTTTTTGCCAGTTTCATAATTTTCTAAACTGATGTAAGGTTCATATCCAATAGAACTCAATAAATGAACAATCTTTTTGAGCGAAACAACTTCTGGATTATAGGTAATTCGGACTTTCTTTTGAGGAAAGTTGACTTGAGAAGTACTAATCCCCTCTTGTAGTTTTTGAAGATTTTCTAGAATCCAAATACAAGAACTACAGTGAATATGGGGTATATTCAAAGAAACAATTGCAGCAGAATCTTCTTGAAATTCTAAAAGTTTTGCAACAATACTTTCATTGTCTAAAAAATCATATTTACCACTGATGTCAAGCGGAGTCGCTCCAGGAGATTTCTCAAAATCATAATAGCAAATCATATCATTTTGACTAAAAATTTCGTACACGGTTTTGCAACCATTGCAACAAAAAACTTTTTCATCAAAGACAATTTGGTCCTCTTTTTGAAGATCCAGCCCACAGTGGAAACAGTTTTTAACCTCCATAAATTTTTCTGTTTTTACAGCCCACAAATATAGTAGCTGAAAAAATTAAAAATATGATAATTATCATATAATTTCGTAGATTTGCAAGTCAATTTTATATTTTTCTTATATGGGTAAATGTGAACAATGCATCGTTAGAGAGATCAGCTCATTAAAAGCGCTAAATAAAGACGAACTATTAAAACTCGCTGAATGCAAAACATCTTATACAATAAAAAAAGGGAGTCCCATCTTTGAAGAGGGTGAAATTGTAAATGGGATATATTGCATTACAACTGGTGCTTGCAAATTATCTAAACTAAGCCCAAACGGCAAAGACCAAATTATAAAATTAGTAAAAGCTGGGGAATTGCTAGGACAACGTTCTATGATTAGTGATGAACCTGCAAATCTAAGTGCTGTAGCGCTAGAAGATATGGAGGTTTGTTTTATTCCAAAAAGCGAAGTTTTGAGCATGTTTGATTCTAACAATCAGTTTTCAATGAATATGATGAAAACGATTTGTGGGGATTTGAAAGAGGCCAGTGAACATATGATTTCTATTTCTCAAAAAACAGTCAAAGAACGATTAGCAGAAACTCTTATTTATCTCGATGAAACTTTTGGTAAAAACCCAGACGGATCGCTACGCATTCAATTGTCTCGTGAAGAAATGGCTGGAATGATTGGAACGGCCACCGAAAGTTGCATTCGATTGTTATCTGATTTTAATAAAATTGGATTAATTAGTTTGATTGGTAAAAAAATAGTGGTTAAGGATACTGCTAAACTGAAGCGAATTGCCGATATCGTTTAAAAATATTTTAGATTTTAGACTGTAGATTTTTGAATACTGATTTGGGAAAAATCAAAAAACTACAGTTTCTTTGCTTCATTCCAAAAAACATCCATTTCGGCCAAAGTCATATCCATCAAGGGTTTGCCTAATTCTCCTGCTTTGCTTTCCAGATATTGAAATCTTTTGATGAATTTTTTATTGGTTCGCTCCAAAGCATCTTCGGGATTTATGTTTAAAAATCGTGCATAATTTATCATTGAGAATAGGACATCGCCAAATTCGGCTTCCATTTTGTCCTGATTTCCTGCTTCGACCTCTACCTGAAGCTCGGCTAATTCCTCTTGGACTTTATCCCAAACCTGATGCGGTTCTTCCCAATCGAAGCCTACTCCTTTTACTTTGTCTTGAATTCGGCTGGCTTTTACTAAGGCTGGCAAACTTCTTGGAACGCCTTCAAGAACTGATTTTTTGCCTTCTTTGAGTTTCAGTTTTTCCCAGTTTTGTTTCACTTCTTCTTCATCTTTTACCACGACATCGCTGTAAATATGAGGATGACGATGAATGAGTTTTTCACAGATTTCATTACAGACATCGGCTATATCAAAATCATTGGTTTCGCTCCCTATTTTGGCATAAAAAACGATGTGTAACAACAAATCACCCAATTCTTTTTTGACTTCGTTCAAATCATTATCTAAAATGGCATCGCCCAATTCATAGGTTTCTTCGATGGTTAAATGCCTCAACGTTTGGAGTGTTTGCTTTTTATCCCAAGGACATTTTTCGCGCAAATCGTCCATAATGTTCAATAATCGTTCGAAGGCTAGAAGTTGACTTTGTTTGGAATTCATGGTGTTTTAGTTTTTGTAAAAATAAGAAATCCTGTCAGGAATAACATCTTGACAGGATTAAAATATAAAATTAAAGTTTACAACTTTTGCTTTTTAGCTTACTCCTTTTCAGAAGTAACTTCTTCCACAACTTTCTCTAAAACTTCTTCGGCATTTTCAATTTTTGGTTCTTCTTTAGAAACTAAACCTTTTGATTGAAGCAAATTATAC
>ENA-UPSM01006853-UPSM01006853.1-activated-sludge-metagenome-genome-assembly--contig:-NODE-6853-length-10403-cov-4.101276_pt1 | contig 10403 bp, 4 predicted proteins | sample MGYA00238181_ERZ773283 | MGnify/ENA primary metagenome ERZ773283 (study PRJEB29023, sample SAMN05720199) | activated sludge metagenome | isolation source: Anaerobic digester | place: Japan... | reverse complement strand
TGGAGTGATGAAGGATGGGACGCCGATGCTGAATATAATCCTACGATGATGTCAGGTCGATTATATAATGGAGTTGCATCCGCAAGTGATCACCCTATTTTAGATAATCCTCTTGATGCTGGTAATGGGGATTACTGGAACAGATATTGGGCCGGAATCCGTCTCTGTACGATATTTCTTGATCGTATTGACGATGCTACTGTAGATAATCCTGCTGACCGCAAGCGCTGGAAAGCAGAAGCTCATGTTCTCAGAGCATGGTATTACATGGAGTTGCTTATGTGGTTTGGAGATGTTTTACCCATTGAGCGTGAACCTTATTCTCTTGATGAGGATTTTTCTAAATTAAAGAGGGCAAGTTATTATGAGGTAGTTAAATTCATTCAAGAAGATTGTAACGCAGCGTTGGCTACAAATGAGTTACCCTGGAGGATAACTACATCAGCTGAGGGATATCGTGTCACTAAAGCCTGTGCAGCAACTATCAGACAGAAAATGATGCTTTACGCTGCCAGCCCCCTCAACAACGATGGAGAGAATCACTGGGAGGAGGCATACCAGATCAGTAAAGAATCGTTGGAATTGCTCAAAAGCAATGGATATGAATTATACAATAGTGTGTCTTACCCTAATATATATCTTTCTGACGACGCATTTCTGGGACCTGATAAGAATATCCATAGTGCTATTCTTAATGAATACTTTTGTACTACACCGGACTTTGCTGCCTCACCACGTGATAAGGAAACTATATTCCATACAAATGCGGGGCAGGATTATATTTACTATCGAAATGGAATAGGTGTTCAGAGCGGTTTCAGAACCAGTTTATGCCCATCTCAGGAGTTGGTTGATGCTTATGAGACTATTGACGGACAACCAATTCTGGATCTGTCTAATCCTTATCTGGATGAACAGCATACACTGCCTAATTATAATCCAGACAATACTTTGTATGACCCGGATAATCCATACGAAAACAGGGATCCCCGTTTTTACGCATCAATCTATTACAATGGCTCAAAAAGAAAAGCATTTTGGAGTTTTGATGAGCTTCCTGCAAGTGTTGAGAACTATCCTGCCCCGGCAGGTTATCGGACAAGAATTATCGCTACCTGGGTAGGTGAACCTAAAACGGGAACAGAGAATCAAAAAAGAACAGGATGCCGAACAGGTTATTATGGGCGAAAATTCCTGCATCCTAATTCTGGCAGCAACATGCCTATAGCTGGTTCGAGATATAAATATTTCCGGTTGGGTGAAGTCATTCTTGATTTTGCGGAGGCAGCATGCGAAGCAGGCCATTTATCTGAATCTGTGGAAGCCGTAAATGAGATCAGAAGAAGAGCTGGTATGCCTGACTTGCCGGATGGTTTGACTCAGGATGAACTCAGGCTGCGCGTCCGAAATGAACGGCGGGTCGAACTGGCTTTTGAAGAACCCCGTTACTTCGACTTGCGTCGATGGACGAAGCCTGGTGATGACCTTTCCTCAACACACAAGTGGATTGGTGCAATGGAAATAACCAGGAATTCAGACGGAACTTATAATTACAAACGCCGCCCGGTAAGACCCGTAGAACGTGCGTGTTACACAGAAAAATATATTTGGTTACCTATACCACATGCTGAGGCTAACCGGCTGAGAACCCTTACAGGAGAGGACTGGCAGAATCCGGGATGGTAACGATAAATAGTAATGGACTTTAATTATAAATCATAATGAGACATAAAAAACTAATTATACGAATAGTAGTGTTGTCTGTGTATACGCTGATATACTCCTGGGGAGTATCACTGCATGCGCAGCAACTGTCTGGCTCATTCAGTGGAATTGTGTCAGATGAATTTGGGAAACCACTTGAGGGAGTGATTATATACTCCGAAAATGGAAAGAATGGAACGTCTACCAATTCAAAAGGTGAATATAATCTTACCGTTAATGATCAGAGTGAATTCCTGATTTTCTATGCCAGTGGTTATGCCAGTAAGAAAGTGGCAATTCAGGGAAACGGCATGATTGATATTACCCTCAATACAGATATACATAAATTGGACGAGATAGTTCAACTTGGTTATACATCACAGAGACGTAGAGAAATCTCAGGTGCAGTAGCCACTATAAGCGGTGATGAACTTGAAAAATCACCTGTTGCCAATCTTAGTCAGACTTTGGCTGGTCGTCTTAGCGGATTGACTGCACAGGAGACCTATTCCGAATTGTCACGGACAAATACAAATCTCTACATAAGAGGTGTTTCAGCTGCCAGGAATTCATACCCACTTGTTGTGATAGATGGAATTATCACTTCATATGAAAGTAATGAATCTCTTGAATTCATCTCGCCACATGAAATTGAATCTATTACGATTCTGAAAGATGCTTCAACAGAGGCACTATATGGTATTCAGGGTGCAAACGGTCTGATAGTAGTTACAACCAAACGCGGACAAAAGGGAAACATGAAACTTAAAACCTACTTTGACCAATCATTACAGGAGGTAATTACAAAACCAGCCTTTTACAGTTCAGCTGATTATGCCGAGATGAGAAACCAGGCAGCCTTTAATGATGGGCTTGGTTTAAATTATTTCTTCACAGACCAACAGATTTCAAAATTTCGATCCGGGAACAATGAACTTTATCCAAATAACAACTGGTATGAAAAGTTCATGAAAGATTATGCTAATATGCAACGTTTTGGTATCAATGCTATGGGAGGTAACGATTGGGCCAAGTACTTCGCCAATATTAACATAATGAATCAGGGAGGACAGTTTATTTCAGAGCAGACCAGATATAATCCTAGCCCAAACTACTTTTGGTTAAACTTCCGTTCGAATGTCGACATGAGGATCAATGATTATCTTTCAGGTTTCGTGAGGTTAAGCGGAAATATAAGAAGAGAGCGAACTTCAGGTGTTAGTAATTCAACCGTTTATAGCAGTCTGTTCATGATCCCGCCAACCATTTTTGGTCCGGTTACACCTGGGAATGTTATTCCGGCTGGTGAAGTGATTACTACTGATCTGGTTGCATCGCCCACTTACGGATTGATCAACCGAACAGGTTATATCCGGAGAACCGTAACTAATGTTAATACTCAATTTGGCATTAATCTGGATATGAGTTTTCTTACTAAGGGATTATGTCTAAGTGGTATTGTGGCATATCAGACAAATGCAGCGGGTAGTCTATCGACTACACAAAATTATGAGCGGTATATAAGGACCGGAAGCTTAGATACTCTTCTGTTTGCAAAAAAGGGATCTGATAAGAATACGCCACTTGCCTATGGCAAAAATGGCACATTCTATTATCATCTGACTTATAATACTGCGATGAGCTATCAACGCGATTTTGGCAAACATAGTGTTTCAGGAATATCTTACATGTTCTATCAGAGACATACAAGACCAGAAACAACGTCTCCTTATTTTCTTCCTTATACCAGGTTAAGCTCTGGAATTGAGGCTACTTACGGTTTTGATAATAAATACTTTGTTAAGCTTGATGCCGGATATTCAGGGTCTGAAGCTTATGGTCGCGAAAGTCGTTTTACGCTGACTCCGGCTGTCTCAGCTGCATGGTTAGTCTCTAGTGAAAGATTTATGGAAGGAATAGATTGGCTTAGCAACCTTAAATTCAGAGCTTCTTACGGTAAGGCAGCCAATGATCAGAGCGGCCTCGACCGTTTTTCTTACGCAGATAATGTTCTTTATTATGAAGGAGGTCAGATAGGATATCTTCAGTACACCATTGATGAAAGACAGGTTGGGAACCCTTATATTTCGGCAGAAGTTTCTGTTAAACAAAATTATGGTATAGATCTGGGATTGTTCAATTCCATTTCTGTTTCTGTTGATATGTTTAAAGAGCGCATGGAGAATATGGTAATTGACGCAATTTCCGCAATTCCGCTTTATCAGGGTATTCCTGCAACCAGTTATCCTAAAGTCAACGCAGGTATATTTGAGAATAAAGGTTATGAGATCACGGCAAATTACATCAAGGCTGTCAATAAGGATTTATCTGTTTCTGCAGGAATTGTGTTCAGCCAGGCTATAAACACAGTTATTAGTTCAAATGAGGCTCTCAAGGCTGAGGATTATGCCTACAGGAAATGGGAAGAAGGTTATCCCTACGGTCAGGAATTTGGGTATCTGGTTGATTACAGTAATGGGAATGGATTTTTTAATTCCTCGGATGAGATTGCCAGCAGTGGTCTGACCTATGATTTTGGCACTCCTCGAGTTGGAGATCTCATATATAAGGATTTGAATAATGATAACAATATTGATGAGCGAGACAAGGCACCAATTGGACATGGAGCTATTCCACGCAAAATATATGGAATCTCAGGCGGAGTTACCTACAAGTCTTTTGAACTTAGTCTCCTGTTTGAGGGGGTTGGTGATTATTCTACGATCTATAACGGAATAGGTGTTTATGAGACAAGTTACGATGGGGTGTTCGGATCACTGCATGGAAATGCATGGACACAAGCAAGGTACAATAGTGGAGATATTATCACCTACCCTGCTCTTTCTCTGGCAAAAACAGTCAATCATGAAGCAAATGATTTTTTCAGTTATGACAGATCATATTTACGGCTTAAGAATGTTCAGCTGTCGTATAGTTTACCAGCATCTCTGGCAAAATTCATTTCAGCGGAGAGAATCGAGATTGTATTAAGGGGACAGAATCTGATTACTTGGGATAAAATGAAATCTGATGATTTTGGACCTGAAAACACTTATTCTTCATTTCCTGTTTACAGGGTTTACAGCTTTGGCTTAAGTGTAGTATTTTGATAATGCAGGGTAATTATTAATCTGAAATCCAAAAGACATGAAAAAATACCTTTTTATTTTCCTTATCATAATTACATTGGTCTTCATTTCTTCTTGTAACGAGAAATTGGATCTGCCTAGTGATGGTCGTATAACTCTTGATGAAGTCTTCTCAGACTATAATGGAACAAGAGCATATCTTAATTCCTGTTACGGATATTGTCCGGCACCTTATATGGATCGCTCTTCATTTTCAGACGAAGCGCAGGATGCGGATGATATCGTTCCCGGATCGAAATTCAGTAACATATATACAGGCAGTCTTAATGCAAGTACATTTTCGACCGTTTCCGTTGATGGCAGCCCATGGGGTTTTCTTTATCAGGGAATACGTAAATGCAATGTTTTTATTCAGAGAATGGAGTCAGCTCCTGTTTATATGCCCGACATAGAAAAAGCAGGAATGCTTGCACAAGCCCGCACTTTACGTGCACTTTATTATCTACAGCTGATTAAACGCTATGGCGGGGTGCCAATTTACGATAAGCCAATAGAGATAGGTTATGATTTCTCAAAAGACAAGCGTGCAAAATTCTCTGAAGTAGTTAGATTTATCTTGAATGATTGCGATGCAGCCTTAGCTGTTCCAGATGATCCCGACGGCTTTCACTGGAGTATTAATAACTATAACCAATATGGCATAATGAGCCGTGCAGTCGCCTATGCTATAAAATCTGAGGCCGTAACTTATGCTGCAAGTCCATTATGGTTTGATGGTACATATTCTTGGGACGATGCTACTAGAATTAATGCTGAAGCATTATCTCAATGCCTGGCCAATGATTATAAACTCTTTGATATTGTTCCCGCCAGCGATATTGCGCAAAATGCCTATGCACTGTTCTTTTTTACATTCTCTAATGATTTGCGGGCCATTGATAAGGAAACTATCTACCATCGTGGTAGCGCAATGCAAGTATGGCGGGATGCAGGACTGCCGACTAATCCTTCGATGACCAAAGCAGGACCATGCCCAACACAGGACCTTATTGACAGTTATGAGATGGCTAATGGAGAACCGCCTATAACGGGTTATTCCGATGCAGATAGGTTAGTGCCGATAATAAACACAGCTTCGGGTTATAATGAAGAGAATCCTTATGTCGGACGTGATCCCAGGTTTTATGCTTCAATTTACTACAATGATGCGGTCAGGTACCTCGATCAACCCGACGGCAAAAAAGTAGAGACTTTTGTTGGAGGAACAGAGGGAATATCATCTGTCGATCGTAAATATACACGAACCGGATATTACTTGCGAAAATTCAATAATAACAAATCAGGGCTAAACAACCAGGCTGATGGCGCTATCAGATTATTACGCCTGGCAGAAATATACTTGAACTTCGCTGAATCTGCTTACCAGTCTCATGGCCCGGATGTCCAGGTTACATTAGGGAGCTTTTCCATGAGTGCCAGGGATGCTGTCAATGTAGTTCGCGCGAGGGCTGGTATGCCTCCTTTCCCTGCCGGAATGTCTAAGGAGGCTTTTGAGAAGAAATATCGTAATGAACGCCGGATTGAACTGGCATTTGAAGAGCACCGATATTTTGATGTGCGTCGATGGAATATCCTGAGCGAGACTGATAGATTTGTTACCGGAATGCGTATTACAAAGAATGGTGAAGATTTAACGTACACTCGTTTTAAGGTTGCAAACCGGAATTGCTATCAGGATAAGTATCTGTTATATCCGATTGATCCGGATGAGGTTACTAAGATGCTCGCACTTACGGGTGATTACTGGCAGAATCCGGGTTGGCTGGATTAACTTTTTTGACTAGTTGGAAAATAGTCTGACAGTAATAATCTCAAACTGAGAAATAGATAAGTATTCAGAAACTTGTTTATGAATACTTATCTATTCAATTCTGGCCATAATTATGATTGAGAATTAATTCATTATCAATCATGGTTGGTTTAATCAGATTATTTACAATAACATTACATAGCTATGGGAAAAAACAGAGTAAAATGGATCATTGTTTTCAGTGCTGTGCTGATAACACTGCTTAGCACCGGAAATAGTATTCCGGCTAGTGGCGTTAAACTCAAAAAAAGCAAGGTTTATTATGTCAGAACTGAGTTCAAGAATGAGAGCACACAAAAAGGCAAATTCCGTAAGCTTGATGAAGCGAAAAGTTGTGCTGATTTCAACGCTATTTATGGTTATAAGGTATATTCAACCTCAGGTGAAGTTGTTTATGCCACATATGGTGAATTAGCTGCAGATATTTTAAGGGAAGCTAAATATGTTACAGATTATATAAGGGAAAACCAGTTCAAGTATGGTAATGCACCAATTAATCCTGCGATTGACCATACAGCAAAACTGGTAAGTTGTGACAGGCTGGTTGGCTGGGTTATGTATAGAGTTGGCTTTACTGATCAACCGCGTACAAATGGATTGTTTGTATGGTCAAAAACACTGGATGAACATGACTTACAAACGTGGTGTAAGTTAAATGGATTTGAGAAGGTAGAAAATATGGATGAATTATTGCCTGGAGATATTGTTTTTGTCAATCTCAAATCAGAAGGTTGGCCCGATCATACTTTCATTTGTGCAGGAGTGTCCTCTGACTCTACATATTACAGGTATGACGGGGGTTCGGATAAACGTATTCAAAGCGTTCAACCTTCCTCAGAACCTATCATTAAATTCTTCAGCGCATACAGGCCAGTGAAGTAAAAGTAAAAGATTGGCTCACTTCTATTAAGTGATTAATAATAAATAATGTATGCTGAAAGCGTGCTATTTTCAGAAGGTATGGTGAAAATCAACATAGTAATTTGGGGTGTACCGCAGGAGTAAAAAATATAAAATTATCATGAAGAAAAACTCTTGTTTTCTTTCAATTGCGCTGGTTTCCATCACATTAGTTGGACAGAACCATGGGCTATTATCATCAAAACCATTTCCGGAATATGACACTGGTCTGAAGAATTACACTCTCTCAGGTTTCAGACATGGTGCAAGTTTCATTCCCAAAGTAAGACTGCCTCAGGTTCATTATGAAGCCGGAGATACTCTTGACTTTTCAAAATACCATTCTGCAATTGTTGTTTATACCTGGATGGAGAGATGGGCTGAGAAGTACCCTGGGATAGTCGACGTGTATGAAGTGGGGGAAAGTTATGAAGGAAGACCGATCATGCAGATGACTATTACAAACAAGGAATCAGGTAAAGACACCGATAAACCCGCAGCATATTTTGAAGGAGCCCGACATAGTGGCGAGGTATCAGGAACCGAGTCAGCATTGTGGCTGGCAGAACACCTTATTGAAAACTATGGTAAAGATACAATGGTAACGCATCTTCTGGATTCATGGACGGTATATATCAGACCAATCAATAACCCAGACGGACATAATCTGTACATGAATACAGCTCAGAGTAACAGGAGTACCGTTCGTCCTCATGATAACGACAGAGATGGCCTTCTCGATGAAGATCCTCCTGACGATATTGATTCTAATGGGGTAATTCTTACAATGCGATGGAAAGACACAATAAAAGGTAACTTCATTATTGATCCAGCAGATCTCACAGGAAGGATTATGAAAAGAGTCCCGGCTGGAGAAGGTCTTTATCTTACAGCCTCGGAAGGAATTGATAATGATGGCGATGGTATAATAAATGAAGATGGTTTTGGAGGACTCGACCTTCACAGGAATTATCCTGAAAACTGGCGTCCTGAAGCAGAAGCTACAGGGCGCGGTTTTACTCAGGGTGGCGCCGGTGAATACGCCTTGAGCGAAACTGAAACAAGAGCCGTCGTAGCATTCTTGATGACACACCCCAATATATATATTGTAAATTCGATGGATACAAATCTCCCGATGCATTTGAGGGCACCCTCTACCTCTGGCTCCGATGAGAGGATGTATCCTGAAGATCTCTCATGGTACAGATTATTTGATGAAATTGGCAAAAAGATTACCGGTTATGCCAAAGCCGGAGATGTTTATAATGATTATAACGGCGGAAAACCGCTTTTTGGACATGGCCCTGACTTTGGATACTGGCAATTTGGAGCAATATGGTATGGTGATGAGATTTGGAATGGTGGGAGATACAAGGATTATAACGATGATGGAGTAATTGATCAGCTTGATATCTTGCGCTGGGACGATGAAGAGAATGATGGTCTTGGTTTTTTTGAATGGAAGCAGGCAGAACATCCTGTTTATGGAGACATAGAGATTGGGGGGGGGAATCCTAAATTTCTTTCTCAAAATCCACCGGCAAAGCATCTTGAGACCTGGGCCAGAAAAGAAGCGTTGTTTAATCTTGAAATGATCAAGCATCTCCCCTTGCTTGCCTGGGATAATATTGAAATAAGAAAAGTAAAATCCTATAAAGCAGATTCAACGGATTATCAGTTAAAGGTTAGCTTTAAGAACATAGGAAAATTGCCTACTGCTCTTAAGCAGGCTCATCTGGTAAAAATTGTGGCCGAAGATAAAGTGGTACTTGATATCAATCAGTCCTCTTCACAGAAAAGTGATGCAGACTGGAAGATTATAGGAGGGGGACGTGACGGCTATTCTGTCAGCACAATAACGCCACAACTAAAACGGGTGTCCAAAAATGTTCCCTATACCAACGGAGGAGATGTTACAACTGCAGTCTTTAATATTCGAGTTTATAAAGGAGCTGAACTTTCTGGTAAAGCCAGCGTGATCTCAACCCGTGGAGGCATCTTGAAGAATAGAAGTTTTATTATCAATTAACTCAGTGTGCTGCTGAAATTATGCTTCATTAATGGTAAATTGTATGATAGCATGACCTTAAAAGGAGTTTCTGCATGAATGCGTTTGGGATACATAATAGATTTAAATTAATTATGTAACATGAAACAATAATTAATTCTCAGACTAATACCCACGTTTAATTAAACCATAAAAAATATAAATCGTGAAACACATTATTCATTTTGGAAAGTATAAGATCATCCCCGTTTTAATATGTGGGATAATAATGGGATCCTGCAACAGGAAGCCAACTACCACAATGAGTACATCTGGTGAGATGAAACTGAAATCAAGATGGATTAAAGAACATCTGATAAAGGATAATCCCCTATTGCCATTTTCCTTTCTATACGATGGGGAAGCTTCTTCTGAACTGCTAAAAACATGGCAGACGAAAACAGAAGTAAATAAACTTGATAATGACCGCACTCAATATACTCACATCTGGACAGATAGCATAACCGGATTGGAAGTTCGTTGCATGTTAGTCGAATATTCAGATTATCCCTCTGTGGAATGGACAGTTTATTTCAAGAATAATGGGAAAGACAATACTCCTTGTTTACAAAATATTCAGGGTTTGGATACAAGGTTTGAGAAACGTGTCAAAGGTGATTTTATACTGCACTGTAATAAGGGTGATTGGAATACAATTGAGAGTTATGAGCCATACTTTGAGGTACTTGGACCTAATTCAAGCAGGCGTTTTGTCCCGGCAGGGGGCCGACCTACCAATGGACCTGAGGGATGGCCCTATTATAATTTGCAGATGCCGGGTAGTGGAATAATA
>ENA-UPSM01006852-UPSM01006852.1-activated-sludge-metagenome-genome-assembly--contig:-NODE-6852-length-10404-cov-4.874094_pt1 | contig 10404 bp, 8 predicted proteins | sample MGYA00238181_ERZ773283 | MGnify/ENA primary metagenome ERZ773283 (study PRJEB29023, sample SAMN05720199) | activated sludge metagenome | isolation source: Anaerobic digester | place: Japan... | reverse complement strand
GACGGGGCGGGTTGGCACACCGCCAAGGCGCTCAAGGTGCCCGAAACGATTCGCCCTCTTCGCTTGCCGCCATACTCCCCTGAGCTCAATCCCGTGGAGCATCTCCGGGACGAAGTTCGTGAGAAGAAGTTTCACAATGTGGTCTTCCAAAGCATGGAGGCCGTAGAAGACCGGCTGGCCGAAGCACTCGCAGAGCTCGAACAGGACCCCCGCCGCGTACGAAACCGCACGGTTTTCCGCGGATAGCCAGTTCCTGCAGCAATTACGGCGTAGATATAGGTGTCAGTCGGAAGGGGCGCATGTTGCCGCTGTGCGTGCCTGTGCCGGCAATGAGGCCGTCGTCGTTGATGGCTATAGCCTCCTCAAGCACCCAATCTGTCGAGGGTGGGTCAAGGCGGCTGTTAAGGTCGATGGGATTGCTTTCAACCCATATGCACGCGTGCCACGCCCCGCCCTTAACTTGGCTCTTGCCGACGATCTGGGCCTTGTTGTTGATATCGAGGGCGATGCTGTTCTGGCCTCCAAGGGTTTTCAGGTCTTCAATGCCGTCATTGCTCCAGTACACGGCGTGCTGGACCGTATCGCCGGCCAGATAGCTCATGCCGACGATCTGCCCGATGTCGTTGATGGACGTGGCGATGCTTCCGGAACCTCCCAGAGTGCCCAAGTCGCTCATTTCGCTGCCGTCCCAGTAGAAAGCGTGCATGGTGGACGGAAACGGGAACGAGCCGACGGTCTTCTCGGAGCCAATGCGGCCCAGTTCCGCGTAGGTCGCCTCGAGCACGTTGGCGAGGGAGGGCTTTGCTTGCTCGGTCGATTCCAGCAAACTCCATCCCACCACCTCTCCCTGGGCGTTTACGTCCAGAGCAAAGCTCCAAGTCCCCCCCAGCGAGCCAAGGTCCTGCGGCGTGCCCCCGGTCCACAGGGTGGCATGGAACGACGTCGAATCAACGGCGAGGTCGCTCGCTCCCGCTACCTGATCGCTGTCGTTGATATGGTCGGCCACCGCCTCGGTACCGCCCAGCGTCGGGAGCGGCACGCGCGCCAAGGCGGCCGTCATGGGGGTCCAGATGTTGGCAGTGCTGGCAGTGTCGAGGGTGTCCGAAGTGACGCCCGCCATATGCCCGGCCGAGTTGATTCCCAACGCCGCGCTGCAGTGGTCCACGGCAGTCGCGCCGATGTCGTTCATCGCGCCGTCCCACACATAACCGTGGTAAACGAAATCGTGGACGCGGCTGACCCCGACAACACGGCCACTCTCGCTGATGTCATCGGCGCGGGAGTAGTCATCTCCCCCGAGCGTTCCCAGATCCGTGATGGTGTAATTCGAACAGCTCAGGCACCCCATCGAGACCCATACGAGCAGAATCCATACGGCGGACCAACGTCGACTCATGACTTATCCCCTCCACGTCGCGCGACGAAAACCGAAGCTTCCCCTCTCCAGCGCTTGTCAATTCAGTATAGCGCAAGTTGCCCAAAATTGAGCGAGTTTTCTGTCCATGGTAACGGCCAAGACATGTCGCTCCGACTCGCGCTTCTCTCCTTGTCGAAAATCCATGAACGACCTTATTGTGACCGTGATACCGGGCCTCGCCAATTCACCCACAATTCGTGGCGAACCCCGCGTCGGGTGCATGGGCGACATCGTCCCTTACATTTCCCTCACTTCCGCCGAGATAGGAGGTCGGCCGGGATTGCGGGAACCCGATGGCTTTCGCCAGTACCCTTTGAATCGCTTGCGCTGCCAGCAAATGACCGTATCCGACTTCACAAAGATCGGCTCGCTCGTCCACCCCGTCAAGGCCGTGGTCACCGCCCGCATCCCCAACTGGTTCATCTGGACAACGTCCGCAGTTGGGCTTCCCTCGAATTCGGCACCTCGCTCAGACGTCCACGCAAGTCTGCCGGGACTACCATCAGCTTGAGGAGTTGAAGTGTCCTCGTACGAGAGATGCCTGCCCGGTCCGCCACGGTAACAACTGCTGTGTCCTTGCGGACGGGATTCTTGGGCAAGATGGCTTACATGCATTTCGCAATCTGGATTGGAGGAATCGCAAATATTTGTTTCTATTGGCGTTACGCCCTAATCAGAGACGCCCCTAGAAGTACTCAATCATGCCCGAGCTGGCATTTTCTCGCAACTACCATTGCAACTTTGGTGATGTTGTTCTATTGTAATGTGAATAGCTAGGGGGGCTTGGGGGGTGCGGTGCGATGCCTTCGTCGTTCGGGTTTCTTTCGGTCGACTCCTTTACCAACTGAGGGTCACATCATGCGACAGAGTTACATTCCCTTGGCAGTGTTCCTGTGTGGGGTGGTGCTGTGGGGATGTCCCACGTCGAAGCCAGATAACGGGGATTCGATCAAGCTGTTGACGTTCAACGTCAACATGCGCGTTCCGGAAATAGCCACGGAATTTGGAGGGAGCAACGCGGAACGGGCACAGATGATATCCCAAAACATCCTCAACTCAGACTACGACATCGTCTGCCTCAACGAGGTTTTCAGCGACGAAGCAAAAGATATCTTTCGGTCCAAGCTGGGACCCGTCTATCAAAGTTATGTTCACAAGATCTCCAGCGACGATGTGTTCACGCAGGACGCAGGGCTCATGTTGTTCAGCAAGTTCAAGTTTCTGCCATTCGGGCGGGTATCGGGCGACGCAGACGTCGATGCATGGAACACCCGGCCGGTGTGGGGGTCACAAGTGCCGGCAGAAATCTTTGAGGAATGTTCCGGCATGGATTGCTGGGCCGATAAGGGCGTTGGCATGGTGCGTATCAAGAACCCGTACACTGGGCGAATTTTGAATGTGGCGTTTACACACCTGAACGCAAGCTATGGCGAAGGCGACTGCGGTGATGAGGTCATGGCCCGCAACGCGCAGTTCGGAGATATTCAAGCGCTGATACAGGAGGTGCTCGGAGATGCAATAAACACGGAAGATTTGATCCTGTGCGGCGATCTCAACGTGGACGGCGATCAGCAGCACTGGGAATTGCACGATGCCGATGAAGTCCCCCCAGGTTACTATGCATTGGCTCCCTGTGGACACGGCTATATTTGGGAATGGTCGAAGTGGTTTAACACACCAGGCGTGTTTTTCAGCAATCCGCTGAAAGATGCTTGGGTTAACGAGAATTCCCCCGCGGTCCAGCCCGGCACGACCAGCATCCCAATGGTGATTGACCGCGGTTTAACCTATGGCATGCCGACCCAGTCAGAGCGGCTCGACTATATCCTGCGGAACCAGTTGGCCCTGAGTACAGGCGATCAATTGTTGTGCAGTCAGCACATGAAGAAGGACTACGACATTTGGAAATTCGGGGATCTCTATCTCAGCGACCACATTCCGCTTGCGATCGATCTGAACCGGCAGGCCCGGCAACCTCTCCACTGTAGTCCGGTCACGCCATTTCTTCCCGAAAAAGAGCAGACGTTGTATCGTGTCGTGAAAGGGCAGATTACGTACCCCGGCAGCATGCAATGGCACATGCTGACAAAATATGAAACCTTCCTGATTTACGTGTCAGGCGCATCATACGAATTATACGAATCCAGGGATCTGAGTCGGCCGGCCGCCTCCTACTATGGCGAGACGGAAACCATCACGCCCCCGGCCAGCAAAATCCCCTATACCTGCACAAAGTACAGCCTGCCCAATCCGCCGGTCTACGTTCGGGTTTTCAACGAAGACCGGTCCAAAACGGGACCCTACGACATCCTGATCTACCAGGCTGACGGGCGAGACAAAGAAAACGCCATCGTGCTCAACTCAAACACGTGGGGAATGCGCAAGTTCCCCGATGACATGCTCATCAACGTTGACGACATAATGTGGTTTGAATTGCATATCCAGCCGACCGATGGCGCGAACCAGTCCCTGTCGTTCACGGTGGCCAACTACTTCGCCGACATCCTTGAACTTACGTTGCAGCGGGAGGACGGGAGCGTAGTGGCCGCGCAGACGCAATCGTTTATAGACCCCAATCCGCCTGTATATGAAACGTCCCGGCGATTGGTGATCGACCTTGGCAACTCAGGATTGGATCCTGGCCGGTATTATCTGCTACTGCATCGAAAACAACTTCAGCCTGTTCCGTTCTGGATTCGGTGGGACACCAACCTTGTCATTATGCACGGCGCCAATCTCGGCGTACCGGGTGCCTGTCCGATGATGGTCTATTGCGGTGAGGAAACCGACGGCGCAGCCAACGACGACGAGATCTACATGTCGGTATACGCCGACTTTGTCCCTGTGATAACCGACTACTACCTTGGCAAGTTCGACGAGGGATCGAGCGTCGCTATTGAGGACTTTCTACCGACGATCCGGTTTACGATGGAAGTGGATATCGTCTTGCAGGAACCCGATGATTCATCCCAGAATGACTGGTTCAACTTTGCAATAATCGCGCCTTCCACGGAGCAACGGGAATCCCTGCAAGGCGAAGTATCTGACGACGGCGATGATACGGGTATGTACTATTTCTCCTACAATCTTAGCCGCGAAATCACGAACAACGCCGGCCCTTGATTCTGTCACAGGGGTCCGAATCCCGTAAGGGCAAATGAACCCAACGGCGGCCCGAAGCTAATTAGGGCGAGGATTTGGCGGTGCGTTTCGGGCGGGATTTCGATCGATTTCCTGCGACGAGATCTAGCTTTTGCTCGCTCTTTCACTTCGACGACCAATACGTGCGCAGTTCTCTCCGCGTGGATCCTTCCTGGCCGTAAAGGTCCTTATATGGGTATTATGACAGCAGGACCGGCGTTAGCGGAGCTCATCAATGCGCCTGTTATTGCAGAGAATCAGCCCGCCCAGGTCGCGGACAAGTTCGTATGGGAAATATTGGTCTACACGTGCGTGCATACCTCGACGTGATTGGGCACAACGTGGCGGAGTGCCACACGGAAGAGGAAGTCGTCGCGGCTTTGGCGAAGTTACGGGAGAAGATGACGGGCGGAGTTATCCCGCCCCTACTTTGCCCAGGGAGGTCTTCAATGGGAACGACAAAGGCCGGGGAATGCCGGTTTGTGGCGGGTCTGGCGTGTCTCGTCTTCGCGATCTCGGCGGCAACGGCATCCGCGGATGCAGCGGGGAAGCATGTCTCCGTCTCGATTGGATCGGTGAAGCAACTCTTCTTAGACCACCGGTTCATCGCCGCTTCGGAAGGGATCGCGCTGGTCGTGAATCCGCCGGCCAAGCGCCCGGAGGCGGTGATTGTGAGCGACAAACCTTGGGATGCGTTTCGCATCATCTGGCTCACGGTGGCTGAGGACAACGGCGAGGTGAAGATGTGGTATCAGGCATTTGACAACGATCAATGGGCGGGTGGGCGCTCGCGCTTGTGCTACGCCGTGTCCAAAGATGGCTTGACTTGGACAAAGCCGAGCTTGGGCATCATCGAGTTTCAAGGCTCAAAAGACAACAACCTCATCATTGACGATATCGTGAACTCGAGCGTGTTCATTGACCCACACGGGAAGCCCGAACATCGCTACAAACTGGTCTATACCGTCCACCAAGACAAAGAGTGGAAGGACGTCCGAGTGGGGACGTCCTCCGACGGGATTCACTGGGAATTGCCGTCTCAAGGCGTCGCCGAGATTGCTGCGGACACCCAGCACACGGCGTTCTGGGACGCCGCAATCGGCAAGTATGTCGTCTACTTCCGGGTGATGATTGACGGCGACGGCAAGCCACCGTATCCGTTCGTTTCGCCCATCGAGAGCGACCCGCCGGTCGTGGCGCCCAAGGTCCTGCGTCCGGGCCGGGCCGTGGGCCGACTCGAGATGGACGATATCCTGGCGCCGTGGCCTGTCGGCAACATCCGGACGGTGTTGTGCGCTGACGAACTCGACCCGCCCGATTCGGACATCTACACACATTCGCCGTACGCATATCCATATGCCGCAGACGCCTACTTCCTGTTCCCGATGACCTATCAGCATTTCCGCAGCGATGAGAGCTCCGTCGGCAACGATGGCGTGAATGACGGCCAGTTCTGCGCAAGCCGCGACGGCATTCACTGGATGCGGTATGACCGCAAACCGTACGTGGAACGCGGCCTTCCGGGCGAACCGGACTGGGGAGCGGCCCAGCAGACCGGCTGGCACGTTCGCGTCGGTAACTACCTTTACCAGTACCGTACGGGCTGGCCATTCACCCACGGCGGATTCCGCGCGCTGCCTGAGGAAGGGCGAAAGAGCCGCGAGAATTGGGGACGCCAATATGTCGGTGTAGCTATCCAACGCCTGGACGGATTTGTATCCGCCGACGCGCCGTACGAAGGCGGATGGTTCGTGACGCCGCCGCTTGTGTTCGAGGGAGAGCGGTTGGAACTCAATATTAACGTGGCCGCGATGGGCGAGGTGCGCGTCCAGATCGAAGACGAAGAGGGCAAACCCATTGACGGGTTTGCGTTGGACCAGTGCAACCGCATTCTGTTCAACGATACGGCCTATATCGTAAAGTGGCAAGGCCGCTCCGATGTCTCCGGACTCGCCGGGAATGCCGTTCGTCTGCGCTTTGCCATGCGGTCAGCGAAACTCTACGCTTTTCGGTTCGCCGAGCAGACGCAATAACGACGCGGCTCAATACGCCTTCACCGTGACTTTCGTGCGGCGCTGCGATCCTTCCCCCTGATCAGGAGTTAGGAAAGGGCGAGCGAGGGGGCTGTCCAGCTGCAACGATTGTAACCAAACTGTAACTGTCCCGGCCAATTTGAACCAGTTCAGGCCTTCAAGAAAAACGTCTCTGAAGTCGTAAGCCTATCCGAACCAATAAGGATCCATAGTGTGCCAATTGGCGCCTATTTGGCCGGGCAACCTTTCACGCTGGCGACACGGGTTCAAATCCCGTTGGGGTCGCCATTTTTATGCCCGGCAGAGCAGAAGTTCGGGCCGCATCAGCTCCGGGTGCTCTTCCGGCCGCTCCCTCGCCGCCCCCTCAGAAGTCCGGCCAGGGCTTCTTGATCCACGTATTGCAGACCGCGCGGTATGCTTCTTCGAGGGCTTCCGCTACCGGCAGATTGTGGGTCCTCCTCTCGATTCTCTTGTGGTACATGGAGCACCCGAGAAAGACCGCGCTGGTAATAAGCGCGGCCGCAAGACCGGGGAGGCCGTTTTTGAAGACAAGCGCAGCGCTCGCTACGAATATTAAGGGCGACAGCGAAAGCATAAACAGCGCCAAGTACATCTCTGCGCGCGCCAGCGCCTTGAACCGCGCAAAGCTCGCCTCGTCCGCGATGCTGGGCTTCGTTTTGAGAAACCGATGCAGTTGGAGCAGGGATCCCACAAGAACCGCGCCACAAATGGCCCATATTGACGCAAACAGAATCTCAACGGTCATTGTTCTTTGACCCAAGTTCTCTTACGCGCATTCTTCTGGTTGTGATTTTCTGCTTCTATCAAGAAGGTTGTCAATACTCGAAGGTCCCCGCAGCTGACGGCCATTGCGTGATTCGGCCAAATGTTTGAATTCCCGCCGTCTGTTCCCTTTTGCCGCTGCCTTTCTATGTCTTGATCATCGCGCCCCGGCGGCATATGCTCTCGCTGGAATCTCGCTGGAACAACCGGCACACGGGAGCCCATCATGAAGCTCATTATCTACTTTCCACTGTTGGCGGTCGTGTTGGTTGCATACAATGCGGCCATGCTGTCGGGCGTGGATTTCGAGGACAATCCGACGTTGTTTCACATCTCGCACATGACGCGCGAGACACCCATGGCGTTCGGAGCGGGCGACTTGCTCGTCGGGATCGGCATCGTGCTACTGTTCATCGAGATCCTGAAGGCCACCCGCGTCTCGCGAACGGCCATTGTTGACCATATGCTGTCGACCGCCGTCTTCATCATCTTTCTGGTCGAACTCATCGTGGTGAGCGGGGCCGGGACCGCGACGTTCATCCTGCTCACCCTCATTTCCCTTATCGACCTCATTGCGGGATTCACGATCAGCATCGCTACCGCCCGCCGCGATCTCGCCATCGGCGACGGCCTGCACTGAGAGGCCGCATCCGTTCCAGGAACGCCCGCGTGAGTAGGTCCCGGCGCGCTCACAGGGCATTCGCGCCGGCCCCCTCCTGCCAACAGAATTGCATGTCCGGCCGGGGCCGCAGATCCGCCCGCTTCGACGCTACCCGTTGTCGTACATCCACTTATGCTTTATCGAGGCAGGCCCCGCATCTTCCCCCCAGCGGCAACGCGCCGCCTGTATAGACGGGAGCGTGTTTGCGCGAAAACCGCCGCATTCACGCACAGGACAGGAGGTTGTGATGAGATTTCTGGCGGAATTGCTGCGCAACCATTACGGTAACGGCTGGGCCCGGCTCGGGAGCGACATCGAGGTCGAAGCCCTCGTGAACGCGCTCGAATCCGTTCTCGCGCCTTGCCTTGCCGCCTCGAGGTCCGTTCTTGCACCGTCGATTGCCATCCGCGCCGAAGAACTCGTTGTCGCGTGGCTCAGCGCACGCCGCATGGAAGACATCCTTCGCAACGAGGGCGTCTGCCGTATGCAGGAAGACAACGGCCCGGTTTTCAAGGAGATTCACCCCATGGTCGAGAAATCGATGAAAGCCCGCGAACGCGTGCGCAAAGCCCTGCAGGAACTCGAGGAGGCGTGCAAAGCGGCCGCGGCGTCCGGAGGAACCGGCGCCCTTGGCGAGGAGATTGGGCCCCTGTTGCGTCTTGGCGACGGCGTGCTGGACGACGCCCTCGCCTGTGAAAAACGCAGACAGAAGCGCGCCCCATCGTGCAGCGGCGCCGCCCGGTCCCGCGCATCGAAGGCTTGTTCGTGACCGTAGCATGGAACGAACGCCGCGCGCGAAACCAGCTGCGCAAGCGCGGCGCTACCGAGACCCAGGTTCGCCAGTGGCTTGCCCTGCACCGGCGCACGGCCTTTGCACGGCACTTCATCCGCGACACCAGAGGCCGCCCTTGGAGCGCCCGCCCGTATCAGGAGGGTTCGCTCAATTCGTACGCCCTGCGCAAGGTCCATTGCGACGGACGCGACGTCGGCAAGACCGCCGAGATCGAGATCATTGCCGCATGGGCATCGGTACTCTGCCCCAATACCGAAATGCTCGTGGCAACCCAGTGCGAGAACCATCTCTTTCCCCTCATGAACCGTCTAGTGCGGCGTTTTCAGACCACGCCCCACTTTGCCCCGGGCCTGCTCGAGGTTAAACGCTCCCCCTCGTGGTTCTTGCGCTTCTCGAACGGATTTGTCCTGTGGGGACGCATCGCCGGGCCCCACGGCATGAACTTCCAAGGGCTGCACGTCGACTGGCAGGTCGTCGACGAAGCCCAGGAGATGACCGAGCCATCCTGGGCCGAACTGTTCCAGGCCCTTAACGGCGGGGGGCGGCGCTGGGTCTACGGCGTGCCCAACGGCCTCCGCAACACCTTTCACCGCATGACCCAGGACCCCGCCGCCGAGCGATACAACTGGCCGTCATCGTTGAACCCCGAGTTCACACCCGAGAAGGACGCCGAACTCGCCCGTCTCTACGGCGGCCGGAATTCTCCCGGCTATGTGCACCGGGTGCTGGGCCAACACGGCGCGCCCGCGCAGGCCGTGTTTGATCTCGACGCCTACCTCGCTTGCGTCGATGGCGGCCTCGATTTCCACGACCTGCACTTGACGGGCGGCGACGTGTTTGATGCCCCGGCAATCGTTCCGCGCGGCGATTACTACCTCGGGTGCGACCTGGGCTATGCGCGCGACCCCTCCGAATTCGTGGTGTACCGCGCCGCCGAACCGCATTTCGTCAACGTGCTGCGGGTGCATCTCGAGGGGGTGCATTATGCGCGGCAGCAGGAGATCATTGCCGAACTCGACCGCGCCCATGATTTTCGCCGCATCGGCATCGATTGCGGCAACAGCGGCCGCGCCGTTGCTCACAATCTCATGGCCCAGGGCACCGGCTGGTGCGAAAAGGTGCTCGCCTTCGAATTTGGCGCGTCCATCGAGCTTGAACCGCTCCCCGACGGCTCCCCACACCGGCGCAAAGTCAAACAGTACATGACCGAACTCCTCGAACGCCGCATGCTCGAGGGCACCATCGTGTTCCCCACGCTGCCCGACCGCGAGTCCCAGTACGCCGGCCACACCTACTCGATATCCGCCACCGGCGAAGTCGTATACGACAAGGGCGACGACCATATCATCGACGCCGACCGCTGCGCCGTGCTAGCACGCTACCTGGACACTTCAACCGACACAACGGAAACGCCCGCGTTCGGGGTGCGTCTCGAAGGGTTCTGACGGTGCGATACATCCGCGGATGCCGTCCACGCGCCGGTTCGAAGCCTCTCAGCGGCCTACACGCGCTATTTGGGGGATGTCAAACCACAGTGATAATGTCCTCTTGCGTCCCCATTAGAAATGTCCTCTGA
>ENA-UPSM01006847-UPSM01006847.1-activated-sludge-metagenome-genome-assembly--contig:-NODE-6847-length-10410-cov-3.976437_pt1 | contig 10410 bp, 9 predicted proteins | sample MGYA00238181_ERZ773283 | MGnify/ENA primary metagenome ERZ773283 (study PRJEB29023, sample SAMN05720199) | activated sludge metagenome | isolation source: Anaerobic digester | place: Japan... | reverse complement strand
ATACTATAAATAGTTTTTGGTGAATAACTTATGAGTGAAATTATCAAGGTAGAAGACGACGCAACGCTAAAAGAATTTGCCGATTTCATGGGCAGTTCTGAGAAGATATATGAGATCATGGTACCGGTGGAGGCTCCAGACGGTCGCCTATTCCAGTTGCCAATTGTGTACAGTCCAGCCACTGCATACACAATAGCGAAGATTTATGAGGATATGAGCAGGAACGCTACCACTGAGGACATATTTGATAGGATGTGTGATCTGTTTAATCACTGTATCAAAAACTGGACTTTCATAAGCAGTGATACTAGAAAAGCAGATATTATGAGTCACGAAATAAATATCAGGGAGCTTACACCAGACTCCCGGACGCGCATCGAAAGAGCGATAGCGCCGGGCCTAGGCAAAAGTAACGACGAATACCAGCAAGAACTTAAGACAAATCGCAGGAAAGTTGGCAAGGGAATGCGGAAACCGTCCGCGTAACTGGCTAAACTTAGAACTGTCTGAATTTTTGTATGATTGGGGATGTATCGTAGAGTCTTTTGAGGCCGAGGCTGAAGCCCAAAAAAACAGATCCACTAACAATCGTATATCATCTCCAGATATCGAATACGAAGAGTGGCTCCAAATTGTAAATGAAGATATGCACCAGCATAAAAGAGAGGTAAGATAAAAATGGCAGAAACATTATCGTGGAAAGCTGCGTTGGATGTTAGCGGTTTTAATTCGGGTATCATGTCAATGATATCACAGATGAAACTTGCAGAGGCTGGTGCTGGAAGTCTAGGTAAGTCTTTGTTGTTATCTGGTGCTACTGTTGCTATTGTAGGTGTTACTGCATCGGTTGTAGCGTTGACCGCTGCTATTGGAGCATCGATTAAGGTAGCGGCTAACTGGGAAAAGCAGATGCAGGGCGTGGCCAAAACCATGAACCTTGAAAAGGGTTCAGCAGAGTTCAACAAAATTAATACAGAACTAAAAGAGCTATACGCCACAATGCCGTTGCCGATGGAACAGGTAACGGGGGTAGCAAAAGCCGCTGGATCATTGGGCGTTGCTACTCAAGACGTTGCTGGATTCACAAAAGTAGCATTGATGATGGGCAATGCATTTGATATGACAGCAGAGGACGCTGCTGTTTCTGTTGGAAAAATACGAGCGCAAGTTAGGGACCAAGGACAAGATGCTGTTGATTTTGCTACTAGATTTGGATCAGCAAATAACGCGCTTGGCAACGCTTACAACGCCACAGAAAAAGATATTTTGGATTTTTCCACAAGAGTAGCTGGTTCTGCATCCGTTTTAAATATGGCAAATTCTGATATAGCTGCATGGGGAGCGATGTTATCGTCAGTATTTCCATCTGCTGAAAGAGCAGCAGGATCTTTTGATAGTTTACTTACTCAACTAACATCAAACACACAATCACAATCTGAAGCTGCTAAACTACTTGGTGTTTCAACCGAAGACTTTAACAAACAAATAGCAACCACTCCAACAGAAACTATATTAAGTCTTGTCGATGCGCTTGGAAAGTTGCCAGAGGAAGCAAGACTGGCTTCTGCTAAGTTACTCGGTGGAGCTTATGGAATGGATGCGCTCGTCAAAGCGATTGGCAAGACAAACGAATATAGACAAGCAATGGGACTATCAGCAAAAGCATACCAAGAAGGTACATCACTCCAAGAAGAATACTCAAAAAGCATTCAGAATTTATCTGATCAATTTGGAATACTTAAGAATGCTATAACAGTTGCGATGATTGACGTTGGTAGTATATTTTTGCCTACGTTATCTGAGATGGTCGGCGGATTAGCTGACTTTGTAAATAAAGCACGGAAATACGGTGAAGAACTTTATACAGTATTAGAAAAAGCATTTTCTAAGGGTGGCTGGAATGCAGTATTCGACGAGCTAAAAAACAGAGCATTTCAAGTATTCGACGAAATCAAACAACGATTAACAAGCATAGATTTTAGTGAGCTTGGTACCAAAGTAGCAAATGCTTTTACTGGATCAGTTGATTTTATTTCTAGGTGGTTGCAAGAATCAATTGCAAGTATTAACTATGAGCAACTTGGATGGGATTTACGCAATGTCTTGGTTGCTGTATTGAATTATACGAAGGGTGTAATTGGTTCTTTGTGGAGTTGGCTGTTTCCAAAAGAAGAAGACACTGGATTAATGGGTCTTACTAATTACCTAGTAAGTAATATGGTAGGCGCATTCAACAACCTAAAAACGCTTGTAACACCTATCTTTTGGGAACTTAAGCTATTTATTTGGGATGTATTTCTAGATATTCAAGAAATGATGCAACCTCTTAGGGCGGTTGCTATTCTCATGTTCGAGGAAATTAAAGCAGCGGGCATGAACGCATTTTCAGCAATTACGAAGGCGGTTGTCGATTTAGCAAATACGCTAACTAGTGGTTTGATTAGTGCAATTCAGGCAACATTGAACGGTTTAGCTTCGTTAGCCGAAGGCGCGGCATCATTAACCGGGATCGGTGGCGGTAGTAGCGGTACAGGAACTAGTTCTGGAGGAAGTACAGTAAACCTTGAAACTTATGGAGGACAATACGTACTACGAAATGTTCCAGGAATAGGAAATGTTTACTTCAATTCTCCAGAAAGTGCAAGAAATTATGCACTATCGCGTGGCTATAATGTTGCGTCCCGCTTGACAGTACTAGGGTTTTATGATGAAGATTTTACGGATGCGAGTTTTGGAAGAGGTGCAGGAATACTTGGCGGTCAGATTAAAAAAGAACTTAAACAGTATGCTGCTGATCCAATCAACGAAACAAAGAATGCAGTAAAGCGCGGCACTGAGCAAGCATCATCAGATATCGTGCAACTTGGACAAACTATATCCGCACCGCTTGACAGTACTGCACAATCTCTTAGAGATCTAGCAACTGGACTTGAACAATATAAAAACCCTTTGAAGTACCCTGAATGGACTCAACAACAATACACTGCCAGAACATATAACGAAATTCTAGAAGAAATAAAAAGCAATGATATATCAGCACGCGAAGAATACAACAAAGAATACGAATTATTTAATAGTATGCGACAACAAGCATCTCAAACTACAGAAGAAGTAGCAGACGTAAAAGGTAACACTGCTCAAACCAATCAACTACTAAATGGTATATCCCAAAATACTGCTCAAACCGCTTCAGGAACTGCTGATCTGGCATCAGCAGCAGCAGCAGCAAAGACTACTGGGTTCGACCCATCCGCGATGGGACCAGAAGATTTTAGAGCAAAAGTAGAATCAGTTAAGGATATGTTTTATGGATCGTATGTGGGCCCAACTAAAGATTACGCAAAATTTATAGCTCAAGAGGTAGCGTCTAAGGGATGGGGAGCATATAGAGAGGCTACTCCAGTTGGTTCTATAGCGTTAGAAGTATCAAGAAATACCGATTTTAGAACACAAGTAGAAGCAGAGCTTGGCCAGTTACAATTAACGGTGTCTGCTGACACCACAGAAGCAGAAACAGGAGTGCAAACTTTTAAAACAGCCACCCAGAAACCAACCGAAACCGCAATAAAAGCTGATACAACTTCTGCATATAGTGAAGTAGGTTCGCTTAAGGCGTATATTGGAGCTGGCCAAGAATTACCAGTTTATGTTACTTATTACGATAGTGGTTATACGCCAAAAGGAGGAGACTACTATCCAGAACTTGGTAACTACGCAACCGGTTTGGATTATGTACCGTATGATAACTTTGTGGCAAAGTTACACAAAGGCGAGAGAATTCTTACTGCATCTGAGAATAGATCGTTTTCAGGTAGCGGGCTGACTGTTAATTATAGCCCAACGGTCAATTCGTCGTCTGATAACTCATCTGAGCTTGTCGCAGTCTTAGAATCACATGATAGAGACTTTATAAATAAACTTGAAAAGTTATATGTGAAGTGGTCGCAGGGTAATTAAATATGGTAAATATAGATAGTCATTACTGGGTAGCAAATTATCTGGATGGTTCTTCAGATATCGAAGGCTACAAGAAGTTTCATGAGCTAAACTTTCCGATGATAAGCAGTTTTTTGGTCATTCCAAAAGAAGGCTCAGACTCAAACTATATTATTCAACTGTTGAAGCATCCAGATTACTGTCTTATTTTTAGAAAACAGCAGCATCAGAGAATGGTTTCGGGCATCAAAGTAGGTACTGATTACTTATTGGGTCTGGAACCTGATGATGGAACGCTTCAACTGGCGCAAGTAGAAATGGGCTTCGGAGAAATAGAACCCTACGACATAAAATCACCAGACGGATTTAGAATACGTCTTACTCGTAACGACGAAATAGAAACAGCATGTAGATTAGATTATTCAGAAAGTGTTACTAATTATAATGGACGGCTTATTAATGTTGTCACTGTACAAATAATGGAGGATTAATAAATGGTTGCAACGGTAACTACTAAACAATATTGGGGAGCAGGTCCCACAGAATCAGATTTACCCTCAGATAATATGAGATTTTGCACAGCAGATCTTAACGATCCAACAACCACCTACCCGATACCTATTCCGGGCTCAGGTACCTACTACAGTTACGCAAAAAGCATAGCGTTCTACGTCAGCGTGGCTCCAGATACATCAATCACATCTATTTATATTTATACTGATGGAAGTTTAGGGTGGGGAACTGGTGTAAGTGTTAAGGTCGGTGACCAATACCCAACTGCGTATGTTCAGGCCACGGGTACTTTAGGAACTACAGGTAACGAAATAACAACATTTTATACTGGTGTAACTTCTACAACAGACTTATTCGGGTACACAAGCGGCAGTCCTAAAGGCACTGTCGATCAAATAGCAACAACTGGAACAGGCAGATACACCAAATACGTAATTATGCAATGTAACGTATTATCAACAGCATCAAGTGGAGCCAAAGCAGCAGAAACAATCACATGGCGTTACAATGAAGTATGACTTTTTTAAGAATAGTTTATGAATAAATATTATTTTTTGTGAGGTAATACTTTGATAATTGGCGGCAGCAAGATAGGGATGTTTCCCGGCATCGGTTTGATGTACGGCACAGAAACAAAAACTTTTACAGTTGACGTATATGTTCAACGTAAAAACGTAACCGAGACTTTTACCATTGATACTCATCTAGCTACGCCAAGCCTCACTAAAACTTTTACTACAGACGTTCACATAATGATCGGTACATATACCAAAACATTTACGATTGATGCAATATTAGAACGTGTTAAGAACTTTACAATAGACGCATATATAGTAGCACAGTTAACCAAAGCGTTCACCTCAGATGTACATATATGTACCACTGGACTGACCAAAACATTTACAGCAGATACAATTTTATCGATACAACAAACAAAAGAATTTACGTTAGATGCATATCTCCAGAAAACCTTAACAAAGACCTTTACATCAGATATTCACCTTGCTAATACTCTGACCAAAGCATTTACAGAAGATGTGCATATAGCCACAGCACTCACAAAGACCTTTACCTCAGATGTACATATAGCAGCATTAGCACTAACCAAAGCGTTTACTGCTGATGTAAATATCGCAAACTACAAAGCTGAGCAGTTCACCATTGACGCGATACTATTCTATAAGCCGTATTACGTTCTTAACTCGTACAACATAACAAATCATATATACGATCCAACATATGATGGACTCGAAAACAAGATATCAAAGTTCTCAATCGCAGACACAGCATTAAATTCTTTGAAAAGCAAAGGGCTTGAGTCACTATCATATAAGTTTGATGTGCTATACCTAGATCCAACCGAAAACGATACTTTCTTAGCTTCTATAAATAGTCTTGTTACAGATTGTATATTTTATCCAGGTAGATCTGATTGGTATCATCGAGTCAAGCACGTATCAGTTTCTCCCGTTAAAACTATCCAAGTACGATACTACAAAAATAGAGTACGATTAGATCTAGAAGATCCATTTTTGTATAACTCAGCACAAACTTATGTAAATGCGTCAATAGCATTACCAGCTACTTCGACAACCACATTTAGCAATCATGGAAATGCAGATGCGCCACTCTATAGTTTGGCTATTACTGGATATTATTCTGGTGACCACACCACCTCAATATACTATGATATTATGAATGGTGCCACTGCTGAATCATCTATGATTATATCAGATAGGTTGTTGTCTGATGAAGTAGCTACGTTAGATGTAGATGGTGATCTTACATGCGTATATACCGATGACTTTTCTTCTGGAACCGACTTCTTAAATGATAAATATGCGTCGTCTTCTGCTACTGTGACGGGTGGAAATCTCGTTATAAGTAGTGGTGGATATGTTACGTATAAGTTGTATGGACCACACCCTCTTAAAGAAAACATAAAGTTGACTTCCACAATTTCTTATACAGGGTCGCCATACATCCAAGTATCAAATGATAATTCTTCATGGAGTACAGCGGTTAGAACGTCTGATCTAGTTTCTGCTACGTCAACTGATTATTATTTGTCTGGATCAGAGAAGTATTCTGATGTTTACGTGCGGTTTTATTGTCCTGCTGGAAGCACTATGACAATTGCAACAATGACGTTTACAGCATCGAGAGATACTTCGTATTATGATTTACCGCATATTGATGCTGGAGCATCGAGAACGGTGAGAGTAAGAGGTTCTGGATCTAGCATCGCTGGCATAAACATTGAATTCAGATCAAGAAAGTGGCCTGCATAGATGAGGCAATAACATGACATTTTCGTTTAGCGTTACTAATGCTGATTCGAGCAGGCCAGGAGTCAACTATTCAGAGTACAAACTAACTAAGTACTTTGATAAGTATGGCTCGCTTGATATGACTCTTGCGCCAGGTTCCAGCGTATCTGAGAATTCCACTATAGAAGCATCTTATAGAGGCACAATACGATTTAGAGGATACATTGATTATCCAGAGGTTCAAGACGATAACTCTCTAAAGTTTACGTCTTATGAGCAGCAACGACTACTTGAATATAGAGGTCTTCAGATATATCAATACCCGACCGGAACAACATTCTCAAATATTATAAGTAGTTCGACACCGGGAACAGTAGCAGGATTATTGTATTTGGCGAATTCACTTATCCCTCAAGGTTCTTTTATTCAATATTCAGGCAATGTATATTATTTACGGGATTATCTTAATAGGGGAGCTGGCACCTCATCAGTATTCGGTACGATTTCATCGGTGTATCAGGGAGCAACTGCACTTACGCATGGTGCTTCTGCGGCTTTGTCTGCGGGGCAATGGTATCAGTCAGCAAACGAATTATACGTAAGAACCACAGACGACAAAGATCCACGGTACTGGAATATATCAGTGCCAAATTTCAAAGATACTCTTCTTAGGGTCGGTGATATCGAAAGCGGACTTTCTACAGAAACGTTGGCGGTTCCATATCGCATAAGCAAAGGCACAGTCGATAAAGAAATTGAAAGACTGATTGATGCTTTCGGATTTGAGTATCAGTGGAGACATTCGTTAGATGGTTATACTTATCTTGATATAAAAACGACAGTAGGACGAGGTTCTTCTACAAAAGGAGTGTCTGCTTACAAAGAATCGGGTAATATATTTGGGCTAGATCGGCAGCTTACCGGAAATCCAAAGATAGCTGCATTGTTGGGAGCAGGGTCAGGTAGCGGTGCGACTCAACAAGTTGCTGCAGAACTTGACTTATATAATAATGGAGTATGGAAAGAGGAAATATACTCAGATTCTAATATGTTTTCTGAGGAGTTAGACTCTGCACTTACTAAGATATTTCCAGATAAGCGAGAGCCACTTTGCTATGAAATTGATACTGAGATAGATCCAGCGTTGAACTGTGGCGATTATATAGATATATTTCCGTTGAAGTATTCACCTGTCACAAAACGAGTTAAGAAAATTTCATATAGTCATGATGGATCAATGAAAGTTGAGGCTGGCGTAAGAATGCTTTCGCCGTCTGATGTTATCAAAGCAAAATTCACCCTACTTGAATCATTCAGTAATATGGCCAACAGCTATTTGAATAGCTGGAACTTCAACTTTAATTGCGACAGCATAACAAATACAGTACCGTATAGTGTAAAGTTTAAGGTGCAAACAGACGAAATAGACAGTGAATATCCGTACAGATTTATGCTAAATGTAAATCTGGACTGGTATAAGTCAACTGTCGAAAGTAATACAACTCCATCGCATAGACATTCTGGAATCACGGGCAGTGGCGGCGGTGCGTCACATGGCAATTCTGGCAGTGGAGGTGTTCACACAAATCCGATAAGTTCTCATACAGCTTCAGCATCCGGATCTTATGATTATTTTGCGGGGGATGCACATTCACACACTGTAACAGTTAGATCATCATCAAGTCATACGCATACGATAAGCGTATCTGGATCATGGTACTATACAACTGGTGGTGGTGACCACGAACACGCAGCGTATGGTCCATCAGGCGGTGGTTCTGCCGGATATTCAGGAGGACATAGTCATTCAACGGGAATATCAGCACCTGGCGACATTACAGCGGCCAGCCACCCATCGCATACGCATGTCGTACCGTCGATGAACACCGGAAACAGCTCTACTCATGCTGATCATCTGACCACGCCAAATTTAGCACATACATTGCCAATGGTATCAGAAGCAGATACACCAGATGTTGTAAGTTACTATAAAAAAGAATTATCGACAGGTAGCATAAAATACTTAACTGTTACTATAAAATGTAATGGTACTAATGTTGATGGATCTCCTTTTGCAGATTATTATCCAGGGGACTCGATTAGTGATATAGATATCACCGATCAAATTTCTTTATCTGCTGAAAATACCATCCAAATATCTATTGCGCAGTATGGAGGATCGGGAAGCGTTAGATGTAGCGCCAATGGCAGTGTATCATCTAAATATTATATAACTGATCTGTAAAAAAGTTAGGACTAATCACTGCGGAAACAATGCAGTGATGTTGTCTGTGATTATTGGTAGGTCATTTAGGGAACTGTATGCGGTTCCTTCGACGAGCAGGCGGACCTCAGAAGGACCAAGCTCATCAACTACTGATTTGTCATCTGTCAAAAGAACCATAGAAGGTGTCTGCACGATGTAGGCTTCGTCTGCTATTGCTATTCCAAGTGCTGCGAACAGCACCAACATGCTAATTATTATTTTGGTTTGCATACTACACTATAAACACTCATAGTATATAAAGTTTTTGGAGGATTAAAACAATGCCTGAATATAGACCTTACATGCTAGAAAAAACGTATCAGTTTGATAAGATCGAAAAAGATATAATTACTGATTATCTATACAAAGAAAACATGAAAAGTATGATGGAGCGGGGCGTAAACAAGTATAATTGGTATTGGGTCGAAGAATCCAACGACGAGATAGGCAGTTATTCATCATTATTTATCAGCGAGTTTATGGTGGATTCTACGACCAAAATGGCCAAAGAAGTACCCATGCTAAAAATTATACCAGTTGATAAGTATAATCGAATTGTCCAGACATCTGATCAGCGTAAAAAGTATGCGGACAGAATAGCGAGGACGTTGGCGATGGAACAAAAAATGGCGGCACAGTCCATAAATCTTAAGGCTGAGACAGCGGCTAACGCCAAGATGCCAAACTTTGCGCCACAATCTGATATAAGTGAGGCTTGAACATGGCTTCAACTGCTGAAGACATCATAAATGCTCTTGAAGATCCATCAGGAGAAATATTTTTTGATTCGATGATTGAGCCTCACGATCATGACCATGATCCCCTTGAAAAAGAAGTTTACTTCTTAAATCAGCGACTAGAAGCGTTGATGGATCTGCTCGTTGTTGTTGGACTGTTCAAAGAACCAGAGTATAAGTTAGCTTTTGGTAACGTAAACGAAACAATGTTAAAGGATGGGCAACCTTTTGAGGAGTTTATCGCTGAGCGACGCACAAAACTTTTGCTGCTACTGAGAACTGCTGGATTGAGGTGATCGTATGACTGATTGTAGTACAACGTATCAGACTATGGCAAGAAGTCAGATAGATCAACCAGAAGTATTAAGCTCAGCATCAAGAGCAAGCAACGGGTATGGCGTGGTGTCTGGCTGCAACGTAATTCAAAGAGCAGCTGGCGCTAATATGTCTGTTGATGTAGGAGCAGGCACCGTTCTGATAAACAATAAGTTAACAGCGGTTGCTGGTGGAAATGTGGCGATAGACGCATCAGACGCTACGTTATATAGGATGGATATTCTATATGTTAATGCATCGGGCACTCTCACTATTTCTAAAGGAAGTAATGCAGCGATAGCGCCTTCTGGCGAAACAGACTTCAAAAAGATGTACAGTCCTTACCCAGCATCGTTAGCCGCGACTGAAGGCG
>ENA-UPSM01006845-UPSM01006845.1-activated-sludge-metagenome-genome-assembly--contig:-NODE-6845-length-10411-cov-3.624759_pt1 | contig 10411 bp, 11 predicted proteins | sample MGYA00238181_ERZ773283 | MGnify/ENA primary metagenome ERZ773283 (study PRJEB29023, sample SAMN05720199) | activated sludge metagenome | isolation source: Anaerobic digester | place: Japan... | reverse complement strand
TTTATGCCTCTTACGTACAGCATTGCAGAAGGTCTTGTATTTGGTATTCTTGCCTATATTCTTATCAAAGCTTTATCAGGTAAGTTTAAAGACATCTCTGTGGTAACGTGGATTGTTGGAATTTTATTTGTTCTCAAACATATTTTGAAATAGGCAGTAGTATACTGGTGTTTTTAAGGGGCTGAAAAGAGGAAACTCTATCAGCCTCTTTTTTCAATAAAGGTTGTTTGAAATAACTTTTATTCCGCTTGCATTAATTGGTGGGGCTGCACTTCTTGCTGTATTTGGAAATATCGTTTCCGGGAAAAGCAATATTGTTCCAGTGGTGAAGCGTAATTAGTGATTAACAGCTGTACTCAATACTGTTCGAATGATTGACATGCTTTATGCCTGAAGCATTGCACGAGGTGATCGTTTACGAGTCCCATAGCCTGCATGTGGGCATATACAACTGTAGGACCCATAAAAACAAAGCCACGTTTTTTCATATCTCGTGCGATGGTTATAGAAAGTTCAGTTTTTGCTGGAACTTCCTGTAGTGAGCGCCAGTTATTGACAATTGGTTTGTTATCGACCCACTGCCAGAAGTATGTGCTGAAAGAGCCGAACTCTTCCTGACAGTGCAGAAAAGCTCGAGCGTTAGTAATAGCGGAAGCAATTTTGAGCCTATTGCGGATAATTCCAGATTCGTTCATGAGCACTGCCTGTTGAGTGTCGGTAATGCACGCTACTTTTACGGGATCAAAATCAGCAAAAGCTTTACGAAAATTTTCTCGCTTTTTAAGAATTGTCATCCAGGAAAGCCCTGCCTGGAAGGTTTCAAGAATGATAAACTCAAAGAGCTTCCTGTCGTCATAGCAGGGGATACCCCATTCGGTATCGTGATATGCAACATAGAGGGGGTCTGTCCCGCACCAGGGGCACCTTGTAAGGGTATGTGGGTTTTCATGTTCTTTGGTTTTCATAGAATTAAACCTTGTTATGGCATTTTAAACTGATCGAGCGCAATGCCTGGATTCGTGTTCAAGCAACCAGGCTTTAAAATGAAGTCCTCCATAGTATCCGACAAGTTCACCGTTAGCACCAATAATGCGATGGCAGGGGAGCACGATTCCTAATGGGTTGTTGTGCATGACTGTCCCTATTGCTCGTGCTGCTCGAGGATTACCGCTCAATTGTGCAAGTTCTTTATACGATCGTGTGGTTCCATAGGGAACAGTTGCGAGCGTACGCCATACCAAACATTGAAACGGTGTACCGTGAATATAGAGCGGGAGCGAAAACCGGGTGCGCGTACCTGAAAAATATTCTCTAAGCTGATGATGAGCAAGCGTACAAACTTGATTGGATAAATTTTTAATCTGCGTAGCGTGAGTTTTTTCCGAACGGGAATGGTCGCTATGATCAGAAACAAAGGAAATTTGATGGATATACGCTTTACCTGCAATGATTGCTATCGAACCGAGTGGTGTTTCTATAAAATCAGAAAATTCAGGACTTTCAGAAAAATCTATTTGTTTCCACGTTTCGCTTTCTGGATAGTAAGCCCACGTTTCATATTTCATATTGTTTTTGCTCCTTGTAATGCTCCTGTCATATTCTGCACGGTGGTAGAGCTAGTGACAGGAGCTATTACGCTTTTTGCGAGCGATGTATGTATGCTTTACAGCTTGAATACTCCATCCGCGATGATGGGAATACGCTTCCCGTCTGCCGTAATACCGGTTACTGCAACATCGGGTGAGCCTATCATGAAATCCGTATGGACGGAGCAGACATTGGCTCCAGCTTTGGTGAGTTCTTCGTCAGACATAGTAGATCCATTTTTAAGACAGCCGGGGTATGCAGAGCCTAGCGCTATATGACAGGCAGCGTTTTCATCAAACAGAATGTTATAAAAAGTTTTTCCCGATTTAAAAATCGGTGATGACGTGTCGACAAGAGCTACCTCTCCGAGGAATCGAGCATTATCGTCAAGGCTGAAATAGGTATCGAGCACATCCTTGCCTTCCTGTGCTCCATAGTCAATCACTTTGCCATCCTTAAATAAAAGCCAACCGCCTGTTATGGTTTTGCCTACAGATGGGACAAAAACTGGGCAGGTAAACTGAACCTTACCGTCTGTTCGTCTGAAGTCTGGGCTTGTGAAGACTTCTTCTGTTGGGATGTTGGGGCTGAAGCGGCGACCCGATTGTGTGTTGTCCGGACCGCCATGCCAGATTGAACCCTCCATAAGTCCGATAGTAAGATCGGTGCCAGGCCCTTCGAAATGGAGCCTGTCGAGATGGAGGTTATTAAGCTTGTGAGCACGTTCGCTCAGTGTCATACCGTGTTCCACCCAGAAGTGAGCTGGATCTGGATTATCGAGGCGGAGAATTGGTATGAGTATCTGCCACAGCGCTTCAACAGCTTCCTGTGACGGATTCATATTCATAATCTTACCAGCAAGTTTTGGTGTTGGGTTAAAAGCAACAAGCCAAGCAATTTCATTATTGCTGATGCGGCTTGTGTATGGTTTCATAGCCATGGCGATGGCTTTGCTAGCTTTTGCATTACGTGCTGGATCAAGCTGTGCTAGCAAGTCAGGATCTTCGGGAGCTCGGATGGCTATGAGAGCCCAATCTTCTTCTATCATAATTTTTGTCGCATTGATACGAAGCTCTGGTACATAGTCTAAATATTTTTCTTTTGAATATTCAATGCGTGATTTATAGAGCAGAGGGTTTTCCATCTCGTTGTTGTCAAAGCGTACATATCGGGCACCTCGGTTGTATGCTTGAGCTGCAAGGATAGCGGCGAACTCAAGGTGATACGGCTCTGCTCTGATGAGAAGGTTTTGACCTTCCTGAAGGTTTACAGCTGATAAAAGCACATCAGCGTATTTTTCATAAAAAGCTCTGTCCATGAAATCTCCTTTTTCACAGTGTGTGGTATAGTTATACTAACAAAAAACCCGCCGTGCAACTGCACAGCAGGTTTTAATAACTAATTACGGTTGTATGAGCTGCTCATTGTTACGAGAGCGATAAGCAATCAGAACCGAAATTGCATAGCATGAAGCCAACAATCAAATCTGTGGAATTGTTTTTTGAATGAGCTGATAACATTTAGTTGGGCACTTTTCTACACAGATTCCACAGGAAGTACACTTACTGTAATCGGTAACGGGAATGCCATTAACCATACTGATGCAGTGCTCAGGGCACGCTCTGACACAGGCTTCGCACTTGATGCAGCCAGTTTTGCAAGCTTTGATAACACTTGCTTTAGCGGTAGTACGGTTACTGCAGAGTACAAGTGAGCCTTTTCGTGATTTTGGAACCAAAACAAAAAGCTGCTGAGGACATTCCTGAACACACATGCCACACCCTGTGCACTTAAGGTAATCGACATGAGGAAGACCATCAGAACCCATGGTGAGAGCATCAAACTGACATACTGCAACGCAGTCTCCAAAACCAGCACAGCCATAGGCACAAGTCTTTGTGCCGCCTGCTGATATTTTAGCACCGCGACAGGTTTTGATGCCAACGTATGTACCGCGATCTTTAGCGACATCTTTCGTTCCCTGACACAGGAGCATAGCCACAACCGGTTCAGTGCTCACTGCATTAACGCCAAGCGTAGCTGCTATAGCATCAGAAACAGATTTTCCTCCAGGTGAACAAAGGTTAACAGGGGCAATACCCTTAGCAAGCGCTTCTGCATAACCAGAACAGCCAGGATAACCGCAACCTCCGCAGTTTACTCCAGGTAAAATACCCTCGAGTTCAGCAACTCTGGGATCTTTTTCTACATTGAACTTGACCTTGAAGTACCCAAGTGCAATACCGAGGACTGAAGCAAGAATTACTGAAAAAATCAGTGTGATAATTATTGAAAGCATATATTACTCCTCGGTCTGCTATTTAATGAGATTGGCAAAACCCATGAATGCCACTGCGAGCAGGCTGGTTGCTGCAAAAATAATAGGCGTACCTTGCAAAAACTTTGGAACAGGTGAAGAGCGCAAGCGTTCCCGAATACCAGCCATGAGCACGAGTGCCAGCATAAAACCTAATGCGGTACCTGTTGCGTATACAATTGCTTCAATAAAGTTGAATTTATAAGAAATATTATTGAATGTTACGCCAAGGATCGCACAGTTTGTTGTAATCAGCGTAAGGTAAATACCCATTGATGCATAGAGTCCAGGAACATTCTTTTTTAAGAAAAATTCAACAAGCTGCACGAGGCTTGCAATTACCAGAATGAAGACGAGAATCTGTAAAAATTTAAGATTAAATGGAACGAGCACTAGGTAGTAAAGCGGGTACGTTACAGACGTTGCAAGCACGGTAACAAAGGTTACTGCTAATCCCATACCGATACTTTTGTTGACATCGGTAGACATTCCAACAAACGGACAGAGTGCCAGGAATTTCATGAGCACAATGTTATCAATTAAAAATGCACTTAAAAATATTTTTATGAGGTTCATAGTTTCTCCGATACAATGGCGTTGCCGGCAGTTCTTCCGGTAATTTTCTTAAGCCAGAGGTTAAGCGCAATAAACAGAGCAAAAACCATAAAGCCGCCTGGGGGAAGTGTAAAGAAAAGTATTGGTTCAAATGAGTCCGGGAACAGTTGTTTGTCAAGAAATGTTCCGTTGCCGAGAATCTCTCTGAATGTAGAAATGCCAATTAACACCCATGTATATCCTAGACCCATGCCGAGAGCATCTACAACAGCGGTGAGCGGCTTTTCTTTACTTGCAAAAGCTTCGACTCGCCCCATGATAATACAGTTAACAACGATGAGAGGGATGAAAACACCCATGGCTTTGGAAAGTTCAGGGAAATATGCCTGCATTACAAGATCAACAATTGTGGTAAAGGCAGCAATAACGATAATGAATATCGGTATGCGTGCATCATTGGGAATGAGTTTTCTAAAAATAGAAATAACCAGTTCCGCACAGACAAGCACAAAGGTCATAGCAAGCCCCATGCCGATACCATTCGCTACAGCAGTGGTAACTGCGACTGATGAGCAGAGACCGATCATGAGCATGAGGAGCGGATTTTCTATAATGAGACCTTTCTTAAAGGTATTCCATAAGCTATTCATTAGTTGCCTCCTGCTGTATGTGCTTCAAGCCAGGCGGAACCAGCCTGTGCAGAAATCTTGATAATATTTGTTAACGCCTTGCTGGTGATGGTACTGGCTGTGATTGGAATAACATCCTCTTTTACTGTAAATGGATCGTTGATTGATTTTCCTACAAACTGACCCGGGAATGTTGTTCTCGATGAGCGGTCAACAAAGTAGGTGGGCTTTGTCGCATTAGCGCCAAGGCCTGGTGTATCATTTAATGATAGAACTCTCACACCAGTAATACGACGATCAGTTCCAACACCGATGAGTAGTACAGCGTCGCCGCCGTAGCTCTTACCTTTAGCTTTGATGATGATTCCGAGTGAGGCATCGCCTTTAACTGCGTGCCACGCATTTTCAATGCTCACCGTACTATCGCTCGAGGTGATTCCATTTTCGATAAGCTTAAAATCTTCAGCTTCCGGAAATATCTGTGATTGAGATTCTTTAAGTTTAATTGCATTGTTTGCATTAATAGCAGGTTCAGTTATAAAGTTAACAAGTGCGAGCGCAACGCATGCAAATGCAGAAAAGAGCGTGAGTGCTGTTGCAAGCCGAATAATGGTTTTTTTCATGAGCGTGCTCCTCCTGATTTTACTGGTTTGACAAAACCGTATTTCTTTGTGCGGAGCTTGTCGAGGAAGGGAGTAATTGCATTCATGAGAAGAATGCCATAGGTTACACCTTCGGGATAACCACCAAATTGTCTAATGATTATGGTCATTGCACCAGCGCCAATTCCAAACAGTACCTTTCCTTTTACAGTAAGCGCGCTTGAAGAGTAATCAGTTGCCATAAAGACTGCACCAAATACAAGGCCGCCAGAAAGGATTGCAAATAGAGGATCTGCTCCAAGAATGAAGGAGAGCACAAATGCAGAACCAACCATGCAGACAGGAACGATCCAATCGATAACATGAACAAGGAGCAAAAATGCAAAACCGATTAAAATGAGTAGTATTGAGCTTTCACCAATACAGCCAGCGCGGTTTCCTAAAAACAGCACATTGAGAATTGATGCGTAATCAGCATTAGCTGCTACACCTTGTTCGACAAAACTTTTCCCCACATCAGCAATAGAGCCACCAAGTTTGAGAATGGTGAGTGGGGTAGCAGTCGTTGTTGCATCAGAAATGGCCTTGAATGGAATATGCCAGCTTCCGCCGATGCGTTGAGGAAAACTCATGAGGAGAATAGCGCGACCAATAAGCGCCGGGTTAAAGGGATTTGCTCCAAGACCGCCAAAAAACTCCTTAGCAAACACTATGGCAGCAAAGCTTCCCATTATGGCTGCCCAGATTGGGGTTGATGGAGGTAAAATGAGCGCAAGGAGTAATCCTGTAACAACAGCTGAAAAATCGCCAATACGTATATCCTGTTTGGTAATAAGTCTGAATACATACTCAAAGATTACGGCGGAAGCGACAGAAACGAGAATAACAAGCAAGGCATGAGCCCCAAATAAAACCACACCATACACAGTAACAGGGAGCAATGCAATTATTACTGCAAGCATTATTTTGCGAGTATCAATTTTACTGTACACATGGGGGCTGGAAGAGAGAAGAAGATTATTTTGTAGCACGTTGAGCCTCCTTTTGCATTTTTATCCGTACGCGCTGTTTACCAATTCTAAATCGTTGTACAAGCTGAATATGCGCTGGGCAGACAAAACTACACGATCCGCATTCAATACAGTCAAGAACGCCAATAGCGACAGCCTCATCGAGATCGTTTATAGAGAGTGCCCGGTTGAGGAGTGCAGGTGAAAGCCTGCAGGAACATGCACGCATGCAACGACCGCAGCGGATACAGGAACCTTCCGCATAGTGCTGTGCTTCATCGGCATTGAGAAAGAGCACACCAGACGTATTTTTCTGGAGCGGCACTACTGCGGATGGAACCGCAGGTCCCATCATAGGACCACCCATTACTATACGGCATACCTCATTTTCTTTAACCTCAATCACAGAACCGATGAGATCCTGCACAACGGTGCCTACTGGTACAAACAGGTTTTTGGGTGTACTACAGGCACGGCCGCTCACCGTAAGTGCGGTATCGACAACCGTGCGCCCCTTTCGGAATGCCTCGGAAATAGCTTTGAGTGTACCAACATTGCTCACAACACAGGCGACATCCATAGGAAGCTTACCAGAAGGAACTTCTCTTCCGGTGACGGCTGTGATGAGCATTTTTTCGCCACCCTGGGGGTATTTTGTTTTGAGTAATACAATTTTAATATCAAAGCCAAGACTCGTGTTTTTTCGCTCAATTGCTTTTTCGAGTATAGGAACGAGGTGCTGCTTATTATCTTCCAAACCGATAATACCATGCTTTGCTTTTACAATATGCATTGCAATTGTGAGGCCATCAACAACATCATCAGGAGATTCTTCCATGGTGCGTTCATCGATAGTGAGGTATGGCTCACATTCAGCAGCGTTTGCAATCACATATTCTATTGGCTTATCGGGCGGAGGAGCCAGCTTAACATAAGCAGGGAAACCTGCACCGCCTATACCGATGATACCAGCTTCACGTATGCGCGCAATCGCTTCATCCTTTGAACAGGCAAATGGATCCAGAATCGGAAGGAACTCTTCTTCGTTTGAATCGTTACTTTCAATGAAAATAGCCGGTCCCTCCATGTTATTTACAAGGAGATGAGCTTCTATTTTTTTTACCGTGCCGCTGATTGAAGCATGGAGCGGAACGGTCATTCGATCCTGAGAATCCGCAATTTTTTGTCCGCGTTTTACAGTATCGCCAACGGCTACAAGCGGTTTGATCGGTGCACCAAAGTGCTGATTGAGTGGAATAACTACTTTTTTTATCGAATTGACTTGTTCGATAGGAATATGAGCACTGAGCTCTTTATTTTCGGGTGGATGAATTCCTCCCTTGAAAGTTGCCTTACGCATTTCCTCGAGCACTCCTTTTGTTGAAAAATTGAAAAACGCATGCTGTACAATATTATAGAAAAAACTTGTAAAATCTTACTCTGTAACCGTAAAACCGTCAAGAAAGCACATTGCCTCGTAATTAATTTCGTGGGTGCAGATTGAAAGGTATTGTTCTGATGTTTCCATGAATATAGCCACAACCAGTCACACTGCTTACGGAAAGAACTTTACAGTATCGATATATTTTGACAAACTGCTCAATAAAGCTCATGATCTTTTAGTACTGTCTGAGGCTTATCACGAATGTATGAAACAGGAATGATGAATATGGATACTTCAATTGACACAATCTGCTATTCAAGCTTTCATTTGGTTTCGAAGAGCGACCATAAGGCTCCTTTGAATTTGACACTATTTTTCATGATGGCGGAACCGTAAACGGCGAGTTTTGCAGGACGTTGACCATGACCGATGTTTGTCTTGGGTTGAGCGTGCTACTAGTACTGCGAAACAGTGCTCATCGCTGGGTCAAGGAGGGAGCGGAAAGCCTTACACAATCACTGCCGTATGAGCTGCCTAGCGTAGACAACGACAACGGATTCGAATTCATCAACAAAACCAGAATTCGAGCAAGCGTCCATAAAACCTACAAACAGTGCAAAATGCCTTAGAATAAACGAAACTCCGTAAAGGACAGTGAAAGCAAAGGACAGTGACAGCAAAGGACAGTGACAGACCCGCAACGCTTTGGTAAGATTTTTGTATGATACATTCAGTACGGTTACGGCACGAATGTATCATGATGCATTGCGCACATTGCGAATTGTAACTTGATCGTTAAAATTGCTCATTGACAGTGTAAGAGACTGAAATTACAGTGTACTCTGTTAACATCACAGAATAGCCTGACAAAATAAAAAAATGATACAATCCCAACCAGGAGCATACAATGGCAAAAGAAGCTGAAAACAAATCGATGGAAGCGTGGATATGGGACGCTGCCTGCAGCATTCGCGGTGCTCAGGAAGCCCCCAAGTATAAAGATTTTATTTTACCCTTAATTTTTGTCAAACGGCTTTGTGATGTCTTTGACGATGAAATCAATAGAATTGCTCATGAAGTTGGTTCGCGGGCAAAAGCTTTTAAACTGGTAGAGCGTGATAAAAAACTGGTTCGTTTTTATATCCCATTCAGACCCGAAAACCCCGAAGAACCCGTTTGGTCAGTAATTCGCAAACTTACCGACAAGATCGGAGAAAAACTCACCAATTATTTGCGCGACATAGCCAAAGAAAATCCCAAACTATCAGGTATTATCGACCGCATAGATTTTAACGCCACCACACACGGAGTGCGGGATATTGATGATAACTGCCTGTCCAATCTAATTGAAAAAATAAGTCAAAAGCGACTTGGGCTACATGATGTTGAACCGGACATCATTGGCCGTAGCTATGAATACCTTATTCGCAAATTTGCCGAAGGCGGCGGTCAGAGTGCAGGAGAATTCTACACACCCAAAGAAGTTGGTTTAATCATGGCAAAAATTATGGACTCTGAGCCTGGTATGCGGATATATGACCCTTGCTGTGGCTCGGCGGGGCTTCTTATCAAATGCGAACTTGTATTGAATGAGAAAATGAAAGCAAAGAAAATTAAAAAATTTCAGCCCCTTAAGCTTTATGGTCAGGAATACATTCCTCAGACATGGGCAATGGCAAATATGAATATGATTATTCATGACATGGAGGGACAGATAGAAATTGGCGATACTTTCCGCAATCCAAAGTTTCGCGAAAATAACTGGTTGATGACCTTTGACCGTGTCGTTGCTAATCCGATGTGGAATCAGGATATGTTTGATGAAAAAGATTACGATGCCGATACATTTGACCGCTTCCCAAATGGCGCCGGATTTCCTGGTAAATCGAGTGCGGACTGGGGCTGGATGCAGCATATTCTAGCAAGTTTGAAAGAGGAGGGAAAAGCCGCTGTCGTCCTTGATACTGGTGCAGCTAGCCGTGGATCGGGGAATGCAAACACCAACAAAGAAAAAGAAGTCCGCAAGTGGTTTGTTGAGAACGATTATATAGAAGGGGTTTTGTATCTGCCAGAAAACTTGTTTTACAACACCACAGCTCCCGGGATAGTGATCTTCTTGAACAAAAATAAACCCGCTGACCGCAGAAATAAAATGCTTTTGGTCAATGCCTCGCAGGAGTATGCAAAAGGCGCACCCAAAAACTATATCACCGATGAAGGGACAGAAAAGATAGCTTCTACATTTTTAGAATGGAAAGAGATTGATAAGTTTAGCAAAATTGTAACCAAAGAAGAGATTGCCAAAAACGACTACAATATTTCACCGA
>ENA-UPSM01006837-UPSM01006837.1-activated-sludge-metagenome-genome-assembly--contig:-NODE-6837-length-10420-cov-4.093874_pt1 | contig 10420 bp, 10 predicted proteins | sample MGYA00238181_ERZ773283 | MGnify/ENA primary metagenome ERZ773283 (study PRJEB29023, sample SAMN05720199) | activated sludge metagenome | isolation source: Anaerobic digester | place: Japan... | reverse complement strand
GTATAACCTCCTGTGATTTCTGCTATCAAGAATATCGCTGTTAATGGTGCATGTATAACTCCGCTAAGCAATCCAGCCATAGCTACAACAATAAACTGAACGTGATCCAATTCTGCAATACCCATTATTCGTAATCCTTCTACAAATAATAATCCCAAAAACGATCCGGCGAACAACGAAGATCCAAACATACCTCCGTTCCCTCCTCCTCCAATGGTGAACATGGTAGCAAATACTTTTGTAAGCATTAGCGCCGCTGCCATAATTAACACTCCATATTTGTTCATCACTAAATATGACAAGGGAGTATAATTAAATAAATGCCCGTAATCGGCATGAAGTATATTGAGAATATTTGGATAACCTTCCCCGTACAACGGAGGAAAAACAAATATCAACATCCCTAACAATGCACCACAAAATATACTCTTCAGATATGGTCTTTTTAACTTAACGAAAAAGGATTCTCCTTTCGAAAAAACGCGTATACTATAAACAGACAATAATCCGCAAATCAATCCCAATACAATGAAATAAGGTATCGATGCGAATGTCCATTCATTCGTAACACGATAGAATGGTTGTCCGGTGTACAATAACTTCGACACCACTGCTGACGTTGCAGATGCTATCAAAATCGGAATGAATACAGGTACAGTTACTCTTGCCAATATTACTTCCATCGCAAAAATCACTCCTGCGGTGGGACAATTAAAGATCGCAGATATCCCCGCTGCAGCACCACATGCAATCAATATTGTTTTTTCACGAAGTGTCATGCGAAGTGCCTTTCCGAGATTACTACCGTAGGCACTTCCGGTAACAACAATCGGAGCTTCCAATCCTGCAGATCCTCCAAAGCTCACTGTAAAAACAGAACTGATCATCTGTGAAAACAATTTATGCTTCGGGATATTGGCATTGTTTTGTGAAATATCCACCAATAACAATCCAGTACCACGACCTAAATTTCCGCTTAAATAGCGTTGCACATAAATGGAACAAAGTAAAATCCCGAAAAACGGCAATACCATGTATGTCCACTCAGCATTTTTCGAAATAATATCGGTTTGTATAAGATGCTGCACAAAACGAATAACCACTTTAAGCAAAACAGCTAAGATACTGGTGATGATACCCGTAAGCATTGCTACAAGCACCAAAAACGTACGCTCACCAATATTCTTTGTCCGCCATTGCGCAAACCTGTCGAGCCAAGGAGAGATTCTTTTCATTTACCCTACGAAAGTACCCGCCCCTTCGGTCCATTTGAATGAAGTCGACATTAAGATTTCAACGATTTATCAACGATTCAAAGCAAAGAATCGACCAAACAAATAGCAGTTTAACGCCTAGAAATCAATATTTAGTGAAATTAACATCATTAGGAGGAGAACTATGTCATAAATAGCCAAAAAATTGGCATCACTGTTGTAATTTGGTCCATTGAATAAATTGCCATCCCCATGAAAGTCCGTTTAGGTATTATCACGCTAGCCCTTTTATCAAACGCTGTTTCTGCGCAGCTAAGTCCGATAAAGGAAACCACACAAAAAGTACATATCGTTATTAATGACGATCAAATTGATGCTCGCGATATTTTGCGTGAGTTGGCTATTGGAAACAACAAACCACCTCGTAATGCAGCTTTCAGCATCGATTTCACTCAAATCATAAGAACCAATTCCCGCGAACCTAATATCCCTGTTTCTATTACGAATGATGTGATGAAGCTAACCGGCGATATTTATTACAAAGGATTTGAAGTGCGTGATGTGCTTTACCCTGCTTCGTTTTCATGCATTGGAAGAATTTCAGCCAAAAGTGGCGGGTCACGCGATTTCCCTATGACATCTCCTGTTACTGCGAATAAAGCGGAGAACATGTCGTTTAATTATTCCGACACGAATCGCATTTATCAAAACTTGAATATCGTCAACCAAAAAGTTAAGTACAATGATTCGGTGGTACGTAATTTCAAAGATCGTATTCGATTGATTAATGATTACTATGCTTCTGCATCGCAACTCGACAATACTTTCGCTTTACTTCAGTCGATTAATATGAATGATGCCGAAAACTGGAAAGTGATTAAGCAGAAGATTGATGATGCCGATGCACAAATTTTAGCTGTCGATAATAAACATTATTTCCAATCGCTTTCAATCCAAGAGAATGATCCTGCTAAGCTGAAACATAAATTGAACGAATGCAAAAACTTTGCAGCTGATTCAAGAAGTCGCTTCAATTATATGATGGCGAACTTGCACGTACTTTTTTATGATCGTGGAAATTCCTTCATGCTAAAAAGTAATGTCGCTAAAGCCGAACAATATTATCGCTGGTCTTTAGAGGTAAATCCTTTGTTTGCTCCTTCTCTATTACAATTGGCAATAATCGATTACCAACGTAACGAGTTGCGCGAAACGATTTGCAAGGCAGATGATATTCTCTATAACCTTCATCCCGATCCTGAAACCAAAGAGCGCACATACGATTTAATTCGTGATGTTTATGATGCGCATATCGATAAAGCAAACTATCAACTTCAACAACGCAAAGATTATTATAAGGCCGTTGATGAATTTGAAGAGGCTCGTCGCATCTGTGAAAAATATAATACCGTTCGTTGCGATGAAGCTTTGTTCAATGGAATAAAAGCAGCTAAAACAGGAATCTATCGCGATCACTTAGAAAAATCTCGTCAATATATTCAAACAGGCGATTTAGTAAAGGCCGATAAAGCGGTCGACAATGCCATTCAATATCAATTGGCAAATAGCAGAGAGATCACCGATAATTCAGAGGCTTTAGCAATTAGAAAAGGTATCAATCAAAAGTTGTACGATAATAAAATCACGATTGCAAAAAACTTCACAGAGCAAAAACAATACGATGATGCGCTGAAAGCTTTTGATGATGCAGACCAACTAAAGTACCAATATGAACTTACTGCTTCCGCAGATATTAAAGATCGTAAGTTGGCTGCCGCTCGTCCTAGAATTTCCGAGTTATTTTATGAGGGTGAATCGTTTGTAAAACTAAACGATTTGAAATCTGCGAGCGATCGATTGAAGTCTGCTACTGCTTTGCAAACGAAATACGACCTAACAGCCGATAAAGACATCAACAAACATAAAGAGATGTTGCGTAAGAGTATTTACACGCAAGAATGCATCAACACAGAAGAACAAATTGCGGGTTTAGCGAAAGAAGGTGATGCTCAAAAAGACAAATCAAATTACTTAGAAGCTTCAAGCAATTACACGCAGGCAATTGCATTGGCTAATGAGTTCAAAGATTGCGCTATCGATATTGCAGCTATTGAAGCATCAGAATTGGAGATTCGTCCCGCTGCAACTTATCTCACTTTTATGCGCGACATGAAATTAAAAATGGAGAACGGCGACTATCGTGAATGTCTCGATTTATATTCTAAAGCAACTAAATATTACACTGAGAAAAACATCGCCGATTTCGGCGTCAACCATGAACCTGATGAATACCGATTTATCCGTGATAAAGGCAGCAACGGACTCATTAATTATGCAGCCGATATGTACCGCGAACAAAATGAACTCGACAAAGCATTAATTCTCTCGAAACTTTTATTGAGCAGAAACTACGACGTTAAATTCATCGAAGGTTCTCTTTACACACTCGGATATAAACTCGGCGAACGCGAAAAGCTCCAGAATCCGAAAGGCAAATGGAAAAACCTCGTGAAACAATACTCTTCAGGCGACAAAAAACTCCGCCGCCTCGAGAAAGGATTCTCCAAAGGATATAGAAAAAGTTAATGTGCTAATTTGCTAGTGGGGCAATGTGCTAATGGAGCAAAGCTCATAAAAAAGAAGAGCTGATAATTTAGAACAATTATCAGCTCTTCTTTTTTATCTATAAACATTAACAATGAAATCCCGTAGGGATGGCATTATGGTTAGGCGAATTTCGCAGCGTCCGACAAAAACTTAGCCAGTCCCGAATCCGTTAACGGATGCTTTAACAAATCAAGAATTGGTTGTAACGGACATGTTGCAACGTCAGCTCCTAACTCAGCACATTTAATGATATGCATTGGGTGACGAATAGAAGCAGCTAACACTTGCGTTTCATATCCGTACTCACGATAAATATGTACAATTTGATCAATCAAATCTAATCCGTCTGTTGACACATCATCCAAGCGACCGATAAACGGAGAAACATAAGTAGCTCCGGCTTTCGCTGCTAACAATGCTTGTCCGGCAGAAAACACCAATGTACAGTTAGTCTTGATTCCTTTTTTAGAGAAATAACGAATTGCTTTGATACCGTCTTTAATCATCGGCACTTTAACAACAATTTGCGGGTGCAATTTCGCTAACTCCTCACCTTCTCTCACCATACCTTCAAAATCGGTAGAGATTACTTCAGCACTAACATCGCCGCCTTCTGCAATATTGCAGATGTCAACATAATGCTTCATCACTGCTTCTTTCCCTTTAATGCCTTCTTTAGCCATTAATGAAGGATTGGTAGTCACTCCATCGAGTACTCCAAGGTCGTATGCTTCGCGAATCTGATCAAGATTTGCAGTATCTATAAAGAATTTCATGGTTTTAAAATTTGATGCAAAATTACTCATTTGCCCCCTTTCCTCTACTTCTATTATTCCGATTGTTGAAAAACGGTATTTTATGAAAATAAAAATCACTACTAATCAGCCTGTTAAAGGCTAAAATCCAAAATAAATGGATTTTTAAACAATCCCGGCTCGTTTAAAAATGGGAATTAACTACTTTTGCACCCGGGTAAGTCTTATACGACCAGCTCCTACGAACCTCCCCAGGACCGGAAGGTAGCAAGGATAAGTGGTTGAGCGGTGCGATATAAGTAGCTTACCCTTTTTTTATACCCTTTTTTTTGGACAAAACCCTCTTTTTCACCACAATTTAACGAGGGAAGCATCAGTAATTAATTTAAATTTGCATCCTATGAATCAATCGGTATCAGGATTTAAACTATTCGTCAATTTCGGAGCTTTATGCGCATTAATCATGTTCGCCATGGTTATAATCATTTGGAAGATGGGCTACTTCCCTATGGGTGAGTCGTCGATCCTCTTCAGCTGGCTGCCTTTTGTATTCATGTTCTCAGGAGCAAAACGCTACCGCGATACGATGAACGGCGGTGTTATTTACTATTGGGATGCCTTCAAAGCTATGATGGTTATCTGCGGAGCTGCAGCGCTGTTATACGTGATGTTGATGTATATTTTCGGGACAATTATCGAACCGAATTTCATTCAGCAGTACAAAGACTTTACACTTCAAGCTTTCGATACCATGAAAGGTTCTATGAAAAATATGGTGGGATCATCATCGTACGAAAAAATTGAAGATGCAATGATTGAAAGTATGCAGAAAGTAACGCTCACTTCTCTCCTATTTTCAGAATACCTTAATAAACTTTTCTATGGTGCAATTTTATCGCTGTTTATGGCATTTGCACTTCGTAAAAAACCTACATCCGACATTATCTGATGCAAAAACCGGAACTCGATCTATCCATCATAATTCCTCTGTTCAACGAGGATGAATCGCTTCCCGAATTAGCGGAGTGGATTCAACGTGTGGCAACACAACAGGGCTATAGCTATGAAGTAATTTTCGTAGATGATGGCAGTAAGGATAAATCATGGGAGGTTATCTCTAATTTATCAGCTAAAAATCCTTCGTTTAAAGGTATTCGCTTCCGTCGTAATTACGGTAAGTCTGCTGCGCTTCAAAAAGGATTTGAGGTAGCTAAAGGAAGAGTGGTAATGACCATGGATGCCGATCTTCAAGATAGTCCCGATGAAATTCCCGGCATGGTCGATATGATCATCAAAGACGGAAATGATTTGATTTCGGGATGGAAGAAAAAACGTCACGATCCTCTCTCAAAAACAATACCTACCAAGCTTTTCAATTATGCTACACGTAAGATGTCGGGGATTAATAATCTCCACGATTTCAATTGCGGATTAAAAGCATATCGCTATGATGTCATCAAAAGCATAGAGGTTTATGGTGAGATGCATCGTTACATTCCCGTGATTGCTAAATGGTCGGGATTTACAAAAATTGAAGAGAAAGTTGTTGAGCATCGCGCTAGGAAATACGGAACTACAAAATTCGGACTCGAGCGTTTCATCAACGGATTCCTCGACTTAATGTCGATCATGTTCGTTTCGCGTTTCGGCAAACGTCCTATGCACTTCTTCGGGACATTAGGTTCTTTGATGTTCATTGCTGGATTCATGCTAGCTGCTTACCTCGGAATATCGAAATTGTACGCAGTATATGCTCAAATTCCTGCGAGATTGATCACTAATCGCCCTTCGTTTTATATCGCTCTCACTTGCATGATTATCGGTTCGCAATTATTCCTTGCGGGATTCGTTAGTGAATTAGTGGGACGTAACAGCACTGAAAGAAATCAATACTTGATTGAAGATTATCGCAATCTGTAATGATAGTTTCTGAATCATCATGTCGTCAAAAAAAATAATCATCGTTGGACCGGCTCACCCGCTACGTGGCGGCATTGCAGCTTTCAACGAACGAATGGCGAATGAGCTGATTCAAGAAGGACACGACGTTCAAATTATCACTTTCAGTTTGCAATATCCGGGATTTCTTTTCCCCGGAAAAACGCAATATTCCTCGGAGTCTGCTCCTGCTAATATCCCCATCTCGGTTGAAGTTAACTCGGTAAATCCATTGAACTGGATTAAAATCGGGAACAAAATAAAAGCACTGAAACCGGATATCTTGATATTGCGATTCTGGATTCCCTTTATGGGTCCTTGCCTAGGAACAATCGGAAAAATTGCGAAGAAAAATAAACATACCGAAGTAATCGGATTCCTAGATAATGTCATTCCTCATGAACATAGAATCGGCGATCAACAACTTACCAATTACTTTGTAAAAAGTTGCGATCGATTTATTGCCATGTCGAAGCAGGTAGTTGAAGAACTGCGACAATTCACGCAGAAGCCATGTAAAATGATTCCGCATCCTGTGTACGATCATTATGGTGATGTGATGGAAAAAGCAACTGCATGTGCGCATTTGAAAATTGATCCAAATAAAAAATATTTACTCTTCTTCGGATTCATTCGCAACTATAAAGGACTTGATTTGCTCCTCGAAGCAATGGCCGATAAACGCATTGTTGAATCAGGAATTCAATTGATAGTAGCCGGAGAATTTTACGGCGATGCTACACCCTATCATCAGTTGATAGCTCAATCAGGAAACAGTGAATCTATTTTACTGCATACCGATTATATCGCAGATGATGAAGTGAAATATTATTTCAGTGCAGCCGACTTAGTAGTACAACCCTATAAAAGCGCGACACAAAGCGGCATATCGCAGCTTGCCTATCACTTCGAAAAACCAATGGTAGTGACTAACGTAGGCGGCTTACCGGAAATAGTGCATCATGGCAAAACAGGATATGTTGTAGAAGTAAATCGAGCACCTATTGCTGATGCCATCATCGACTTCTTCGAAACAAATAAAGGAGCTCAATTTGCGCCTTATCTGAAAGAAGAAAAGAAAAAATACAGTTGGGAATCCTTAGCAAAAGGAATCCTGCAACAATAAAACTTGAAAGAATTAAACTGAAAATAAAATAAGCTATGGCAACTGATATCCGTTCACTTATTCAAGCATCAATAGACACCAAACAACTTGTTTTAAAAGACGAAACTTTACTCGCCACCATTCAACAAGTAGCAGATGCATGCGTAGAAGCTTTTCGCAACGATAAAAAAGTACTCTTCTGTGGTAACGGAGGAAGTGCTGCCGATGCACAACATATTTCTGCTGAATTAAGCGGAAGATTTTACACTGATCGTGAACCACTCTACTCTGAAGCATTGCATGTAAACAGTTCATACATGACTGCGGTAGCCAACGATTATTCATACGATGTTGTATACAGCAGAATGGTGAAAGCCTGCGGAAGAAAAGGCGATGTATTGGTAGGAATTACGACATCAGGAAACTCGAAGAATATTTTGCAAGCCATGGAAGCAGCAAAAGCGCAAGGCATGATTACCGTGGGAATGACAGGAGCATCGGGCGGAAAAATGAATGATGTTTGTGATTTTATGTTGCGAGTTCCGAGCGGTGATACACCAAGAATTCAGGAGTCACATATTCTCATCGGACATATTATTTGCCAGCTAATTGAAGAAAATATTTTCCCTAAATGAAAATCGATAAATCCTGGACTTTATTCCTCGACCGCGACGGTGTCATCAACCGTGAATTGCGCAACGACTATGTCAAGACATGGGATGAATTCGAATTTGAAGAAGGAGCTATTGAAGCCATTGCACGACTGAATAAAATTTTCGGACTAACAGTTATCGTTACCAATCAACGAGGAGTTGGAGCCGGCATAATGACAGAAGAAGCATTGAATGCCATTCATCAAAAAATGCTGGAAGCGATTGCAGCGAAAGGCGGAAAAATCGATGCTATTTATTTTGCTCCCGACGAAGACCGAAGCAGCATCAACCGCAAGCCACATCCCACAATGGCCTTTAAGGCGCAGAGCGATTTCCCTCAAATAGATTTAAAAAAATCGGTGATCATCGGCAACTCAAGCTCCGACATGGAATTCGGACGCAACGCCGGAATGATAACTGTTTACATTGACGAAAAACAAAAATACAACGGACAAAAAACAACGTTAATGGATTATATTTTTGATTCGTTAAATGGAGTGGATTTTGAATTTTGAATTTTCGATTTTGAATTTGGTAACCCATTGGTTTCTTCAATTGAAACGAAATCCATTTTAAACACAGCGGGCGCAGAGAAACGTTTTGTCGCGCGGTATGCTACGAATGCCTTTTGCGGGCGCAGAGAATTGCTTCGCAATTTTGGCTGCCCATTGGTTTCATCAATGGTAAAGAAACCCTCGCTGTGGTCGCTGCAAAATCGCTGCATCGCTGCGTTTAAACTTTTCAATTAATCTAGTACCGAAATTTTCTTGAATCATGTATCATGCATCTTGCATCCTTTTAACTCTTCTCAAGAATTCCTCCTTACCAAAATCTAATAACGAACCACTAACGATTGCTTCGCAATTTGGTAGCCCATTGGTTTCTTCAATTGAAACGAAATCTTTGATGGGCCGCAGATTTTTATGGTTTTTATGATTTGTTATGATGGTCCTTCTTTATTTATTGAGATCTAAATTGAACGCTGATTCGCTCCTTCGGAGCTAAATGGATGCCCGTTGGGCATAGGATTTAAAAGGATTTTACCTCGAAACAAGATAAAGTTCTTCTTCTTCTACCTTATCAATTGAGCAACAAAATTTCATGCATCCCAAAGAAACTATTTAGTGTCTACGAACGAGTCAACTTCAACACATCGGGTCAAGTCGGCTTTGCCGAACTATGAACTATGAACTATGAACCTCAAACTTTTAACTATGAACCCAAAAAATCCTCGGCAATAATCTTACAAACACAATTCTTGCAATCAATAACAAAACAGCATAGACCTCCCAAAAAAAAATCTACTCCCCGCCCAAAATCTCTAACCTTTCAATTATCTCGTCGAAATCGGGATCGGCAGCGAAATCTTGTTTAATGGATTGAATTAGGGTTTGCGCAATCTTTAATTCTACATTTCGAACGGCATTGTACTTTTCTTCGTCTACTTTGTTCATGCGCATGGCAATGGCTTTGTACTCGTCGCCAATCTCAGTTAGGAAGCTGCGGCAAACTAATTCCATCATCGTGTACATTTGGTATAATTCACGACGCGTTAATATCAGCTTGGAGTCTTCAGGAATGGTGGCAAATCGCACCGCCAGGTTTGCTACTTCATCTAATTCCACTAATTCCAGCATATCAGCCCTCTTCACAAAGTCAAATCGGTCTTGTTGGAATATAAATCGGTAGGATGCAGCCATCGATCGGATGAACAGTTTAAGCTCTTTACTGACTGTAATCTCTATCGAATCTTTGAATTGTGTAGTCGCCATACCGCAAAATTAGAAAATAGAGGGCAGATTCTTCATCATGCTTCTTCCTTAAATCTTCATTTTTCTTGATTTCCAACAATCTAACGTGGAAAAAATACCATTTATCTTACAAAAGTGCCCGATTAAAGGAAATATATTTGAAAACCGCAAAAGCTTTTGTAAATTTATACAATCACAAGCCCTAGCATTTCGTTACTAATATTAGAAAGCCCAAATACTGCAGCATGCTCAAAAAAGTGAAGTTTAGAAATCCGGTCCTTATCGCCATATTGGCTATGACCGCCGGATGTGGCAGAATTCAACAAGCAGAAGCACAACAGCCCCCTGTTTCCAGAACAAGTGATCCTCTATTCGTCCGCAAGGTTGTAGTTTCAAC
>ENA-UPSM01006830-UPSM01006830.1-activated-sludge-metagenome-genome-assembly--contig:-NODE-6830-length-10424-cov-21.026425_pt1 | contig 10424 bp, 9 predicted proteins | sample MGYA00238181_ERZ773283 | MGnify/ENA primary metagenome ERZ773283 (study PRJEB29023, sample SAMN05720199) | activated sludge metagenome | isolation source: Anaerobic digester | place: Japan... | reverse complement strand
TTCCCCGATGACTTCCGGGACGACCGTTTCTTGTGGAAGCTAATATGAGGGTTTCCCCATTGTCAAGACAAAAACGAAAACCGGACGTTTGCCGCAAGACTGCCGCCTGAGTCTCGGGAAAGAGCCGCTACGGCGGCGCGCGATCACCCCCTCAAGATGAGGTAGCTCAGGATGCATTCCACGCACCGGTCAACGCCGATTTTGTCTGTCGCAAGAGAGAGGTGGTGGCGTCTTGCATCGGCCCATTCCTGACCGGTCACGGCGCGATGGTAGAGAGCCCGTTCTTTATCGCTCCGGTCGATGATCTTTCCAGCCGCTTCTTCCGTTGTGTTGTACAGTTTCATCACTCGATCTATGCGAAACGCCCGGTCGGCATGCAGGAAGATGCTCACGCAATTTGGATGGCTTCGCAGAACGTGCGCGCCACAGCGACCGATAATCACGGCCGGACGTTCCCGGGCGATGCGCAGGATGATCCCGCTTTCCGCCTTGAACAGCTCATGGTCCGAAGGCGGCAGCGTCTGCGGCTTGACGTAGGCGTCCGGGGCGGCGGCGTGCGTCCGGATAAAGGACTGCCAGAAGGAGAGCTTTTTTTCATCGCGCGAGGCCAGATCCTTTTCCAGCATCGAAAAATGTTGTGCCGCCAGGCTGATGATTTCGCGGTCCGCGTAAAAAATGTCCAGGCGTTTTGCCAGTTGCTGCCCGATATAACCGCCACCGGAGCCGAGCTGTCGACTGATGGTAATGACCAAAGGCGATGCGTTCTCCATGCGGCTTCTCCTGTCTCTTTCACCCTTCGGCGATGCGCCGGTCCCGTCCGGAATCAGCCCTGCGGTTCGTGCGTATGCAAACGGTTTTCCTTCCTTCCCAGCAGAACATAGTACAGGGGAATGGATGCCAGGATGACGAAAGTCATGATGACATACAAGGCCCGGTATCCCGTGAAGCCAACCAGCGCGCCCAGTAAATAAGGGCCGATTCCAAATCCCAGATCCAGAAAAATGAAGAAAGTGGCTATCGCAAGCCCCATTCGATGGGGGGGAACCCCCCTGATCGAAATGGCCTGAGCGCTGGAAATAAAGTTTCCGTAGCCCATCGCCAGAAAGACCGCCGCCGCGAGCAGCGCTATTCCCGCCGTGGCCTGACTGAAGATCAGCATGCCGACGGCGTAAAGCAGCAGGGAGGGGTAGACGACAAAATTGGCGCCTCTGATGTCCATCAGGCGTCCGGACAACGGCCGTGTGATGAGAACCGTGATGGAATAAACAAGAAAATAGAAGCTGGCGGCCCTTTCCAGATGGATTTCCTTGGTGTACAGAGAGATGAGCGTCAGCAGACCGGAATAGCTGAAGCCGATGATCAGGATGATCAGGGAAATCGGGATCGCTTTAAATTCCAGAAAATCGGAAAGCCGGAATCGGCCGTCCGCGGCGTCGGATTCCGGGGCGGGCTTTTCATACACCGGCTTGTTGACCGCGAAAGACAGGACAAAACTGGCCGCCGCCAGAAACGATGTCAGCGCGAAGATCATCCTGAAATTCGCGTGATGAATCAGAAAAATGCCGATAAAAGGGCCCACCGCAACCGCCAGGATCGCGCCGATGCTGTAAAACCCGATGCCTTCTCCGCGGCGGCTTGGGGGAATAATCTGGGCGACAATGGTTCCCGCGGCCGTGCTGGCTGTCCCGAAGACAATCCCGTGCAAGAGCCGGATGATGATCAACAGAGACAGGCTGACGGCTGCGAAGTACAGCGCCGAAGTGACAATGAAAAGCATCGTGCTGATGATCAAAACTTTTTTGCTGCCGATGCCCTCAATGACGCGCCCGGTTCCCAGCCGTCCGATCAGCGCGCCGATAATGAAAATGCCCGCGACCAGCCCCGCCATGTCTGTAGATGCGTGGAATTCATCCACGGCATAGGATGCAATCGTGACGATCAGCAGAAAATGCGTCAGAAAGACAACGGCATTGATCACGGCTATCGTGACAAAATCCTTTGTCCACAGTCTTTTTTCGTTCATGGCCTGTTCCACGGCCGACCGCCTTCGTTTTGTGTTTGTCCGGGACTATAGGAGCATAATTTCCGCCTGTCAACAACAATGGATCAATCGCTTTTGTTCTTGCATTGTTTTTTCAAAGTTGTAAGATGGCGTACAATTTATAAAATAAGTCCTTTTGACGATTTGGAGAATCCGTTTCAATGACCGCCATCCATCACAACGGGAGGATCGACGAAACGGGGATAATGTTTCCCGCCGCCGATGGATTTCCGCTTGCCGGCGCGTTTCGCACCTGGCGCCGGTGGTCGCACAAGGGCGATTATCTTATGGGCGAGCTTGCCGACCGGCTGAAACCGAACTGCTGCAATGACATCAGAGCGCCGATCGCCTTTTGCGTTTTTAGCGCCGATCCGCTGACCACCGCCGAAAGCGCGCAAAAACTCCTGACGGGCATGCCCAACGCCCGGACGGAGTTTCATGTTCTGCGGCCCTCCGACCTCGGCGTCAGGGCGCTCGGCCACCAGAACCTGTTCCGGCGCAAAAACGAAGCCGCCTGGCCGAAAATCTGGGACGCGGCCATCTGACGAGGATCATCTTCGTTCAGGCTTTTGCTCGGAGACTTGATCTGTTTTCTTTGCCCTTGCCGCCTTTGGTAAAATGAGGTTCCGGCCGATGTCGATGATTTTAGCCGTTAAAATTTTGGATAAATTTTTTTGCTGAGATCAAGATTCCAGGAGAAGGAGGTCAGGATGAATACCGATCAGTTATTTCTTCGGGGGAGCAGTCTCAAGGCCTTCATCGTCTTCATCGCTTTCCAGCTTGTGCTCATCGGCGCCGTATTTTCGGCCCACAGGGCGCAGACGGATAACGGGGCTGTGGAGGTATCCAATGTTTATTTCGTGAATGAAGACGGCAATCGGATTCGCGGCAAGCTCTTCAGGCCCCTCTCCGCGACCGAAACGGTCAAGCACCCCGGCGTACTCTTCATCCACGGATACCAGAACAACCGTGAAAGCGGCGACGCCTACGCCATCGAGCTCGGTCGAAGAGGCTTTGTAACGCTCAGCATCGACGCCGTCGGCAGGGGCAATTCGGACCCGCCGCACGACATGAACGATCCGCGGTTCGACAAAACGTTCGGGGCCCGCACCTCGGCGAAGTATCTTGCGTCGCTTCCCTTTGTGGATTCAGGCCGCGTCGGGGTGATGGGGCACAGCATGGGGGCCGAGTATTCCTACTGGATCGCGCTTGCGGATCCCTCCATCCGGGCGGTCGCCATCATCGGGAACGCCTATGACAAACGCGCCACGCGCGACCGGCCGCAGAACATGATCATGATCATCGGCGAGTTCGACGAGTTCCGCGACCGTTTTACCGGCACCACGAATCTCATGGAACAGTGGATGAAAACGGAGGCCACGCTCAATGCGTTTCCGGTCGCAAACCCTCAATTCAACACCACCTACGGCGATTTTGCCGATGGGACGGCCCGCCGCGTCTTCGTTACGCGAATCTCTCACGTGCAGGAGTCGCACAGCAGGGCTTGTATCGCCGAGGCGCTCGACTGGATGCGCCTGGCCCTGCATCCGCCGGAACAGCTGTGGAAAGACAAGAACGACCAGCGTTGGCCCATCAAAGAGGCGATGACGCTGCTGGCTATGCTGGCCGGTTTCCTTTCGCTCCTTCCCCTTGGGCTGATCGCGCTCCGGACCCGTTTCTTCAGGCCGATCCGTCAGGGCCAGACCTTCGGTTATGCCTGCCCCGACGGACAATGGTGGAAGTTCGCCGCGATCAACGGGGCGCTCATGTGGCTGTATCTCCCGCTCATCATGACGCTCTTCGCGATCCACAAGTTCGTTGTCCGCGTGGATAAGGTTTTTCCCATGCTGCTCGTGGACGCGATCGTCTGGTGGTTCGTCATCATCAATATCATCGGCCTCATCCTGCTGCGGCGGTGGTATCGCAGGGAGTCCGTCGCCGGCGGGCTTAGCTGGTATGACCTCGGTATCTCGCATTTCAGGGAGCGATGGGGCCTCGATCCGGGGCGGACCGGCCGTACCGTCCTGCTGGCGCTGCTGCTTTTTGCCTTTCTGTATCTCTGTGAGTTTCTCGGTGAGAAGCTGGCGCTCGTCGATTACCGGTTTATCTATCCGCTGCTGAGCGATCTGACTCCCTATCGCATGCTCATGTTCGCGCTCTATTTCCCGTTTATCCTTTTCGGTTTCCTGGTGCTGACGTCGTTTGTGCACGGGCAGCTCCGACGCGCCGAAAAATCGAGCTGGTGGCGAACGTACGTCTCGTGGACGGGGAGAAACATTCTGGCGCTGATCAGCCCGCTCTTCCTTTTTCTGCTGGTGCAGTACGTCCCGCTGCTGACGACCGGCTTCATTCCGTTCGAGGGGCCGGGCGGCGTTTTCGTGGTGTTTATCATCGAGCTTTTTTTCATCATGCTGACGCTGACGATTGTGATGATCCAGTCCACCTGGTTCTACCAGATTTCGGGAACGATTTATTTGAGCGCGCTGATGAACGCGCTGGTCGTCACCTGGCTGTTCGCATCGTCACAGGTGATCGCGCCGATTCCGTGACATTGCGATACAGTCTCGAAGGCGGGAGTCTGGAAAAGGTTGATCAACCTGGATTTCCGCCTGCGCGGGAATGACAGGTTGGGGCACGAGGAATGACGGGGAAGCAGGTTGTGCAAATCCCTCAACTGTTCCAGGTATCCGCGATGCCGCCCTGGCTGAGCTTTTCGTCATGGCGCGACACGAAGAGAGCTTTGAAAAATGTCATTTCGAGGAGCGTGAGCGACGAGAAATCTTCATAATGGCCGTTTGTTCAAGATTTCTCTCTTCGGTCGAAATGACAAAAATGGCCGTTATTCAAAGCTCTCACGAAATTACCCGCCCAGATAGGCTTCTTTTACCCTCGGGTTGCCGGTCAGTTCTTTGCCGGCGCCGGAAAGCACGATGTGGCCGGTTTCCAGAACGTAGGCGCGCGAGGCGATGTGCAAAGACATGTTGGCGTTTTGTTCGACCAGTAGAATCGTCTTTCCCGCCTCGTTGATTTCCTGAATGATTCTGAAAATTTCTCTCACCAAAACCGGCGAGAGGCCCATGGAGGGTTCATCGAGCAGCAGCATCTGCGCGTCGCTCATGAGCGCGCGGCCCACGGCCAGCATTTGCTGCTCTCCGCCGGACAGCATGCCGCCCAGTTGTTTGCGTCGTTCGCTCAAACGCGGGAACAGTTCAAAAACATGGCTCAGATCGTCGGCGATTTTGGGTTTGTTCCTGCGCTGCCAGCAGGCAAGCTGAAGATTCTCCAGTACGGTGAGGTTGCCGAAAATGCCGCGGCCTTCCGGCACATGGGCGATGCCGGCTGCGACAACCTGGTCGGCGGCAAGGTTTCTCAAATCTTTGCCGGCGAAGGTGACACTTCCGGTGTAGGGGACCAGACCGGAGATCGCGCGCAGGATGGAGGACTTGCCCGCGCCGTTTGCGCCGATCAGCGTGACGATTTCTCTGCGGGCCACCTCAAAAGAAATACCGTCAACGGCCTTGATGCTGTCGTAGTGGACGCTCAATCCGTCCACGCAAAGGAGAAGATCCGCGCGGTTCATGAAGCGACCTCCTCGCCAAGATAGGCTTCCAGCACTTTGGGATTCGCCTGAATTTCGGCAGGCAGACCTTCGGCGATGGTGGCGCCGAAGTCCAGGACCACCAGGCGTTCGCAAATTCCCATGACCAGACGCATCTGGTGTTCAATCAGGAGGATGGTTACTGAAAACGTCTTGCGAATCCAGCGAATAAAGTCCATGAGCTGAAGGATTTCGTTGGGGTTCATCCCGGCGGCCGGTTCGTCCAGAAGCAGCAGCTTGGGTTCGGTGGCGAGCGCGCGGGCCATCTCCAGACGTCTCTGCAGCCCATAGGGCAGGTTTTTGGCCTTTTCATTGGCGGATGCGTCCAGATGGAACACGGCGAGCAGATCCAGCGCCTGCACGGTGATGCGCCTTTCTTCGGCCCGGAAGCGGCCGATGTGCAAAAGCGCCTCGGCCGGTGAATAGGCCGTCTGGCCGTAGTGCGCGATGCGGACATTATCCAGAACGGAGATCTCCCTGAAAAGCCGGATGTTCTGGAAAGTCCGGGCAATGCCCAACCGGGTGATCGAATGCGGGTTGAGCCCCACCAGTTCCTTGCCCTGAAAGTTGATGCTGCCTTCGCTTGCCCGATACACGCCGGTCATCAGGTTGAAGACGGTGGTTTTCCCTGCGCCGTTGGGGCCGATGATGCCGACCAGTTCATGGGGATCAACCCGCAGGTTGAAATCGGATACCGCGCAAAGTCCCTCGAACCGGTGTGTGAGCCGGGAGATTTCAAGGAGCGGCATGGCGCGCCTCCTTTTTCCTTTGCCGCCAGAGCTTTTCCGTGACCCTATCGAGAAGCGGTGTGAACAGGCGGGCTTCCCGCAGGCCCATGATGCCGCGCGGCCGGTAAATCATCAGAAGCACCAGCATCAGCGGCATGAAGACCATTCGCCAGACGCCCAGCGGGCGCAGGATTTCCAGAAGAAGTGTGTAGATGACCGCGCCGAGAACCGATCCGGCGATGGAGCCGATGCCGCCCAAGTAAACCATGATCAGCACATCGGTCGATTTCAGAATATCGAACATGCGCGGATTGATGAACTGAATCGCGTGGGCGAAAAGGCCTCCGGCGACGCCCGCAAAAAAGGACGATACGACAAAGGCGATGATTTTGACCTGGCGCGTGTTGACGCTCATCAGATCGCTGGCGATTTCATCTTCCCGGATCGACCAAATGCCTCGCCCGAAATTGGAATACACCAGGTTGCGGATAACCCAGACGGACAGCACTGTCCAGAAGAAAACCCAGGGAAGCGTCGTGAGCTTCTCCATGCCCAGAAGCCCCCGTGGCCCGCCCACGGCGTCGATGTTTTCCAGGACGGACTTGACGATCATGCCGAAAGCAAGCGTGACGATGGCCAGGTAATCGCCTCGTGTTTTAAAGGAGGGAATGGCCACCAGAAAGCCGACCAGCGCCGCGCCCATGCCGCCGGCCAGAATCGCCGCGGGAAACAAAATGCCGGCGGCGTTCTGCGGGAAAACATACACGGTCAAGATCGAGGCAATATAGGCGCCGACGGCCATGAATCCCGCGTGTCCCACGGAGAATTCTCCCATGTAGCCGTTGATCAGATTCAGGCTGACCGTGAGAATGATGTTGATGCCCACGTAGATGATGATCAACTGCAGGTATAAATCCACGAAATCGTAGCGGTCGGCGGCAACGCAGAAGGCCAGCCCCGCGGCCAAAAAGACCGGCCAGAAATATTTCAGGCCGGTGAGCTGTTGCCAGCGCTTTTGCAATGTGACAATTGCGGCTTTCATCATCGTCATGCCTATACTTTTTGCGGCTGGGGCTTGCCCAGAATGCCGTAGGGCCGCAGAATCAGCAGAACCAGAAGCAGCGTGAAAGCGACAAAGTCCCGGTACGTGGACGGGAAAAACGCCGCCACGAGGATTTCCACCGCGCCCAGAATGAAACCGCCGATCATGGCGCCGCGCACGTTGCCGATGCCGCCCACTACGGCGCAGATGAAGGCTTTCCAGCCGACCATGATGCCCATGTAGGGATCGATCACCGGATAGGCCAGTCCGTACATGACGCCGGCTGCACCGCCCAGTCCCGTGCCGATGGCGAAGGTGAAGGAGATGATTTTATTGATCGGCACGCCCATCAGGGGAACAATCGACTTGTCCCAGGAAATGGCGCGCATGGCCATGCCCGCTTTGGTGCGCTGGACCACAAAATCCAGAAGCAGCATCAAAACCAGCGAAAGGGCGATCACCAGCACCTGCAAGGAAGAGATGGACAAGGATCCGATGGTCCAGGTGGTGTTGGTGAGCAGCGGCGGAATGTGCTTGGGGTAGGGGGAAAGGGCCAGTGTGAAATTTTCCAGAAACAACCCCACGCCCAGCGCGGTGATGATGGCGGAGACGCGCGGCGCGGCCCGCAGGGGCTTGTAGGCCAGTCTTTCGATGACGACGCCCAGACAGGCCACGCCCAGCATGGAGACAAGCAGCGTCGGGACAAACGACAGCTTCAGATAAACGGCCAGCAGAAAGCAGAAAAACGCTCCCACCATGAACAGATCGCCGTGGGCGAAGTTGATCATCGTCAGGATGCCGTAAACCATCGTGTAGCCCAGGGCGATGAGCGCGTAGATGCTGCCCAGCTGCAGGGCGTTTAACGCTTGCTGAAAAAGATAGGCCATGCCAGATCCTTCCCCGCCCCCTGCGGGTGGGGATCGAGGAGAGAGGGGTTTAATTTGGGTCACCCATCCATGATCCCTCCCATCGGGGGATCATGGATGAAGGATGAAAATACTTTCTATGGTTTCGCGTTTGCGAACCATGTGAACTTTCCGTCTTTGATTTGCAGAATGACGGCACTTTTGATCGGATCGCCGGAGCCTTCCTTGAACTGCATATTGCCCGTCACGCCGTTGTAAAGCGGAATTTTCGCGAGCGCGTCGCGGACGGCCTGGCGGTCGTTCTTGCCGGCGGTTTTGATGGCCTGCGCCAGGAGCCCGAATGAATCGTAAGTCAGGGCGGCCACGTCGTCCGGCGTTGTTCCGTATTTGGCTTTGTAAGTCGCGATGAATTTTTTGGTTTCGTCGCTGGCCGAGTCCGCCGCGTAGTGCGTGCTGAAGTAGTAGCCTTCGCAGTCTTTGCCGCAGAGCTTGAGCAGCTCTTCGGACCCCCAGGAATCCGAGCCGATAAACGGAACCGAAATGCCCAGACGCTTGGCCTGCTGGATTTGCAGAGGCACTTCGCTGTAGTAGTTGGGCAGGAAGATAATGTCGGGATTGGCTTTTTTGATTTTGGTGAGCTGCGATGAAAAATCCTTGTCGTTGGTGGTATAGGTTTCGAAAGCGACAATCGTGCCGCCGTTTTTCTCGTAAACCTCCTTGAAAATCTCGGCGATGCCTTTATTATATTCGGAGGCCACATCATACAGCACCGCCGTTTTTTTCAGCTTCAGGTCATCCAGGGTGAATTTGGCGATTACGCCTCCCTGAAACGGGTCGATGAAGCAGGCGCGAAAAACGTATTTTTTGGAGGCGTTGCTTTTGGAATTCAGCGTGGCTTTGGGCGCGGTAGACCAGGGAGTAATCAAAACGGTTTTGCCCGACTCGGCGATTTCCGCCGCCGGCAGCGCGTAGCGGCTGGCGTTGGGGCCGACAATGGCCGTCACTTTCTGCTGGGTGATCAGCTTCTGCGCGGACGAGGCGGACTGGTCCGCTTTGCCGGCATTGTCTTCAATGATCAGCTCCACCGGATATTTCTTCCCCCCCAGAAGGATGCCGCCGTTGTCGTTGATTTCCCGGACGGCGAGCTCCGCTGCGTTTTTGCAGGAGGCGCCCACCGCCGGAATGTCGCCGGTCAGCTCGGCGATGACGCCGATCCTTACCGCGTCGGAATCCTTTTGGGCGCAGCCAAAAACACAAAGGGAGCAAATCACCAAAAGAGCAATCAATATAAAAGTGTGTTTCATGGATTTTCTCCTGCCTGGCATCAGAAAATTTTGACCCCAGCTTATAAGGGAAGGACGCGTCAGTGTCAATGGAAAAGAAGGTCTTTGACATACCGGGCGATAGCCGGCGAGGCCGTGAGCCCCGGTGATTCGATGCCGACGAGGTTGATGAAACCGGGAGCGTCGGCCCGGATGGCAAAATCAGCGAAAGCGTCTTTGGGCCCCTGGCGTTTGGGACGGATGCCGGCCATGTCGGCCGAAACGTTCTCCGGCTTCAAAAAAGGCAGAAATTTCACGGCGTGCTCATAGAATAAAGCGGCTTTTTCGGGGGCGACGGTGTAATCCTCCACCCGGTCAATGTAAGTGGCGTCCGGTCCCAGCTTCAGTCGTCCGTTCAAGTCCATCGTTAAATGCACACCCAGCCCCACACTGTTCTTAAGCGGGGCGGGGTAGATCAACCGCCGAACGAGGCCCGGCTTCACGCCGGAAATACCGCAGTAATCGCCTTTGCAGTAATACAGCCGATAGGCGCCGCCCATCATGTTGGCGACCGTATCGGATGCGAGCCCCGCGCAGTTGATCACCACCCCCGACAGGAACGTGGATTCCTCCCCCCGGTCGTTTCGGGTGAGGATCCGCCAGGCGTTGTTCTCCTGTTCAATACGGATCACGCGGGTGCGGCAGATCAGATGGGCCTGGTTCTCCAGCGCCCGGGCCAGGAAATCATTCATCAGGTCATGGGCGCTGATAATGCCCGTTTCCGGCGAGTACAGGGCGGCGCGGGCCCTGATGTTCGGCTCCATCCGGGCGATGTGCTCTCCGCCCATCATTTCCAGGGCGGCAGCGCCGTTTTTTCGGCCCTGGGT
>ENA-UPSM01006821-UPSM01006821.1-activated-sludge-metagenome-genome-assembly--contig:-NODE-6821-length-10437-cov-4.441919_pt1 | contig 10437 bp, 5 predicted proteins | sample MGYA00238181_ERZ773283 | MGnify/ENA primary metagenome ERZ773283 (study PRJEB29023, sample SAMN05720199) | activated sludge metagenome | isolation source: Anaerobic digester | place: Japan... | reverse complement strand
ACTGAAGTCCTCTTTCTCAATCTCCAGGAACAACCAGCCCAGGTTCAGCCCCCAGCGACGGTTGGTTTTCTTCACCAACCCGGGGGACGTGCGGATTTTCTCGGCGCTGACCGTTTGTTCGACGGGTAGGTTAGCCGCCTCCAGCGCGCTCGCCGCCGTCACCCAGACCGGCCCCACCATACTATGCACGGGGAAGAAGAGGGTTTGCGCGTCATAGAACTGCGCCATCCCGTGAAAGCTGCGGTTTTGCGGCCCGATGGTGAAGCCATAGGTCACGCACACCGGGCAATTGATATCGCCGCAATGCGTAAAGTAGGCTCCCTTATCTTTATCGTCCTTACCTTTTCCGGCGCAACTGCCGAAAAAACTGGAGTTGGACGCTGTTTCGCTCGGTTGGACTATTTTCCCGGTCTCCGGGTCATAGCTCGGCTTGAGGTTGGCCGGGCGGCGGTAATTCTCCGCGCTCATCGCCGTATAGGCGCGGGCCGCGCCCTCCAGGCTGGAGCCGGGGATTTTGGGCAGGCGCGTCCCCGGCTCGCGCACAATGGTCATATCCACCTCGCCGAGGCGGTAGCCGCCCATCCCGATGTGGATGGGGTCCAGCGCCAGGCTGTAATACACTTTTGGCAAATAGGGGTCTGCGGTCATTATGCTGTCTCCTTTTAGTAAAGTCTGATAGTCTTTAGTCTGGTAGTCGTTAGTCTGTCTGGTAGTCAAAAGGTCATTCCCGCGCCGGGGCGGGTTTATTCCTTGCGTTTCAAGTCGAACTTCAGGATGTGGCGATACAGGTCTATGACGTCAAAGTACAGGCCGTCCAGGATGGCCTGTTCAATAACCTTATTGCCCGCGAAATCCCTCGCCACGGTGTGTTTGACCAGCCATTCATACTCGGCGCGGTGTGTGTCGTGTTGGCTCAGTTGCCATTCCTCCCACTTGCGCGCCAGCAACGTCGTCGCCGCTTGCAGGCGGGATTCGGACATTCCCTCTACCGCGCAGATGGCGTCCCACACCGCCTGGAGCTCGTTGACCCGCTCCAGCAGGTATGGGCGCGGGCTGTGGCGCGGTCCCAGCAGCGCGTGCGGGCGGCGTGTGGCATCCGGCAGCAAGCCCGCTTCCAGGCGGCGGCTCACCGTGTCCAGCGAGATAAAGTCCAACAGGTTGGGCAGGAACTCAATCTTGTCGTCGACCGCCACCTGCGAGATATGCACCCAACGGCCATACGGCCCTTGCAGGCTCATCCCACGCTGCGCCAGCCCTGCGCCTTGTTTGACCAAAACGTAGGGATGATACCAGTCCGGCGCGCCGTTGCCCAGATGGGCGGAGATAGTCCATTCCCAGGGCCCGAAGCGCTCGCTTTTGAGCCGGAGCGTGTAGCTTTCCGCTTCCGGCGAGTCTGGAGTCTTGGCTGCAACTGTGGCTTCCATCCACCGGTTGCCCAGCGTATCAAACGTCTCGGCCAGCCTACGGGCTGTGTCCAGCGCCGCGAACATCGGATAGTGCGCGTCCATAAACGCCAGCCCCACGTGGAAGGGCAGCCGTCCCTGCACCTTGCTGAACTCCGCGGCGTAGGCAGATTGTATTTGCTGCGCAATCTCCAGCGCCCGGTCGGCAGGGACCATCGCCAGCAACAGGTTGGGGCTGACGGTGATAACCTGGTAGGGGGCGTAGGATTGAACGTCCACTTGCGCGATGGTCGCCTCGCCGCTCCCAATTGCCCCCTCGCCGGAGAGCCAGCGGAGCGGCGCGCCGTCGCGGGCGGCGGCTTTGAGACGCTCAATGTGTTCTGGCTTAACGTGAGTGGTCGTTTGGACTTTGCCGTTGGCGCGCACCAGGACTTCCATCGTTCCCAAGACCGGCAGTTCGGCGGTATAGTAACCCTCTGGCGGCGTTATGCCGTACAAAGTAAGTACCGCGCGTTGGCGCTGTGGGCCGACGGCAGCAAAGAGCGCGTCCGCCCGCGCTTGGAGGAATCCTTCGGTGGTCTGCCAGACGCGGAGCAACCGTCCCGCCGAGGGGTTCTTGCGGGCCAGGGCGAGCAAAAATTCATCAGCAAGCTCTAAATGTCCATAGATTTCCTGGTTCTGTGATAACCCCAACCATTTTACTACTGCTAATACTCGCTCTGTTCGCCCTAGTTGTTCATCGCCAAGATATGCGACCACTAGGTCTGTAGTAATTTCTTCTAATTCCTGCTGACGCAATGTTAACGTCTCGCATTCTCGACGAATCTCTTCAAGCCGGGTCGCCAATTTCTGTAATTCGTTGCGCTGCTTATCAACGGGCATTCCCTGGTTAGTGGCGGTCTTCTGGTAAGTATTAGTTGTTCTCTCTCGTTCCTTAGTCAGTCTTTTGAGTGCTTTTTTAACCTCACGCAACTCATCTTCAAAAGTTGATAAGTTGACGCCTTTGGCTACCACTTCCGGGTGAATGTAAGTTCTGAAACATTGCCAATCTTGGACTACCGCTTGTTCCATTTTACGGGCTATATCCTGCGGTGAGGTGATGAACAGCGTATGCAGCAAGTCGCCTTTGAGCCAGTCTTCCAGGTCAAAGCGCGCTACAATGAGCGCCGTCTTGTCGCGCTCATCGGCGAGCTCGCCGGTTTGCAGTGTGCCGCTCTGCGCGCGGCGTTGCTCTGCGCCTTTGCCCCGTTGTTCCCTGCACCACTTGCACACTTCATCCTTGCCAGACGACGGCCGGCGGCGACATACCGGACAGAGCGCCGTGGCGTCCGTCTTTTGCCAGGCTGCCAACCACGCCGGCGCGCCCACAATGGGCAATCTTTCGCGCGCTTCTGCCATCTGTTGGGCCAGCAAAGTCACGCGCTCGGTCGGGTCGCTCAACTTTACAACAGGTAGCAGCTCGCCGCCGCTCTGGGCGTTGACAATGTCACGCACCCGCGTCTCCAATTCAGCGCCCCATTCCACATCCGCGACCAGGAAATGGATGCCGTCGTCGTCCTCATAGATGCGGTTGCCGATGGCGTACTCGGTCTCAATGGCCTGGCGCAGGGCCTCGCGGACGCTTGCTATCATCACTGTCCGGCCCGCCACGTCTGAGAGCTTGGCAAAGGGCGTGATGGCTTCCCAGGAATTCCACTGCACGGTGAGCAGACGGAAGGTGTTGCGGATTTCTCCCTTTGCCGGCGGATCCAGCAAATCGCGCATCACGAACGCCTTGAAGCGGCTGGCGACGCCCCAGACGTGCTGGTCCAGGCGGATGTCGTTGGCGGCGCGCTGGGTTTTGCCGAGGCCCGCATTCAACGCCTCACACAAAAGCTGCCAGACTTGATCACGGTCATAGGGCGATGCTGTCGCCAGAGCTTCCAGCGGAGCATAGAGTGACCGGCGCAAACCATCCAGTGGCACTAAATCCAAGTCGTCTTCTTGCCCAAACACCGTAGCCCGTTGCACGGGGCGAGATTGTGGCAGTCCGGCAGCGTTGTATTCATCCTCCCCTGAGTCATTGCGGTCGGCCTGTTTTAACAACGCCAAAATGTGACCAGGCTTAGACAAGTGATGATCGCTTATCAAGCCGCTCAGGGTGTATGCGTCGAGGGCAGTGAGGTGAGATTGATACAAAAAATCCCACAGCTGTTGAGGGATTTTTTCCCGGTCTTGCGTTAAGACAGCGCCATGCGGCCATTCCTTGGTTGCTGGTTCTGTTTCCTGTCCAGCATCAGCAGTCACATACGCCGGGTCGGTTTTGCTTTCCACAAACTGGCGACTCAGCTTGCCCAGGTCGTGCAGCCAGGCGCCCAGTTCGGCCAGGAGGACGGTCTCGCGGAAGTCTTTGGCTTGTTTCAGGAGGGAATCAGTCATGGCGGCCTCCTTTTTTAGCGGCAGCTAACCCACGTATCTCCGCAGCCCAATCGCTCAGGGTCTGCTGCAAATCAGCAAAGGTTTCCGGCTCGCTCTCCACCTTTCCCGCCGCTTTGATTATTGCTTGCTGCTCCCGCGCAGCAATCGCGGCCTGATACCGCGCAAAATCAGTCGGTTCCAGCAATTCCTGCCACTCAGTGGCGCTCCAATCGTCCAGCGCGCCAAAATCCTCTTCAAATTGCCTGACCGCCAAGGGTTCCCTGACAGGGCTGAATTTGGCGACCATACTTCCAGCAGATTGGCGGTCGCGTTTTTTGCGCTTGTCCGTTGCGAATTTCTCCTGCGCCAAACCATGTCCGCTGCTGGTCTTGGCGCCGAAGCCGTAAGTGCAGAACAACGCTGGCAACCCTTGCGCTAAAACTTCCCAATCTTCGGCTATCGCAGCTAAGAACACTTCAGCGTCTTGATGCTTCCATTGCACCAGGGGGAAATACAGCAACGAGAACACACTCTCTGCGCCAGCCGGCACACTTTCCATGAGAATCGGGTTCTTGCCTACTTTGCGCTCCCGATCATGGGGATTGATGATCTCCACACCCTGTTCGGTGAAGAAACTGGGATAGAATTGCAGCCGCCCCGCAGCGAAATCCTCAGTTTCGCCCTTGGCATTGCCTAATAAGCGCTGTACTGCTGGATGTACAGCATTGTACTGGAGCTGATGCAAGGCGGCCCGCAGACTGCCTTTCCAGCTGGTCGGGGTAACATACGGCAATTGTGAAAGCTTGTCCCGGCGCAAGGGGTTGTCTATCAGAAAAAAAGCGCGCTCGTCTTTGGAAAGATAGGCTCCGGCTAAGCGAAAGCGAAACTGGATGAACAACGTATAGTCTGGCAACACTGTCAAATCTACGGTTGGGGCGGCCATCCACCCCCAAAACTCCCAGCTAGGGCTCTCCAGGCGGCGCTGTTTCAAGTGCTGTTCTGCCCATTCCTCGCGGATAGTCTCCGCTTCTTTTTGTCCATCAGTTTTCTGAGCGTAGTAACGTGCGGTTTGCCGAGTCTGATCTATTGTTTCATCCGCCGAGGTAAATATATCTACCAGATACTCATAGCTCATTGAAGACCTCCTGATGCTAACTTGAGCAAGTCTTGCCCAAACACTTTCTGAGCTGGGGACACAGCAAATACCACCTGCATATATTCCTCGCACAGAACACTGAGCTCCGCCACACTGATCACCTCTGGCGGGGCAAAGCCAAAAATCACCAGTCGGTAACCATCGGCAACCTTGACCGGCATACTGAAACAGATGCGACCGGCGGTGCGTAAATCGTCATCCACACTGATTGTCCTACCATACGCATTTTTCCACTGCGAGCGCGGCCCCATCAACTTATCCAATGGGCCAAGCAATGCCGGGTCATCGCTCTCCTGCCAACCCCTCTCATCCCGCAGCCAACGACGCAACCCCAAAGGTGGCTCACCTTTATACCGCAGGTCAAAAGCGCAAGGGATGTAATCAGTCTCATTCTGTTTCTTTGGATTACCAAAATGGGTACCGGAGCTCAGAAAACGGTTTAAGGCGCTCGTTGGTAGTTGATAAGTCAGATGAAAGAAATTCCGCAAATCGTAAGGGGTGGATTGCATCGGGCCATCGCAACGCAGCCCCCCACTCTTCAACTTGCGCTTGAGCTGCTGTAAACCATCCTCCAACAAAGTATCAGCCAGTTCCGGTGGTAATACCAGGTCGGCAATCTGTCCGAATCCATGCTGTAATCGTGCTCCTAACCCTCCATAAGCGGCTATAAATCTGAACAGCAAAGCCAGCTGCGACTGCACATACTCAGTGTCGTGTCCCCGCAACACAAAATTCAGCTTTGCCGGGCCATAAGGCACCTCTAAGCTATCTATGGCGTAGTTCCGCTGCTCATCACCTTGAAAAACCCGCCCCAACCAGTTCTTGTTAATATCCAGCGTGGTGCGAAAATGAAGCGCTGTTCGTTCTGGCGGCTGAAGCACTTGCAGCCGGAACAGGCTTGCCCAACCGGTAGCGCCGAAGAGATATTCTACTGCGCCTAACGATTGGAATCCCATTGCCAGAGCTTCTGCCTGGCTACGATCATGCCTCAAAGCGTCCTGGTAGGCTTTAGTATCAAATTCGCTGCGGTATTGCTTTTCCTCCGCTGTGGGGTCGCTGACGTACCCTCCCAGCCCCCGCACCAGCGCCTCATACCACCAGCGCAGGCTGCCCAACAGCCCGGTGATCTGTACCCGGTTCGCTTGTCGGCTGGCATTGCCCGTCCAAAGAGGGGTCACAAAATCTAAGCTGACTTGCATAAAAACCTCCTTAGCCTGAAACCTGATTGACGTTACTCCCACCGCCACCCCGGATGAACCTTGTCCAGCAGCGCGTTGAGGCGCTGCCGGGTCTCCTCGTCCGGCGATTGCCCCGTGGCGGTGATCACGACGCGGAAGGTGAAATCCAGGTCGGGGGCGGCGCTCAGCAGCTGCTCCGCCAGCCCGCTCAGCCCGCCGAGCTCGGCGGCGCTGCACACGGTATCGGCCACCAGCTCCCGGGCCGGACGCTGCACGCGGCTGCTCAGCGTCAGATACCCCGACCGGTCAACGGGTTGCAGCTCGCCGCGCTGTAACGCCAGCTTCGCCGCGGCGAAGAAGGTCGCCTCGGGGATGGATCGCCCCACCACGTGCCCCTCCACGGCCTCTTTCAACGCCTGCAAGGTGGGGAGAGTGCTGCCGGCATACGGCAACGCCGCGACCATCATTTCCGGCGTCAGGGTGATCTCCTCCACGACGCGGAAGACCGCGCCTTCAGCCAGCGCCGGGGAGCAGGGCCAGGGTTCGCCGGCAGGATCATGCTCCAACAGCTTCAGGCGCAGCGCTTCGTCTATCGCCGGCTGCAACAGCAGCCAGGGGACGGGCTGCGCGCGGCGGGCCGCCAGCGCCTGTTGCAGGCGGGCCGCCGTCGTGTGGTTCTCGGCCCAGGCCTCAGGGAGATTCTGCCGGGTCAGGTCGGCGGCCTGGAGCGGGGCCGGCGGCGGCAAGAGGCTCAGGGTCTCCGGGAGCGGGCCGGCCGGCAACGGCTCGCGGAAGTAGACGGTGGCGGCGAGCTGCGCCAGCAGCCGGCCCTCCAGCACGGCGGCACGCACCGCGTCATCCAACACCTGGGGCGCGGCCAGACGGGGAGCGCGCTGCCCGTCAAAGTAGGCGCGCCAGGCTGCCAGGGAAGCGGCCGCGCCGGCGGCCGGCCACAGCTCGGGGATGGCACCCGGCTGCAACAGGCCGACGCTGAGGTCGGTTAGCTGCGCCAGCGACGCCGGCACGAGCTCCACATCGGGGCGCTTGAGGGTCTCCTCGTCCGGCGCGCTCCGCCAATAGGTGCGCGTGGAGCCGTCGCCCCGGGTCAGGCGGGCCACCAGCACCCCCTCCTGGATGCTGCGCTGCAAGGAGGCGTACAACGTCTGGGCCTTCAGCAGCCGGGGCAGGCGCGCAAACTGGCCGAACGCGGCCAGGAGCGCCGTGGGCCGCTTGCTGGTCTCGCCCGCGCCCCACAATTCCAGGTAACTGCCCGGCAGGAGCAGGTCCGGGTCCAGCGTGGAAAGCAGGATCCGCTCTTCCTCGGCCAGGGTGGCCTTGATCCGGTCAAAGGCCGTGCCCCCGTGCGGCCGCAGCGCCTGCAGCCGCACCACGCCGGCCTCGTCCACCGCCGCCAGCAGGTTGTAGGCGGCGAGCACCGCTTCCGGCAGGTTGTTCGTCGCCTCGGCCTTGCGGTGGGGCAGGTCCTTCTTTTGAGCATCGGTCAAGAGGCGGCGGTATTCGTCCGTGCTCTCAATGCGGTCCCACCCCAGCCACTTGCGCACCTGATCGCGCAAGCCGGCCAGCCGCGACGCCTCCGGCAGCAGCGCCACGACGTTGTTGCGGTAGATACGCGGATTGTGCGGCCCAGTCACTTCGTTGAAGTAGGTCGTCACCTGCGGCGGCAACGGTTTGCCCGGCTCCACCGCACACTCCGGCCCTAAGATCAGGTAGTGCAGTTGCAGATCGTTCGCCACGTCGGCGGGACCGGTGGGCAGCAGGTGGACGACCACCCCCGCCTCCGCCGCCTTCAGGTCCTCCCGGCCGCGGATCCGGCGTTTGAGTTCCTCCTCCACGTCCTTTTCACTCAAGGCCTCCATCGCCCGGACGTGGATGTTGTTGAGGTTGGGATGGGTGCTCAAGCGCCAGATGTCGGGGCTTTCCACCAGAAACCACGACCGCTCGCGCCATTTCCGCAGCCCTTCCTCCAGGGCGACGGCGTCCAGCTGCGGGTGCCCCAGCAGGCCCACCAGATCGGTGGGAGCGGCGCGCTGTCCCGGCGGGTGCGAATGGAGAAACGTGGCGACCACCGCCTGCTCCAACTCCCGCTGCTGGAGGGTCGGCAGCCCGGCCTGGATCTCCCGCGCCTTTTCCAGCTCGCCGGTGAGGAGCGGCCCCCACTTGCCGGCGTCGCCCGTGATCGTGATCAGCTCGTTGAGCGCGCCGGAGAGCCGCGGCCCCTCCGGGTGCAGCAGCGCCCCCACGCCCACCAGCGGCGCGGGATCCCGGCCGGCCGTCTCGCGCAGCCCCTGGGCCAGCAGGCGCAACGCGCCCCGCGTGCGCTGGAACTGATCGTATTGCGTCCACTTCTGGTAGAGAACTTCAATGAAGTCCGGGTGAAAAGGGTAGCTCTGCAACAGCCGGTCGTAGGCCGCCTGATCGCGCTGCGCATCGCGCAGCGGCAACTGTTGCCAGCTCGCCATGACCGCGTCAATGACCGGCCGCCGTTCGGCCAGCCCCGGCACGGATTCAAAGAGCCGGCGGCGCAGCACCTCACTCACGTCCTCACGGGCCACCGGCTCCACCGGCTCGGCAATCCGCTTGAAGATATCCTCCAGCGCGCCCAGACATTCAATGCCGGTCGCGTCGGCGGCCTCCACTTTGGAGGCGATCAGCGCCGCGACCAGCGCCGCGTGCGGGACCTTCGCCACGGCCTGGGTGAGCACCTGGTAGAAGTCCTTGAGCGCGCCGAAAAAGCGCCGGTCAGAGAGCACCAGGTTGCGGTAGTACCAGACGGCCTCATCCACCAGCACCAACGCGCCCAGGCGCTCTTGCTCCGGCGCGCGCAGCAGGTCCACTAACAACGGTTCGGCGGGTACGGTGAACGCCTCATCGTGGTCCTTGAGCCGCGCGTAGCCCGCGTCGCCGGCCAGTTGGTAGGCCAGCGCGCCCCAGGGGGTGCGCACCCGGCGCAACCGCCCACCCGGCCCGTAGACCTCCATCCCCTCTTTGACGTCAAATTTATCAAAGGGCAGCAGCGCGACGCGCGCCTGGGGCAGCAACGGCAGGCCGGCGAAGGCGGCGAACTCCTGCACTGTGCGTTGCCCGGCCAACCCGGCGCCGCGCTCCGCCAGGTGCAGCAGCGTGATGAGGGTATGCGTCTTGCCGCCGCCGTAGGCCACCTGCAACTGTTGCACCGGCTTGCCGCCCTGCCCGGCCAGGCGGAGCAGCACGTCGCGCACCAGCTGCTTCATGCGGTAGGTGGGATAGGTGCGCTCAAAGAAGAGCGCCGCCGTGCGGTAGACCTCCGGCGCTTCCCCGGTGCGCACGCCGTTGAGGTCGGCGGCGAACTCGTCCAAGGTCAGGCGGCCGCTGCGGACGTCATCGCGCAGCGGACAGAGTTGGTGCCAGGGTGGGATGGTCATTGTTTCACCTCGTTAGCTCTCCATGAAAATATCACACTGATTCACTGATCACGCGGATAACACTGAGTTTGTAGTGAGGCGCTTTAGCGCCATCCAACGCGCTGAAGCGCGTCACTGTGAGCCTATTTTCATCCCACCGCTGGTGCATGGTGAATTCCTCTGAAAATACAAGACTTTCTAACGCAAAGGCGCGAAGGCGCAAAGAAAAACATTAAAAACTTGGTGGGCCTGGCGGCTTGGCGTGAGATTTCAGGCTTTTTAGCGTAATCCGTCTAACTCCGGTTGCACGGCCCTATTCTCCGGCGCCTTCCCCCGCCCCCAGGCGACGAGGGCCTCCAGCAGGCTGCGCTCTTTGCTCTTGGGCGCTGCCAGCTCCAGGATGGCCTGCGCCACCGCCCAGAAGAGGTCGTTCTGCGCCAGGCCCCGGTCTTCCACGTAGGTGCGGAACTTGACTGTCTCGCCGCCGGCCCAGAGCCACATCAGCCGGTGGAGCATATCCACGAGCGGCAACCCGCCGCCGGGATGGGGGTTGCCCAAATCCGGGCGCGTCCGCTCTTCCCACCGGGCCAGCCGCAGGTCGCTCCCCCCGGCGCTGATGAGGAAGCCGCGCGGCCCGCGCAGTTCGTTCAAATCCAGCCCGTAGCCCTGGGCGAGCAGGATGGCCTCGCCCACCGGCCCGCCCTCCATGCCGAAGTGGGCGCGGTGGATGAGGTAGTAGCGCGTCCACTCGTCCAGCCCTTCGGTGGAGTGCCCCTTGAGGAGCTGCCCCAGGGCGAAATCGGCGACCATCCGGCGCACCTCCTTGAGGAAGTCGCCGACGGTGAAGGGGGAGCCGTCCAGCCGGCGGACCTCGCTGTAGGCGGAGTAGGCCTCCAGCGCCG
>ENA-UPSM01006820-UPSM01006820.1-activated-sludge-metagenome-genome-assembly--contig:-NODE-6820-length-10439-cov-4.922381_pt1 | contig 10439 bp, 7 predicted proteins | sample MGYA00238181_ERZ773283 | MGnify/ENA primary metagenome ERZ773283 (study PRJEB29023, sample SAMN05720199) | activated sludge metagenome | isolation source: Anaerobic digester | place: Japan... | reverse complement strand
TAGACCCTGAAACATATTCAAATCTGGGTTCTGGTGATCAGCGCGGAGGTGACGGCGGTTCATATCCGGGTGCTAAAACATGGACCTTTGGAGTTACTCTGAACTTTTAATTCTAAGCAAATACTATGAACTCTGTATTATCTTAAAAATCAAAATTATTTATATATGAAAAAGATATTGTTTTTACTTATACTTATTTTCATAGGAACTTCATGCAGTGACTTCTATGAAGAAGATCTTTCGAGACTCATTACATCAGACAGTGGTGCGCTTTCTGATGTGACCGGTCTTACTGCAGCATTGGCAGGAGCCTATAAACCGATGGCTCAGGTATGGGCCCAGGGTCTGGGAAATGCTTCCACTGCTGCGATCCTTATGGGAAGTGACGACCTTACAACTCATAAAGCAAGTAATAAGGCTGACTTCAGGGAATTCGACCAGTTTGTTGTCAACAATACAAATCAGCGACTTCCGTTTGTCTGGAAAGGAGCATATAAATCAATTCAGCAGTGCAATAATATAATAGCCGCAATTCCTAATGCAACCGGAGTACAGGCCACACTAAACCAGATTGAAGGAGAGGCCCTCTTTCTGAGAGCTTATAATTACTTCTGGATTGTCAGGCTGTGGGGCAAAGCTCCTTTGGTATTAAATTCACACATTTTTGATGAGGCATTACTCAGCATTAGTTCCTCTTCAATAACAGATATTTATGCACAGATAATTACAGACCTGCAAAAAGCAGAAACACTTGTTGCAAATAAAAAACCAGCGCCCGGAAGGATATGCCTGGGGACTGTCAAAGCTGTTCTGGCTGAAGTATATCTTCAGATGACCGGTTATCCGGTTAATGATGCTACAAAATATGCTCTGGCAGCTGCTAAAGCAAAGGAAGTTATAGATAATCAGGCTACTTATGGACTTGGTCTTATGGACGATTTCGCATCACTATGGGTTAGTGCTACAGTTAATAATGATGGAAACAAGGAAGAAGTTTTTGCACTTAATTTCCAGGGGCAGATGTCCGGAGGAAGCGCCAATGCCTGGGCCGGAATTGCAGCAATTCCTGGAGACCGCGGAGGATGGGATGATTATATGTGTGAATTAAGATTCTTCTATGACTTTCCGGCAGGTTACAGAAAAGATGTCACTTTCGAGGTTGGCTACGATAAAAATGGTGTATGGATCCCGTTTACTCAATATCAGACCAAACGTCCATACTATAAAAAATTACAGGGGAATAAATTAACATTTGTGAATGCAATATCTATGCCTCTTGAAAGAATGGCTGAAACTTATCTGAATTTTGCTGAAGCTAAGATCATGGCAACCGGAAATCCTTCTGATCCTGACGCACTTGAGGCTTTCAACAAAATCAAACGCCGCGGGGCCGGTCTTCCGCTGAATACTCCGAATCCCGCTGTTGATGCAACATCGCTGACACAGAAAGAGATCATCACGGAAAAAGGATGGGAATTTGCAGGAGAATTTTGCCGCTGGTTCGATCTTGTACGTCTTCAGCTTGTACAGGAGACTGTTGACAAGAAAGATCCTGATGAGCTTCAGCCCAAAGGCCCGATTAAATACTTCCTGCCTCTTCCAAACGTAGAAACCGATGTTAATCCAAACCTGCTGGATTAATCTCACAGTTAATTTCAGGTAAATGTTAATATAAGCAGGTAATTTTAGGTGGTGGGTTAAGGGGAGAAGCGATCCTAAACTTCTCCCCTTTAATTTGTTAAAACAAATAGTAACATGATTTCAGAAATTAGTAAATCAGGATGATACATGAAAATTCATTTTTAGTATTATTTTAATTAAAGTAAATTCCATAGATTTGACTAAAAAGCAGTATCTTTTCAGGTAATTAATCCCCCTGAATCTAAAGGCTGGTTATTATAACTTTAAATTGTTGACTATGAGAAATATAAATAAAAGTGTGATTTATACACTAATATTTTTCTTTATTGCTTCATCCGTGATGAGCGGTCAGCCGGGCATGCAGAATTTCATTTCACCTGAAGTGAAGAAAGACAGGACTGTTACTTTCCGTTTCCGTGCGCCAAATGCCAAAGATGTAAAGTTAAGTACGCAGTTTATAAACGGACAACAAGCTATGACAAAGGATGCGAACGGAATATGGAGCATTACCCTGGGCCCCGTTGAACCGGATATTTATCCTTATTGCTTTGTTGTGGACGGCATACAGGTAGCTGATCCGAAAAACACCTGGATCTTTCCCAACGAGGGCTTCCAGAACAGTGTTATTGAAATTCCCGATGCAACGCCAAAGGCATATAGCATCCAGAATATCCCTCATGGAACAGTGTCGTACAGGTATTATTATTCAAATGAGCTCGGGACAAGGCCCTTGGTAATCTATACTCCTCCGGGATATGAAGAGTCTGTAAACGAGAAATACCCCGTGTTCTTCCTGCTGCATGGCTCATCAGACACTGAAGAGACATGGACCAAGGTTGGCAGGGCTAACATTATACTTGACAATCTGATTGCTCAGGGCAAAGCCAAACCGATGATAATCGTCATGCCTTATGGAAGGGCATTCCCTGTGATAACTAAAGAATCCGGCTCTTTAAGAACCTGGGAAAATCTCCAGGAGTTCCAGAAAGATTTTAAAAATTATATAGTCCCTTTTGTGGAAAAGAACTACAGGGTTAAACCGGGACCGGAAAATAAAGCAATTGCAGGTTTCTCAGGCGGCGGAGGCACTTCATTATATATCGGACTCGGCAATCCTGATCTTTTCGCATATGTATGCGGTTATGCGCCGGGGATGGTGCAGGCAGAATTTGAAAGGAACAATGCTGTTCCTTTTGCCGATCCGGCACTGACAAACAAGCGCTTAAAGCTTCTCTATTTTGCTTGCGGAAAAGAAGACCCTACCTATGGAACTTTACAGCAATATATTAAAGTCCTTGATGAGAAAAAAATCAAATATCAGACATTCTTTACCACCGGGGGGCATACATGGATGAATTGTAAGAAGTTCCTCAATGAAACAGCTCCTCTTCTGTTTAAAGATTAAAAAAGTCAAATATACAAAGTATCAAAACTAAAATTAACAGGAGGTTTTAAAATGAGAAAAACACTAAGAATTATTTTACTGACAGTTACGATAGTTGCTGGTATCTGTCTGGTTCAGGCCTGCAAAGGGCCAAAAAAAGATGCGGCTCCATTTACTTTTGAAGCGCATCCTTCACCCTACAATCTCTCAGGGGCACAGTTCCCGCGTATCGAAGCAGATTCCAGGGTAACCTTTCGCTTTAACGCGCCCAACGCGAAGAAAGTTCAGGTTTCTATCTATAACGTTCCTTATGATATGGTAAAAGACAGCAGCGGTGTATGGACCTATACCAGTGAACCGCAGGACGCAGGTTATCATAACTACTGGATGATAGTTGACAGCGCTATTATGCTGGATCCGGCTACCGACGCATTCATAGGTTATAGTCATATGTGCAATGGTTTTGAGATCCCTGATCCTGACGGAGGTTTTTATGAACTTAAAGATGTACCTCACGGCAATGTGTTGATCAAAAATTATTTTTCAAACATTACAAATGGCTGGCGGCATGTTTATATTTACACACCTCCGGATTATGAAACGAACACAACAGCAAAATATCCGGTACTTTATCTTCAGCATGGAGGAGGAGAAGATCAGAGGGTATGGATTGAAATGGGTCGGACAAACCTGATACTTGACAATCTGATAGCAGAAGGAAGAGTTAAACCTTTTATTGTTGTTATGGAAACCAGTGCAGCTTACAAACCTGGAGAAGCTCCCCCTGCAATGCGTCAGGGAGCACCGGGAGTTGCCAGAACAAGAACCCCGGGGGCACAACCCGTTCCTGCAGCAGCACCACCGGCAGCACAACCGGGACAAGCTGCACCGCCGCGTCTTCGTTTTTCATTTAACACTTATGAAGAGGTTATGATCAACGAACTGATACCATGGGTAGACAGTAATTTCCGTACGCTTTCCGATCAGCAGTACCGGGCTATGGCCGGGTTATCAATGGGTAGCGGAGTGACAAGGCAGATCACCCTTGCTCATCCGGATAAATTCTCATATATAGGTATTTTCAGCGGCGGGAGCATTGCGCCTGCTGACATCCCCGAAAACTCGAATTTCAAATTGGTTTTCATGAGTTTCGGAAGCCGTGAAAACGGAGCCGATGGTCTGAAAGCTGCTGCTGATGAATTAAACAAAGCCGGTATTAAAAGTGTATCGTATGTATCTCCACTTACCGCTCATGAGTGGCAGTCATGGAGACGCAGCCTCCGCGAGTTCTCACTTCTTCTTTTCAGGGATTGAAATATCCAGAACAAACTAATAATCTGATATAATTATTTAATCAACAAATACTAATTAAAATGAAAAAAACACTTTCGCTGATTTTATTGATATTAATATCAGCCAGCAGTATCAGCCTGGCCCAGACAGGCCAGCCTTTGGTAAGCTCAAAGCTTGCCGGCACACAGCATATTAATCCTTACAATGTCTATGGAGTTCCTTTTCCGCGCATAGAAGCAGATAACCGGGTTACATTCAGGTTTACAGCTCCTTATGCTGAGAAAGTGCAGGTTTCAATAAATAATGTTGCGAATGATATGGTCAAAGGTTCCGACGGTGTATGGACCTACACAAGTGAACCCCAGGATCTGGGTTACCACAACTACTGGATGATAGTCGATGGGGCTGTCGTTCTGGATCCGGCTACTGACGGATTCATTGGTTACAGCCATATGTGCAATGGTTTTGAGATCCCTGATCCGAATGGTGGTTTTTACGATCTGAAAGATGTACCCCACGGGAATGTGCAAATCGAGAATTATTATTCAACTGTTACTGAATCCTGGCGTCATATTTATGTTTACACACCTCCGGATTACGAAAAGAATACCTCAGCACGTTATCCTGTGCTGTATCTGCAGCATGGTGGTGGCGAGGATCAGAGGGTGTGGATCGAAATGGGAAGGACAAATCTGATACTTGACAACCTGATTGCCGAAGGGAAAGCTAAACCATTTATTGTAGTAATGGAGACCAGCGCTGCTAGAAAACCGGGTGAACCCATACCGCAAATGCGTGCACCGGGAGCCCCGGCTCCGGGTCAGGGTGCCCCGGGCGGACAGCCTGGTCAGGGCGCACCTGGTGCACAACCAGGGCCGGGAGCTCCGGGTCAGGGTGCCCCGGGCGGACAGGCAGCACGTCCACGAATGGGTTTTTCTTTCGACACATATGCCGAGTTAATGATCAAGGACATGATCCCCTATATTGATAAAAACTTCCGTACTCTTTCCGATCAGGCAAATCGTGCAATGTCAGGTCTGTCAATGGGAGCTATGTGTACCAAGGCAGTAACTCTGGCTCACCTTGATACATTTGGATATATAGGTCTCTTCAGCGGTGGCACTATTGCCCCTGCAGAAATAACAGATAAATCTAAGGTTAAACTGGTGTTTATGAGCTATGGAAGCAGGGAAAGAGGTTCTGAAAGTGTCAAGAACGCAGCTGATGCCCTTAACCAGGCAGGCATAAAAGGTGTTTCCTATGTTTCACCACTCACAGCTCATGAGTTCCAGTCGTGGAGAAGAAGCCTTAAAGAATATGCACAGCTTTTATTCAAATAATTAATAATAAACATTATGAAAAGATCATTATTCAGTTCAGTATTACTATTCGCTTTATCAGGTTTTCTCTGCTTGGCACAGACAACTCAACCGCCAATTATTGAAGACTTCAAACCCTCGACAAAGAATCAACCTGGGCAGGAGTATCCCCAGGTCAATTCCCAGGGGTATGCACGGTTCAAGATTGTAGCTCCTCAGGCTCAGAGTGTCGTTGTGAGTCTGGGATTAGGGGGGACCAGGGGAGGGACTCCTCTTGCCAAAACTGAGGATGGTTCATGGATGGGCACTACAGCCGGGCCCCTTGAAGAAGGATTTCATTATTACCACCTGACAATAGACGGGGGAGTATTTAATGATCCAGGTACAAATAATTATTATGGTTCGACCCGTTGGGAAAGCGGTATTGAAATACCTGCACATGATCAGGATATTTATGCACTGAAAAACGTTCCCCACGGTAAAGTGGAACAGATCCTTTTCTGGTCGCCAAGTACAAACACTGTACGCAGGGCATTTGTTTATACTCCACCCAGTTACACAAAGGATGTAAATGTCAGGTACCCGGTACTCTATCTGCAGCACGGCTGGGGAGAAGATGAAACTGCATGGAGTAATCAGGGACATGCAAATCTTATAATGGATAACCTTATTGCAGCAGGCAAGATAAAACCATTCATCATTGTAATGACCTATGGAATGACAAATGAAGGTTTCAGACCTGGTGCAAGTCCTGCCGGTGCTCCTGGTGCTGCTCCTGGTGCCCGCCCTGCCGGTGCTCCGGGTGCTCCCGCTGCGGGTGCTCCTGCTGCCGGTGCTCCTGGTGCTGCCCCTGGTGCCCGCCCTGCCGGCGGAATGGCTGGGATGATGAACAACGGCTTCGAGAAAGTTCTCGTTGATGAACTGATCCCTTATGTAGACGCCAATTTCCGGACAATTGCCAATCAGGCTAACCGCGCAATGGCTGGTCTTTCAATGGGAGGAATGGAAACGCACCAAATTACTCTGGCTCGTCCTGAAGTATTTTCACATTTTGGACTTTTAAGCGGAGGAACCTACAACCCCGATGAGATAAAAAACAAATCGAGTGTAAAACTCATTTTTATGAGCGCCGGTAGTTTTGAAAATCCTGACGGGGTTAGAAATGCAGCTACTAATCTTAAAGCAGCAGGTTTTAATGCTGTTTCTTATGTTTCGGAGGGTACAAGGCATGAGTTCCAGACATGGCGCCGCAGCCTTTATGAAATGGCCCAGCTTCTTTTTAAATAATATTAAATAATACACATAAATCAGGGTTTACTCTCAGGGGAGAAGGACAATCATTGCTTTCTGCCCCTGAGGGAAATTCTGATTAAATTGTTTATACCTTCAGCTAATGAAATACAGGCAATTGATTTTGCTGTCAGTATTAATGACAACAATAGGAGCCTGTCTGGCTCAGTCAACAGTTATTGATGATTTCAAACCGGCCTCATCCAATCAACCGAATAAGCAATATCCTCAGGTTAATTCTGAGCGTCGGGTTAAAGCCGGCATTACAGCTCCCCAGGCACAGAAAGTTCAACTTGATATTGGAGGAAAGAGGTACGACCTTACAAAGGATGAGAAAGGCTTATGGACAGGCATTTCTGATCCTCAGGATGAGGGATTTCACTATTATCAGCTCAATATTGACGGTGCACAGGTGCCTGATCCGGGAAGCCTTTTCTTCTACGGAGCCAGCCGCTGGGGAAGCGGGATAGAGATCCCGGCAAAAGACCAGGATTTCTACGCTCTTAAAAATGTTCCCCATGGCCAGGTCCGGGAACACCTCTATTTCTCAAAATTAACTGAAGCATGGCGGAGATGTTTTGTATATACTCCGCCCGATTACGATAAGAAACCTGGTGTACGCTATCCGGTTCTTTATCTCCAGCACGGCAGCGGAGAGGATGAGACAGGATGGGCCGTTCAGGGTAAAGCTAACCTGATACTTGATAATCTGATTGCTGAGAAAAAAGCTGTTCCAATGATTATTGTAATTGATAAAGGTTATGCAACAATACCTTCACAAGCGGCGGAACAAAAAGCAGGACCTCCTGCCCGTGGTGCCGGAGGTATCTCGGCATTTGAGCAGGTCCTGATCAAAGAGATCATTCCGATGATAGATGCTGAATACCGGACACTTTCTGATCGTGAACACAGGGGTATGGCAGGCCTTTCAATGGGAGCTAATCAGACGATCCAGATTACAATGAATAATCTGGATATATTCTCTTACATAGGCGCATTCAGCGGAACTTCGAATTACCCAAGCACCGACCCCATTGATCCGGCAACATTCTCTAACGGAAAATTTAAAGACGGAGCGGCACTCAACAGGCAGATAAAACTTTTCTGGCTAGGACTGGGGACAAAAGAACCATCTCCTTTTCCCGGTTCTGTCGGGGCATTTCGTAATATGCTGGATAAGGCTGGTGTTAAATATGTATATTATGAATCGCCTGGTACTGCGCATGAATGGTTAACCTGGAGGCGGGACCTTTTTCAATTCGCACAATTGTTATTTAAATAGCTTATATACATTATTATTATGAATAAAACTTCTGTATTTCTCATCGCAGCATTTTTTACAGTAAATGGATCTTTATTTAGTCAGACTGATGAGTTATTTCAAAACTCAAAGCCTGCATCAACAAATATTGTCGGGGCTGAGTACCCTCGTATTGATGCACAACGCAGGGCCATTTTTCGTGTTAGAGCACCGGAAGCTCAAAGCGTTGTGGTTGGACTGGGCAACACTGCACTGACCTTAGGTGATGATGGTTTCTGGACAGGAGTGACTGCACCTCTGGACCCGGGATTCCATTATTATAACCTGAGAATTAATGGTGTGGAGGTTAATGATCCTTCAAGTGAGACCTTTTTTGGATCAGGGCGTGTAATGAGCGGTATTGAAGTTCCTGAAGAAGGAGTAGATTTTTACCTCGTAAAAAAAGTACCCCACGGGCAGATTGTCTCATTCTGGTATTTTGCTGAATCGACAGGTGAGACCAGGCAGGCATATGTCTACCTTCCTCCTGATTATATGAAGAACAATGACAAGAGATATCCGGTCCTTTATCTCCAGCATGGAATGGGAGAAGACAGGCGTGCCTGGGCAAATCAGGGGCGCACAAATTTCATACTTGACAATCTTATTGCTGAAGGTAAAGCTAAACCAATGATTGTTGTTATGGAAGACGGAGGTATTGCAGCGGGCATGGGTGGCGCACGCCGTCCGGCAGGAGCAGGCGCCCAGGGTGCCGGGCCCGGACAAGGACAGGGACAGGGTCAGCAGGCACAAGGTGCAAGACCACAACAAGGACAGGGACAGCCTCCACAGGGTGCAGGACCGGGTCAGGGACAACGCCCTGGCGGTCCGGGACAGGGACCCAGCGGCATGCCTTCCTTCTGGGATGGATTCGGGTCAGTTATTATAAAAGATCTTATTCCGGCAATTGATGCGAACTTCAGAACTCTGGCAAATCGTGAAAACAGAGCAATGGCAGGACTTTCCCTTGGAGGAACCCAGACCTATCAGATCACACAGGCCAATCTTGACAAATTCGCAAATATAGGTATTTTCAGCGCCCCCTTTGGTTTTCCGGGTGTAGAGACAGGCTACAACGGATTGCTCCTAAAACCGGAAGAATTTGCTAAACAGGTTAAAGTTTTCTATATAAGCATGGGTTCGAAAGAGGGTGCAGGTACAGGACGAAGCATTCATGAACAGCTGGAGAAGGCCGGGATTAAACATGTTTACTTTGAAGCGCCGGGCACAGCACATGAATTTCAGACCTGGCGCAAGAGCCTGCATGGATTCACGCAGCTTCTTTTTAAATAATTTTAAACGCCAGTATTACAAAGAACGGAAAGCAGGTTCGGTCTGCAGGGATGGGGTACAAAATTTTTATCAGACTTTCTGACTAAGCAGAAATGATACTTAAATATTAAACTATGTATATTGTCAGTTCTTATCCGCTAGCCGTGATCCTCTGCGTTATTACTATGATATGCTGGGGTTCATGGGCAAATACAATGAACCTGAAACCAAAAACATGGCCGAATCCGCTTTTCTATTGGGATTACTGCCTTGGTATTGTGATTTTTACACTTATTCTCGGATTGACACTCGGGAGTATCGGATCTGAAGGAAGAAGTCTGTTCAAGGACCTTGGCCAGGCCGATATCAAATCTCTTGGTTCCGCATTCCTCGGAGGGGTAGTATTTAATCTTTCAAATCTTCTGTGGGTAGCTGCAGCAGCAGTAGCCGGTATGTCAGTGGCTTTTCCCATTGCAGTGGGCCTGGCATTGGTCATAGGAGTAATTTATAATTATATTTCCGAATCCACAGGTGATCCGGTGTTGCTTTTTGCAGGAGTGGGGCTTGTTGTTGTTGCAATTGTAGTCAATGCAATAGCTTATCAGACTATCCCGTCCAAAGTCAAGGGCGATACACGTAAAGGAGTTATCCTTTCAGTACTTGCAGGTATTATCATGGGATTTTTCTACGGATTTGTTGCTGATAGCATTTCCCTTAACTTCTCCAATCCGGAAGCCGGAAAATTAACTCCATACTCTGCAGTCCTTGTATTCTCGATTGGTTGTTATCTGTCAGGCTTTATCTGGAACACCTATTTTATGTACAGACCTGTAGAAGGAAGGGCCTCAACTTACGGAGAATATTACAAAGAAACTTCTCCTAAGGTACATATAAGCGGCATTATCGGAGGGATGATCTGGGCCATGGGACTCTCGTTCAG
>ENA-UPSM01006809-UPSM01006809.1-activated-sludge-metagenome-genome-assembly--contig:-NODE-6809-length-10451-cov-3.392747_pt1 | contig 10451 bp, 9 predicted proteins | sample MGYA00238181_ERZ773283 | MGnify/ENA primary metagenome ERZ773283 (study PRJEB29023, sample SAMN05720199) | activated sludge metagenome | isolation source: Anaerobic digester | place: Japan... | reverse complement strand
ACACATTATTCTACGTATCAACGATTGGATAAACAATGACTTTGAACACTTGCTGTATATGCTTTACCGCATCGATGTGCATGAAGATAAAGTGCGCAAATTGATGCAAGAACACAAAGGCGAAAATGCCGCAGAAGTAATTGCAGATTTAATTATTGAACGTCAACAAAAGAAAATAGAAACGCGTAAACTCTTCCACATGGAAAAGCCCGCAGACGTAGATGAAAGCGAATTATGGTAAAATTTATTCTAAAATACAAACGCTACAATTTTTTTAGTTTGACGTGGCAAACCTGCACCAAATAGGAATGTTATCTGTCTGTTGCAGATGGTATAATTGGTTGTTTAGAATTGAATAAATACTGTATATCATTGTATATTTTGTATTTACTAAAAGAAGTATCAATCTTATTAAATAAAGGCAACAAATATCGTTTTGTTTGTATTGTGTTATTACAAAACAGAGTATAGTAAACATACGTCAAAGTAGTGTATGTTATTGGTTTTTGGAAATAGAAATCCTTTTCTTCTTTCTCATAAATCGAATCACGAATCTTTAATCTATCATTAAATTCTTTTTTAAAATAACTATTCTTCATGAGGTTTTCAATAGAGTCAGAATATGTTTTAGGCGTTTTATAAACCCAACATAAACTATCAAATTTATTATTTAAATAAGCCTTTTCTTCATTTATGATAGAGTTAGAAAATTTCACTTTTTTAGTAAGTGCATCTACATCAACATAAAACTCTTTATCATCCAAATAGAATGGAATATAGTGTTCATAATCATCATTAATAATAATAACTTGAAGAATGGGTTCGTTAATAAATGTACTTATTGAATCTTTTTTTAATGATTGATCACAATAATACAAATACGACATTCCATTTCCTATGGTTAATTTTTTTAAATAATCACTATTTGATATTGTTATATGTAGTAAACAATTATACTTAGCTTCTGTTGGCTTAGAGCAGCTAAATGGGATAATGAAAAATAGTATTCTTAACACCTTTAAAAATAATGCATACAACTACTGTTTCCACATTCTGCACAATTACTGCCATACCCACCAGTCTTAGATGGATACTCCAAAATCATACCATGATATTCTTTATTATTAGCACCGGATGAGGTACTTTTTTTACTAACTGATAGGATGTATTCATATTCTACCTCTTTAGTTCTGTTATTATATATTTTAAAATTTTTATTTGGAAATAATTTTTTCATAAATGCAATTTTCAACTCCAAACTCATTTTTTCTAAAATAACAGCAGAGCCTTTAATACTTGAAATATGACTATTCTCCATAATAACTCCTTTACACAATTGTAATCTGTTGCTTATAGAAATAAAATTCATGGAAATAATTGTTTCTTTAATATTTCGTTCTTCAATGGCAAAATAAGATTCAGTATTGATATTTAGCTCTTCATCGTTAAATGTTTTATTGTTATGGAAAAGACTAAGCTTACTTTCCTCTGGATTGTTTATTTTAGATGATAAAATTTTTTCCTCTTTTTCACATCCTATGAATGTACTAATAACACAAACAAATAAAATTAATCTTTTCATGCTTAAATCATTTAAATATTAATTACACTATTTAAGTTCAGAAGCGTACTAAACACCCTATTTTTAAAAAAAAATATTAATTTACAAATTAAATGTATTGATAAAAAACAAAAAAAATATTTTTTTAAGAGATTATTTATCCACAATGCTTTTTGAACAAAATAGACCTAAACGTAGTATAGACTTAGCCATATTTAACTAAGTTGATAGCATGTAGCTACATAAAAGAATGTTTTACGCGAAGCTGTTTTTGTTAAATTCCAAGGTCAAAATTAAAAATATCGCTCTGTCCTTTATAAAATTCTTCGTGTACTTCTCCCACCAATTCAGTATCGAAAATTGCTGGTCGCTCGCTAATTTCGTGATAACAAATTACCCCTTCAGCAAAATAATGTGCTACCATGCTTTTTCGGGTAAGGTCTTTGTGTAGCATCGGTTCGCCGCCATGTATCAAATTGCCGTGCCACACCAGCATATCGCCTTTTTTTGCCGTAAAAATCTGTTTTTGCAAAGGATGTTCTTCTACTAAAGAAGTTATTATTTTTTCGTACTTTTTATTAGCCTCGCCATCCACTTTCATCGCATTGGCGGAGTTTTCATAATCACTATTGTTGAGATACGGCAGCAAATGAGAACCTGGAAAATAAGAAACCGGCCCTTGCTCAAGGGTAATATCTTCTAAGGCAAACCACGCCGCAATTAAATAGCCTTTTGGAAAAGTGCTCATGTGTATCCAATCAGAATGCGCCTGCTGCTCACTACTTTTTAAAAAATTAATAGTTTGAAATGGCAACACTTTTTTGTCTAAAATAAAAGAAAGTAATTCCAATAATCGTTTATCCTTTATCACTTTCCGAATAGTAAAAGATTGCCGATAAGCATTGAAAATTTTCCGTTGCGTATAATTAAACCCCACTTCGTCTTTATGTAATAATTCATCAATTTCTTGATTGATGGTATCCACGGTCTCCCCATCTAAAAATTGCTCCCATATCAGATAGCCATTTTTATACCACTTCAGCAATTGTGTTTCTATTCCTTCAGGGAAATGACAAAACACAGGATGGTTTTCAATATCTTTCCCTGAATTTATAATATCTAACCAAGGTAATTTCGCTTGCTTACCCTCAAAATCTTTATGAGAAATGCTGCTGAAAATAGACTTTTTTAATTGGTAATACGGATATAAATGTAAGTTGTGGTTTAATCCTCTTTTGTGAAATACATTGTATAAGAAATGCACCCAACGTAAGTTGCGAAAAAAACCGGTATAGCGCTGGATAAATTTACTCATAGTAGTTACAACTTGTTTTATTATACTTGTTGGAATAAAAATAACCCTACAAAGATAAACTCTATCAACAGATAAACGTTATGGATTAGTATAAAGATAAAAGATTAAATTTAAGTATGGAAAAACCTGAACAACAAAAGACACTAAAAAAGAACACTAAAAAAAAGCATATTGTAAGTAATTCCAATACAACGGAAATACAACCAACAGTACCGATAGATTATAGTATGGCAAAGGATAGTTTAATGCCCGAGTTAGAAGAATTGGTAAAGAAAAATCCAAATAGATTAATTGGTTGTGGCGGATAAATACCTAAAGGAAATGAAGTGCAAATGAATAAATTATACATAAAAAATATGGTGTGCAATCGTTGTATTACTGCGGTGCAACAAGAATTAGACAAACTAAAATTCAATATCAAAAGCATAACCCTGGGAGAAGTAATACTTCAAAATGAAATCTCCGAAATAGAAAAAAATAAAATAGAAAACGCATTAGTACCCCTTGGATTTGAATTGATTGACGATAAAAAAAGTAGAATAATTGAACAGATAAAAAATAAAATTATCGACATCGTTCATTATCAAAATAATGAAGCTAAATACAACTTATCGGAAATATTAAGCAAGGAATTAAATCATGAATACAACTCCCTTTCAAATTTATTTTCCGAAATAGAAGGCATTACTATTGAAAAATATTTTATAGCACAAAAAATAGAAAAAGTAAAAGAACTTATAATTTACGACGAACTCTCGCTAAGTGAAATTGCAGATAGACTAAATTACTCTAGCGTTGCATACCTGAGCAATCAATTTAAAAAAGTAACCGGACTTACACCTAGTTATTTTAAACAATTAAAAACAATCCAGCGAAAACCATTGGATGAAGTGTAAATCTTATAAATCAAATCCAAAATACTGTAATGATATAACTACAATACACTTGTAACTTTGTGTATTAAATCAGCAGTATGCCTACTCTCATAAAAAAATCATTCCCCGTTCTAAATATGTCGTGCGCTTCTTGTGCCGTTAGCGCCGAAAGTATAGTAAAATCTACCAAAGGCGTAGTTTCTGCCTCTGTAAATTATGCTAATGCAATGCTCACTGTAGAATACCAGCCGACTATTACCAACCCTTCCACTATCCAACAGGCAGTTCAATCCGTAGGTTATGATTTGCTTCTTGAAGACGAAACGCAGCAACAAGAAATAGTAGATGCATTACACGATAAAAATTTTAAATCGCTAAAAACAAAAACAATTTGGGCGGTTTTGCTTGCCTTCCCGGTGATGCTTATCGGCATGTTTTTTATGCATATAAAATATGCAAACCAAGTGATGTGGCTACTCTCTACACCAGTAGTTTTATGGCTAGGAAAAGATTTTTTTATCAACGCTTGGAAGCAAGCGCAACACCGCACCGCCAATATGGATACGCTAGTAGCATTAAGCACCGGAATTGCTTATATCTTTAGTTTATTCAATTTGTTTTTCCCTGAATTTTGGATAAAAAGAGGATTAGAACCTCATGTATATTTTGAAGCAGCCGCAGTAGTTATAGCTTTTATTTTATTAGGAAAACTATTAGAAGAAAAAGCAAAAGGAAACACCTCCGCAGCCATAAAAAAACTAATGGGATTGCAACCCAAAACTGTAACAGTAGTACAAGCGGACGGTAGCGAGCTGCAAACTACAATAGAAAATGTAAAAATTGGAAATTTATTAATCGTAAAACCCGGAGAACGCATAGCCGTAGATGGAATTGTAAGCAGCGGAAATTCTTATGTAGATGAAAGTATGCTCACTGGAGAACCTATTCCGGTTTTGAAAGTAGCAGCAGAAAAAGTATTTGCAGGTACTATCAATCAAAAGGGAAGTTTTCAGTTTACCGCAGCAAGTGTAGGCAAAGACACGATGCTTGCACACATCATCAAAATGGTGCAAGATGCGCAAGGCAGCAAAGCACCAGTACAAAAATTAGTAGATAAAATTGCTGGTATTTTTGTGCCTACAGTAATAGGCATAGCAATACTTACATTTTTACTATGGATAATTTTGGGCGGCGAAAATGCATTAGTTCACGGACTCTTAGCTGCTGTTTCGGTATTGGTAATTGCATGTCCTTGTGCTTTAGGCTTAGCCACACCCACGGCTATAATGGTAGGCGTAGGAAAAGGTGCAGAAAATGGAATTTTAATAAAAGATGCAGAAAGCCTAGAGTTGGCAAAAAAAATAAATGCAATAATTTTAGACAAAACCGGCACTATTACAGAAGGCAAACCACAAGTAACCGAAATACAATGGATGAACTATGATAATACTACAAAAGAAGTATTATTTAGCATTGAAAAACAATCCGAACATCCATTAGCAGAAGCTGTGGTTAATTATTTTAAGAATGAAAAATCAGTCACATTATCTTCTTTCGAAAGCATTACAGGAAAAGGAATTAAAGCTATTTTTAACAATGAAATTTATTGGGTAGGAAATAAAAAATTGCTCTCAGAAAATCAATGCAGTATAGGTGCGGTGTTGCTGCAATTTGCCGAGCAGTGGAGCACACAAGCGAAAACCGTAATCTGGTTTGCTAATGCCAAACAAGCACTTGCGGTAATCGCAATTGCCGACAAAATAAAAGATACTTCCGCTAAAGCAATCCGTCAGTTACAAGCAGAAAATATAGAAGTGTATATGCTTACCGGCGATAATATTTCTACTGCGGCGGCTATCGCCCAACAAACCGGCATCCAACATTATAAAGCAGAAATGCTGCCCCAGCAAAAAGCAGATTTTATTAAAGATTTACAACAACAAGGAAAAACCGTAGCTATGGTGGGCGACGGTATAAACGATAGTACCGCACTGGCTACCGCAGACGTAAGTATTGCGATGGGCAAAGGTTCTGATATTGCAATGGATGTTGCCAAAATGACGATTATTTCTTCCGATTTATTAAAAATTTCGCAAGCCATCCGACTGTCAAAACATACTGTTGCCACCATCAAACAAAATTTATTTTGGGCATTTATCTATAACCTCATCGGAATACCTATTGCCGCTGGTATTCTATTTCCTATCAATGGGTTTTTATTAAATCCGATGATTGCTGGTGCCGCTATGGCAATGAGTAGCGTAAGCGTAGTGGGCAACAGCCTCCGATTAAAATGGAAGAAATAAATCCATATAAAAATGTCAACTTGTCAGCAAAATGGAAGTGGAATAAATTTTGACTATTACGGCTAAATAGTTAATTAAAAATCTAAACTTTTCTTTCTTATGGAAACCGGAAAAATAAATGTACAAACAGAGAACATCTTTCCAATTATCAAAAAATTCTTATACTCCGACCACGAAATATTTTTACGTGAATTGGTTTCAAATGCCGTAGATGCTACTAAAAAACTGAAAGGACTTGCCCAATTAGGCGAAGCCAAAGGCGAACTCGGCGATTTAACGATAGAAGTATCAGTGAGCAAAGAGAACAACACGCTAACCATAAAAGATAAAGGCTTGGGAATGTCCGCCGACGAAGTGAAAAAATATATTAACCAGATTGCTTTTTCTTCGGCGGGTGAATTTGTAGAGAAATTAAAAAATACCGATTCTAATGCCATCATCGGACATTTCGGCTTAGGATTTTATTCGGCATTTATGGTGGCGGAAAAAGTAGAAATTCTTACCAAATCATATAAAGACGAACCAGCCGTAAAATGGGTGTGCGATGGCTCTACCGAATTTACTTTAGAAGAAATAGAAAAAGAACAACGTGGCACCGAAATAATTTTACACATTGCCGAAGATTCTAAAGAATTTTTGGAAGAACAGAGAATAAAATCGTTGTTGAATAAATACTGCAAATTTTTGCCAGTGCCTATTCAGTTTGGTTTTAAATGGCAAAGTGAAGAAGACAAAAAAGAAGAGAAACCATTAGAGCCTGAAATTATTAATAATACGCAGCCAGCATGGACCAAAACCCCTTCATCTTTAACCGATGAGGATTATAAAGGTTTTTATCGCGAGTTATATCCGATGAATTTTGATGAACCTTTGTTTTGGATTCATTTGAATGTAGATTATCCGTTTAACCTAACCGGAATACTTTATTTTCCGAAATTGAAAAAGAACTTTGAAGTACAAAAAGATAAAATACAATTGTACAGCAATCAAGTTTTTGTAACGGATAATGTAGGCGAAATTGTACCAGAATATTTAACCTTACTGCATGGCGTTATCGACTCGCCAGATATTCCGCTGAATGTTTCTCGTTCGTACTTGCAAAGCGATGGAAATGTGAAAAAAATCAATCAGCATATTTCCAAAAAAGTATCCGATAAATTGCAAGAGATTTTTAATAACGATAGAAAGCAATTTGAAGACAAATGGAGCGATATTGGATTGTTTGTGAAATATGGAATGATTAGCGATGAAAAATTTTATGAAAGAAGCAATGCCTTTGCATTATTCCCTACTACAGAAAATACATTTTATACGTTTGCGGAATTAAAAGAAAAAATTAGCCCAAACCAAACCGATAAAGACGGTAATTTAATTGTGCTTTATACCTCTGATGAAGAAGAGCAACATGGATATATTGAGCAAGCAAAAGAGCGTGGATATGTGGTGGTAAAATTGGATACTATGATTGATAATCATTTTATACAACAAGTAGAAACAAAAAACGACCTATCAGCCGACAGGCAGGGAAAAACGCAGTTTAAACGTGTAGATGCAGACATCATTTCTAATTTAATTCCGAAAGAAGAAAGTGCGGTTTCCGTTTTATCGAATGAACAGGAAGAACAACTAAAAGTACTTTTTGAAACTACGATAGAAAAAAACAAAGCGGATATAGAACTCAAAGCTTTATCGCCTACCGATGCACCGATTGTCATTACCCGAAATGAGTTTATGCGCCGCATGGCTGAAATGCAAAAAATGGGCGGCGGCTCTCCATTTATGTTCGGAAATATGGAAGAAAAACTGAACTTGGTGATTAACACCAATCACCCGATTAATACTAAAATTTTAGAAGAAGATAATATCCAACAAGCAAAACATATCAAGCAATTATATGATCTGGCTTTGCTTTCACAAAATATGCTGAAAGGTGAGGCGTTGACTAACTTTGTGAAAAGAAGTTTTGAGTTGATATAATTTCATTTACAACCTACTATTTAGGAAATAATAAGGCTTCAAATAAAAGAGATATCTTTTTATTTGAAGCCTTTGCTATCATCGACGGCTACTATTCCATTTACTTTTCTAATAGTGTAATTAGAAAAATCTTCATCTGAATCAAAGCCTACACCATAGATAATATTATCGGGAGTTCGGATTTTAATAGACTTGTCGGTATATATTTTTTTGGTTCGGATGTTCCATGTTAGCTGCGTCGTTTCTATTATTTCATTACGAGCGTTTTCCATATATACATTGCCCGAAACATTGATGGTTTGCTGTGCATCATCGTTTTCTGCATAGTTGGCCTTCAGTACAGATATCATATTTAGTTGCTCGTAAAATTTTACCAATAAACCATCGGGAAATACCAATTTGTTTTGTGTATTGGTATATCGCTTCACCGTTTTTCCCGTTACAATTGCCCTTATATAAGCACCTTCTTTATAAATAAATTTTACGCTGTCTGCCACTTCTACATCTATGTCTTTTTCATTAAACATGGATTTTACTTTTGCGATATCATTTTCCTGACAGCCAGAAAAAAAAACAAGAAAACTTGTTAGCAACATAAAAAAAACGGGAATGTAAAACTTGTTATTTACAGAAAAATTGGAAGCAATATTTGAAGTAATTTTTTTCATGTTCGATTGCTGAAAATCAGCATTATTTTCTAAAAATCCAATCAGCAGGATTTAGTTTTGATGCGCCTTTCCAAACCTCCATGTGCACTTCTGTAATGGATTCTTCGTCGGTAAATGCAGAGCCGATAACTTGCTTGGTAGATACTTTTTGTCCTTTTGAAACATTTACAGAAGAGAGTTTAGAATAAACGGTAAAATATTCGCCGTGGCTAATGATTACAGCATTTTTAAAGGTTGGATTATTAAGAATACCCACTACTTTACCTTCAAATACACTTCGTACATTGCTGTTGGCATCGCTGCGGATATCTATACCATTATTGTCCATTTTTATGGTGGTGCCGGGTACGGTATAAGTGCCAAATCCTTTGCTGATAAATCCTTTTTCTACTGGCCAAGGCAGCTTGCCCCTATTGCTGTAAAAATTGGAAGACAGCTGGTCGTATTCTGGCGTATTGCCAATGTTTACAGGTGTTTCTGTTTTTTTATTTATGGTAGCAATATCTTCTTTTGCAGGCTCTTTTCCAGCTTCTTTTGCTTTTTTGATTGCCTCTTCGGCGGCTTTTTTCTTTGCAGCTTCGGCAGCTGCAAATTTTGCGGCTTCTTCTTTTTTACGTTTTTCTTCAGCCAAGCGGGCGGCTTCTATTTCTTTTTTAATGATGGCTTCAATTTGTGCATCTAATTTTGCAGCTTCTGCTTGTTTTTTAGAAATATTTCCTTGTAGTTGTACTTCTTTATGTTTTAAAGATTGTACCACTGTATTTTTTTGTGTTACTGTTTTATTGAGTTGTGTTTTTTCTTTTACTTGCCCCTGTAGTAATTGCTCTTTTGTTTTTTTCTTTGCGTCAATAGTAGCAATTTGCCCACTAATATTTGATTTTTTTTCTATGATTTGAGTCGCTTGTTGCTGTCGGAAATTGGCATATTTACGCAGATAATTTACCCTTCTTAATGCTTCGGAAAACGAATTGGCATTTACGATAAATAAGAGCTTGTCGGCAAAACGCTGTGATTTGTAAGTTCTGACAACGGCGTCGGAATATTCCTTTTTTAATTGAGATAATTGGGCTTCCTTTTGTTTTAATGAATCTACGTTTGTATTTATTTTTTGGGTGTAATCTCCAATTTCACCTTCTACTTCTTTAATCAATTTTTGTCGAAGTTCAATTTGCTTGGAAAGTGCTTGTAAATCTGCCAATGTGGCCTCTTTGGAGGCTTTGGTTTTGGTTAGTGTTTTTTGTGTAAATTCAATTTCCTCTAACAGTTTTCTCTTCTTTTCTTGCAATGCAGTTTTTTTGTCTTGCGCTGCCGCTGAATATATTATTAATAGTAGAAGCACACTACAGGCAAAACGAAGCGTTCCCTTTTTAAAATTGAAAAAATAGGCATTAGTATTCTGTATGTTAGATAGTTTATTCAATTTTATAAGATGGGTTTATCGTAAAAGGAAATTCTAAATTTTGTTTTACTTCTAAGTTTTGAATCTTAGCAATCATTTCAAAAAAACCCATACCCTTTTTCATGTTTAAGGTTCGTTCCATAGGAAATGGTTTGCCGAGTTGTATCTGATAGTCGGAGTATTGTACATCAATGGTTTGAGAATAGGTTTTATCATTGATATAGAGATAATTTAGGTTTTTTGTTGACCTATCGAATAAAATATTGGTTAAAAAACGGGTGCCATTTGCACTGATAGTAATGTTGTTTGCATTTTCAGTATATATCGCTTTTGAAGAATCTGTAAATATA
>ENA-UPSM01006808-UPSM01006808.1-activated-sludge-metagenome-genome-assembly--contig:-NODE-6808-length-10451-cov-5.050981_pt1 | contig 10451 bp, 8 predicted proteins | sample MGYA00238181_ERZ773283 | MGnify/ENA primary metagenome ERZ773283 (study PRJEB29023, sample SAMN05720199) | activated sludge metagenome | isolation source: Anaerobic digester | place: Japan... | reverse complement strand
ATAATGAATAAAGGCCAATATTCGAGATTTTTTGTTTCATCGATTTGTCTCAGTCTGAAGAAAGGAATAAATGCTAACAATGCAAAGAATGTTGAGACTATGTAATTTAATGATCCAGTAAACCAAAAAACAGAAGGGATTAATACTGCAGAGGAAAACAAGAAAACACCAAGATAAGAGAGTATAATGAGTGCAATTTTTTTCCTCACTTTATTGTCCAGAAGATTCAAAAAATAGAAGTAAATTGTTCTACCAAAAAAAGTGAGGATCAGAGCCATGAAGAGTTGCCAAAGGACTATTGGGTGCCTGGCAAATATATAGATCAAGAAGTTGTTGATTACTCTTCCGCTCCAAGTGTTGTAATAGGTTAATAAGAAATTTCCGAGTGTAAATCGTTGTCTTAGATCGATAAAAATTTGATCATCTCCAGGTTGAAACAAAACATACCGAAAAAATGACAAAAAGAGCACAAAGAAGAGAAGATTTACCAATACCTCAAAAATTATTTGTTTTTGGATTTTTTTCATATTAATACACTTTCTGTAATCATCGTTTCAATCATTTGCTAAAAAGCAAATCCATTCTGGACTTGGATCAAAATGCCAAACCCACAATATAAATGGATAGCCTTTAATCCCTGATCAGCACTTTCAAAATCCGGTTGGCTGGTGTGAGAGATTGCTTCCGATCCCTGATCGAGCGAAAAAAACGAATCAACCATTTCTCCAACCTGAATCAATCCTGAGGTCAGCGCCTGCAAACCTGCTTGGTAATTCCCGCAGCGGGAACCAATGAGCGTGATCTCATCCACCACACAATGCGAAAGGTCTATGCTGAGCTCCCCGGCGAAGGTAGACTTGAGCACCAGCGTGCCCCTCGCGTGGGTCAGGGACCACGAAAGCGCGAATCCTTCCGGAGAGCCGGTCACTTCCACGACGATATCCGCCAGATCACCTTTCACTTCCGCGGCAGTCAGCGCTTGGATGCCCCAGCCTTCCAGAATCGCCGCTGGCTCAGGACGCCGGACCACGACCTTGAGGTCACAGCCAGTGTTCTTCAGCGCCTGCGTGATCAGCAGCCTCAACCTGCCGGCTCCAACCACGATCACCCTATCGCTCGGTTTGACTCGGACCTGGTCGAGGATCCTCAGCGCGGTCGCGGTAGGCTCGATGAAGACCGCCAGAACATCGGAAACCGAATCCGGTACAGACACCAGATTCTTCGCTGGCAGTTTGCTGTATTCCGCGAAAACACCGTTGTAGTTGAATATCCCCAGTGTCTTTAGGCACACGCACTGGCTGAGCCCGCCGCAGAGGCAGCGTTCGCAGGTGCCGCAGCTTATGTTGATATCTCCAACCACCCGGTTTCCGCGCAGTCCGGGGTGACCGTTCTCATCAGCCACCAAGCCGATGAACTCATGCCCTGGAATGCCTTCAAAAGGGTAATATCCTCTTACCATCTCAAGGTCGGTGGAGCATACCCCCGCCAGATGCACCTTGCCGATACCTTATCATCGTCCAATTCCGGCATGGGAAGATCCGCGCGGAAGGATAAGGGTTGGTCTTCCAGCCAAAGTCCCCGCATCGTCTCGTCCATCAGAAAGCTCCCTGCCTGCCAAACTGGCGCTCGAGCAAATTGACGCTCAGGTGAATCATCGTTGGTCTGCCGTGCGGGCATGTCCGCGGCGATTGGCTGGCTTCCAGGCTGAGCAGCAGGTTGCGCTGCTCTGCTTCCGTCAGGATCTGTCCGGCTTTGACCGCCATGCGTTTGCAGACCCGCGCCGCAACTCGTGCTTCCACCTCCGCCATCAGCGGCGTTTCGTCTTCTTCAAAAGCGGTTACCACCGCCTCCACCGCCAGCCTTGGATCGCTCCGTTCCACGATCGTTGGTATGGCGCGGATCACGAAAGTATTCGGTCCGAAAGGCTCGATGACGAAACCCAAACTCTGCAGCGCATCAAGCTCCTCCTCCAAAATCCCTGCCTTTTCGGGCGTCAGTTCCAAAACGACAGGATCAAGCAGAGTCTGCGAAGGGATGCTTTTGGCGTTAAACTGCGCCATCAAACGGTCGAACAGCACCCGCTCATGCGCGGCATGCTGATCGATCAGGTAGAGACCATCCGGTCCTTCCGCCACCAGATAAGTGGAAGCGACCTGCCCGACCAGGCGCAGCAGCGGCAAATTACTGCCCGGCAGAGGCGGTTGCGGCTGCGCGCCGGCATGCTCCCCGCCAAACTGCAGTTGGCTTGCTGCAGATGGCGACTGGGTTTCAGCCGCAGATTCCGGACTCATTGCCTGCCGTGGCTGGGTATCACCACTTTCGGGCAGACTCCTGCCCCAGAGCCGGTTCGCGTTCAGGTCCGGAACGGGCGTGAACGCCAGCAATCCGCGGCGGATCACCCTCTGCACTCCGCTGAAAACCGCGTCCTGATCCCTGAAGCGCACCTCTGCCTTTGCGGGGTGCACGTTCACATCGACCAATTCCGGCAGGATGTTAATGAACAAGACTGCCACCGGGTAGCGCCCGACCATCAGCATGGTGTTGTACGCCCGGATGACCGCTGAGGTCAGCATCGCGTCCTGCACCCAGCGTCCGTTGACAAACATCGTGATATCTTTTCGGTTGGAGCGCGTCAGCGAAAGGCTGCTGATGTAACCTTCCACCTTAAGGTTCTTCTCCTCAAAACTGACGGGCATGAGCTTACCCGCTTCTGTCGGTCCAAAAAGCGCCTGCAGAATCTCAAAGCGCTCGCCGCTTCCGGTAGTTTGGAAGATCAGTTTATCGTCCTGCGTCATCGACCAGCGGATGTGCGGATACGCGAGGGCGTAGCGCGTGACCAAGCCGGTGATGTGGCGGTTTTCGGTTGTGTCGGACTTAAGGAATTTGAGCCTCGCCGGCAGGTTGAAAAACAGGTCTTCCACGCTTACGCGCGTGCCGGCGGCCACCGCGATCGCGGAGCTCTCCGCTTGTTCACCGCCCTCCACAGTCAGTTTCGATCCCAACGCGCCCTCGCGCGTGCTGGTGATGAGCGTCAACCGCGAGACTGACCCGATCGAAGCCAGAGCTTCACCCCTGAATCCCAGTGTGCGGATGTTAAAGAGGTCTTCGGCGCTGTTCAGCTTGCTGGTCGCGTGACGGCAGACCGCCAGCGCGAGTTCATCAGCAGGGATGCCGCTGCCGTCATCGGTAACCTGGATCAGGCGTCTGCCTGCCTGGCGCGTTTCGATCCCGATCTGCCGCGCGCCGGCATCGATCGCATTTTCGAGCAGTTCTTTCACAACAGACGCGGGTCTGTCCACCACTTCCCCGGCGGCAATTTGTGAGGCTATTGTTTCTGGAAGGATTCTTATGGGCATAGTACTACCTCTCGCAAAGATTATACCAACCCCTTCTCAATTTTTCGCGGAGTTTCACATCCTTGGTTGACTTTATCAATCCCTGAGCGTCAACTCGCGGGCTTATGGGTTAAAATTTGTTTATGGAGCTATCAGAAAAGATCAAAGGCATACTCGCTGCCCTGCCGGACAAGCCCGGATGTTACCTGATGAAAGATGCCGATGGCACGATCATTTATGTTGGCAAAGCCATCAACCTCAAGAACCGCGTCCGCTCCTATTTCCAGCAGTCAGCCGATCACACGTACAAGACCCGCCAGATGGTTCGCAAAATCCGCGATATCGAATGGATCGTCGTCGCTTCCGAACTCGAAGCCCTGATCCTCGAGATGAACCTCATCAAGCAGCACCGCCCCTATTACAACGTCCGCCTTAAGGACGACAAACGGTATCCCTACATCAGGGTACACTGGGCGGACCCCTGCCCGAGGCTGACGGTCACGCGCAACATGGTCAACGACGGCTCGCGCTACTTCGGACCCTACACCTCGGTCTGGGCGGTCCATCAGACACTCGACATCCTGCGCAAGATTTTCCCCTATCTCACCTGCGCCCGCGAGATCACCGGCAGGGACGAACGCGCCTGCCTCTACTACGACATCAAACTCTGCTCCGCCCCCTGTATCGGCGCGATCAGCCAGGATGAATACCGCCAGATGATCGATGACCTCTGCCGCTTCCTCGAAGGACGCACAGACCCTATCATGAACCGCCTCAAAGAGGCGATGGCGCAGGCATCCGAAAGCTTGGATTACGAAAGAGCCACAGTCTATCGCGACCAGATTCAGGCAATCGAGCGTGTGGTCGAACGTCAGAAGATCATTTCGGATGAACGGAAGGATTCTGATGTCATCGCGATGGCGCGCTCCAAAGGCGAAGCCTGCGTGCAGGTCTTTTTTATCCGTTCCGGTAAGCTGATCGGCAGGGAATATTTCATCCTAGAGGGTACCGAAGAGGAAGAAAACTCGGAAATTCTCGAAGAATTCATCAAGCAGTTTTATTCCCAGGCGGCATACGTCCCGAACAAGGTCATGCTCCCCCAAGAGGTCGAAGAAGCCCGCATAATCAAGGAATGGCTGAACACCCGGCGTAGCGGTGAGAAGGTCCAACTGACGGTGCCCAAGCGCGGACAAGGCAGAGACTTGGTGAAGATGGCGGCAGAGAATGCCCGTGAGACGCTGAAATCGCTCGAGATTCGCTGGAAAGCCGACAAAGACCGCCAGCATCAGGCGTTGACCGAGATACAGACGGTTTTGGGCATGGAAGAAGCTCCGAACCGCATTGAGTGTTACGATATTTCCAACACCCAGGGCACTGCCAGCGTCGGCAGCATGGTTGTTTTTGAACAGGGCGTCCCTTCCAAGAAGAACTATCGGCGCTTCAACATCAAAACCGTCTCCACCCCTGACGATTTTGCATCCATGCGCGAGGTTCTCAGGCGGCGTTTCGCGCGCTATCTCACCGAACAGCAGGAAAAAGACAAACCCGGTTACAAACCTGATCTCGCTTTTTCCATGCTGCCGGACCTGCTGATCGTGGACGGCGGCAAGGGGCAGTTGCGCCAGGCAGACGAGGTGGTCGAAGAGTTCGGTCTGCGAGGTCAGTTTACCATTGCCGGACTGGCAAAACAGGAAGAAGAGCTCTTCCTGCCGGGAAAGTCGGATTCCGTCCGTCTGGACGATCATTCCCAGGGCTTTTACCTCGTCCAACGCATCCGGGACGAAGCCCACCGCTTCGCAATTACCGCTCACCGCAGCCAGCGTGGTAAAATTGGTCTGGCATCCCGTCTGGATGCTGTTGTTGGCGTCGGTCCTGCCCGCAGAAAAGAGCTGATAAACCGCTTTGGGTCCATCGAAGGCATTCTCGCCGCGTCGGTAGAGGAAATCTCCCAAATCAAAGGCATTTCCGCGGAGATGGCGCAGGCGATCAAGGCACAATTGGAGTAATCATGGCAAATAGAACGAATAATTCTGGAAGTTTTGGCCGCATTGTGATGGCGGTCCTGGCTATAATCATCGTCCTGGCGATGATTCTTTCGATGATCCGCTTTTAGGAGGCAAAATGGCACGCTACGAGACCGCTGGTGACGCCTTTCAACAGGCAAGCGCCAACGCGCAAATGGGTCTTTCCCCTGATAAGCTCGGTGAGGAAGCTCCCCACTATCTGACCGATCCGGACCCCAGCCTGGAACAAACACGCCTCCCGGATTCGGAGCTTTTTGCTCCTCCGCTAAACAATTTCCTGGGACTCGCCAAAAACCGGCGCAGCCACCGCCGCTACGATACCGCCTCCTGGCTTTCCCTGACGGAACTGGGTTATTTGCTGACCCTCACGCAGGGCCTGCGCGAGCCTGCCGAGCCACAGAACCTGACGCGCCGCTTTGTCCCTTCCGCGGGTTCCCGCCATCCCTTTGAAACCTGGCTTGCGATTCAGCGCGTTGAGGGGCTCGAAGCGGGCATCTACCACTACCTGCCCGCGCAGCACGCGCTCGAAGCCTGGAAGCTTGGTCCTGAAGCACTCCAGCCCGCCCACGCCGCTACCTACAACCAAAAACATGTGCTCAGCTCGGCTGTCACCTTTTACTGGATCGCGGAAATCTACCGCACATCCTGGCGCTACGGCGTGCGCGCCTACCGTTATATTTACCTGGATGCGGGGCACATCTGTCAGAATCTTTATCTCGCCGCAGAGTCCATCGATTGCGGAGTGTGCGCGATCGCTTCTTTCGATGACGAGCTCACCAACGAAGTCTTTGCCCTGGATGGAAAAGAACGTTTCACCGCCTACATCGCTTCCGTTGGCAGAAAGCTCCCGCAGGCTTGATGGCAGCCTCCGGCATCGTCCCCGTTTTAGTCAGCGCCAACGGCGAATGGGACGCCCTGGTCTCCATCCTGCAGCCTGCCGCGCTCCATCAATGCGCTATGGGTCAATACTTCCAGACCAAAATCGCCGCACAGCCCTGCCTTTTTCTGCACTCCGGTTGGGGCAAGATCGCCACAGCCGCCTCGACCCAATTTGTCATTGACCACTACCAGCCGGAATTGATTTTGAACATCGGCACTTGCGGAGGCTTATCAGGCATGAGCGAGGTTGGCGAAATCCTGATCGTTGCTGAAACCCTCGTTTACGACATTTTCGAACGCATGGCGGATCAGGTTGCCGTCCTCGAGCATTACACCACCCGCAACGACCTTTCCTGGCTCACTCGCCCCCTTCCGGAGCGCACCCGCCAGGCGCGCGTCATTTCCGCTGATCAGGATATCGATTTTCGCTCCTTTGATTTGCTGGTAAATGAATACCGCGCCGCCGCGGCAGACTGGGAAACTGCCGCCTTCGCCTGGACAGCCGCCCGCAACCATACCCCCTGGCTGGGTCTTCGGGCTGTTTCGGATCTGGTTACACCCGATGTCTCAGAAACGGACAACAGCGTTGAACTCTGGCGTTCCCGCCTGGATCAGTTGATGGCGAAGATTCTCAGCGACCTGCCTTTTTACTTTTCCGAATTTAGCCGCAGCCGCCAGGCATAGCAAAAAGCGCCGGCAGCCAAAGCATCGGCGCGAAACCTGCTATTCGCTCGCCTTCCCCAGACGCGCGCGTTCTTCCTCAACGATCTTATGATCCAGCTTCTTAATGAGCGGAACGGGCTGGTTGAAAGCTTTGCCGGCTTCCAACACAGTCGGCGCCCAGATATCCTGCCCGGGCTGGCATTCCGCCTCGCTGTTATCCAGGCGCAAAACCTCATGCTCCCCAAGCGCGTCCCGCTCGGAGCAGGAATACTGCCTGCCAAACAAAGGCTTATCGTGCGCCAGAAGCTCATGCAACCGCTCACTCGTATTGGGCAGGAAAGGCGCGCTCATGACCTTGAGCCATTCGATCGCCTGGATCGCGGTGTAAAGTGATTTTGCCGCCTGATCGCGGTCGGTCTTGATTTCAAACCAGGGCGCGTGGACATCCAGGTACTTGTTAACTTCCCCAGCCAGCGACATTACTTCCGCGAGAGCAGCCTTGAGCTCCACCTGTTCCATTTTTTCCGCGATGCTTCCGAACCCCGCGCGAATCAACTTTAAAAGCTCTTCATCGCTTTCGCGCAGCTGCCCGGGGGTCGGGATCCTGCCTTCAAAGTGCTTGTAAGTGAAGGACAGCACCCGGTTCACAAGGTTGCCCCAGGTGGCGACCAATTCGTTATTGTTGCGCTGGAAGAACTCCTCCCAATCCCAATCCGTATCGCGCTGTTCGGGCATCGCGCTGGTCAGGTAAAAGCGGATGGCGTCCGCGTCATAGCGTTCAAGGGCGTCCAAGCCCCACACCGCCCAGTTGTGGCTGCCGCTGATCTTTCTGCCTTCGAGGTTCATGAATTCGTTTGCCGGAACGTTGTACGGCAGCACCAAAGGCTGCGGATCTTCCGACCCCATGCGCCGGTCAAAGCCATCGCCCATGCCAAGCAGCTCGGCAGGCCAGGTCACGGCGTGGAAGGTGATGTTGTCCTTGCCTATGAAGTGAAACGCCTTTGCCTTTGGGTCGATCCACCAATCCCGCCAGGCATCCTCACGCCCGTTCAGCTTGGACAATTCAATCACCGACGAAAGGTAGCCCATCACCGCCTCAAACCAAACGTAAAGGCTTTTGCCTTTCCAATCCTCCAGTGGAACGGGAATGCCCCAATCGAGATCGCGCGTGATGGAAGTCGGCTTTAAGCCAACAGACTGGATGGTGCCCAAAGACTGCCTGAGCACGTTTGGGCGCCAGTAGCTCTCGCGCGCCTTCAGGAAGTCCTTGATTTGCGGTTCAAGCGTGGAGAGATCCAGGAAGAAATGTTCGGTCTCTCTCAGTTCGGGCGTGGAGCCGTCCACCTTGGAGCGCGGTTCAATAAGTTTCTCCGCTTCGAGCTCGTGCCCGCATTTTTCGCATTGGTCGCTGCGCGCGTCGGTATTGCCGCAGATGTAACAGGTGCCTTCCACGTAGCGGTCCGGCAGGAATCTTCCCTGCGTTGGACTGAACCACTGCCTGGAGACAAAAGTCTTCAGATAGCCATTCTCCAGCAGAGTCAGGAAGACTTTCTGCGCCACCTCGAAGTGGTTTTCGGTGTGGGTGGAGGTGAAGATGTCGTAGCTGATGCCCAGTTTTTTAAATAGTTCGATGAACCGCGGGTGGTAGTGTTTGTATATCTCTTCGGGGCTCTTCCCCATCTGGTCTGCCTTGATCGTGATGGCGGTCCCGTGAGAATCAGAGCCGCTGACCATGACAACATTTCGTCCCCGCATGCGGTGATAACGGGCGGCAATATCTCCGGGCAGGTGCGAGCCGGTGATATTCCCCACGTGGATATCCGAATTGGCATAAGGCCAGGCAACGGCGATTAATATGTTTTCTGTCATGGCAAAACTCCTCAAAAATCGATGGATAATTTTATCATCCATCGTGTCTCTTTATATGGTATCAGGGTCTATTCAATAATAATGCGGCTGTTGGTATGCTCGCAGGTTCCGCGGTTCAAGTTTACGCCGCATTCGACGCAAATGCCTTTGCAGTCCGGTTTGCACACCAGGTTGATCGGCAGATCAAGCAGCAGGTAATCCCGAAGCGGTTTCCCCAGGTCAATGTAACCATCTTCCGGTACAACTTCCTCATCCATCTCTTCCTGGACGCGGCTGCCGAAGACGTAAAGCTCCTCAAACTCAGTCGAAAGTTTCGCCCGGAAAGGGTCAAGGCAGCGGTTGCACTGGCTGTCAATTTCGGCGTCAAATTTCCCCTGCAAAAGCAGCCCTTCCCGCGTTCGCGAAAAGCTATATTTTCCGATAAGGTTGTAAAGCTGAAGGTCTGGCTCGATGAAAACATCGGGGTTTTCCACCGTAAATTCCCGGGAAAACCCAATGGGTTTGTTGAAGAAGTATCCAATATTGGTGCGTAGGGGATGATGTATTTTTTCCATAGTAAGTTACAATACCGATTATTATGCAAATTATAACATCCCAGGGATGATTTCTTTCCTCAAGAATATATACCAGACGCCATGACCCAAACGCTACTTCTCGCCACCAACAATCCTCACAAAGTTGAAGAACTCCGGTCGATTTTCCTCCCATACGACATCGTCTTTCGGACGCCTGCCGAGCTTGGATCAGAGGCTGACGTACTTGAAAACGGCAATTCTTATTATGAAAACGCCTGTCTCAAAGCCCGCGCCTACGCGGGAACAAGCCCATATCCCGTACTCGCGGATGATTCCGGTCTCGAGGTGGAAGCGCTACAGGGCGCTCCGGGGATTCACTCGCACCGCTTTCTTCCCAACCCCGACGCCACCAGCCGCGAACGCTGCCTCTATTTGCTCGGATGCCTGCGGCAATTTCCCCGCCCCTGGCGCGCAGCCTTTCACTGCGAAGTCGTGCTGCTCACCCTGCAGGGAACGGTTCTCACCAGCCACGGTATTTGCACTGGTGAGATCATTCCGGAGTTTCGCGGTAAAAATGGTTTTGGTTACGACCCGATCTTTCTTGTCGATGGCACCGCGAGAACGATGGCTGAGCTCTCGCCCGATACCAAGAATCGCCTGAGCCACCGCGGAAAAGCCGCCCTTGAAATGACTGCGCAGTTGGGCATCCCGCGGCGTTCGGATTTGGGCTAAGCCTTATAGCCGATCATGCGCAGGAAGCCCTTGCGCCAGTTGATCCCCGCCTCGTCCTCCACACCTTTCGGCTTGAAACCATCCACCACCCCTAAAATGCCACGGCCCAATTCGCTTTCCAACACGACCACTTCAGTTGGGTTGGCGGTCGCGCAGAAGAATCCGCAAATCTCGGGTACGTTTTGGAGCGCCTTGAGAACGTTGATCGGGTAATAGCCTTCCCCCAAAAAGAGGATAAAACTGTGCCCGGCGCCGATTGCCAGCGCGTTGTCTTTTGCCAGGCGGATCATTTCCTCATCTGTCCCCGTCCAGCGGACCAGACATTCTCCCGATGCCTCACAAAAAGCCAGCCCAAATTTGATTCCCGGTACGGTACTCACCAGGGCTTCATGTATATCTTCAACCGTTTTAATAAAATGCGACTGCCCAAGCAC
>ENA-UPSM01006805-UPSM01006805.1-activated-sludge-metagenome-genome-assembly--contig:-NODE-6805-length-10457-cov-7.014805_pt1 | contig 10457 bp, 10 predicted proteins | sample MGYA00238181_ERZ773283 | MGnify/ENA primary metagenome ERZ773283 (study PRJEB29023, sample SAMN05720199) | activated sludge metagenome | isolation source: Anaerobic digester | place: Japan... | reverse complement strand
ATCATGGATAAGGGCGACAACGTGAACATCTTCATCTCCGAGGGCGCCGGCGTGGAGGAGATCGTCGCCGAGATGCAGGCCAAGGGCCAGGAAGTGCCGCGCGACGCGTTCGGTCACGTGAAACTGGATGCTGTGAACCCCGGCAAGTGGTTCGCCGAGCAGTTCGCCAAGGTCCTCGGCGCCGAGAAGACGCTCGTGCAGAAGAGCGGCTATTTCGCCCGCGCCGCCGCCGCGAACATCGACGACCTCCGCCTGATCAAGAGCTGCACCGACCTCGCCGTCGAATGCGCCATGCGCCGCGAGGGCGGCGTGATCGGCCACGACGAGGACAAGGGCAACGTGCTCCGCGCGATCGAGTTTCCGCGCATCAAGGGCGGCAAGCCCTTCGACATCGACACCCCGTGGTTCGGCGAGCTGCTCGCCGCCATCGGCCAGCCGAAGGGCGCGAAGGCCCACGTGAAGCACTGAGGAGGATCGCCGGCAGACCGGCGATCCTGAGGGCGGCGCAATGTCGGCCCGGGATCTGAATTCATCAGGCGCCGCCCCTCGCAGGAGCGGCGCCTTTTCGTTATCCGAAGGACGGGCGCCGCCTTTGTTCCCAGCGTGCCGCCTTGCGTGCGGCATCGCTCTCGGGGCGGCGGGGCGCTTCAGCCCCCGCCGCCGGGTCTCGGCCGACTCCCCGTGCGGGGACAGGATCAGGCCCCGCGGCGAGCCGTGTGCGAGGGGGCGGGTGGTGGAATCTCCTCAATCCGGCGCTGTCCGGGCCGATTGAACCACCCTACCTATGAACGGCTCACTCACGATCGGCCAGAAAGTCGTTTTCGGCTTCGCGACCCTTGTGGTCCTCTGCGGTTTGACGGGCGGTATCGCCTACTACTCCAACCAATCCATCCGCCGTAATCTGGACGAGGTGTCTGGACACATCCTGCCGGCGACCGACGCGTTGCTCCAGCTCGACCGCGATCTCCAGCAGGCACTGGTCGACGAGCGCACGCTCCTTTTCACCGCGGCGGATGCCCCGAGCTTCGGGAAACTGACCGCCGACCATGCGAACAACATCAAGCAGGTCGCGGAGCGCTGGGACACGTTCAGCACGCACGCCGCCACGTTTGCCTCCGCGTCGATGCGCTCGCTGATGCAGACCTTCGAGACCAATCGCAGTCAGTGGTTGCCGGTGACAAGCCGCATCCTCCAGCAGTGCGCGGCAACCCCCGTCGACGCGCGCAGCGAGGCGATCTCGCTCTCCCTTGGCGATGGCGCGGCGAAGTTCGAGGCGACCCGCGAGCAGATCAACGCGATCACCGAGGAACTCGATCGCGTGGTCGCCGAAATCGGTGCCGAGGCCCAGCACTCGGCCCGCCAAGCGCTCGTGCTCGTGGTGCTCACCGGGCTCGCCAGCATCGTTCTCGGAATCTTGCTGACGTACAGCGTGGGCGTGCGCGTCAGCCAGCGGCTGCGCGCCTTGATCGCGTCGCTTTCCTCCAGTGCGAACGAGACCACCTCCGCCGCGAACCTGATCACCACCTCGAGCCAGACGGTCGCCGAGGGCACCAGCACGCAGGCGGCCTCGCTCGAGGAATCCAGTTCTTCGCTCGAGGAACTGGCCAGCATGACCCGCCAGAACGCCGAGAACTCCGCGCAGGTCAGCGACCTCATGAAGAAGGACGCCGCCGAGGTGGCCGGCGCGATCGGTGCTCGGATGGCGACCATGCAGCGCGCGGTCGAGGAGGCGGGGCAGGCCAGCGCCGAGACCGCCAAGATCATCAAGACCATCGACGAGATCGCCTTCCAGACCAACATCCTCGCCCTCAACGCCGCCGTCGAGGCCGCCCGCGCCGGCGAGGCGGGCGCCGGCTTCGCCGTGGTCGCCGACGAGGTGCGCAACCTCGCCCAACGCAGCGCCACCGCCGCGAAGGAGACCCAGCAACTGATCGAGAAATCGTCGGGGAAAACACGCGACATCCTGACGCTCTACCAGGAGATCGCGGACCTCACGGCCCGCAACGGCCAGCTCTCGGTGAAAGTCACCGCGCTGGTCGACGAGGTGGCCAGCGCCTCGCGGGAGCAGAGCCAGGGGATCGAGCAGATCAACCAGGCGGTGCGGCAGATGGACAGCGCGACCCAGGGCAACGCGGCCAGCGCCGAGGAGGCGGCCAGCGCCGCCGAGGAACTCAATGCGCAGGCCGTGATGTTGCACGAAGCGATCGCGGATCTCGCTCGTCTCGTTGGTGCCGAATCTGGCGAAGCCGCCGCGGCCGCGCGCCGGTTCTCCGCGCCGGAACGGAAACCGTTCGGCGGGAGCGCTTCGTCGGCGCGCTCAAGTGGCCAGTCGCCGAGTCTGTTGGCGGCGAAACACTGAGCGTCACGCCGCACGTTCGCTTCCCGGGGCGCGCCGGTGAGTGCCGGCGCACTCGTTCAGCGCCGCCGCTCAGGTGAGCAGGGCGTGCAGCGGGAGCAGCACGCAGGCGGCCGACCAGAAGGTCGTGCCGATCCGCAGATCGCTGCGACAGCGCAGCAGCAGCGCCACGATCAGCACACTCCAGCCGAGGAGCACGCCGGCGCCGAGCGCCTGCACCGCTGGGCCGCGGGTGCCGCAGAGGCCCAGCACCAGCAGGATCGCCGCGCCGATGTTCACCGCGCCGGGCAGGCCGCAGAGTAGTGCCTTTCCGGCGCCTTCCTCCCGCAGCACCTTCGCCCCGGCGCCGATCAGGACCACGCTGATGATGGCAATCTTCCAGCCCGGACCGCTGAAGGAAAAGAAGCCGGTGCTGCGGTAGGCGGGCAGGAACAGCGCGGCCACAAAGCACAGGCCACCGGCGAGGAGCAGAAAGGTCATGGGGCGGGGCCGCCGATGGCGCCGCAGATCGTCGGGCGAGGCAAGGTTGAATACCTGCGGGCCGGCATCCGCGTTCAATGCAATGAACAAGCTCCGGGGTTGCGTGCCGGGTTCGATCCGTCTCCTTGGTCTCCATGCTTCCCATCGATCTCTCGGGCCGCCTGGCGGTCGTCACCGGCGCCAGCGGCGAACTCGGGCGTGTCATGGCGCGCACGCTGGCCGCGGCCGGCGCGGACGTGGCGCTCACGTATCTGAACAACCCCGCCAAAGCCGAGGCGCTCGCCGCCGAGATCGCCGCCACCGGACGGCGCGCGAAGGCGTTCCGTGCCGACGTGACCTCGCAGGAGTCGATCGGCGCGCTGCGCGATGCCGTGCGCGCGTGGCACCACGATCCCGAGATCGTCGTGAACAACGCCGTGGTGCAATACCCGTGGAAGCCGCTGCTGGAGCAGGCCGTGGCCGACTACGAGAGCCAGTTTCGCTCGTGCGTGCTGCACAACGTGCACATGGCGCAGGCGTTCGTGCCGGCGATGCTCCCGCGGCGCTGGGGCCGCGTGATCGCCATCAACACCGAGTGTGCGATGCAGATGTTCCCCACGCAGTCGGCCTACGTCGGCGGCAAGCGCGGGATGGACGGCGTGTTGCGCGTGCTGGCGAAGGAGGTGGGCGAGCACCAGATCACCGTCAACCAGGTCGCGCCCGGCTGGACGGTGAGCGAGAAGGACCGCGACGCCGGCACTGTGGTGCGCGATGGATACGACAACACCGTGCCGCTCAAACGCCGCGGCACCGACCAGGAGATCGCCAACGTGGTCGCGTTCCTGGCGTCGGACTTGGCGAGCTTCATCACCGGCGCGTACATCCCGGTGTGCGGCGGCAACGTGATGCCGGCGATCTGAGGGTTCCCGATTTCGGCCCGCCGCTCGCCGCTCGGTGCAGGCTCCGTGGCGGAGCGACCCTCGTCCCAAGGCCATCCGCGAACCTCCGCCAAATACTCCCACGGCCGTGGAAGTATTTGGCGCTGCGAATGCTAAGGTACTGTTTCCCAGTAGGAAACGCCCGCCAAATAACTCCACGGCCGTGGAGTTATTTGGGGGAGAGGGGCGGACCATGCCGGCGGGGAGGGGGGGCGCGTTGCGTGGCGACGAGCGACCGCTCGGCGGCAGGGCCGGTCGAAGACCAGCCGCCGTAGGCGAGAGTCGGTGGTGATGGCTCGCTCCGATGGGGCCCGGTCGAAGACCGGACCTACTTGGCCTCCAGGCTGGCCAGCGGCCAGGCGAGCAAGGCGCAGAGGATGCCGCCGAGGTGCGCGAGGGAGGAGACCTTGATGTCGGGCCCGAAGTCGGAGACGAGCGGTGTGTTCGTGAAGGCCTCCAGCGCGACTTTCACGGCGACCAGCACGAGCACGCCGACCCAGATCCAGCGCGGCGCGATCCGGTCGCGACGGACCTGCACGAGGGCGAGCAGCACGAGCAGCCCGACGGCGACCCCGGAGAGCCCGCCGTAGAAGGTGAGCTGGGGGTCGGCGAAGTAGAGCAGCGCGGAGATGGCGGCCGGCGCGAGGACGAGGAACCCGCGTGCGGTCCAACGCGCGAACGACTCGAGCCAGACGCCGGCGGTGAGGAAGACCATGAGGTCGGCCAGGAGATGCCGCCAGCCGAAGTGCACGAGGTGCCCGCTCCAGAGCCGCCAGTACTCGCCGCCGGCCAGCTCGGCGCGGCGGAACAGGAGCGTGTCCGAGAACTGGGGAAGCGCGAGGCAGACCACGGCGGCGCCGCCGACCAGGAGCGAGGCCCAGGAGGCGCGGAGAAAACGGATGCGTTCGGCGTTCGGAGAGAACATGTGCGTGCGGAGTTTGGGGGCGCGCACGAGTCGTGGCGAGCGTCGTGCGGGTCAGGTGGACGGGGCCCGGATCCTCACGAAGGGAATGGCCTCGGTCGAGGGTGGGCGCGTCGTCCTCGGCGACCCGCGGCTCACGCGAGGGGACACCGCGCCCGCGGCCGGCTTCGCTTGTCGTGCCTCATCGCCGGGGCCTCGTGGCGATAGGCCCCGCGCGGAGCGTGGCGGCGCAATGGCCCCGGCCTCCCGCGGGCGAGCCTGCCGATCATGCGCGCTGCGCTCGCGCGGGGTGGACTGCAGAAAGCGCCTAAGAATTCCGCCCGTCGCGCGTATCCCTGGTGTAACCCACCCCAAAATCATGATCACCAAAATTGCCCTACTCCCCCGGTTGTTCCCGGGACTGTTCCACCTTCCGCCGTCGGCGACGTCGGCGGCCGGCTATCGGATGCCGCGCGAGCGTTTCCTCGTCTATGGAATCTCCGTCTCGGCGCTGCTCCACGCCGCCGTGTTGTGCGAGTTCGGACCACCCGCGACCGGCGGCGACCTTCGCGTGGTCGTCGCGCCGCGACCCATCCCGCCCGAATTGTTCACCCCGCTCGCCCTCGAGGAGGCCGTTCCGGTGAAGGCGGAGGTCGAGGCCAAGAAGGATGCGGCCACAGCCGAGGCGTCCGACTCCGGGGAGCCGCGGGCGACGCTGACCGAGATGTTCCGCGATCCCGGTGCCCATGCGATCACCGTGAATCTCGGCCGGATTGCGCCCCCGGTGATGCCCGACTCGACCCGCACCAGTTGGGACGTGCCTCGCACCCCGCCGCGCCCGAGTTCGCGGGTGGTGCGTGGGGACACGTGGAACGCCGACGATCTCGACAAGAAACCGGTGATCACCAGCCGGGCGGCGCCCCGTTATCCCTACGAGATGAAACGTGGCGGACTCTCCGGTACGGTGCTGCTGCGCTTCATTGTCGACACCCACGGCAACGTGGACGACGTGGAGGTCGTCAGCTCCACGGATCCGGAGTTCTCGCGGTCGGCGGTCGAGGCGATGCTGCGTTGGAAGTTCCGGCCGGGGATGAAGAACAACCGCCGGGTGAACACCCGGATGGAGATGCCGATGAGCTTCGCGCTCGACAAGGGGGTCTAGCCGCTGATCCCCGCGCGGGATGGGGATGACCGCCGCGGCCGGGCCGCGGCGGCTTCCGTCGGTGGAGTCGGCCACCGCGCCGATCGCCGCCGTTGACGACGGCGCAGAACTTTGGCCGTGTCTCGCCATGGCGAACACCGACTACGTGCATGGATACTCGGCCCGGGAGGGCGAGCGGCTGCGGGACCAGGCGACGACGCTCACGGACTTGCTCCATGGGGACACCCGCTATCCGGCGGGGAGCATTGTGCTCGAGGCCGGCTGCGGCGTGGGCGCGCAGACCGTGACGCTGGCCGCCAACTCCCCGCAGGCGCAGTTCGTGTCGGTCGACATCTCCCCGGCGTCGCTGGCGCAGGCCGAGCGCACAGTGCGCGAACGCGGCTTCGCCAATGTCGCGTTCCAGCAGGCGGACCTTTTTGCGCTGCCGTTCGCGGAGGCGCAGTTCGACCACGTGTTCGTCTGCTTCGTGCTCGAGCATCTGGCCGATCCGGTGGCGGCGCTGGCTCATCTGCGGCGCGTGCTCAGGCCCGGCGGCACGCTCACCGTCATCGAGGGGGACCATGGCTCGACCTATTTCCACCCGGACAACGCCCTGGCGCGGCGCGCGGTGGAGTGCCTGGTGGAGCTGCAGCGGCGGGGCGGCGGCGATGCCAACATCGGCCGCCGGCTGTATCCGATGCTCAGCGCCGCCGGGTTCGGCGACGTGGCGGTCTCGCCGCGGATGGTCTACGCCGACGGCGGCCGGCCGGGGCTGCAGGACGGTTTCTCGCGCAAGACCTTCAGCGCGATGGTCGAGGGGGTGACCGATGCGGCGCTGGGGGCGAAGCTGATGGCGCCGGAGGACTGGGCGGCGGGGGTGCGCGCGCTCTACCGCACGGCCGAGCCCGACGGGGTCTTCTGCTACACCTTCTTCAAGGCGGTGGCGGTGCGCTGAGCGCGGCCCGGGCGGGCCGCCGCGCCCGCCGACCATTTCCGGATCAGGGCGATCTCGGCGGCGGGGAGGCCGAGCGACTCCAGAAAGTCCTGATGCGCCTCGGGCGAGAGCTTCTCGAACTCGGAGTGCCAGCGGGCACGGTCCTTCTCGTCGAGCCCGCAGGCGGCGAGGAGTTGCACCCACCGGTCCTTGGTCATGGCGCGGGTGTGCCCGGCGGCCGAACGATCGCGCAGGAGGGCGAGGGCGACCTGCTGCTGGCGGCGCAGCGCGGCGATCTCCTGATTGAGGCCGGTGAGGCGCCGGCCCAGCGCCTCGCCCAGGGGCGTGCGCAGTTTCTGCGACGGGTCGAGCACGGCGTCGATCTCGCCGAGCGGCAGGCCGGCGGCGCGCAGTTCGCAGATGCGGGCCAGGCGCGTCTCGTCGGCCCCGGTGTAGAGCCGGTGGCCGGCGGAGGTGCGGTACTCCGGTTTCAGCAGCCCGAGCCGGTCGTAGTAGAGCAGCGTGGTGCGGGAGAGGCCGAACTGGGTGGCGAGCTGGCGGATGGTTTTCACGGGGCGGGCGGCAGGAACCGGGAGGCGGACGGAAAATGTGGAAATCAGGGAATCAGGAACGGACAGGAGCAGGATGAAGAATGGGAGGAATCGCCGGCGGCGCTTACGCCGCCGGCCCGGAGGGAGGCCTCAGGCCTTGCGGCTGGCGGCGCGGATGTCGCGGACGGCCTCGGCCGGGAAGCCGAGGAACTCGAGGAAGCTTTGGTGGGCTTCCGGATACCGCTTTTCGAACGCGGCATGCAACCGCGCTTTCTGCTCCTCGGTGATGCCGGCGTCGGCGAGCACGGCGATGAACTGCTCCTTGATGACGGGTTTCATGATTGTAGGTAGTTTCGGGTTTCGAGGCCGGCGTGGGTGCCGACGGGTGCACTCTGCCGGGTGAAGCGGTAGTCACCTCCAGCAGTTTCGCGCCCCGCCGGGCGGAACCGCGGCCCGACAAAAAGGCCGCACCCGGGCGGGCGCGGCCTGCGAGCGAAGGCGGGACGGGCGGTTCAGGGGGTCCGGAACAGCGGGGCGCCGAGGCTGAGGGTGACGTCCTCCCAGTCGTTGGTCCAGCGGTAGGGACGTTTCCATTTCTCGCGTCCGGTGGCGACGGTGACGGCGAACTCGGTGCCGGTCTTGACGTCGAGCAGGCTGGTGGTGAGCCACGCCGCGCGGGAGCTGTAGCCGCTGCCGCCGCCGAAGGCGAAACCGACCTCGCCGTGCACCTCGAAACGGTTGGGGAAGAACTCGACGGCTTCCACGGGCCGCAGCGCGGCGGGCTCATGGCGCGGGGCCGGGGCGGCCTGCGCCGCCACGAGCAGGTCGACGGCCGCCTGCTGTTCGGCGGTGAGCGATTCCAGACCGGCGGCGCGGCGTTGGTCGACGGAGAGGGAGCGGGAGAACGGGGCCGGCGCGGCGGCGGGCTCGGCCTTCTTGCTGTCGGCCGTGCGCTGGGCCTGATCGAGTCGCACGAGGGCGTCGAGCGCGGCGAGTTGGTCGGAGTTGAGCTGCGCGAGGCCCGTGGTGGCGCGTTGCTCGAGCGAGAGGGACTGGGAGAAACGGGTGTTCTCCGCGGCGCAAAGCGCGGAGGCGAGGAGGGCGCAGGTCAGGACGAGAACGGAACGGGTGCTCATGGGAGGTGAGGAGTGGGACTCGGCCCGAATGGTTTTGTTCAAACGGAGCGTGCGGGAAGACTGGGACGGCGCAAGACCGGTTACCAGCGGCCCCGATGGTCGGGCTGGCGGTCGCACTGTGGGCGGCCCCTGGCGTGGCCTCAACGCCCGGCGGGGCCGCGATCCAGCCCCGTGTCGGCCCAGGAGGCGGGATCCTCGAGGGGTTCGAGGTGGGTGAAGATCGTGGAGTCGGGGAGCCCCTGGCGGATCTCCTGCTCGATGATCTCCACCAGATCGTGGCCCTGCTGCACCGTCCACGCGCCGGGCACGAGCACGTCGAAGTTGATGAACTTGCGCGCCCCGGCCTGGCGGGTGCGCAGGTTGTGGAACCGGGCGCCGGCGGCCTCGTGGCTGCGGAGGATGCCGTTGATTGTCTCCAGATCCTGGGGCGCCACGGCGGTGTCCATCAGACCGGCCACGGAGCGGCGCACGATGCCCACGCCGGTCCAGACGATGTTGGCGGCGACGACGAGCGCGACGACCGGATCGAGCCAGTGCCAACCGGTGAGGAAGACGGCGCCGATGGCGACGACCACCCCGACCGACGTCCAGACATCGGTGAGCAGATGGTGGGCGTTGGCCTCGAGGGTGATGGAGTGGCCGCGTTTGCCGGCGCGCAGGAGCACGAGGGCCACGACGAGATTGACGACCGAAGCGGCCGCGGAGACGGCCAGACCGACCCCGACCTGCTCGAGCGGCTTGGGGTGCAGGAGGCGCAACGCCGCCGCGTAGGCGATGCTGCCGGCGGCGAGGAGGATGAGCGTGCCTTCGACCCCGCTGGAAAAGTACTCGGCTTTGCTGTGGCCGTAGGCGTGGTCCTCGTCGGCGGGGCGGGCGGCGATCTTGAGCATCATCAACGCCATGATGCCGCCGGCGAGATTGACGAGGGACTCGACGGCGTCGGAGAGCAGACCGACGGAGTCGGTGAGCAGGTAGGCGGTCGTCTTGAGGACGATGGTGACGAGCGCGGCGGCGATCGAGAGCCAGGCGAAACGGGTCAGGGAGGAGCGTTCCATCGGGGGAGGGGAGCGAAACGGCCCGGCGGGAACGCGTCGAGGCATTGTGGCCTTGGCTACAGAGTCGAGCCGGGGGCACAACGGGGCGTGCGACTGTCGCGATGGTTAGGCGACAGCGGTGCGAAGGGGGGCGGGATCGCCTGCCCGCGGTCGCGCCGCAGCGAGGGGCGGTGGGGGCGAAGTCGTCGCGAATCGCCTCCGCCATGGAGGAGGCCCGCGGACGGTCCGAGGGGGCGCACCGCCGCGACGGAGCCCGCCGGGCGTGTCGACGGAAATTCACAACCGCGGGTTTGCCGTCGGTCGCGCAGTCCGCCAACCTGCCGCCGTTTCCCATGGCAACCACGAAGGCCCGCACCAAGCGCATCGGTATCCTCACCGCCGGCGGCGACAGCCCCGGCCTCAACGCCGCGATCCGCGCCGTCGGCAAGGCCGCGGTCGGCGAATACGGCTGGGAGCTCATCGGGTTCCGCGACGGCTTCCTCGGCATGATCGAGGACCGCTGGGTGAACCTCGATAAGCGCGGCCTGGCGGGCATGCTCACGCTCGGCGGCACGGTGCTGGGCACCTCGCGCGACAAGCCCCACCGCATGCCGCAGGAGGATGGCACCACCCGCGACCTGACCGGCGAGATCGTGAAGACCTACCGGCGCCACAAGCTCGACGCGCTCGTCTGTCTCGGCGGCGGCGGCACGCACAAGAACGCCGCGCGCCTGATCGAGAAGGGCCTCAACATCGTCACCCTGCCCAAGACCATCGACAACGACATCGCGTTCACCGAGGACACCATCGGCTTCGACACCGCGCTGGGCATCGCCACCGAGACGCTCGACCGCCTGCACAGCACGGCGCACAGCCATCACCGTATCATCATCGCGGAGATCATGGGCCACCGCGCGGGCTGGCTGGCGCTCGGCGCCGGCATCGCCGGCGGCGCCGACGTGATCCTCATCCCGGAGATCCCCTACGACGTCGAGAAGGTCGCCGCC
>ENA-UPSM01006799-UPSM01006799.1-activated-sludge-metagenome-genome-assembly--contig:-NODE-6799-length-10463-cov-4.539008_pt1 | contig 10463 bp, 7 predicted proteins | sample MGYA00238181_ERZ773283 | MGnify/ENA primary metagenome ERZ773283 (study PRJEB29023, sample SAMN05720199) | activated sludge metagenome | isolation source: Anaerobic digester | place: Japan... | reverse complement strand
ACATAATGTTCAGGCGTTGGCACTGATCATTCCACTGCTTTTCCTAATGAATTGTACTGCATCAATTGAGTGTGATTACTCTCTTTGATAAATCGTTTAAATCCTTCGTTGGCATCTATTGCCCAATCGTATCCTGTGTTTGGTTTATTCCAGTCGAGGATACCTAAATTATGCACTAAGTTTCCGCTGCCTACAATCAAGATTCCTTTGCTTCTCAGCGATTGCAATTGCTTCGCTAGGTCATAATGGTAACGCGGACCTTGACGGTAATCGAGACTCATTTGAATAATCGGAATATCGGCATTAGGGTACATCGTTTTAACGACGCTCCAACAACCATGATCGAGTCCCCAGGAATGATCATCTTTCACTTCAGTAGAAGTAATAATTTTCTTTGTTTCTGCTGCTAATGCCGGACTACCGGGAGCTGGATATTCAACATCAAAAAGAGCTTTTGGGAAACCATAAAAATCATGTATCGTTTTTGGGTGTTCCATTGCTGTCACGAAAGTGCCTTCAGTTTCCCAGTGAGCGGAGATGCAAAGAATGGCATTCGGCTTCGGGATTTCTTGTCCCAGTTTACGAAAGCCCTGAACGAATTCATTCTCTTCGATAGCATTCATCGGACTACCATGTCCCAAGAAGAGCACAGGCATTTTAGCAGTAGGAGCGAAGGAAGAGGCAATTTTGCCTAGATCGTTAAGTTTCATGGCAGCAGCAGCTAGAGGTAGAAGGGCAAGCGAATGAATAAACTGTTTTCTATGCATGGATTCCCTTAATTGTTGTTATAACAAATATAGTTGTGAAAACAATTGAATCTGTAGTGGATTGTAAATTGTATAGTATTGAACTACAATAAATTGCAATAATTTTCATAAAGTCTTCAGTATTTAAAAGCTGTTTTTAATCAGATTTTGAAATATGAGCAGTCATTTTGAATAGGATTGATCTTGGATGAGAATTATTGAATTCCGATCAAATTTACTTAAACCTATCTAATTAGAAGTATTTCATAATTGAGATTAAATATTGTGTTCAAGATAGCATGTTTTCATGAACGAATAGATCGAATTTTATATAATATAATGAAAATATCTGCTTAATAATTTATCTTTGTTAAAGCCAACTTAAGGAGCAAGAAAGAATTTTTTATGATACAAAAAGAAGAAGCATACAAAGAAATTGCAAAGCTTGTAGAGCGTTTTACTGAACAATATGATTCTTACAAAAAAGCAGATTATAATGAAACCCTGACAAGGCGTGACTTTATTGATCCTTTTTTCAAAGCATTAGGATGGGACATAGATAACCAGAACGGATATGCTGAAGCCTATCGTGAAGTTATTCACGAAGACAAGGTGAAAGTAGGTAAGGCTACTAAAGCACCGGATTACTCTTTTCGATTAGTTGGAGGTAAGCGTTTATTCTTTGTTGAAGCGAAAAAGCCAAGTGTAGTTGTTAAAGATGATATTCAACCGGCTTATCAAGTAAGAAGATACGGTTGGAGTGCAAAACTTCCGGTTAGTATTATTACGGACTTTGAAGAATTTGCGATTTATGATTGCACAAAGAAGCCAAATCCGAAAGACAAAGCTTCTGTTGCTAGGGTAAAATACATTACATTTAAAGATTACTTAGCTGAATTCGATTTTTTGTGGGACACTTTTAGTAAAGAAAAAGTCTTAAAGGGAAGCTTTGATAAATTTGTTCAAGGCAATTTAAATAAGAAAGGAACCGCAACGGTAGATAAAGAGTTTTTACAATCACTTGATAGTTGGAGGACGTACCTTGCTACCTCAATAAGTTGGAACAATAAAGAGTTAAATGAAGATGAGCTAAACTTTGTAGTTCAACAAACAATTGATAGACTAATTTTCTTAAGAATTGCAGAAGATCGAGGTGTAGAACATTATGGGACTTTGCAATTAGCAATTAAGCAAGGTGAATTTTATCAAAATCTTTGTCAACAATTTCAGCAAGCTGATGATAAATACAACTCCGGCCTATTTGATTTTAAAAAAGATAAAATAAGCAAAACGGTAAAAGTTGACAATAAAGTTTTAAAGACCATTATCAATGAATTATATTATCCCGAAAGTCCATATGAATTTTCGGTTTTGTCGGTAGAAATTTTAGGCAGTGCTTACGAGCAGTTTTTAGGAAAAGTAATTAGAATAGACAAAGCACATCGAGCACATATTGAAGAAAAGCCTGAAGTTCGAAAAGCGGGAGGTGTTTATTATACACCTGAATACGTTGTTGAATATATTGTTAAGAATACAGTAGGGAAATTAATTGAAGGGAAACAACCCAAGGAGGTTAGTAAAATAAAAATAGTGGACCCGGCTTGCGGAAGCGGTAGTTTCTTGATTGGGGCATATCAATACCTCTTAGACTGGCATAAGAATTTTTATAATAATAATGCAGCATCACCTAATACGCAAGGTGGAAAAGGCAAAAAAGATGATGTTTTAACACCGGAAGGCAACTTAACAACAGCCGAAAAAAAAAGGATTTTGCTCAACAATATTTATGGAGTTGATATTGACGTAAACGCTGTTGAAGTAACAAAATTAAGTTTGCTTTTGAAATGCATGGAAGGTGAAACAGAAGCCAGTATTGCAACGCAAACTAAATTGTTTAATGAAAGGGTTTTGCCAACACTTGATTTTAATATTAAAGATGGTAATAGCTTAGTAGATACAGATTTTTACGAAAGTGAACTAGATTTTGGCGAAGAGAAAAAGATAAAACCATTCAATTGGCAAAAAGGCTTTCCTGACGTGTTTAAACAAGGAGGATTTGATTGTGTTATTGGAAATCCTCCGTATGTTTTCGGGAGAGATTGGAAAAGTTTAGGAATTGGTGACGACATGAAATCGTATTTGGGACATCGTTACAAGAGTTCCCCTTACCAACTTGACTTCTTTTCAATCTTCATGGAAAAAGGAGTTCAACTTGCAAACGATTCAGGATATTCTTCTTTCATCGTTCCCAATGTTTGGTTGACGAACACTTATTCATCTTCAACAAGAAAATTCCTTTTGGGAAATTCTGCTGAATTAAAAATTGCCGTTCCAGAGACAAAAGTTTTTGAAGGAATAACTGTTGACACAGTTATCTATATTCTAAAAAAAGGAAAACGAAATACTAAAACTTTCACCGTTGCAAAACTTGCACATTCAGATGAATCATTGATAAGCGATTTAGATTTTACAGAATATGCAAGCGGAGAAAAACCTATTTCAACTTCACTTTCAAAAGGCGGCAATACTTTAATTGAAAAAATCAAAAACAATAAAACTGCATTAGGTGAAATTGCAGACATAACAAGAGGAGTTCACCCCTATCGTGTTGGTGGTTTCGGAAAATCTGCATTTGGAAAAGGTGAGCAAATCCAAAGAGATGTTGATGAAAGACCGTATCATTCTGTCAAACCGAAATCGGGTTACAGACCATTTGTTTATGGTAAAGACCTGAAATGTTTTACCAAGGTAAAACCGAAAGAGTATATCAGTTATGGAAAATGGTTAGCCGAACCAAGAGACGAAAAGTTTTTTGAAGGTGATAGAATTTACTCACGAAAAATTTTAGGAGAAACTCTTATCGTAACAGTTGAAAAAGAAAATACAATTGCAGACCAACAGGTTTACATTACAAAGCCACACGACAAAAGTATTTCAGTCAATTACCTTTCTGCAATTCTTGGAAGCAAGCTGATCAGTTTCTTTATCAGAAATTATTTTGACGAGGTTAATGATGCTTTTCCTCAAATCAAGGTAGGACAATTAAAATCATTGCCTATAAAAATTGAAAGCGAAAAGAATCAAGCGGAAGTAAATAAACTTGTTGACCAACTGATAAAACTGAATGAAGAAAAATCAACCGCAAAACTTGCTACGCAAGTATCGCAGTTTGAAAGCAAGATTGTTTATTGCGAGGATAAAATAAATCAATTCGTTTTCCAACTATATGAGTTGACAGATGCGGAAATAAAAATAGTTACAGCTTAAATAATTTCAAAATGGTTACCGCAGAAATAATAATAAAAAAACAGGCAGACGATTTCAAAGATAATATTGAACAAGGCATGAGGAGGGATTCTCACTTAGAGTTCAAAAGCAAACTTGAATCAGTGCTTTACAACTATGATGAGAATATTGATAAACTTATTTTTCTCTATCAAACTTTAAAACACATTGACACATATTTTGAAAATCATCAAAAGCAGTGTGAATACATGGAAAATCCAGAAAAGTGCAACAAGAGTATGCACTTCTTGCAATGCAAATTTTTCACTGAGCAGGAGATTAAAAGGTTAAACCCATCATATGAGTATTCTATTCTCAGACCAAACATCAATTCTAATTTGATAAAGCAAAATTTAATTGAACTGAAGAAGTTTCCAGATGTTGCAAGGCTTTATCAAAATGCTTTGGATAAATTGAATGAGGAAAGATTTGAAAGAAATTTGCTTGATGACTTACGCTTGATGCTAGAAACCTTATTAAAGGAAATTTTGCAAAATAGCAAAAGCTTGGAAAAGCAAATTGAAGATTTAGGAAAATACCTCCAATCCAAAAATGTTTCGTTAGAAGTTCGTAATATGTTTGTTACGCTAAATAATTATTTCGCAAAATATCAAAATGAATATGTTAAGCACAAAAACAGCGTAAACAAATTGGAAATTGAATTTATATTTAATCTTACTTCTACTTTTGCAAGTTTTCTTTTGAACATTTAAAATGCGGAAAGATCAAAAATCAAACTACTTAAAATCTAACCTTTGAATTAAAATTATTACAATGTATTTTAAACTATCAGACCAACAAGAAAGCGAATTACTCAACCTTCCTGAAACAGGAATGGGTTATCAGGTTATTGAAGCAACTAAATTTGGAAGTTATAACCGAGAAAAATATTTGGTTCTTAACTCTGAATTGGTAATTGAAATGAATAATTTTGAAGCTGATTATGTAAAGAAGGTTGTTTATGAAGGAATTTCATCTATAAAGGCTAAAGCAAACATTCTTGCTTTAAATTCTATAAATGTGTTAAGTGAAAAACAGTTTCGCAATATTGTAAGCGAAAGTAAAAATGAAAACGATAGAGGAGCAATTGAAAATCCTGAAGAGAATGCAAACGGGGAAGAATTTTTTGTTCGTCTTTCGGCTTTTGATAATGACAGGAGAATTGACAAAGTAAATATGTGTTTGCGTCCAGGAAGTTTTACAACAACAATGGATGATTATTTGAAATGCAAAGCATCAAATGATGATCCGGTTGAACGATATGCGTTGCCAAAGAATGATAAAATTCAATTTGCATTTCACATTAAACCAAAAAAAACTGACACGTTGCAAAGAGGGACCGTAAAACCAGCTTATGGTAAAAGAGGCGGAGGAAAAGAAGCATACTTTGCGAAAGGAACAGCTAGCGGTACTTTTATCAAACAAACTCCTTATTAAAAATTTCAAGGGATGGAATCAAAATCATTAAAATTGCCAGACAATTTCATTGAAATACTTGTCAATCTTCCTGAAAGCGGAATGGGCTATCAAATTGTAAAAGTCATTTTAAAAAGCGGAATAGTTTTGCATCAACACAAAGTTCTTAATTCAGAATTATTGATGTTGGAAGAAAATGAAAATATTACTGAAAAAGACATCGAAAAAATCGAACTAGATAATTGATATTTCTGTGCTAGTTTGATTTTTCATGTTTCTTAACAGAAATTCAATAATATTTTCTTGTCCAAAATCTTTTATTTTCCGCTTTTAAACAGCTTAGCCAATTACAGATTAATATCCTTAATTGCCTGATAAAGGACCATTACAAACCTTGTTTATTATATTAATCTATGGCGCTGAAGATAAAGATCAGCACCTAGACCATAAATATCAAACTTACATGTTTCTTCGGTATTGCCCACCAACTTCAAACAACGCTTTTGTTATTTGTCCGAGGCTACAATATTTAGATACTTCCATCATAACATCAAACATGTTTTCATTGCGAATGGCAGCTAATTGCAAGTCACGCAGCAACTGAGCTGAGCGATCTGCATTGCGCACATGCAATGCATTAATCATGTTGATTTGATATTCTTTTTCTTCGGTGGTAGCACGTATTACTTCTTTAGGAGTAACCGTTGGCGAGCCTTTCGATGATAAGAATGTATTTACTCCGATGATTGGATATTCGCCGGTATGTTTCAGCATTTCATAATGAAGCGACTCTTCTTGAATTTTACCGCGTTGGTACATTGTCTCCATCGATCCTAATACTCCACCACGTTCTGTAATGCGATCGAATTCGGTCAATACAGCTTCTTCTACTAAGTCGGTAATTTCTTCAATGATAAATGATCCTTGTAAAGGATTTTCATTCTTCGCTAATCCTAATTCACGGTTGATGATTAACTGAATCGCCATCGCTCTTCTTACCGATTCCTCAGTAGGAGTTGTAATGGCTTCATCGTAAGCATTTGTATGAAGTGAGTTACAGTTATCATAGATTGCATACAATGCTTGCAATGTGGTACGAATATCATTGAAGTCGATTTCCTGCGCATGCAACGATCGTCCCGATGTTTGAATATGGTATTTCAACATCTGACTTCTTTCATTCGCATTGTATTTATTCTTCATTGCTTTCGCCCAAATTCTTCTCGCTACACGTCCGATAACCGAGTATTCAGGATCGATTCCGTTGCTGAAGAAGAAACTAAGATTCGGAGCAAACGCATTAATATCCATTCCGCGACTTACATAGTATTCAACGTATGTGAATCCGTTGGCTAAGGTGAATGCTAACTGAGTTATCGGGTTAGCACCTGCCTCGGCAATATGATATCCCGAAATAGATACCGAATAGAAATTACGAATTTTATTCTTGATGAAATGGTCTTGCATATCACCCATCAAACGAAGTGCAAATTCAGTGCTGAAAATACAAGTGTTCTGCGCTTGATCTTCTTTCAAGATATCGGCTTGTACTGTTCCTCTAACTTGAGCAACTGTGTCAATCTTGATTTTATTATAAACTTCCAGCGGTAATACTTGATCGCCTGTTACTCCCAAAAGCATTAATCCTAAGCCATCGTTTCCTTGTGGAAGCGGACCATTATAAACGGGACGTTCAGCATTTTTCTTTTTATAGATTTCATCAATTTTTTCATTGATGAGTTCTTCCATTCCTTGTTGTTTAATGTAAATCTCGCATTGCTGATCGATAGCGGCATTCATGAAAAATCCGGTTAACATAGCTGCAGGACCATTGATGGTCATACTCACGGATGTTTTAGGATCAGCCAAGTTAAATCCGCTGTACAATTTCTTCGCATCATCTAAACAACAAATGCTCACCCCTGAATTACCGATTTTACCATAAATATCGGGACGATATTCAGGATCATGTCCGTATAAAGTAACCGAATCGAACGCAGTACTCAAACGATGTGCAGGCATTCCTAACGATACATAATGGAAGCGACGATTCGTTCTTTCCGGTCCGCCTTCACCGGCAAACATACGAGTCGGATCTTCTCCTTCACGTTTGAAAGGGAATACCCCTGCAGTATACGGGAACTCACCTGGAACATTTTCTTGAAGCATCCACTTCAACTGATCGCCCCACGACTCATAACGAGGAGTAGAAACTTTCGGAATACGTGATTTAGAAAGCGACTCGTAATAGGTCTTGATTTTAATTTCCTTGTCACGTACTTTGAAGATGTAATAATCTTCTTTGTACGCTTGCATTTTCTGAGGAAACTGTTCAATCATCTTGCGATTAGTTCCATCGAGGCGCAATTCCCATTCAGCGTAAGCCGATTTCAATGTTTCGATAGCGGTAGATTTCTGTTGCAAATCGAGACTCTCGATAGCTTCCATTGCTTGTTTAATTCCAAACAATTTCTGCGCAACAGCCGACTGATCTTTTGCCCATTTATCGTATGCACGATTATTCTCAGAAATTTCGCTGAGGTAACGAGTACGATGAGGAGGGATGATATAAATCTTCTCTGACATTTCATCAGAGATATGGAAATCGGATTTTAATCCCGCTTTAGTATTTTTATCAAGATGATCCATAATCGCTTTATACAAGCGGTTCATGCCGGGATCATTAAACTGAGAAGCGATAGTGCCGAAAACAGGAAGCGCATCATCATCGGTTTCCCATAGTTGATGATTACGTTTGAATTGTTTTTTCACGTCACGCAAAGCATCCAATGCTCCGCGCTTATCGAATTTGTTGAGCGCAATAATATTGGCAAAATCAAGCATGTCGATTTTTTCCAATTGCGTAGCGGCACCATACTCCGGCGTCATTACATAAAGGCTCATATCACTATGCTCGGTAATTTCTGTATCACTTTGTCCGATGCCGGAAGTCTCAAGAACAATCAAATCGAATCCCGCAGCTTTTACCACATCCAAAGCCTCTTGCACATACTTTGAAAGCGCCAAATTACTCTGGCGAGTAGCAAGAGAACGCATATACACACGATCATTATTGATAGCATTCATGCGAATACGATCACCTAATAAAGCTCCGCCTGTTTTACGTTTCGAAGGATCAACAGAAATGATAGCAATGGTTTTATCCTTGAAATCGATAATGAAACGACGCACTAATTCATCCACCAAAGAAGATTTTCCTGCACCGCCGGTTCCTGTGATTCCCAAGATCGCAGCATTGGAAGCAGAAGCAGCCTTTTTAATTTCATCGTAATGCTTCGCAAATTCATCGTGATTATTCTCGGCAGCAGAAATTAATCGGGCAATGGCATAATGATTTTTAGTGCCGATTTTCTTCACCTCACCATTCAAATTTTGTCCGGTAGGGAAGTCGCATTTCTGCAACATATCGTTAATCATGCCCTGTAATCCCATCGAGCGTCCATCATCGGGATGGTAAATACGTGTGATACCGTAGTCCATCAACTCCTTAATTTCCTCAGGAAGAATGGTTCCACCGCCACCGCCGAAAATGCGGATATGCGAGCAACCTCTTTCCTTCAGCAAGTCGTACATATACTTAAAGTACTCAATATGACCACCTTGATAAGAAGTCATGGCAATAGCGTTAGCATCTTCCTCAATAGCACAATTCACCACTTCCTGCACGCTGCGATCGTGTCCGAGGTGAATTACCTCGGCACCGCTGCTTTGCATGATACGGCGCATGATATTGATAGAAGCATCGTGTCCGTCGAACAAAGAAGCGGCGGTAACGATACGAATTTTATTAAGAGGCTGATATGGAGCGGGGTTATTCATAATGTTCTTTCTAACTAAGACCTGCAAAAATAGTAAAACATGACTAGTAAAAGGCTGAAAAAATGGCATCTCGGAAGGTTCTTTAGCGATTGTTCAAAAATATTTTCAGAACTAAAGAATCATAAGTTCGGATATAACGCTTGCATCACGATTTTTTATAAATTTGCAGCTCTTAAAATAGCACTATGAGCGTATTAGTAAATAAAGACAGCCGAGTTATTGTACAAGGCTTCACAGGGAACGAAGGAACGTTTCACGCTACTCAAATGATTGAGTACGGAACCAATGTAGTAGGAGGGGTTACTCCGGGAAAAGGCGGGTCGACACATCTCGACAAGCCTGTTTTTAACACTGTAGCTGATGCTGTTAAGTTAGCAGGAGCGAATGTTTCTATCATTTTTGTTCCGCCTGCATTTGCTGCGGATGCGATTATGGAAGCTGCTGAAGCCGGAATCAAGATTATCATTTGTATTACTGAAGGAATTCCTACTCGTGACATGATCACGGTAAAAGAATATTTAAAAGGACGCGATTGCCGTTTAATCGGACCAAATTGTCCCGGAGTAATTACACCTGAAGAAGCGAAAGTTGGTATCATGCCTGGTTTCGTATTCAAGAAAGGTCGTATCGGAATCGTTTCTAAATCAGGTACTTTAACGTATGAAGCAGCTGATCAAGTAGCGAAAGCTGGTTTAGGAGTTTCTACGGCTATCGGAATTGGCGGTGATCCGATTATCGGAACAACAACGCGCGAAGCGGTTGAATTATTCATGAATGATCCTGAAACGGATGCAATTATCATGATTGGTGAGATTGGCGGAGGATTAGAAGCTGAAGCGGCAAATTGGATCAAAGCAACAGGAAATAAGAAGCCGGTTGTTGGATTCATCGCGGGACAAACAGCACCGGCAGGACGTCGTATGGGTCACGCGGGAGCGATTGTAGGAGGTGCTGATGATACGGCAGCTGCTAAAATGAAAATCATGCGTGAGTGTGGAATCAATGTTGTTGATTCACCGGCGATGATCGGAGCAACAATTGCCCAAGTGTTAGGAAAAGTATCGGCGTAATAGCTGAATATATAGAATTTTAAAAGGATAATCTTCGGAAGAGGGTTATCCTTTTTTTAATGATGATAGATGTTAGATATTAGATAGTCGAGTAGATCGAAAGTGG
>ENA-UPSM01006792-UPSM01006792.1-activated-sludge-metagenome-genome-assembly--contig:-NODE-6792-length-10470-cov-5.256553_pt1 | contig 10470 bp, 6 predicted proteins | sample MGYA00238181_ERZ773283 | MGnify/ENA primary metagenome ERZ773283 (study PRJEB29023, sample SAMN05720199) | activated sludge metagenome | isolation source: Anaerobic digester | place: Japan... | reverse complement strand
AGAGGTCCATTTTACAGGAATGTTGCCGCTGAGGGCGGTTTCGGGCCAGAGGATGTGAGCGGGGACACGTAGTCGCGCCGGGGACGGCGGCGCTGTCGGAGCGGGGACACGTAGTCGCGCCGGGGACGGCGCTTGGTACATGTCCCCGCTCTCGGGCTTGATTTTCGGGTGACGGTGTTCCATGGTCATGGGGTGGGTGGGGTTGTGTCTGGCTCGCGGGTGGGTAGAGGGGCGAGGGAGGAAGGGTCATGATGGGGCGCGTAGTCACACGGTTTTTCCTGGTTGCGGTGCTGCCCGTGACAGTGGTAGCGGCGGCGGAGAATGACATGAGCGAGACGGTGTTTGTGGTGCCGAATTTTCATCCTGCGTCGTGCGGGTGGCTGACGGATTTCTCGCACGAGCGGCTGTATTGCGCGAACAGCTATCTTGACCATCTGGACCGCGTGGCGGCGGACGGCGCCTATGCCTTCGTGATCTCGGAAGTGAACACGATGATCGCGATAGGCAACTTCACGCCCGCGCGATTCGAGGAACTCAAACAGCGGCTCGCGGAAGGCCGGGTCGAAGCGGTCAACGCGTTTTTCCTGGAACCGACGATTTGCCTGTCGGGGGGCGAGGCGCTGGTGAAACAGGGCGTGGAAGGTTTGCGGTGGCAGGAACGCATGCTCGGGGTGCGCCCGCGCCATTGCTGGGCGATCGACGTTACCGGCATGCACGAGCAGATGCCGCAAATTGCGGAAGGGCTCGGTCTGGACACCCTGGTCCATTGCAGGATGAACAACTTCGGCAGCACGCTGTACTGGGGGCAAAGCCCTGACGGCACCCGCATCCTGACCGTGTCTCCCGGTCACTACAACGAATGGCCCGCCCTGTTCCGCGCTACGGAGGCGCTGAATGACGCGGAACTGCGGAAACTGATCGACGACGGCCGGTCCCGCGAGCGGCGGACGTCGCTGGCGGACGTGCCCACCATGCGCACGCCCGACGGGGCGCCAACGCTGGTGCTTGCGGGCAGCGGAGACTACAGTCTCGCGCCGTTGTACGCGCGGTACCCGGGCGAGTTTCTCGAACAGTGGAAGAAGGCCGCGCCGGATGTCCCGCTCCGGTTCGCGACGTTTGGAGACTATGTGGATGCGGTGAAACCGGGAATCGCGTCGGGCACGATCGCCATGCCGACGGTCACGGGCGGCTGGAACTTCACCTATTTCGGATTTTGGATCCAGAATCCGGCGGTCAAACAGCGTTACCGCCGCGCCGAACACGCGCTGGAGGCATCGGAGATGCTCGCCACGATCGCCAGCCTGCGCCAGAACCAGGCGTATCCCGCGCAGGACTTGTATCATGCCTGGCTCCTGATGCTGTTGAACATGGACCGCAACACGCTCTGGGGCGCCGCGGGCGGCATGGTGTTCGAACATCCCCAGTCGTGGGACGTTGAGGACCGGTTCGATTGGGTCGACACCACCTGCGGAGGGATATGCGAGGAGAGTATCCGGAAGATTCGGGGCGATGGCGAGGCGATCACGTTGTTCAACCCCGCGAACTGGCGGCGCAAGGACCCCATCGTGCTGCAGGCCGGCATTGCGCCCGGCCTGGCAGGGATTCCGTGCCAGACGCTGCCCGGCGGCGCGCTGCTTTGCCGGCCGGACATGCCTCCCGCCGGATTTGCTTCGTATGCAAAGGCCGGTGACCCTGCGGCGGCATCGCGGGGAATTGGTCTCCCTGCGGCCATCGAAACGGCCTTCTACACGGTCCGCATCGACCCGAAAACCGGCGACCTTATCTCGCTGAAGCTCAAACCCTCGGGCCGGGAACTTCTTGCGGGTCCCGCGAACGTGCTGATAGCGGAATCCCCGACTTCGCCGGCCCCCGGCAACATCTATTTTGGCGGCAACGACATGGACTTCCGTCCGAAACGTGAGCGGCGCGGTGCCTCGAACGATTTCCCCTGCCGGATCACAGCGTATGAAGGGCCGCTGGCGATGGTGGTCGAGGTGACCGGGGAATTCTACGGCGGGAAACAGGCCCGCCGGGTCATGACGTTTTATCGGGACCATCCCCGGCTCGATTTTGACGCATACCTCGAGGACATCCCCGACCAGACGGTTGTCGTGGCCGAGTTCCCGCTGGCGCCGAAGATCACGGTGGCGCGGCGGGGCATTCCTTATGGGTTTTCTCAAGGCGCCTGGCCGGAGCCGACGGACGCGCTGAACGGCTACATGAAAGGCATTACTCCGGCGGTGCGGTGGTCGCATTATGCGTTCGAGGACGGCTGGGGCGCCGCTATACTGGACCGCGGGCTCCCGGGCCGCGAAATCGACGGGAACACACCCCTTATTTTTCTGCTTAACGCGGTCGACAACTACATGGGGTATCCGTGCGCGTGGCTCAGCGGGAAAGGCGCGCATCGTCTCCAGTATGCCGTCATTGCGCACGAGGGAGATTGGCGCGACGCACGGATTCCGCGCGCGGCCTGGGAATACAATTCTACGCCCGCCGTGGCCAGCGGCACGGCCAAGGGCGCGGAAGAGTCTTTCCTGCGCACGTCGGACAACGTGATCGTCGAAGCCGCGCGGCGCGAGGAAGGCGTTATCGAGGTGCGCATGGCGGAGTGTCTGGGTATTGCGGGAGAGGCGTCGCTGACCGTTGACTTGCCTCATGAATCCGCCGCGCTTACCGACCTCGTGGGCAAACGGGCCAAGCCGCTTTCGGGCGGGCCGGAGTACCGGTTCGACATCCGGCCCCAGCAGATCGTTACGGTCCGGCTCCAGACCGGTTCGAGTGTGGACCCGGTCACGCCGCTGACCGATTGGGCGCCCCTCGTACCCGAACACAAGCGGCCGGCCCTGCGCGCATATGACCCCGCCGTGAAGGGCCATCCCCCGCACGGGTGATGGGGGAACGGTCACCTTTCCCCAAAAGGGCGTTACCGCAGACCAGGGAGAATCTACCTCTATCTCACCCTCCCAATATCCTTTTCACGAACGCTTCGGCGGCGGCGGAGTCGCCGGGAGTGACGGTACACGCGGGGTTGGCCTCAACGGCTGCCTGGAACACCGCGGCGGCCGCTTCGGCTTCGAGCCGCATGCCGCGTGCGTCCAGAGGATTGGCGATTAACACGGGCATGCGGAGGGCCGCGGCGAGTTCCGGCAGGTCGTAATGCTCGAGCACGCCGGGCAGGAAAGCCTCCATTGGCCACGTGTACCCGGGGTCCGCAGCGAGGGACTCGAAGGAGGCGAGGCCGTTCATCGAGAACACTCCGGCGACGTTGCCGTCGGCCGCCGCCACGTGCAGGGCTACGACGCCGCCCATGCGATGGCCTCCCACGACGATCGTGCCCGGGTTGATCTCGGGCCGGGTGCGCAAGTAGGCCAGGGCGGCCAGCCCGTCGCGGACCCGCATGGCGAGGATGTGATCCCCGAGTCCCGCGGACACGTAGGAGAGCCAGCGGTCGCGGCCGCCCCAGCTCGCGAGATCGTAGGGCAAATCAGCGGGGACCGAATCGCCCCAGCCGCGGAGGTCCACCGTAAGAACGGCGGGCCCGTCCGTGGCTTCGCTGATGAACCCGGACATCCGGGCGAGCATGCCGTGGGTGCGAAGGTCGTTCCACCGCCCGGTTTCATCGAAGTAGAGGATCGCGCCTCCGCGCCAGCCTTCCTTTGCGGGGACCAGGTACGTTGCGGGCAGGGCGATGTCCGGCTCGGGTTTGATGAGAACTTCCTGGACGTTGTGAAACCACGCGAGCGAGGGGGGACCGGCAACCGCTTCCGGCTCCGCCGCCCGTCCGGCATGCACGAGCTGCCGCACGGCCTCGGGGATGGGCAATCCGGAACGGTTCCCGCGCAAGCGCTCGGCCATCGCGCGGTTGATGGTGAACATGTTCTCTTCCTGGCGCGGATTGCACGCGAGCAGGGCGGGATCAACCATCTCGAAGTCGTCACGGGTCAAGGCCGGGATCGCGCGCTCGGGGGTGTTGCGCACGTGGCGGTCGAGCAGCTTGGCGAACTCGAGCGCCATAGCCACGGTATAGGCGTGTCCGCCCGGGTCCGCGAAGAACCCGAACGCCTCTTCGTTGCCGGCGGCGGCGTAAAACGCGCGGACCTTCGACGCGATGTCGCGTCCCCACTCGATCTTGAAGACTTCGTCCTTTAAGCCCGCCATGAGCAGCATGGGCGTGGGCGCCGCGGCGGCAAGCACGTCGACGTCGTCGTAGTATTCGAAGCGCCCGGCGGCAAGCGTCTCGGCGCAGGGGGCGTAGACATCGATCACGGGGTGCATGGCGTTCGGCACGGCGCAACAGGACGGACCCACGCAGCGGATGCGAGCGTCGAGCAGCGCCGCGAACATGGCCGTGTACCCGCCGCCGCTGACGCCGGTGATGCCCAAGCCGTTGGCGAGGGTAACGTCGCCGCGTGTGGCGAGGTAATCGATGCAACGGAGCGCGTCGGCTATGAAATACCGGTTGGAGGAGTGGCCCGTGAGGCAGCAGCGCACGCCGTCTCTGAAATGGTCGTTGCCCGCTTGTTTTTCACCACTCATGCCGGGCGGATCGAAGGTTATCGCGACGTAGCCGAGCCGCGCGAACACCTGCGCGGGCACCTGGTAGCTCTCGCCGGTTTTGGTGCTGTGCCCCACGGGAATGACCACGGCGGGCCACGGCGGCGGGAAGGTTTCGGCGAGCGGCAAATAGACCGAGGCATTGACATCCCACCCGGGCAGCGATTCAAACAGCACGTTTTCGATGACATAATGCGGCCGTTCGTGGCGCGATACGGCGCGCACGTTGAGTTCAGGGCCGCCGGGACCAAACCGGAGCTCGCCGAGATCGTTGCGAACGCGGCCGCGGATGTCATCGCGCCAGGCCTGCCACGCTCCTTCGTTTACGGCATTGATGCGGCGATCGGCGGCGCGGTCGAGCGCCTCGCAACTGCGGCGCACGATGTGTTCGCAGAGCATGTTGCGCAGGTCGACCTGCGCCGGCACCGGGCCAAGGGCAAACCCGCGGGCGGCTTCGGCCCAGGACCCCGCGGGAGCGTTCGCGGCGGACACAGACGCGGCCATCGCAACAATTCCTTTCATCAGTAGTGCAGCGTTCACAGGCAGACTCCTTTCCGGGCGGCCATTATAGTGCGGGGGAGGCATGTCAGAACATGCGCGAGGTAAAACGGCGCGAGATAACAAAGGTGGCGGCGACGAGCAGCATCAGCAGCACACTATAGGCAAACGCGGGGCCGATACCCGTGGCGCCGCGCCACATCATGGCGATCTGCACCGAGATCGGGATGTTGCGGTACACGTAGAGCAGAATGGACGCCACAAACTCGCCCAGGCATGTGGCGAACACGAGAGCCGTTCCCGCGGCAATGGCAGGAGCGATCAGGGGCAGCACGATTCGGGTGAAGCAGAACCACCGCGTGCCGCCCAAGGTCTGGCCCGCTTCGAGAAGCGACGCGTCAAAAGGGGCGATGGCCGCCGTTGAAATGCGCGTCAACAGCGGCACGTTGCGGATGAAATAGGCCAGGGGCAGTATCCATACCGTGCCCACGAGGGGAAACTTTGGGTTGTTGAACGACACGATGAGATTGATGGCAGTCACGGTGCCCGGCAACGCCCACGGGATCATCACCAGAAAGTTGACCCACGCCGCGCCGGGGCGTTTGCGGCCGATGAGGTATCCGGCGGGCAGCGCAACGACGAGGCAGGCGCCCGCGGCAAGAGCGCTCATCCACAGACTGTTGCGAATGGGAGCAAAACTCTGGCCCGACGTGAAGATCTCGCGGTAGTTCGCCAGCGTGAACGCGGTGGGCACGAGCTGGGTATGCCAGGCGCGGTGGTCCACGAACGAAAGCCACAATATGGTCAGGTGGGGCAAGAGGATGACCGCGATACACGATCCCGCGGCAACGGTGGCCGCGTAGCGCCGCGCACGCGAGCGCAGGGGCACACGCACGCCTTTTGAAGCGCCTCCCGCGGCTTTCTTTCGCGCACGAAACACCAATACGCCGAGCAACGACAGAGCGGCCAGCACCACCGTAAGGGTGGCGGCCCGGGCATCGTTGAACTGGCTCCGTTCGTTGAAGATCTCGACGCTCAGCATGGGATAGCGGTTGCCGAAGATATACGGCGCGCTGAACGAGGCGCCCGACGACATGAACGTGAGCAGCGACGCACCCAGCAGCGCAGGGGTGAGCATCGGCAGCATCACGCGGAAGAAGACGCGGAGACGTCCCGCCCCGAGGGTCCGCGCGGCCTCGAGTTGCGACACATCGACCGTCTCGAGAGCCGCGCCCACCATGGCGTAGAAGTACACGTAGAACGAATAGGTGTGCACGGCCAGGATCGCCCACGGACCGCGCAAGGCCATGTCCTGGAGTCCGAGGTATCGCTCGCAGAAGCGGGGCAGCACGCCGTCAAGTCCCGCCAGATAGTAGAAGCTCAAGACGCCGACCAGCGGGGGCAGGGTGAAGGGCATGTAGGCCAGGCCGGACATCAGCCGTCTGCCGGGAAAGCTATACCGCGTAAGCAGAAAGGCCAGGGCCGAACCCAGTACGCCGGACGTGATAACCGTGGCGAACGACATGACGGCGGTGTTGATGATGGCTGCCCGGCCGGGATTGGTCACCACAGCCTCGTGGGCCCAATTCTGCGCCGCCGTTAAAAGCAGGCGCAACGCGGGATATGCGACCGTTGCACCGAGCGCCGCCAGACACAGAACGCGCGCCGTGCTCTCAAGTCTGCGGATATCGCGGCGGGCCACCTTGTTCTCCGGCCATGCGCACCTTGGGCTCGGCGTTACTCGTCGACCGCCTCTTCTTCGAGTTCGAGTGCGACAAGTTCTTCGATGGCGCGCTGATCGTTCTCGTTGATTTTCGTGTAGAGAATGGCGACCTTGAAATGGTCATCGCCCACGTCGTGGGGTTCGCACCGCACGACCACGCCCTCGCATTCGACACGCCGGTATTCGGGTCTCGGGAGGTCGAGGGCGATGCTCATCTTGGTCATCAGCGGGATGGGTTTCACGGTGTGGCACAGCACGCCGTTGGCGCTGATATTGTCAACGTGATTGAGCACACCCGGGCCTTCGTCCTGCACGATTTGCGGCAGGGCGCGGCGGCTACGCGGATAGCGCCTCCGTTCTTCTCCGTTTGCTCGCATGAAATCCCTCTTTGACGTTCCTGCTCCCGATTGATTCCATAGTAGCCCATGGAACCGTGGAATGCAATGGTTTACCCTATCTATTCGGAAACCTTGGAGTTAGCGGCAGAATTCGTGTGTGACGGTGTTGCGCGGGACGCGCAAGCTCCATGCTGTTGCCGCGGCAGGTGGGAAGGCGCGACACGTGACCGCCCCGCCGCAACAGGCGTATGCCGAGCAGGCGCCGCGCGCGCCATGAGACTGGAGCCAGAAACCATGAGAGTTGATCGCCGGCGTTTTCTGATCTCGACCGCGGCTGCTATTGGCGCGTGCCAGCGACGCACCCGCGCCGCGGAGGCCAACAGGGAGCCTTCCATGGACACAGCAGTTCGTTTCGGAGAAAGGCGCATTTACTACAACAACTTCGCCGCCCACCTGCTCAACGCCTACAATCCCAACATGCTCTATCCGGACCTGCCCTACCGGTGGTCCGATGCGGACTGGCGCGGGCTGATCGATATGGTGGCCGGGTTTGGGTTCAATGCGTTCGAGTTCTGGCTCGTGCCGCGCCTTTTCTGCCGCGAAGGCTTGGCGTCCGGCTTCGGCCGCGAGTTCATCCGGCAGATGACCGCCGTTATCGACCACGCACATACCCGGAACGTCAAGGTGATTCTCCTGTCCGGCCTGGCTACCGTCGGGGCTGACTGGCGGACCTATTGCCCCAATGTGCCCCAGGAATGGGAGGAACTGCGCTGGCTGTGGGATACGTGGACGCGCACCCTGCCGCGTCTGGACGGCGTGTCCATCTTTCCCGGAGATCCCGGTGCTTGCAGCCGGAATGGGTGTACGGCGGAAACCTACATCGACAAGTCGGTGGAGATCGCCCGGTTGGTCCGGTCGAATTTGCCCGAGGCCGAACTCGAGTTTGGCACGTGGGGGCCGCCGTTCTTCGGGTGGGGGATTATCGAGGGGCCCGAGAATTGGCAGGGCGAGTTTCTGCCCGAGTACCAGGGGACGGCGTGGCGCTTCGATGCGGACCGGGCAAGACGCTCGATGGAGTACCTGCTAGGCAAACTGAGCCAGTTCCCGGACAAGACGTCGGTCGCCATCAACCTCGGGTTCAATCCCGATGGTGAACCAGCGGGAGAAGCCAGCGCCATTGAATGGGCCCGCGAGATCGCCAAGCAGCGCCCCATCCAGACCTGGGATTTCAGTCTCACGGAAGGTGAGAACGCCATCGTCCCGCATTACCGGTTCGCCCGTTTGTTCGAAAGGCGCCGGCAGGAGCGCGCCGCGGCGCCCTACCGCGGCGGCATATGCTTCACCATGACGCCCTTGCTGAACCAGCTATCCCTGTATGAATCGGCCCAGTCGTTTCTCGACCCCGATGCCGAACCCGATCGCCTGGCTCAGACGTTTTATGAGAGACTCTTCGGACCGGCCGGGAAGGACGTCGTGCAGTACTTGCCGTTGTTCGAGGTGCTCCGGGACTGGGGGAATTACACGCGGATCGACCTCTCGCGCGGGGCATACCACCAGCAAATGACGGCATTCGCGGAATGCCTGCGCGGTCTCGAGGGGGAAGCGCGGGAAGACGTGCCGTTTCATCCGGGCGTGGACACGTACCGCCTCGAACTTCTGTTCTTCGCGGAATTGTTTGCCGCGCTATCGGGTCCCGCGCCGGATTACGATGGTTTGCGGCGGCACTACTGGGAACGCGTGTACCGCATCTACGACAGCCTTCCGCAGCACGTGGACCCGCGCCCGCACGGAGCCACAGACGCCTTGATCCGGCACTTCGCGAACTGGGCGGCATCGTGAAGTTCCCCTCACTCCCCGGTGCTTGATTCGCCGATTGCGGCGGTTCAAAATGGCGCCCGGGATGGATATCCATACGCTGTCTGGAGGAGCGGAACCGCCGTGAGTGCGAGCAGTCTTGTCGGAATTATCGCCCTGCCTATCGTTTTGCTCGTGGGGTTGCTGATCACCCGCGTGGCCACGGTAATGCTCACATTTACGGGCCTTTCGCGCGACCTGGCATGGTTCCAGGCGCGTTCGGCCTTCACCTGCTGCGGATTCACCACGCGCGAGGCCGAGCGGATCGCCGAGCACCCCGTGCGGCGGCGCATCGTCATGTTTCTTATGCTGATGGGAAACGGAACCGTCATCCTGGCCATCACGTCGCTCGTGCCTTTCGTCATGAAACTGAGCGAGTCGGAAGCAGGCGGCGCGTTTGGAAACCTCTTTATCCTGGGAGCCTCCCTTTTTCTTCTGTGGGTGTTTGCGGCAAGCAAATGGGTGGACCGCCGGCTGTCTTCCTTGATTGCGTGGGCACTGCGCACGTTCACGAGCCTGGATGTGCGGGACTATCACGGGCTGCTCCACCTCTCCGAAGGATTCACCGTATTGGAAGTCTCCGTAGGCGAGGACCATTGGGTGACGGGGCGCAATCTCCTGGAATTGCGCTTGGCCGACGAAGGCATCCAGGTGCTCGGCATTCAGCGCGCCAACGGCGCCTATGTCGGAACGCCTACAGGCGAAACCTATGTGCGCAATGGCGACACGCTGCTGCTGTACGGTCGTGAAGACTTGCTGCAAGCGCTGGAGCAGCGCCGGAAGGACGAGGGCGGCGACGTGGCTCATGCCGAGGCATGCGCGAAACAGCGGGTGCATATCGAGGAACAGTCACGGCGCGACCGCGGCGTCTCCCGCGGAGCGAAGGCTGCCCCCGAAAACAAGGAAACAGCATAACGCGCCGCACAACAAACGAGGCCGCCGAACATGCCGGCGGCCCGCTGTTTTTGTACGATGCGATTGTTGGCGCTATTCGATGACGGTGAATTTGGCCGTGCCCGAAACGCGCGATGCGGTGGTCTCGATTACCTGCTGCACAGTGACTTCGCCGAGTTCGAGGCTGTCCAGAACCTTGAATTGCGCCACGCTCACCCAGGTGCCGTCTTCGCGGGTGAAGCTCTTGGTGCCGATCTCGGCAACGACCTGGCCGCCCTGCATCAGGCTGCGCGACTCGCGTACGGACGCGCCGGCCTGGCCGGTACCCAGCAAGGCGTACTGAATCGACGCCTCGACCATGTCTCCCCGCTTGACCTGCGACGGCAGCACGGTGACGCTCTCGAGCTTCAGCACTTCACCCTGCGACGGTTGATAATTGTATGTTTGGGCGGTTTCCTGGGCTGTCTTGGTGCGTCGCGCGCGGATATCGCTGGCGACCGCGCCCGCGGCCGCGCCGACCAGCCCGCCGATCACGGCTCCTTCGGCCGCATGCCCGGACTGATGGCCGATGACGGCCCCTGTGCCTGCCCCGAGAACGCCGCCAAG
>ENA-UPSM01006791-UPSM01006791.1-activated-sludge-metagenome-genome-assembly--contig:-NODE-6791-length-10470-cov-9.529141_pt1 | contig 10470 bp, 6 predicted proteins | sample MGYA00238181_ERZ773283 | MGnify/ENA primary metagenome ERZ773283 (study PRJEB29023, sample SAMN05720199) | activated sludge metagenome | isolation source: Anaerobic digester | place: Japan... | reverse complement strand
AGTATCGTTTCCTTGTACTGCGTAGCCCGGCGGCTCTCTCTGATGCGGAGAAACCGGATGTGTGCCAGCTCACCTTCGAAGAAATGGCGGCCCATATCGACGACCTTGAGCAGGCCCATCCTCGGGTGAGGAAGCTGCACCTGACCGTTCTCGACGGTAAAATCTGGAAGATATTCGCCATTGTGACGAACCTGCACGACATGCCGGGAGAGGACGTTATTCGCTGGCAGCGAGCCCGGTGCGGAAGGGCGGAAGAGATGCACGCCATTCTCAAAAATGACCTTGCGGGTGGCCACGTGCCCTCGGCAAGTTTTGGCGCATCGGCGGCCTGGTGGCACTTGACGGTGCTCGCGTTGAATCTGCAGAAAGTTCTTCTCCTCCATGTTCTGCCCTCTGGGTGGGGGCGTGTGCGGCAAAAACGTCTTTTGGCAACGCTCTACGCCATTCCGGGGCGCATTTCTCGTCATGCCCGGAAGACAATTCTCACCCCGGCAGGACACTTCGCTCATATTGCGGAAGAGGCGCTCAAAGCATTGCCTCAGTTCTGTGAAAACACTGCATGAGTGGTTGATTCGGCTTTGCCCAAAGATGTGCAGAAACTGCCTTCTTCTCGCAGGGAGGGAGATTGGTTCGCGTGGACATTGAAAGCCTTTTTTGCCCACTTCGCCGCCTCAATCCCCACAGAGACGACGCCAGCAGGCTTCGCAAAGCCAGAGCTGCCTTTTTTTGCTGTATACAGCGACTCTCGCCATGAACCTGCGGATCAAGGATCCCTAAGACATATTGACTTTTCCTCATGATCTAGATAGCATGGATCGTCAGAGACGGCCTTCGATGGGGTTGTCCGGTGGGGGGCGCCGAGGGAAACCTTCCTCTCTCGGCGATGGAGAGGGCTCCGGGGGGAAGACCGGTGCGGCCCTACTTCGGGTCGGGCCTTCGGGAGAGAGCAGGATTCGGTGGAGGAGGAGATGAGTATGAGAGGGAGGATGAATACCTGGGTGCTGGGGATATGGGCCCTGGCGGTCTTGTGGGGGTCGGGGGAAGCAGAGGGCTCTTGCTCCATAAAGGCCGTGGCGGCTCTGCAGGCCAAGGCGGCCGAGATGGGGGTGGTGCGGGTCATCGTGGGATTGGGGGCGGATTTTCGTCCCGAGGGCGATATTGGCCCGGGGAGGGCCTTTGTGCAGCAAAACGGCATCGCCACGGCCCAGGGGCGGGTGCTGGCGCGGCTGGGGAATAAGCTCGCGGGGTCTCCGGTGACGAAGTTTCGGACCATTCCCTACATGGCGATGCAGGTGAGCGCGGAGGCCCTGAAGGCCCTTTTGGTCGATCCCGACGTGATCTCGGTGCAAGAGGATGGGCTCTCCAAGGCCTACCTCAACGACACCATCCCCCTGATCCACGCCCCGGCGGTCTGGTCCGAAGGCCAAGGGGGAAGCGGTTGGTGTGTGGCGATTCTGGACAGTGGGGTAGATAAAAGCCACCCCTTCCTGGCGGGCAAGGTGGTTTCCGAGGCGTGCTACACCACCACCGACTCTGGGCAAGACTGTCAGTCCGTCTGCCCCGGCGGAGCCGCCGAATCCACTGCGGCCAATTCCGCCTTGCCTCCCTTGGGGGGCACCTACGGGACAAGGTTTTATCACGGTACCCACGTGGCGGGGATCGCGGCGGGCAGCGTTCCCACCATGCATGGGGTGGCTCGGAGCGCTGACATCATCGCCATTCAGGTTTTCTCCTGGTTCCCCAACTACGGCGGTCAGGGGAAGGGAGACGCCCTGTCGTGGGCCTCGGACCAGATCCGGGGCATGGAGCGGGTCTATGCCCTCAGGAACACCTATAAAATCGCCGCCGTGAACATGAGCCTGGGGTCGGAGAAACACGCCTCGGTTTGCGATAAGGATGCCCGCAAGGCCATCATCGACAACCTGCGGTCCGTGGGCATAGCCACGGTGATCTCCTCGGGGAACGACGGCTACTCCAACGCCACAGGGACTCCGGGGTGCATTTCCACGGCGGTCACTGTGGGAGCCACGAACAAGTACATGAACTTGGCGCCCTTTTCCAACATAGCGTACTTCGTGGACCTTTTGGCCCCGGGCGTGAGCGTGTGGTCGTCCATCCCGTACGACCTCTATGCTCCTATCGATGGCACTTCCATGGCGACGCCCCACGTGACGGGGGCCTTTGCGGTGCTCAAGGCGGCCTATCCCTATTTGTCGGTGGCCCAGATAGAGGACGGTTTAAAGGATAAAGGGATAAAAGTAAAAGACGGACGGCCCGGTACGTACTACGAGTCGTCGCAGTTCATTCAGCTGAAGGAGACCTACGACTCGTTCAAACTTCCCTTTCCCTCGATCTTCCCCACCGTGACGCCCATGCCTATTCCCTCGTACGTTCCCATCATCACAAAGCAACCCACGCTAGCCCCCGTGCCGACGATCCATTGGCCCACGGTGGCCCCCACAACACCTCCCACGGGGAGTCCCACGGCGGCCCCCACAGGGAATCCCACAGGGAATCCCACGGTGGCTCCCACGGGGGGCGGGGGAGGCGGCGGGGGAGGGTGCAGCGCGGGGCCCGTTTCGGGGATTCTCCTGCTGGCGCTGCCCTTGGTAATCTTGTGGCGGCGGTAGGGAGGGGCGACGCTTCGGGCGGCACCTCCGCCTGACGAATCTCCCTTGGGGGGGGCGGGCCTTCTCGCAAAGCGCGAAGGGGTCCGCCCCTACCGGGGCTCCTTCCAGGTTGTCGTGAGCTTGGTCTCGTACTCCCCCAGGGCGGCGAGCTTCCCTCGGCAGATGGCATCACGGGGCATGAAGCCCTCCGGGGGTCCGCCCCTACCGGGGCTCCTTCCGGGTTGTCGTGAGCTTGGTCTCGTACTCCCCCAGGGCGGCGAGCTTCCCTCGGCAGATGGCATCACGGGGCATGAAGCCCTCCGGGGGTCCGCCCCTACCGGGGCTCCTTCCGGGTTGTCGTGAGCTTGGTCTCGTACTCCCCCAGGGCGGCGAGCTTCACTCCGTGGACGGCGTCGCGGGGCATGAAGCCCTCCGGGGGTCCGCCCCTACCGGGGCTCCTTCCGGGTTGTCGTGAGCTTGGTCTCGTACTCCCCCAGGGCGGCGAGCTTCACTCCGTGGACGGCGTCGCGGGGCATGAAGCCCTCCGGGGGTCCGCCCCTACCGGGGATCCTTCCGGGTTGTCGTGAGCTTGGTCTCGTACTCCCCCAGGGCGGCGAGCTTCACTCCGTGGACGGCGTCGCGGGGCATGAAGCCCTCCGGGGGTCCGCCCCTACCGGGGATCCTTCCAGGTTGTCGTGAGCTTGGTCTTGTACTCCCCTAGGGCGGCGAGCTTCACTCCGTGGACGGCGTCGCGGTACATGATGTCCGTGGTGTAATGGTACAGAAAGATCCAGGGGGCATCATCTAAAATCAATTGTTCCGCCCGGCGGTAGAGGGCGATGCGCCTTCCCCAGTTCATCTCCTTCCGGGCTTCGTCCAGCACCCGGTCCACCTCGGGATTGGCGTAGCGGGAGTAGTTCCCCCGGCTTCCATGGTTCGTAGAGTGAAAGAGGACATGGAGGAAGTTATCCGGGTCCACGTAGTCGGCCATCCAACTGTTCCAGGAAAGGGCCGTTTCCCCTTGGCGTACCAGGGTTCGGTGGGCCGCCCCGCTCGATTCCTGGATATGCAGGGCGATCCCCAGGGGGGCGAGCTGGGCCTGGATCGCCTCGGCGACGGCCCTCTGGCGGGCGTTGGCCGCGATATGAACCGTCAATGCCAGCCCTTTATCGTACCCCGCTTCTTTCATGAGGCTTCGGGCCCTTTCGAGATCGAAGGAATAGCCGCGAATTCGCGGATTGTACCCCGGCACGCTGGGGGGAAGGACGCCGGCGGCCACGCAGTAGCGCCCCTTCACCACCGATTCACTGATGGCCCTTCGATCTATGGCGTAGTTAAGGGCCTGACGGAGCTTTAGGTTGTCCTTGAAGGGTTCCTTGGTTAAATTAAAACACCAATACACATCTCCCATTCCGGGGCGCTGCTGGAAGAGCCCCAGGGGCCCCAGGGTGTCTTTTGCCTCTTGGTATGCCTCGTCGGGACATCCGGGCAGGATGTCGATGGATCCCCCTTTAAAGCCCTCGTAGGCCAGGAGGTCGTCGGGTTCGATGACCAGATCCACGCCGTCGACGTAGGGAAGGGGATGTCCCAGGGTATCTTTCATCCAGTAAGAGTGGTTTTTCTCCAGGGAAAGGCGGACCCCGGAGTCCCAGACCTTGAAGGCGAAGGGCCCCGTGCCCACGGGGTGGAGGCCGAAGTCCTTTCCCCATTTTTCCGCGTCTTCGGAGGGCACCACCCCGCAGGAGTCGTACGCCAGGGCGGCCAGGAAGGGAGCGAAGGGGTACGCCAGGTCGAAGCGGAGGGTGTGGTCGTCCAGGACCTTGATGCCCTTCCAATCATTGACGCCGGTGACATCGGAGCTCGCGAAGTCTTGGTAACCATTTATCATGTCTAAAAAGTGCACCCGGGGGGCCCGGACCCTGACCAGGCGCTCGAGGGAGTACTTCACGTCCTGGGCCCTCACCTCCCGGCCGCCGTTGGCCGTGGGCTCTCCGCCGCAGGTCTTGTGGAAGCGCACTCCTCGGCGTAGGTGAAAGGTCCAGACCGTGGCGTCGGCGTTGGTTTCCCAGGTCTCCGCCAGGAGGGGCGTCACCTGGCGGGCGTCGGAGTCGTAGTCCACCAAGGTCTCAAAGATCAGGTTCACCCCCCGGAGGGAGCTCTCATCTGTGGCCTGGGCGGGATCCAGGGTAAGGGGGGAGGAGGCGAGGCGATAGGACAAAACTCCCCCGGGAATGGGGGCTTCCCCCCACCCCGCCGTCGCCAGGATCCCCAAGATCGCCATCGATAAAAGCAAAAGGCGCAGTCTTTTCATCATGCCAGCCTCTTCACCCCCTTCAGGCCCCGTGGGGCTCCGGAAGGGTCTTCTCCCGGGGGCTCGCTCCAAAGGGACCATCGCGATCATCCTTGCGCCTCTTTCACATCGAGCCGGGGGGCGGGGCGGGGTCCTCCCCATCGAATTCACCCCTGCGCCCTTTCCCACCCCGGCACGGGGGGCAGGCATCGTTCTTCGGACAGGACCTTCACTACGACCACCATGGGGCCGGGGCGATCGAAGGCCTCATCCACTGCGGAGTCCACGTCTTCGGCGGTGGCGATGGTCAGGGCGGGGACGCCGAACCCCTCGGCCACTCGGCCGTGGTCGGTGGGGGAAAAGGTGGTGGCCATGACCTCCCCGGTGCCGAGGTCGACGAGGTTGGTGGCCCGAATCCACCCGAAGGTGCCGTTGTCGAAGACGAAGAGCTTGACGGGGGCCCCCGTGCGCCCCAGGGTCTCCAGCTCCCCCGCGCAAAACCCCAGGCTGCCATCTCCCGACAGGGCCACCGTAGGTCCTCCGGGGTCGGCAAAGGAGGCCCCCAGGGCGGCGGGGAGGGCGAACCCCAAAGCCCCCATGGCGAAGTTGCTGACGAAGTGTCGCCCCGGGGTTTTGAGCCGGAGGTAGGTGGCGGGGTAGATGGCGCTGATGCCGGGATCCACCGTGATCGTGGTCCCTTCCGGAAGGCGCCGTTCCAGGGCTTGGAGGAACCTAAAAGGGTGCACCGGGGCGCCCTGTGGGCATCCTTCTGCGGCGTCTTCACGAAGGAAGGCCTTTCGCCGGAGGGCCAGGCCTTCTTCGCGACGTTCCCGGCGGCGCATCCCGGGGTGCCTTTCGGCGGGGTCCGACGCCCGGAGAAGGGCCGCCAGGGTCTCCCGGGCGTCTCCCAGTAGGAATAAGTCGGCGCGGTAGTTGTTTCCCAGCTCGGCCTCGCTGACATCCAATTGGATCACCCGGGCCTTGCCGTGGCGGGGAGGTCGGGTCCACCCCGCCGTGCCTGCGGAGTCCGTGCTGGATCCCACGAAAAAGATCAGGTCGGCCTCGGCGAGGACGCTGTGGGAGAAGGGGGTGCCTCCCCGGGATCCCACCACCCCCAGGGCCAGGGGGTGCGTCTCGGCCAGGGCCCCCTTGCCTCCCAGGGTGGTGCCCACGGCGAGGCCGAAGCGCTCCGCCAGGAGGCGCAGCTCTTCCCAGGCTCCCGAGGTCACGGCCCCCTGCCCCGCCACGATGACCCCCTGGGACGATGCCTTCAGGAGCTCCACGGCGGCCTCCACGTCCCCTTGGGCGGCGGCGCTCCGGACGCCGGGGCACGCCCGAAAGGCATCTTGGGCGTAGAGGTCGTCGGGGGAGCCTTCTTGGGAGGCCACGTCCATGGGGAGGCGCAGGTGCACGGGCCCCGGCCGTCCCGAGGTGGCCAGACGAAAGGCCCGACGCACCAGGAAAGGGGCGTCCTCCGGCCGGGTGATGGTGAGGCTTTCCTTGACCACGGAGGCGAGGAGGGCGGTCTGGTCGAAGCCCGTGAGCATGTTCCGCCGCTCCATGTGGAGGGGGATATCCGTGGTGAGGGCGATGAGGGGCAGGGCGGCCTTGCGGGCCTCCAGAAGGCCGGGGACCATGTGCGGCGCTCCCACGCTGGGGCCCTCGCACACCCCCGGACGCCCCGAAACCCGGGCGTAGCCGTGGGCCATGAAGACGCTACTCCGTTCGTCCCGGGCCATTACGTGGCGGAGGTCGGGGTAGGACCTCCAGGCGTCGTAGAGGGGCAAGGTGGTTTCCCCGGGCAGGCCGAAGACCGTGTCTACGCCATAGCGTCTAAACATTTCCAAGATGATCTGGGCTGTTTTCATGGCAAACCTCCTCAGGGAGATCCTTTCGGCGTTCCGGGGAGGGAAGGCGCGGCCCCGGGAGACGGGGAGGGCGTTTGCGGTGCCCCTTCTCGCCGGGGCGAGGGGCTAGACCAGGCGGCGCAACAGGGCGTCCCGGTCCCCCGGCAGGAAGTCCAAAAGGGGAATCTCCAGCATGGTGTAGCTCCCGGGCTTTTGGCGCAGGGCCGCCCGGGCGGCGGACACCATGACCTGGGCCGTGGCGGCGGGGTTCATGACGCTCATGGAGAACTCCATACGCTGGTTGTGGCTTCGTCCGGCCACGCCCTTGCGCTCCATGTGGACGCCGTGTCCCAGGTCGAGGAGCGATCGGATGTCCTCGGCGGGAAAGACGTGGCATTCGTCGTGGCGGAAGTAGGGGTCGGCCAGGATGGCCCCCCGGACCTCTTCGAAATCCGCCCCCTCCTGAAGGGTGACGTACACGTGGCGCTTGTGGATCCCCGTGCCCTGGGGCAGGGTGAGGGAGAGGGCGTCCTTCACGCCGGGGAGGGCCTTCACCGCCACGGTGTGCCCCATGCTCATGCCGGGGCCGAAGTTGGTGTAGGTGATGCCCCGGGGGGCGATGCACTCCAGGAGGGCTCGCACCACGGAATCCGTCCCCGGATCCCATCCGGCGCAGATCACTGCGGCGGCGTGCCCCCCTCGACCCGCGACGTCGAGGCGTTGGCGAAGCTCCATCGCCGCATCTCCGTGGATGTCAAAGCTATCCACGGTGCAGATTCCCCGGGCCAGGTACGACGGCGCCACCTCTGGAACCGCCCGGCTGGCGATGGCCAGCACGGCCACGTCCACGGGGCCGAGGGAATCCACATCCAGCGCCGTGGGGGCTTCGACCTCCCGCGAGAAGGCCTCCAGTCGGGCGGGGTCTCGGAGTACGACCCCCGCCGCTTCCAGGTCCGGAGTTTCCCGTATCGCCGCCAGGGCCTCCCGGCCTACGTGGCCGGAGCCCACCACCGCCACCCGTCTCTTTGACGTCATGGGAAGGACTTCCTTTCTCCTGTCACCCAGGGGGAAAGATCGAGGCTGAGGCCATAGTAGCAGCGCCCGGAAGGTTGTCAAGAAACGAAGGGACGGGAGGGCGGGTTGGCAGGACGGGAGGGCGAGTTGGCAGGACGGGGTTGACAGGAGATGGAGAGGGCCTTAGAATGGCCACGCCCCTCACCGATGATGAGCTACCGCCCTGGGACGACGGCTCCGGCGGGGTGAGGCTCGTCCGGAGGCGAAGGTCTTTTCCGGCGCCGGGGTCCCCGGATAGGGGTGGACGAGGGGGGGAGGGGTTGGAGTGGGAGGATTCATCGTCAAGCGGTTAGCGGTATCCGTGCCCGTCCTTCTTGGGGTGACTTTTTTGATCTTTATGCTGCTCCACGTGGTGCCGGGGGATCCCGTGGCCCTCATGATGGGGGAGCGCATGAGCCCCGAGGTCATCGACCGGGTGCGGGCCCAGATGCACTTGGACGACCCCTGGCCCGTGCGGTACGTGCGTTTTATCTCCGACGCCCTGCGGGGAGATCTGGGGGAATCCTACAAGCTCCGGCGCCCCGTGGTGGGCCTTCTGCGAGACGCCTTTCCCACCACGCTGAAACTGGCCCTCGCCGCCGCCCTGGTGGCCTGGTGCATAGGCATTCCCGCCGGGATCTTGTCGGCGGTGAGGCCCTATTCCTTGGTGGACAACTTTTTCATGGGCCTCGCCCTCACGGGGGTCTCCACGCCGGTCTTTTGGACCGCCCTCCTCTTTCAGTACCTCTTTTCCCTCAAGCTAGGGTGGCTTCCTGTGGCGGGGTTTTACAGCGCCAAACATCTCATCATGCCTGCCCTGGTGCTGGGGTGGAGCTCATCGGGGCTCGTGGCCCGCCTCACCCGCTCTAGCCTTCTCGACGTCATGCGCCACGACTACATCCGTACGGCCCGGGCGAAGGGCCTGCGCCAGGGGCCGGTGATCCTGCGGCACGCCCTGAAAAACGCCCTGCTCCCCGTGGTGACGGTGATGGCGCTTCAGATCGCCTTTCTCCTCTCGGGATCGGTCATCACGGAGAGCGTCTTCAACATCCCCGGGGTGGGGCGCATCGCCGTGGGGGCCATCCAAAACAGGGACATGCCCCTGCTCCAGGGGGCGGTGCTTTTCACCACCGTGTTGGTGATCCTGGGCAATCTCGCCGCAGACCTCCTTTATGGCTGGCTGGATCCCCGCATTCGCCGCGACGGGGGGGTGGGGCGATGAGGCCGGGTCGAGACCCAAAGTTGATCGCCGACGAACTCCCCCCCCTTGTCCCGGCCGAGGCGGGCGATGACATGGCGGGAGAGACCCTATGGGGGGATGTGGTCCGGGCCTTCTGGAAGAACCGGGCCGCCCTGGCGGGGGTGGGAGTGGTGACGGTCATCGCGCTGATGGCCCTGGGGGCCCCCTGGTTCCTCCGAGGAGATCCCTATGCCATAGACCTGGACCTGCGTCACCTGCCCCCTTCCTGGGACCATTGGTTCGGCACGGATCATTACGGCCGAGATCTTTTCACGAGGGTGGTCCACGGCGCCCGGATCTCTTTGGTCATCGGCCTCATTCCCGCCTTTTTATCCACCGTCATCGGCGCCGTGCTGGGGGTGGTGAGCGGGTTTTACGGAGGGAAGACGGATTTTTGGATCATGCGGCTGGCGGACGTGGTGCTGGCCTTTCCTTCGCTGCTCCTCGCCATGGCCATCATGTACACCTTGGGGGCGAGCCTTTTCAACATCTTCATCGCCCTCTCCGCAGTGGGATGGGCCAGCACGTCGCGCATCGTGCGATCCCAGACGCTGTCTCTCAGGGAAAAGGACTTCGTGGAGGCCGCCCGGGCCCTGGGGGTCTCCCGGGGAAAGATCGTCTTTCGCCACATCCTGCCCAACTGCCTGCCCAGCATCGTGGTGGTCTTCACCATGTCGATCCCGGCGGCCATCATGCAGGAGGCGGGGCTTTCGTTCCTCGGCGTGGGAGCCCAGCCCCCCACGCCGAGCTGGGGCCTTCTGGTGTCCCAGGGGAAAGAATTCATTTTCTCCGCCCCCTGGGAGGCGATCCTCCCCGGGGTGGCCATCCTCCTGCTCGTGCTAGCTTTTAACTTCATGGGAGATGGTCTGCGGGACGCCATCGACCCCTATATGAAGGATTAGGGGAAATCGCCATGGATCGGGGGAACGCGGTGCTCCAGGTGCGGAACTTGAGGACGGAATTCGCCACCCGCCGGGGGATCGTCCCCGCCGTGGACGGGGTGTCTTTCGAGGTCTTCGAGGGAAAGGTCACGGGGCTGGTGGGGGAATCGGGGTGCGGCAAAAGCGTCACGGCCCTTTCGATCCTGGGGCTGGTGACCTCGCCCCCCGGGCGAGTGGCGAGGGGGGAGATCCTCTTCGAGGGGCGTGATTTGGCCCGGATGACTCCCCGGGAGATGGGCGCCTTCCGGGGCAGGGACCTTTCCATGATATTTCAGGAGCCCATGACGTCCCTTAATCCGGTGAAGACCGTGGGAAACCAGGTGGGAGAACCCTTGAGGGTCCACCTCGGCCTCTCGGCGAGGGAGGCCCGGCGGCGGGCGGAGGAAATGCTAGACCTCGTGGGCATTCCGGAGCCCCAGCTCCGGTACGGAGCCTTTCCCCACCAGCTCTCGGGGGGGCAGCGGCAGCGGGTGCTGCTCATGCTGGCCCT
>ENA-UPSM01006787-UPSM01006787.1-activated-sludge-metagenome-genome-assembly--contig:-NODE-6787-length-10477-cov-5.813472_pt1 | contig 10477 bp, 8 predicted proteins | sample MGYA00238181_ERZ773283 | MGnify/ENA primary metagenome ERZ773283 (study PRJEB29023, sample SAMN05720199) | activated sludge metagenome | isolation source: Anaerobic digester | place: Japan... | reverse complement strand
CCGCCTCATCCGGGTCCCGACCGCGGCGCTGCGTCGGCTCCTCGCCACCGACGACGCCGCGATCGACGAGGGCTACGATGACGATCCCACCACCGACGCGTCGCTCACCCCGACGCTGCGGCTGGTGCCTCGGCCCGAGCAGGCCCACCAACGCAATCCGGCCGCACCGCGGCCGACACGCAATGGAGGCCGAGCATGAGCCAACGAGGTGGCGTCTACCGTCGTGGTACGACCTGGACAGTGTTCTGGCGCACCGACGCCGCGGACGGACGCAAGCAACACACCAAGGGCGGGTTCCGGACCAAGAAGGAAGCCCAGCAGTTCCTCACCGAGACCCTGGCCGCGATCCAACAAGGCGTCTTCCGTGAGCCCTCGAAGGTGACCTTCGGTGAGTTCCTGGTCGAACGGTGGCTGCCGGCACGGGAACAGGCGCTTCGGCCGAGCACGTTCGCGACCTACCGAGGGCTCGTCGAGCGCCAGATCCTCCCCGGTCTCGGCGGGGTGCAGATCCAACAACTCACCCCCGACCACCTCGACCGGTTCTACGCCGACCTCGTGGCGCTCGACCTGTCGCCCAAAACGGTCCGCAACGTCCACGTGCTCGTACACCGAGTGCTGAAAGACGCCATGCGCAAAAACCTCGTGCCGCGCAACGTCGCCGACGCCGCCGACCCACCAAAGCTGAACCGCGCCGACCGCGACGAGATGAAGACCTGGACCCCCGACGAGCTCCGCCAGTTCTTCACCGGCATCGCCGACCATCGACTCGCCCCCGCCTACGTGCTCGCCGCCACGACCGGGATGCGACGCGGTGAAGTGCTCGGCGTCCGCTGGCGAGACATCGACTTCACGGCCCGACGGCTCCACGTGCAACAAACAGTGCTGTCCGTCGAGTACAAGCTCACCTTCGGCCGGCCCAAGACCAAGCGCGGCGAACGCAAGATCGCCCTCGACCCCGAAACCATCCGGATCCTCCGCGAGCACGCTCGCCGCCAGCGCGACGAGAAGCGACTGCTCGGTGTCGGCTACCACGACCAGGACCTCGTGTTCGCCCGAGAGGACGGCACGCCCGTGCACCCGGACTACTTCTCACAGACCTTTGACCGGTCCGTGAAGCGGCTCGGCCTGCCCAAGATCCGGCTGCATGACCTCCGCCACACCCACGCCACCCTCGGCCTCGCCGCCGGCGTCGACGCGAAGACCATGTCCGACCGCCTCGGCCACGCAACCTCCGCGTTCACGCAGGACATCTACATGCACGCCATCCCCGCCAAGGAAGAAGCCGCAGCCGACCAGATCGCCGACCTCGTCTTCGGCAACACCGATGACGACGATGACGACGATGACGACGATGACGACGATGACGACGAGCGGGGCCGACAGGAAGGCGGCAGCGATCCCGGGGAGCCAGACGAGGATGGCTGACCAGCTGGCCTGACACTCCGCCGACCGCAACGTCGACGGTCAGGCGGAACACGCCGCTGTTGGGCCTGGAGCTCTCGGCGGAGCACCGGAGGCTCCGCTGCGACACGCGCCGATCGTCAGCGCAGGGACTGCGCTGACGATTCGCTTGGGTGGTTTCCGCGTGCGGTGCCGTCTCTCACTCGACGGACTCGGGCGTACCTTCGGCGTCGATTACGGCCTCCACAACCGTGGCCCACGCCTGTCCGGCCCGCTCGTCGTCGACACCGGAGGGCGGACGGCCGAAGGTCCACGCGCTTCGGCGGAGGTTCACGAGCGAACCGAGCAGCACGACCGCCAGTGCGTCCGGGTCCGCGTCGTCGACGACCCCCGATCGACGCAGATACCCAGCCATGGCCCCGTATCCGGCCTCGCTGACGCCGTCGCGCATCTGCGCAACGATGCCCGGGAGACGGTGACCTTCCTTCTCGATGATGCGGCTGACGGTCTCCTCGTTGCTCAGGCGGCGGAGGATCCACCGTCCGAGCACGATCAACTCGCTGCGTCGGTCAGGCAACGGGCCCAGATCGTCCAGGCCGTCGAGTTTGGCGAGCGATTCGACGTGACGCCGTACCCCCTCGTCCAACAGGTCCTGCTTGGAAGCGAAGTGCTTGTAGAGCGTCCCCCCACGGCGAACGAACCCGGCGCGCTCCTCGATATCGCCCACAGTGACCGAATCGAAGCCCCGTTCCGCGATCAGCTCCAACCCCGCATCCAGCAGCGCCGTCCGAGTTCCAGAGCCCCGCTCTTCCGTAGTCATCAGCTGATGACTATAGTCAGCACTCGATGACCACGGGCTGACCGACGAGGAGGGCGGAGATGCGAGTGTTCGTGACCGGTGGAACGGGTGCGGTAGGGCGTTACGCCGTTGACGCCCTGGTGAGTGCCGGCCACGACGTCACCGCGCTGGCACGTTCCCCCCACAAGGCGGAAACCCTTCGAGCCCAAGGTGCCGCACCAGTCGACGTGTCTCTCTTCGACGTCGAAGCGCTGACGAACGCATTCGCCGACCACGACGCCGTAGCCAACCTTGCCAGCGCGCTGCCTCCGACCTCGCGATTCGTGTTGCCATCGGCGTGGCACGAGAACAACCGGGTCCGCTCTGATGGCAGTCGCGCCGTGGTCGACGCAGCACGGAGAGCCGGAGTTCGCACCGTCGTCCAGGAGTCCGTGAGCATGATCTACCGCGATCACGGCGATGCGTGGATAGATGAACACGCACCCACCGATCGCTTCCCCATGGCAGCAGCCAACCACGCCGCCGAAGCGAACGCCGCCCGGTTCGCCGCCGCCGGGGGCACAGGCATCGTCCTTCGCTTCGGCTGGTTCTACGGCCCCGGAGCAACCCACAGCGAGGAGTTCTTCGCGCTCGCACGACGACATCTCTGCGTGTCCATGGGCCGACCCGACACCTACGTCTCGTCCATCCACGTCGATGACGCCGGCAAAGCCGTCGAAGCATCGCTCCGCGCCACCGGGGGCGTCTACAACATCGTCGATGACGAACCCCTCACCAAGCGGGCCTACGCCGATGCGCTGGCAGAAGCGGCCGGCGTCCGCGTCGCGCTGCGCCTTCCGGGGCGTGCCGCTCTGCTCCTCGGCAACCGCACCACGTCCCTCACTCGATCACTCCGAGTTTCCAACGCCTCCTTCCGGACCGAAGCGGGATGGCGACCTCGATACGCCAACGCTCGCGACGGCTGGCACGCGACTGCAGAAGCGCTCGCAACTGCGGCGGGAACTGCACGACATCGCGCAACGCCCTGATGGTTCTCACGACCGGAACCGGAATGCTCCGTGTCGTGGCCGGACTCCAAGCGCCAAGAGGCATCCCGAGATGGCGGCCGCACGCCGATCGGTTGCTGACGTCGGCGCCCGTGCACACCCGTCGGCGCAGGTTCCTGCTTACAAACTGCTGACAAAGGGGCCCCCGGACAACGAAAGAGGCCCTCTCCGATCTCTCGGAAAGGGCCTCTGACCAGGGTTTTCGTTGGTGGCGGGGGCAGGATTTGAACCTGCGACCTTCGGGTTATGAGCCCGACGAGCTACCGAACTGCTCCACCCCGCGGCGGAGATCGCACTGTACCCGGCGCGCGCGGTGTTCATCCAGTCGGTACCCACGGTCGGTAGCCTCGCGGCCATGCAGATGACCTCGCCGTCGCCCGCCGAGGCAGTCCTCGATCACGTCGGCCATGGCACCAACATCGTCGTGCCCTTGGCCAACGGCGAGCCCGTCACCATCATCGAGGCCCTCGACGCCGCCGCCGACTCGCTGCGCGACGTCCGGGTGCACCAGATGCACGCGCAGCACGATCACGCGTACCTCCATCGGCCCGGCCGTGGCCGGCTCGACCACGTGTCGTACTTCCTCTCCGATGTCACCCGGTCCGCCTTCCACGCGGGCACGATCGACTTCGTTCCCGCCAACTTCAGCGAGCTGCCGTTGTTGCTCCGTCGACTCGACGGCCCGACCCTCGTCGTGGCGAGCGTGTCCCCGCCCGACGCGCACGGCTACTTCACCCTCGGCACGAACGCCGACTACACGGCGAGCCTCGTCGGCACCGTGCCGTTCTTCGTCGAGGTCAACGCGCAGATGCCACGCACGAACGGGCGCAACCAGATCCACATCAGTCAGGTGGTCGGATGGTGCGAGGCCGACTATCCGCTGATCAACGTGCCCGAGACCGAACCCGACGACATCGCCCGGCGCATCGGCACCTTCGTCGTGGAACGCATTCCCGACGGCGCCACACTCCAGGCGGGAATCGGAGCGACCCCGACCGCAGTCCTCCACCAACTCACCGGTCACCGGGACCTGGGTATCCACACCGAGGTGATGACCGATCCGATGATCGATCTCATCGAGTCCGGAGCCGTCACCGGCGTCCGCAAGGTCCGCGTCCCGTCGAAGGTGGTGACGACGTTCGCGCTCGGCAGCCGGCGTCTCTACGACTTCCTCGACGAGCACCTCGCCGTCGACCTCCTGCCCGTCGACTGGGTCAACGACCCGCGGATCATCGCCCAGCAGCCGAAGATGGTGTCGATCAACGCGACGACCGAGGTCGACTTCCTCGGTCAGTGCGCGTCGGAGACGGTGGGCGGTCGCTACTGGTCGGGGTCGGGCGGCCAAGCCGACTTCGCTCGCGGCGCGATGTACTCCCAGGGCGGCCAGGGGTTCGTCGTGATGCCGTCGACCGCACGCGGTGGGTCGGTGTCACGGATCGTCGGGCAGCTCACGCCGGGTTCGGTCGTGACGACCATGAAGAACACCGTCGACAAGATCGTGACCGAGTACGGCGTTGCCGAGCTTCGGGGCCGCAGCATCCGCGAGCGTGCGCACGCGCTCGTCGCGATCGCGCACCCGGCGTTCCGTGACGACCTCGCTCGGGACGCCGCTGCCCTCGGTTACTGGTAGGCCTCGGTCGGGTTCGCCGAGATGTGGTCCTCGATCCAGCGGGCGACGCGTTCGGGCCGTCGGCGCACGATCCAGTGCCCGCCCGCTACCTCGCGCACCACAACGCGGTCACCGAGGTCGACGATACCCCGCACCATCGCCGGGCTGACGTAACGATCCTCGAGCGGAGCGATCACCTGGGTCGGCACCAATGTCCGACGCGGTCGCGGTCGTCGGACACGCTCGTGGATGTTGGCCCGGTAGAGGTTCGTGCCGTTCGCTCCGTCCTCGGCGAGTGTCGAACCGGGCCACTCGTCATCCGCTTCGACCCCTTCGGTTCGAGCCAGCACCGGCGGGAGCCGTCGCCAAATCAGACGCCGCCACAACACCGGTGTGATCGGGCTCTGCAGCGCCACCACGTACCACGACTTGGCGGCCTGGCCGACGAGCTGACCGATCGTCGGCCCGAACGAGGTGCGTCGACGCACCCACCGACCCACGTGGTCGAGCGACGGCCCGGAGATCGACGTGAACGATGCGACCCGGTCCGAAACCCCTGCGGTGCAGACGATCTCCCAACACTGGATCGACCCCCAGTCGTGTCCGACGAGGTGAACCTGACGCCCGGGCGCCACCGCGTCGACCACAGCGACGAAGTCGGCAACCAACCGGTCGAGTCGGTACCCGTCGACGTTCGCCGGGACCCCGGACCGACCGGCGCCGCGCACGTCGTACGTCACGACGTGGTGATTGGCAGCAAGACGTTCGGCGACCGGATCCCATACGTGCTGTTGGTCGGGGTAGCCGTGCACGAGGACGACGGTCGATCGGTCGGCATCTCCGCGCTCGACCACCGAGAGCTCGATGCCGTGACCACCGACGACGCGTCGTTCACGAGGGGCGCTGTCGATTCCGCTCACGGCCGTCACTCTTGCATCTCACCTGAGGGCCGTCATCACCACCGGCGAGCCCCGCCTGACAGACTGTCGAGGTGCGTGCCCTCGCCACCGCAGCCCTCCTCGCGACCGCAACGTTCGCCACTGCCTGCGCCGGAGCAACCGTCGACTCGGTCGCCGACGACGCGGTCGAGGTCGCCACCGACCGTCCCGACCCCCAGGTCGCCACGACCACCACCACTCCCCCGTCGACCACGACAACGACGATCGACACGATCCCGTCCGACCAACGGGTCATGTCCAAAGCGCAGGTCATCACCGCCGGGCCGCTCACCCCCAAGTCGGTCGAAGCCTCCAACGGCGGGCTCTTCTTCGCCCAGAACATGATCTACAGCCACACCGTCACGGTCTACGACCGGTCGTTCGCCCTCGTGAAGCAGATCCCCGACACCGTGAACCTCGCCGAGTGGGGTTTCGAGGGCCATCCCGGCGAGTCGAAGGGCGGGCCGGTCGAGATGGCGTTCAGCCATGACGGCACCAAGGCCTACGTGTCGAACTACCAGATGTACGGCGCCGGCTTCGACAACCCCGGCGACGACAAGTGCAACAAGGGCGGCTGGGACAACTCGTTCCTCTATCGCATCGACACGGCGAGCCTGGCGATCGACCAGGTGATCGAGGTCGGCCCCGTCCCCAAGTACGTCGCTGTCACACCTGACGACTCCACCGTGCTGGCGAGCAACTGGTGCGGCTACGACCTCAGCGTCGTCGATGCCGCCACCGGCAAGGAAACCAAGCGCATCGACATCGGCCGCTTTCCTCGCGGCATCGCCGTGATGCCCGATTCCACGACCGCGTTCGTCGCCGCGATGGGCACGAAGGACATCGCCGTCGTGAACCTGGCATCGGGCGCCGTCGAGTGGATCAAGGGTGTGGGCCAAGGTCCCCGCCACCTCGTCCTCGACCCCAAGGGCCAGTTCCTCTACGCGACGCTCAACGGCGAGGGCAAGGTCGCGAAGATCGACGTGGCCACGCGAACCGTCGTCGCCAAGGTCGCATCGCCGAGCCAGCCGCGATCCATGACGATCGCGCCCGACGGCGGCTCGCTCTACGTCGTCAACTACGACTCCGACGCGATGAGCAAGATCCGAACCTCCGACATGCAGCAGATCCAACGAGTCCCCACGGGCCACCACCCCATCGGTATCACCTACGACAAGGTCGACCACCGGGTCTGGGTCGCCTGCTACTCCGGCAGCCTGTACGTGTTCGACGACGCGGCACCGTGACGACGGGCCTCGCGCCGACAAGACTCACGACATGCTGATCGCCCAGATCTCCGACCCCCACGTCACGACCGAGGGCACCGCGATCCGGGCACTCGTCGACACCCCCCAGCGGCTGGTCGACGCGCTCGACACGTGCGCGGGCCTGCCCCGGGTGCCCGACGTGATCCTCCTCACCGGCGACCTCGTCAACGACGGAACGCCGGCCGAGTACGAGCTGCTCGCAGCCGCCCTCGCGTCCGCCCCCTGCCCCGTCCTGCCGATCCCCGGCAACCACGACGACGCCGCCCGGCTCCGGGCAACGTTTGCCACGCTCGACTGTTGCCCCGTCGAACTCCCCGACCCCACCGGCCCGTTCCACTACGTCGTCGACGACCATCCCGTACGACTCGTCGCTTTCGACACAACCGACGCCGGCAACCACAGCGGCCTCGTCACCACCGAGGGCGCCCAGTGGCTCGATCGCACCCTGGCGCTCCGCCCCGAGGCGCCGACGATCGTGTTCATGCACCACGTCCCGTACGCAACCGGCGCATGGTGGTTCGACTACAACGGCGTCGCCGGCGCCGAGTTCCTGCGCGAGGTCCTCGCGAACCACACCCAGGTCGTCCGGGTCGTCGCCGGCCACGTGCACCGCACCTCGTCCACCCAATGGGGCCGCCTCACGCTCAGCGCCGCGCCGTCGACCGCCTACCTGAGCGGCACCGGCGTCGCCGGTGGCCCGCCGGTCATCATCGACCAGCGGTCGGCGGTGCAGCTGTTCTCGTGGGACGGCGACGCGATCCTGGCGTCGGAGGCCGACCTTCCCGCTCCCGGAGCGACGCTCGACCTCCGTCACATGAACCCGAACTGGGACGCGTACGAGCAGGCGGCAAAAGCGCAGGGGCCCATCTCGAAGGAACGCTTCGGCGGCTAGGAGCGACCGGGCGTTCCGCGCGGCACACTTGCCCCATGGACATCTCCACGTTTCGGGTGAAGCGCTCCGACACCGTCGACCTCACCAAGATCCCGACGAAGGCGCCCAAAGGCATCTCGAAGGCGGAGGCTCGCGAGCGCATCGCTCAGCTCACCACCGAGCTCGAGGAGCTGCAGTACCTGCTCTACGCCGACCACCACCACAAGGTGCTCGCCGTCATCCAGGCCACCGACACGGGCGGCAAGGACGGCACGATCCGCAACGTGTTCGGCGCGTGCAACCCCCAAGGCGTCCGGGTCGCGTCGTTCAAAGCACCGTCGGAGGACGAGCTCGCCCACGACTACCTGTGGCGGGTCCACGCCCAGGTGCCCGGTACCGGCGAGCTCGTGGTGTTCAACCGCAGCCACTACGAGGACGTGCTGATCGTTCGGGTCCACGACCTCGTCCCACCGTCACGGTGGAAGAAGCGGTACCAACACATCGTCGACTTCGAGCGACTGCTCACCGACGAGGGCACGACGATCGTGAAGTTCTACCTGCACATCTCGAAAGGCGAGCAGAAGGAACGGCTGCAGGCCAGGCTCGACGACCCGACGAAGAACTGGAAGTTCGCCGAGGGTGACCTGGCCGAACGCAAGCGGTGGGACGACTACCAGACAGCGTTCACCGACATGCTGAACTCGACCTCGACGTCGGAGGCCCCGTGGTACGTCGTCCCGGCCGACAACAAGTGGTACCGCGACCTCGTCGTCGCCGAGATCATGGTCCAGACGCTGCGCGGCCTCGACATGACGTTCCCGCCGGCACCGCCGAACCTCGCCGGCATCGTCGTCGAGTAACCGACCGCCTCCGGCTCAGCCGCCGGAGGTGCAGGCCTCCACACCGTTGATCACGCCTTTTCGGAAGGCGGTCACGCGCTCGAACCCGGTGCCCTGGGTCCCACCGTCCTCTTCGCGCGATCCCAGCGCGAGCAGGACTTTGATGGCCTCGTCGAAGTCGCCCGGCGACAACTGGAGACGCAGGACCTCGTCCTGGTCGGTGATGCGGTCCTGCAAGAAGATGCTCGCCGCCCACGATCCCGTCATGCAGTCCGCCATCAGGTTCTGGTCACGAGCATCGTCGGGTGCGATCCCGAACTGGTTCTGCGCCGCGAGCGAGTACTGGCTCCCGTACAGCGCTCCCACGGCGAAGTCACCCAGCGAGTCGTAGACCTCGGGGAACAGCCCGACGTCGTCGTAGGCGACGAAGTTGTCCTCAGCGCAGTAGAAGAGCGTGTAGCCGCTGGTGTCGGAGTCACCGCACGGCGGGGACTCACCGGAGGTGCCGTCGAACGCTTGCGCCGGGGAGAGCGTGGTCCAGGTGGTGTCGAAGTCCTGCTGGCCGATCTTGGACCAGTAGTCCTCGAGGTCGGAGGTCGACAGTTCGATGATGTCCTCGTACGGTGCGTTGCCGCCGGCGTCCAAGTCCTCCTGTGACTGGAACTCCAGCTCGACGAGCCGAGGGCCGACCGTCTCGTCGCTGTAGCCCGAACAGGTCGCGGCGCCGCCCTCGAGGCCTTCCTGGAACGAGTTGATGCGGTCGAACGCGCTGCCATGTGCGTTCTCGTCCATCGCCGACGTACCCGGCGTGTCGGCGATCTCGAGGAAACCGGCGAGGGCCTGGTCGAGCGCCGGACCGTCGGCAGTGAAGAAGTCGGAGCCGCCGGACTGCACGTGCTGCACCCAGGCGCCGGCAAAGCAGTCCGCCTGCTGTTCGAGCGTGACGGTCGCACCCTCCATGCCCACCCGCGCCTGGATCGCGTGACCCCATTCGTGGGCAAAGACGATCGCCACGGAGAGATCGCCGTAGGTCTCGTAGAGGTGCGGGATGAGATCGGTATCGTCCCAGGCGACCACGTCAGCCTGCCCGCAGTAGAACGCGTTGCCCGAGATGTTGTCGGGCGAATCCACGCACGGCGGCAATTCCTCGTCAGGACTCCACGAGTAGAAGCCGCCTTCGACCGGCTGGTAGTCCGCCCCGTACGCGTCGGGCATCTCGTCGGTCCAGAAGCTCTGGATGTCGACGATCGCCGCCGAGATCACCGCGTTCTCGGCGCCGTTCGACGGCCCGACGATGTCGAGCTCGCTGGTCGCGTCCGGCGCGTCTTCCTTGATGCTCTTGTCGGGGTCGGTGCCGACCTGGCCGCCGGTGGTGCTCCCGGTGTCCCGTCCGCCGACGATCACCTCGGGGCCACCGTCGGCCGAATCATCATCGGACCCGCCGGCGAGGACTGCAACCAATACACCGGCGATCAGCAACACGGCGACCAGGATCGCAGCGATGAGGATGCCCTTGCCCTTCCCCGAAGCGGGCGGCGCGGCCGGCGGGGGCGCGCCGTAGGCACCTCCGACGTACTGGCCGGGCGGCGGACCCTGTGGAGGCTGGCCGTACGGGTTGGGTTGCCCATACGCGGGCGGTGCCGTCGGTGCCTGGTACGGCGGCGCTGCGGGAGGAGCCTGATACTGCGGTGTCGGCTGGGTCGGGG
>ENA-UPSM01006782-UPSM01006782.1-activated-sludge-metagenome-genome-assembly--contig:-NODE-6782-length-10484-cov-4.296673_pt1 | contig 10484 bp, 10 predicted proteins | sample MGYA00238181_ERZ773283 | MGnify/ENA primary metagenome ERZ773283 (study PRJEB29023, sample SAMN05720199) | activated sludge metagenome | isolation source: Anaerobic digester | place: Japan... | reverse complement strand
CCGAGAGGAACCCGGAGACGCGGTCCGGATCGACGGTGATTTCCATGGTAGTCGTCTCGCCCGCCCCGATTTCCATCGAGGCGAGCTTCCCCGTCGTGCATGCGCACGTGGTGGTAATTTCCCGAACGACGAGTTTCTCGCGGCCGGCGTTCTTTACAGTCATTGTCTTGGTGGTCGGTTCGCTGTTGGGTATGGTACCCATGTCGAAGGTGTCGGTCTCCACTTCAATTATGGGTACAAACTCCTGGTTTACATCTACGGGCGGCAGCATACCGATGTCTGACGGCTTGGATGGCCGCGCGACGGTTCCGGAGCCGGGGGCGTCGCGTCCACTCAGGGCGGCATAGATGACAAACGCGCCTAGTGCAATAACGATGAGAATGATGACGTAAGCTGGGCGTATTCGCATGGCTTATTTGGCGGTAAACTCCACATTATAGCGTTTCTCGGCCTGACGGAGGCTTTCCGTAAGATTTTCGTACAAGGCGCCGTTCATGTCAATATCGGTCTCGAGGGCCATCAGCAAGGCGCCCACCACCGGTTCGTAGACGGGCGTTACGGCGGCAGCCTCCGGGCAGACCTCGTGTACGCGAGCCATCATGCAATCTTTGAGCACGGGGCTGCTCCCTTTGAACACGCTGCCCGCGGTGACCAGTTCGAAGGGCTGCCGGGTCATGTCGAGTTTGCGGGCTACGGCGATTACCATGTCGCCGAGATACTTCCCGGCAGTCCTCAGGATGTCGATGGCCACGGCGTCGCCTTCAAAGGCGGCGTCGAAGACGATCTTGGCCATCGGCTGAAGGTCATCCACGGAGAGTTCGCGCCGGTACATCTTGTAGAAGAATTCCTCGACGTCTCCGCAGCCGGACTGTTTCACGAAGAGGTCCGTCAGGAGGGTCCGCGGGCGGATACCGTCGCGGGCATGGTAGACGGCATAGAGTCCCTGACGGCCGATGATGGTACCGGTCCACAAGTCGCCGAACTCCTCGTTGAGTCCTCCCGCGCGGGCTTCGTGGCCGTTCCGGTTGATGCCCGCCGCGATGACGCCGGTTCCACAAGCGATGACGATGCCGTAAGAGGTGCGCACGCTTCCGCGCATGGCGGCCATCGAGTCGTTGCGAAACACGCGGCGGGTCTTTCCAAACAAGGGGGTGTAGATTTCGCGCTCGAGCATGTCGAAATCTTCGCGAAGGTCGGCTCCGGCAATGCCCATCCCGATGCAGGCGATGTCTTCGAGGGCGAAGCCGGCATCCGCCAGGGCGCCTTCCACGGCCTTACGGTTCTCTCGCGCCGCCGGTTCAACCCCCTGATTTTCATAGTTTCCGTTGCCGCCGCGTCCAAAACCCGCGATACAACCTTGCGCGTCCGCAACAAGGCAGAAGGTCTTGGTTGCTCCTGCGTCCAATCCCATGTAGTACTTCATCACTCGGGTCTCTCTCCTGCTCGGACATCAGAAAAGCGCGGGAACGGGTCCCGCGCTTTGCCGCACACTCATGATAACAGCCGGTCCTCGTCGCCGAGCTAGTTGCCTTTGACCTCCTCGAGCTTCGAACGTGCACGCGCGGCGGCCGGGGTCATGGGGTAGTTCTCCACTAGATTCTGGAGCAACTCCATGGCCTGAGGCTGCTGCCCCAGTTTCAAATGGGCCGCAGCCTGATTGAACATGCCGTAAGGCACCTTGGCGCTGTCCGGGAAATTGGTGCGAAGCTTCTCGAACTCGGCGATGCACTCGTCGTAACGGCCCAGATTGTAGAGACACTCGCCTTTCCAAAACTGGGCATTGTCGGAGATCTCGCTGTCCGGGAATCGCGTCGAGAAATCCGAGAAGAGTTTCAGCGCTTCCTCGAACTGGTCGCGCTGATAGGCTTCCATGGCTTGATTGTAGGCGGGCACAGGGTCGAGTGGTGCGGCCGCAGGCGCGGCGGGCGCCACGGGCGCCGCGGGAGCACTCTCAGCCGTATGGGCCAGCGGGTCGGGCTCGGAGGTAAGACCGGGCGCGGCCGCTGCCGCGGGTGCGGTCGCGGCGGCCTTTGGGGGCTCGACCTGTATTTGGCCGGGAACGACGTCCGATTGCGCGGAAGGCGCACCCCAGCCCGTGCTGGGTGTGGCGCCGGACGGCGTCGTAATGCCCAGGGCTTTATAGAGGGTGACGGTCAGGGAATCCAGCTTGCTCTCGAGTTGGGCGAGCTTCTGCTGGTTCTCTTCGACCATCGATTGCATCTGGCGCGCCTGCTCGTTGCTTTCGTTTACCCGCACGCCGAGGTCGGCAGCCGTTTCGTTCAAATGCTCGACGGTGCTTCCCAAGTCTTTATCCAGGCGTGCCACCTTTCGGTGCATGTCATAGATGGTGTTCGCCACGGGGTCGTTGGACGTGGATGTCGTAGCGCACCCCGTCAACACGAGGATGCCCAGCATAAGGGCCGCAATCATGGTGGAAACACGCATGGGAGACCTCACTTAGTTCGCGCGGTTGAATTCGACGCGACGGTTCTTTGCCCAAGCCGATTCGGTGTGGCCGGGATCCGCCGGATCTTCTTCTCCGTAGCTAATCGTCACCAGACGGTCGCCCGAGATTCCCAGGCGGATCAAATAATCGCGGACGGCCATGGCCCGCCGTTCGCCCAGCGCCAGATTATACTCCTGTGTTCCGCGTTCATCGCAATGCCCTTCGAGCTGGATGAGCGTGTTGGGCAGCTGCTTGATGAGCTCGGCATTTTGTTTTAGCGTGGTAAGAGCCGTGGGGTTGAGCTCTGAACTATCGTAAGCGAAATACACCGTGCCAGCCTGGCCAAGTTTTTCGAAAATAACATTCTCCTGATTGATATCGGGCAAGCCCGTTCCTGTCGTGGTCTCGGGCCCCGTGGTACGGCCTGCGCCGCTGTCCGTGGTCAGGTCGGGCGTAATCTGCGCGCCCTTCTTGCCACCGCAGCCGCCTGCCGCGACAGCGATGATAACCAAACCCAAGATGGCGAGTTTCATAGACGATTTGTGTGACATTTCTCTCTCTTCCTCTTTCCGTTAATGTGGCCGTGGCTGAACAGGTACGGTACCGCTCTGATCGTAGCAGAGTCACCACTACCGATCAACCTGAACTATTCTCGAACCTGTACGGTAAATATCACAATACAGGCAAAAGTTTCACAGAGTGCACCGGCGGGTGCGGAATTGCATTTCTCTAGCCGGCACGCCTATGATTCTTGGCCATGCGTTTGAAACTCCTGGTTGCCGCCGTCTGTTTCGTTTGCTTCTTCTGTTCGTGCGCCCGCGACCTGCGGGTGGAGAGAGGCGTTCCTTATGCCCGACCGCTCGGGCGGCAGCTCCGCCTCAACGTCTATCAGGTGAAAACACGCCCTGCGGAGCCCCTTCCCGCTATTGTAGCCATACATGGAGGCGCCTGGCTGCATGGGCCCCGTACGCAGCAATGGTGGTACCTGCACGAATTTGCCCGGCGCGGATACGTGGTTTTCGCTGTCGATTACCGAATCCTGCCGCGTTATGCATTTCCGAACTGCCTCTACGACGTCAAAGGAGCGGTGCGCTGGGTGCGGCTCCATGCCGGCGAATACGGGGTTGACCCAGACCGCATTTTCGCGTTTGGAGCGTCCGCGGGGGGGCATTTGTCGGCTTTTCTGGCAACGTCTGTGCCGGAGGACGGGTTCGAGGGCGAGCAGAATACCGGGGTCTCGAGCGCCGTCAGCGCCGCCATCAGCTTATACGGAGCGGTGGATTTGACGAAGTTCAGAGACCCGCCCGAGCGGCGGTGGTTCAATCCGGTCTGGCGCTCGTACGTTTGGAAGTTCGTAAGGGAGGCGGACTGGGCAGCGCAGGGGCAGGACCCTTATGTTTACGCCTCCCCGGTCACCTATGCGCGTCCCTTCAGCAAACCCATCTTCTTCATCCACGGGAAAAGGGATTCCATCGTTCATTCTGAGCAGTCCGTGGACGCACATGCCCGGTTGGCGGAACTTGGCGTTCCCACGGACCTGATGCTTTTCGAGGGCCGCGGCCACGCATTCGACTATAGCCATTGGAGAGAACGCAAGGAGGCGTTCGCGCGTATGCTGGAGTTCCTGGAAGTCCATGGCGGGACGCCGGCTGGGACGGTATACTCCGACAAGGCCGAGCCATTGCCTGCCGTGGACGGCACTGTCTGTGAATGAACCCGGGATCAGCTAGTCGTTTCCGCGCACTTTGCCCGGGGCACGCCAGCGAAACAGCGCCTTCAGGCGCTCCCAGAAGCTCTTTGGCTCCCGAACCGGCGCCGCCGGGGGACCGGTTACCGGCCTGCCGACGGGCACTTGGGATGCGGGAGCAGATTCCGGCCGTACGGCCCGATACAGGCCCAAGAGCGCTTTGCGGAATTCGCCCGCTGTAGCGAAACGCGCGTCCGGCGATTTGGCTGTAGCCTTTTCATAGAAGATGTCACAGCTTTCAGGCAGCGTAGGAACCACGCCGGTGATCGTCTTGTCGTCCTCTGGGAGTTGCCCTGTGAGCATCTCGTAGAACATTACGCCGAGGGCGTAGATGTCCGTCCGGTGGTCCACATCCGCTGCGCTGATGAGTTGTTCGGGGGAGAGATAAGGATGTTTCCCGAGGGTTACACCGATCCGCGTGAACGCGGGTTCGGTATCGGTAAGTTTCGCCAAGCCGAAATCCAGCAAGCGGATCGAGCCGTCGGCGAGAACCATCACGTTCTCCGGCGACAGGTCCCTATGAATCGTGAACTGATGGGCGTGCTGGAGCGCGTCAGCGACAAGCGCCAGGATGCGCGTGGTCGAGCCTAAACCCAGGCGCGAGCGCTCGCGGATGATGTCCCGGAGGCTCCAACCCTTGACGTAGTCCATGGTGTAAAAGACCAGCCTGTCACAACGGAAGGCGTCGCGGATGCGCACAATGCCGGGGTGGTTGAGTTTGCGAATGGTGCGGACTTCGCGGCCGAACCGGTGTAAGGCAGCACCGCTGGTGGTGTATTCGGGGCGAATCGTCTTCAAGGCGATGGTTTCGCCGGACTTATGGTCCAGCACCAGATAGACCATGCCCATCCCGCCTTTTCCTAGCACTTTCTTTACTTCATAGCGCTTGGCGATGTATTCACCCGGCTTGTATTCGCTCTTCGCGGTTTCCGCTGGCATGTTGTCCGCCCATATCCGTGCAACTCTGTCTGGCCGCATACTTTAGCACATCGGGTGCATTTTCGGAAAAGGGTTTGCGCAGTCACGCCGACCCTCCAACTGAGTGGCCTCCGGTACCTCGGCGTACTCTCGGCGATGGTGTTACAACAGCTGCTCCTAACGGCTATAGCGGCCAACAAGTTGAGCTTGGGCCCGGATATGACCCTGCATGGCCTTTTCCAGCGCTGCTTTCTTTGAGCCGGGCGCCAGGTCGAGGGTCATATCCAACGCGTATAGCTTGAAGAAATATCGGTGGACGGGCCCGCGAGGCGGTGCGGGGCCGCCATAGCCGGTCTTCCGGAAGTCGTTTGTGCCCTGCACAGCACTATTAGACAACTCCCGTTCCTCAGGCGGGATGCCCTCCGCAAGTCCCGTCTCACCGGCTGGGATGTTCCAGATCACCCAATGCACCCAGGTGCCGACCGGCGCGTCCGGATCGTCGCAGATCAAGGCCAAGGACTGTGTCCCCTCAGGGATGCCGGACCATGCCAGCGGAGGCGACACATCGTCGCCGTCGCCCGTATACCGCCGCGGCATGGTTCCCTGGTCCGCGAAAGCGGAACTGGTGATGGTGAGTTTCATTGACTTTCCTCCTTCCTGTGCGGGTTCGCCGGCAGGGGCGGTTTTTTGTACGGCAGTGGCGGTTCCGGCAGGGGATGCTGCCGGCTCCGGCTGGCTTGGAGGGGCGGTCTCCGGTTCCACTTCGCGTCCGCCCGCCACCGGCGACTGGGCTTTCTGGCATCCGGCCGCGAAGGCCACTGCCAAGGCAAGAAGCCAACAGCCGGACCATCCGGCATGGAAGCGATGGGGATTGGCACTCATCTTCCGCCTCCTTTCGTCCGTTCGCGGGAGGCATACCCCAGATTCATACGCCAAGTTTCTCTACAACCCGCACCCATACTACATCGAAACCGTGTTTTTTGCGAGGGGCAGCATTTATTGACCCCTCCTGTCTGTGCCGGTAGTATGTGCGTCGTAAGGGGGCACCTTAACTGGGGACAACTGGCCTATGGAATCCGAGACGAAGGCAGAGGGCCGGAGAAATTGCATTGGCGCACCTCCCCGCGGGCTGGCGCTGCTGATGGTGCTGGGGCCGGGCCTGGTGTGGTGCGGCGAGTATATCGGCTCGGGCGAAGTGGTCTTGTCTACACGTACGGGGGCGATTCTGGGGGTCGCCGCGTTATGGGTCCCGGCAATAGCCATCTTTGCCAAGCTGTGGATTGGAATAGCGGGCGCCCGCTACACGGTGTGTACGGGCGAGTGCATGGTCGATATGATGGGAAGGACGCCAGGCCCCCGCAACTGGGTGATTTGGCCGGTCTTGATGGGTCAGATTTGTTCCGGAGCGATTGCTACAGGGGCTTTGGCGAGCGTGGCTGCCCTATTCGCGGCATATTTCATTCCGCTCCCCGAGTTCATTCTTGGTTGGGCGATTACGTTGGCAGTGATTGCGCTGGTCTGGAGCGGCAAGTTTGACCCGCTCAAGAAAGTCATGTCGGTCCTTGTTGCGCTGATTATCATTGGGGTGTTCGATGTTGCCTGCACGACTTGGCCGGGGTGGAGCGAGGTATTCTTCGGTCTGATTGGACTGGAGGCGCCTAACCTCCCCGCGTGGGCAGTAGAAAAATACGCGATAGGCCCGGCCCCCTGGGGCGAGATCCTGCCGCTGCTGGGATGGGCGGCCGGGGGATTTGCCAGCCAGGTCTGGTACACCTACTGGGTGTTTGGCGCGGGCTACGGCATGACGAAGGGAAAGGAATACGGACGCCCCCTCGACCCCAGCGAACTCAAACAAATCGATGCCGAAACCGCCAGGAATCTCCGGGGATGGTGCCGGGCGGTCTATCTGGACGCCACAATGGCCTTCCTGATCGGGGTCACGGTGACCTCGGCGTTCATGATCGCGGGAGCGGGCGTCCTGGGACCCGTCCAGATCGCCCCCGACGGTTCGAACGTGGCGCTCGAGCTATCGCGCATTTTCAGTGAGAAATGGGGCGCTATCGGCGCGCACCTGTTCATCCTGTCCGGGCTGGCGGCCATGATCAGCACGATGCTGGGCCAGTTTGCGGGCTGGCCTCGATTGCTGGCGGACTGTTTCCGGCTGCTGGTTCCCCGTGTGGGCCGATATCCGTGGAAACACCAGTTCCGCTTCATCCTGGTCTGCTATGCCCTGTCCAACATGGTTATTGTCTATACGTTGGGGTTGAAACCGGTGTTCCTCGTCAAGCTGGGAGCAGTGCTGGACGGGCTTCTCCTCACCCCCCTGCAAGCATTGGCCGTGGGCCTGGTCCTTTACCTCGTGATGCCCAAATTCTTCTCGGAAGACGCGCGGCGCATCCTGAAACCCCACCCGATCTTCGCCTTCGGGCTGCTTCTGGCTTTTGTGGTCTTCGGCTATTTCTGCGTGGCCCGGTTTCCCGAAACCCTGGCTGCCAAATAGGCATTTGCGCGGATGGCAGACCCTCGTTTGCTATAATGGCGTGCGCCTATGCCTTGTCGTTCACGGTGCTTAAGGGGGCTGGTATGGAGAAGAAAGCGCTTGGAATCGTCGCTGTATCATGTCTGCTGCTGTTCCTTGGCCCGAGTGCGGTACCCCAAGAAACACAGGCCGCTGCGCCTGCCGTCGAACCCGATCCCCTGCCGCCGCTTACGGATGAACCGGGATTCGAATCCCTCTTTGACGGGAAAACCTTGACCGGATGGAAAGCCGCGGACGCGAGCTTCTGGTCCGTAGAGGATGGTGCCATTACAGCCAAGATCACCGCGGAACATCCCACCAGCCGCAACCATTACCTCGTCTGGCAGGGAGGAAAGCTCGAAGACTTCGAACTGAAGCTCCGCCACCGCATCATCAGCGATGAGAGCGTCAATGGAGGTTTTCAGTTCCGCAGCGAGATGTTCAACGGCGACATTACGGACGACTGCCGCGGGTACCAGGTCGACAACAACACCCAAACGCCCTGGCTGGTGCGGTTGTACGACGAGTTCGGCCGTCATACCCTTGCCTGGCGCGGCGAGAAGACCGTGTTCGCTACGGACGGCGCGCCAACGACGACCAGGCTCGAGGACGCCGACGCTCCCGCGCGATTCAAGCTCGAGGACTGGCATGAATACCACCTGCTCTGCCGCGGACCGGTCATCACGCTGAAAGTCAACGGCCGGACCGTTGCCGAAGTCGAGGACAACGACCCCAATCAGCAGGACTTCTCGGGCATCCTTGCCCTCCAACTGCACAGCGGCGCCCCCATGACCGTGCAGTTCAAAGATATTCGCCTGAAACGCCTCAACGGGGGGACATCCCCCGCGGAGTAGCTGCGAGTGCTTTTCTAGACCTGGCGCCGGGGCACGGTTTTTTTCACGGCCGCTGAGCCTACAATATAAGGCACTGTGGCAATCGCTCAAACGTTATCATATCCGATCGCCTTTTTGCGTTCGTGATTCGTTGTATCATGCCGGAAGAGAATGGCAATGCGTGGAGAGAGGTGGGCGGTAAGGTACACGATGACGGCGAGAACGGTTTGTGTTGGGGCTCCTCTCGTTCTTTTGACCCTGGTGGTTTGTTATCCCTGTTTTGCCGACGGCGGGTTCTTTCCTCTTGAAATTGTGGATCAGCCAACCGTCGAGACCGGGCAACGGGCGCTCTTGCATGTGCAGGAAGCAGATGCTGACGCGCGCTTCCGCACGCTCCTCTCGCCCGAGGATATGGCCGAGGACAATGCATTCGTGCCGCGAGATGTCGACTATCTGGGAACCACCATCACTGTCTTTCCCGAGGAATCGAAGATTCGATTGGGCGCTATGGTCTCGCTGCCGGTACTGCTTTCCTGGCCCATGCTGCGAGCCCGAAAGCGTACGGGACACAGGCGATGGTCGATGGCTGCCTTGCTCCTGCTGTTGTTGCCTCTGGTTATGGGTTGAGCACGTCGTCACAGATGCCCGGCGACGCAAAGAAATGGCGCGCCCGGTGCGATTCGAACGCACGACCTATTGCTCCGGAGGCAGAGAGCAGTCAATCGTAAGTGACGAAAACAGGGAACTTACGGAGCCGGATTCTGACGCTTGCACCAACGCTTGCACTAGATTTCAGGATGGCATGCACGCAGACCGCCTGGAGGCCATTGCTGAGGCGATACGGAATCTGTCGACGGATGACCGGCAGCAACTGCTCCAGATGCTGGGTCAGGCGCCCAAGGACAATGACGTGTGAACCTGGGTCGCGTCCCCGGCGCCCTTGGAGGCGCCGGGCTAAATCCTGGATGCTGGAGCTCGAAGCCTGCCCGTTCGTGGCATCCCTCCCCTTCTCTCCCCTGCTCTTGATGACCGAGCTGCCTGTGGCCGGTAAGCGCCCAGGGCCCTGGCTTCAGGCAAACTGCTTGTCCATTCCGATGGCAGACGTACGCCCGGCACCCCTGGCTGCCCGCCAGTGGCTATGTCGGCGCCCGTGCCAAACGTCGGGGCGCCAGTCGCCGAGGTCGAGGTGCGGAGCCGAGATGAGGACTGCAGGCTCCATCGTTGTCCCCTCCCCCTCCCCCCGCGCGCCTATGGCCTACGTGCTGATGGCGGGCACAGACCAGGTGTTTTGGACATGAGCGACTGCCGAGCCCTATGGCTTGGCGCACGGCCAAAGCGCGGGCCGTCGAGGTCGTAATGAGAAGCGCGCCCCCATCCCATGTGGACAAGTCCGCCGCCGTGCGAGGCGTGGGATCGAGAATGATCCACGGCTGCGATTTGGAACAAGGACCGGGGGCAGGGGGGAAAACTCGTTCCGAATGACGTTTCTACTGTTGCGCGCAGAAAATTTTCCCAATTTTTTTGCGCAGACCTGTGGGCTCGTGAAGTATGGCACCGAAGCTGTCCAGACCCGTTTAGTCTGATCCCGTTCCCCTACCTGAAGAAAATTTCAGCTATATATACACGTGCGTACCGAGACGGCGAAAGTCGCGCGGTCCAAGTACAAAATAGAACACAATCGTTCCCCTACTGAATAACTTTTCAGCCTTATATGTATGCGCGTGGCAAGGCGGCGGCGGTCACGCGGCCCAATCGGCGCAGAGGAGTTCGGCCTGGGCGAGGACAGTCTCGGTGGCCTTCTTCTGCTTGTCGGGCGGGTAGCCGTGCTTGCGGAGGATGCGGCGGATGTAGGCGCGTAGCTTTGCCCGCACGCTCTCTTTGACCGTCCAGTCGATGGTGACGCTGCGGCGGATGGCCTCGACAAGTTCGTGGGCGATGGTCTTGAGGGTGTCGTCGCCCAGGACTTTCACGGCGCTGTCGTTGACTTCGAGGGCGTCGTAGAAGGCGATCTCTTCTTCGGTC